>CETN01010556.1_pt1 | contig 31445 bp, 28 predicted proteins | sample 531301 | NCBI WGS metagenome assembly CETN01 (sample SAMEA2622656, study PRJEB7988) | marine metagenome | isolation source: saline water (ENVO:00002010), including
CCCTCTGTGAGCAACCAGTGTCCATCGTACTCACTACGCGCATGTGACAACTTAATGGCCAACGATGACGTTATAGCAGCCAGTCAGCGCGAACAGCCAGCGGGGGAAACTACTTAGGGCATATACGGGTTCTGTGCCGTTGTGCAATCGACATTAAAATAGTAGCGCTATACAAACAAGTATTATCGGAAAGGTGCAGCACCGCGATGGAATTTTCTGAACATTTGAGCAGCGACCGCAAAGCCACAGTGCGCGCGGCGCTGAACGAAGATATTGGCTCCGGAGATATCACCGCTATGCTCATCTCCGAAAAAGAGTACGCCAGCGCTAAAATCATCAGCAGGGAAAGCGCCATCGTCTGCGGACGTGACTGGGTTGACGAAGTTTTCCGCCAAGTTGATAACTCTGTCACAGTTCACTGGTTCGTCGCCGATGGACAGAAGGTAGCTCCGGATACCGTTCTCTTCGAACTGAGAGGCCCGGCACGCGCACTGCTCACTGGCGAGCGCAGCGCTCTCAACTTCCTGCAACTACTCTCCGGCACAGCAACGACCTGCCGCGAGTACGCCGATATTGTGGCGCACACCAAGGTCAAACTGCTGGACACACGAAAAACCATCCCGGGCCTGAGAACAGCCCAAAAATACGCGGTCAGCTGCGGCGGCTGCCACAACCACCGAATCGGCCTCTACGACGCCTTCCTTATTAAGGAAAACCACATCGCAGCCTGCGGTGGCATCGACAAAGCGGTACAGCGCGCCCGTGACATCGCTCCAGACAAACCGGTAGAAGTGGAAGTGGAAACGCTGGCGGAACTGGACACCGCACTGGCAGCCAACGCCGACATCATCATGCTGGATAACTTCTCACTGCCGGATATGCGAAAAGGCGTGGAAGTGACGGAGGGGCGGGCAAAACTTGAAGCCTCGGGCAATGTCAGCAAAGAAACCTTGGCTGCGATTGCGGAAACCGGCGTGGACTACATCTCGATTGGCGCGCTGACAAAGCATGCGCGAGCGATTGACCTGTCAATGCGAGTTTCCTAAAGAGATAATACGTGGAACCCAAAAACTAAGGGTAAAAATTACTCAACCCCACTCCGTTAAGCCACATCCGAGGCCCACATCTTATGCCATCGTAGCAAGCCCCGATGGCACCATAGTTGACCACCAAGTCATACAAGGACAGGGCTACGAAACACACCCCTAGAAACCACGTCATGGTAAGCAAAAAAACAGACCGGTAATGCACCTCGCGAAAAACAGGGGGCGCTTTCAATTTAGAAAATGCCATTGCGAAAACAAACGGCGCTAAAAAAGTAGAAACCGGGGATAAAAAAATACCAGTAAATAAACTATAGACCAAAGCACCAACAATAGACGCCCGTGCGGAGAGGGCTAAATGATCTCGCCCATCGATCCCCTGGCGCAGAATATTCTTAAGGGTATAGTAGTAAAAAATTAGTACTATGGAAAAACCAAAAATCCCGTACTCCGCCGCAACATTAAAAGGAAAACTGTGCGCACTATTCTCGGGGAATCCACTATTCAACCTCCCGAAACCCTGCCCACCCACACCAAAAACAAAGTTCTCTGAAAATGCAGTCAAGGCAACTGACCATAGGCGAAATCTACCAGAGTCCCCTCTTTCAAGAAAACCACCAACACCGCCCCCGCTTTCCGCAGCAAACGAAAGTCGAATGCATAAAAATATACACACACCCAAAATCAGAGAAAGCACAGGCAAAAATCGGCGCAACCTGGAAATATCCCAGTGGATACTCAAAAAATACAGGTATAAATGTGACACCAGCAAGCCAAGAAGTATGCCCCTACCACCGGAATAAAAAACCAAGAACCAATGTGCCGTTAAAACAATCAAGATCACCAAAACCTCTACGCGAGAAGCGTAGAAATAGGCGGCCGCAAAAAACGGAACAAAAAAAACCTGAAAATGATTCAAAGATCTTATTTGCGAAAAACCAGGAACAAACGGCTTCAATCCATCCCCAGAAAAAAAACCCACAAAAATAATAACAATCGCGCTTATTGAAATTAATGTTCCAGTAAAAAGCCAAAAAAAGTAAACCCACCTACTCCAGCCACTCTTTTTTATAAAATTAACACAGCAATAGATATACACAGAAAACGCAGCAGCATAGCGCCCAAGTTCCTGCACCCCCTGACCTACATAGCCCGAGATAAACGAGGAAAAAAGCAACCAACAACAGGCTACAACTAGAAACACAATTACGAAGGGACCGAAGGAGCTAGAAACAAATGCGTACGACGATTCTCGGCTACCACGGCAAAACAAAGACAACAAAACCCCAATCGCCAAAGCTATCTCAGCAACACGCTGCTGATTATGGTAACCAGGCACGACAAAAAATGGGTGCGCAACGGGAAAAACCGACAGCAGCAGAAGAACGAAACCTAAAAATATGAAAAGAAACGAAAATAGATAAGGGCCGCGTGTATACACGGGGCCCATTATTTCAGAGAAAAATCTCAAGCTTAAAATTACAGACTTCCTGTGTTTCGGCACTCTGACGGCAAGTACTGAAATGCATCAGCGTTATCAGTACCGCAAGTCCATGAAACGCCAGAATTGGTGATTGCGGGCGCCAAGGTCAGCCGCGTTGCGGTAGGCGCCGTGCCAACCCCGATATTCGCCCAGTTAATTGTGGCACGCAACTGCGCGTCTGAGGGGTTGACGGCAAAGCTAGTGATATACTCAGAAGCACCTGCAACATCAGTTGTGTCAATGCCAATTTTATCAGCTGTATCGCAATCACCTAGAGAACCATTGGAAATCAAGCATTCTGACGAGGCGGTTTTAGCTGACGCCATTATACCCAGTACTTCTGTCATCTTCGCTCTAACAGTGTAATCCTGATACGCAGGCAACGCCACCGCCGCCAAAATACCGATAATCGCTACAACGATCATCAGTTCGATAAGGGTAAAACCCTGTTGTACTTTTTTCATGATCTTCTCCAGTAAGTCATTTCGAAAGGCCTACGCCTACAAGCCCCTTTCAATTGCCGTGCCAACCCGCAAACCTTCGATATGGCACAGAAAGTCGTTAAGCACGACACAAATATCACCAACCCAGCTGACAAATTTTGTCCACCCATAGAGAGCACAAGACAAATCATGTCACCTCAGCGCCCTGCTCGCGCCAACAATGTCGGTGTTGTTGACTCAACAGCTCTGCCATAATAAGAGATAAATATACTGTGATATGTGGCGCCGTATTGATGAATAGCTCCTCTGCCCCCCTTACCGGCCTTGCCCGCCGCCTAGTGTTCGACGGCCTTCTGGACGAAGAAGCCGTACGCAAGGCGCAGGAGGCTGCCAAAAAGAACAAAAAAAGTTTGGTAGCGCAGTTGGTGGCCAGTCAGTTGGCCGATGGTTTAACCGTTGCCCAAGTGGCCGCCGATGAGTTTGGCATTCCGTTTCTGGATCTGCGCGCCTACAACTTAGACCTGGCGCCACGCAAAATTGTCGACAATAAGCTGATCCAGCTGCACCGAGCACTGCCGATGTGGCAGCGAGGCAAGCGGCTGTTTGTGGGTATGTCGGACCCGACTAACCTTCACGCTCTGGATCAGATCAAGTTCCACACCAATCTCAGTACTGAGCCGATTGTGGTGGAAGAAAGTGCCCTCAATCAGGCGATTGAGAAGTATATGGCCTCGCAGGAAGAGTCACTGACCGACAGCCTGGGGGACATGGACGACCTCGACCTCGACAACCTCGATGTTGAAGCGGTTGACGAAGACGCGGCGGCCAACGGCGATGCCAGCGGCGCCGATGAAGCCCCCGTTGTAAAGTTTGTAAACAAGGTACTGCTGGACGCGATTCGGGCTGGCGCATCGGATATTCACTTTGAACCCTATGAAAAAATGTACCGGGTTCGCTTTCGTACCGACGGGATTTTGCAGGAAATCGCCCGTCCGCCCGCATCACTGGGCTTCCGACTCGCAGCGCGTCTCAAAGTGATGTCGCAGATGGATATCTCAGAGAGACGCGTGCCACAGGATGGGCGGATCAAGATGAAGCTGTCCAAAACCCGTGCTATCGACTTTCGGGTTAACACGCTACCGACCCTATGGGGTGAAAAGGTCGTACTGCGGATACTGGATCCATCGTCTGCGCAGATGGGCATCGATGCCTTGGGCTATGAGCCCGAACAAAAAGAGATGTACCTCTCAGCGCTGAATCAACCACAAGGCATGATACTGGTTACCGGCCCCACCGGCTCAGGTAAAACCGTGTCGCTGTATACCGGCCTGAATATCCTGAATACGCCCGAGCTGAACATTTCTACGGCGGAAGATCCGGTTGAAATTAACCTTGAGGGTATCAACCAGGTTCACGTGAACACCAAAGTGGGACTGGGTTTTGCCGAGGCCCTGCGTTCCTTTCTTCGCCAAGACCCCGACATCATCATGGTGGGGGAGATTCGAGACTTGGAAACGGCGGAAATCGGTATTAAAGCAGCGCAAACAGGTCACTTGGTACTCTCCACCCTGCACACCAACAGCGCCCCAGAAACGCTGACACGACTGCTGAACATGGGGGTTCCCGCATTCAACGTTGCGACCTCGGTCAGCCTGATCATCGCTCAGCGATTAGCCCGACGATTGTGTAAGGAATGCGCCGTACCCGCCGACATCCCCCACGAGACACTGCGTGAGGAAGGCTTTAGTGAGGAATTGCTCGAATCAGCCTCTATTATGGAAGCCGTGGGTTGTGAACGTTGCAATAACGGTTACAAAGGCCGGGTGGGGATTTACGAAGTCGTTCGCATCACCCCGGATATTTCCCGTATTATCATGGAAAATGGCAACTCATTGCAGATCGCCGAACAGGCGCAAAAGGAAGGCTTTAACAACCTCCGCCAATCAGCATTGAAAAAGTGCGCCCAAGGCATCACCAGCTTGAGTGAAGTCAACCGCGTTACCAAAGACTAAGCGACAATAGAGATTACGATGGCCGCAAAAAATAAAGATGCCGTTTTTGTCTGGCAAGGCACCGACAAGCAAGGCCGCAAAACTCGCGGGGAGATGACCTCATCGACACCGGCACTGGTGAAGGCACAGCTCCGGAAGCAGGGTATTGCCGCCAAGTCCGTTAAGCGCAAACCCAAACCCTTGTTTTCGTCAAAGAAGGCAATCAAACCCGCCGACATCGCCATTTTCACTCGCCAGATGGCGACGATGCTGAAAGCTGGTGTACCGCTTGTCCAAAGTTTTGACATCGTTGCTGAAGGTGCGGGCAACCCGACGATGACCGAGCTGATCAATGACATTCGCAATGATGTCGCCGCGGGCGGCGGCTTCGCTGCAGCCTGCGCCAAGCATCCCAAGTACTTCGATAATCTGTTTTGCAGCTTGGTCGATTCCGGCGAGCAGTCCGGTACGCTCGAGCTGATGCTGGATCGCGTGGCGACCTACAAGGAAAAAACAGAGGCCTTGAAAGCCAAAATCAAAAAAGCGCTGACTTACCCCATCGCGGTTATTGTTGTGGCAATCATAGTCACCGCGATCCTGCTGATAAAGGTCGTTCCCCAGTTTGCGGAAACCTTCCAAAGCTTTGGCTCAGACCTGCCTGCCTTTACTAAATTGGTCGTCAGTATGTCGGAGTGGATGCAGGCCAACTGGTTTATTTTATTCGGCGCCATCGGCTTGGCGGTAGCCGCTTTTGGTCAAGCGAGGCGACGCTCACAGGCCTTCTCTGACTGGGTCGACAAAATCTCACTGAAAATTCCGGCGATTGGCGACATTGTATACAACGCAGTAATAGCGCGTTTTTCACGCACACTCGCCACCACTTTCGGCGCCGGTGTGCCGCTGGTAGACGCGCTCAATTCCGTGGCGGGCGCGGCAGGCAATGCCGTTTACAATAAAGCCATCATCCAGATTCGCGATGACGTCACCACTGGCCAGACACTGTACTCCGCCATTCGCTTCACTAACCTTTTCCCCACCATGCTGTTGCAAATGGTGTCGATCGGCGAAGAATCGGGGTCTCTGGATGAGATGCTCGACAAGGTGGCTACGCACTATGAAGAAGCCGTCGACAATGCGGTAGATTCACTGACATCGCTGCTCGAGCCCTTCATCATGTCCGTACTGGGTGTACTGGTAGGCGGCATGATGATTGCGATGTACCTGCCCATCTTCATGCTGGGCTCCGCCATCTAACAATTCTGTGGCGGCATGACATTGCCGCCCGAGTTCGGAATCAAATCCATGTCAGCTCTTATGTATCTGGACAGTAATCCATGGCTCGCGTTATGCCTGCTCGGCATTTTCAGCCTGCTGTTGGGTAGCTTTTTCAATGTGGTGATTTATCGCCTGCCCAAGATGATGGAGGCACACTGGAAGCACGAGTGCCAGCTGATTCTCGAACAGGAACCAACATCTCCACCTGAAAGCTTTAATCTGGCCCTGCCGAACTCTCATTGCCCGCAATGCGGCGCAGCCGTCAAAGCCTGGCAGAATATCCCTGTTCTCAGCTATATCTTGCTGCGCGGCCGCTGCGCCTCCTGCCAAAACAAGATTGGACTCCGCTACCCAGCGGTTGAGCTGGCAACCGCCGCTCTTGCCGTGTTCACCGCACTTCAGTTTGGATTCACCTGGCAGGCATTGGCGGTCATCCTGTTTAGCTGGCTGCTGCTGATTATGAGCGTCATTGATATCGACCATCAGTTATTGCCCGACAGCCTCACATTGCCGCTGTTATGGCTCGGTCTGGCCTACAACAGCCTCAGTGGCAGCGTTTTATTAATGGATGCCGTGTGGGGCGCCATTGCCGGCTACCTCTCACTGTGGTCTGTTTACTGGCTGTTTAAATTGATCACCGGCAAGGAAGGCATGGGGTTCGGAGACTTCAAGCTACTCGCTGCCCTGGGCGCCTGGCTGGGTTGGCAGATGTTGCCGGTGATTATTCTACTGTCATCCGTCGTGGGCGCGGTATTGGGAATAGCCTTGCTCAGCCTTCAGGGCAAAGGCCGTAATACCAGCATCCCCTTCGGCCCCTATCTGGCAGCAGCGGGCTGGATCGCCATGTTTTGGGGCCAGGATATCCTCGGCGCGTATATGGGCTTTGCAGGCCTGTAACCTAAAGGGAAACAGCAGTATTTATGAGCAAAGTCATTATCGGTCTGAGTGGTGGTATCGGCAGTGGTAAAACCGCGGTATCTGACCGTTTCGCGACAAAGGGTATTGACGTCATTGACGCCGATGTCATCGCACGCCTTGTGGTCGAACCCGGCACCGAAGCACTGACAAAAATTCGAGAGCATTTTGGCTACGGCATCCTCGACAGTGATGGGCAGCTTCGCCGTGCCGAGCTACGCAAACGCATTTTCAGTAACCCCGACGAGAAACAATGGCTGGAAGCGCTGCTGCATCCGCTTATTGCCGAGGAAACGTTGCGACAGCTCGGCAATATTCAAAGTGCCTACGGCCTGTACGTCTCTCCCCTTCTCGTAGAGGGAGGTCAGAAGGCCCTGTGCGACCGACTACTCGTGGTCGATGTGCCGGAAGCGGTGCAGCTTGAACGAACCATGGCGCGTGATGACAATGAACGCGCACAGGTGGAGCGCATAATGGCCAGTCAGGCCAGCCGGGAACAGCGGCTGGCGGCCGCTGATGATATTCTGGACAACAGCCAAGCCATCGACACACTCGATGTTCGCGTTGAAGAACTTCACCGGAAATACTTACAGCTGGCGCAGGAGAAAGCCAATCGTGGCTAAGCTTACCCAATCAAACCGTCCGGCCGTAGCCTGCCCGAATTGCGGGACAGCTCAAGAGTGGGACAGCCGTAACCCCTTTCGTCCTTTTTGCTCGGAACAGTGCAAGAACCGCGACTTCATTGCCTGGTCGAGTGAAGAACACAGCATTCCGGGGCAAGCGGACTATGAAGATATTCTTAGCGGGGATCTAGAAATGGCCCTGGAACGGGAGTAATCAAGCGGCCTGAATGGCCTCTACAATAGCGTCGTTGGCTTTCGGGAATGCATAGTCATTCAGGTCCGCCACATCGATCCAACGCAGTGGCTGTCCTTCTTTGCCCGTGGGCACTCCCTGAAACTGACGCACCCAGCAGACTTCCAGCCGCACCGCCTTGTCGCCGTAATCATGTTCAATCGTCATCAGCGGCTCACAGCGTTCCGGGGCGACATCAATCCCCAGCTCCTCATGTAACTCACGAACTAAAGCCTGGGCGAGAGTTTCTCCCTCTTCAATCTTGCCGCCAGGAAATTCCCACAGCCCGCCCTGATGGCGATGCTCTGCGCGCCGGGCAATGAGTATGCGATGCTCGTCATCACACACCACACCAACAGCGACTCTCACTAAGGTTTTAGCTTCGGTACTCGGCATTAATTTTGACGTAATCGTAGGAAAAATCGGTGGTCCACACGGTTTCAGCCACATCGCCCCGGCCGAGATCAATGGCGATGACAATCTCTTCCTGCTTCATCACCGCCGCGCCAGCTTCCTCGGTATAGGATGCAGCCCGACCGCCTTTGTCGGCAATCAATACATCGCCCAGATGAACCTGTACGCCGCTGACATCCAGATCCTCAATGCCTGCGCGACCAATCGCGGCCAGAATGCGCCCCCAATTCGGGTCGCTGGCAAACAGCGCCGTCTTAACCAGCGGCGATTCAGCAACCGTATAGGCCACCTTCAATGCTTCCTCACTGGATTTCGCGCCGCAGACAGCCACTTCCACAAACTTGGTTGCCCCCTCGCCATCACGCACAATTGCCTGCGCCAGATCGAGAAAGACCTCGTTGATCAAATCCGTCATGGCAGCCAGCAATTCTGGCTCACGTTCTGATACCTCCACACCCGATGCACCGCTTGCCACCAGCATGCAGGCATCGTTGGTGGAGGTATCGCCATCAACGGTAATGCGATTAAAGGACTGCTCCGCCGCGTCGCTAACAAGGCGTTGCAGCAGAGTTTGTGCGATAACCGCATCGCAAGCCACATAGCCCAACATGGTCGCCATATTGGGTTTAATCATGCCCGCGCCTTTGGAGATACCGGTGACGGTAATGATCTTCCCCTGCCATTCGAACTGACGGGAGCATGCCTTGGGGCGGGTGTCGGTGGTCATGATACCGCTGGCAGCATCAGACCAATGCTCGGCAGACAAATCAGCCAGCGCGGCGGGCAGGGCCGCGATAATTTTATCGGCAGGCAAGGGCTCGCCAATCACACCGGTAGAAAACGGCAACACCTGCTCTGTCGGACAGCCGGCCAAATCAGCAAGCGCCGAGCAGCACTGCTTGGCAGCCTCAAGCCCTGAAGGCCCGGTGCCGGCATTGGCATTGCCGGTATTTACCAGCCAGTAGCGTGCACCGGACTGCTGAAGATGAGACTTGGCTATCGTCACCGGCGCAGCGCAGAACGCGTTCTTGGTAAACACGCCAGCAACCGTGCTGCCCTCGGCAAGCTCAAACACCACCACATCTTTGCGACCGGCTTTCTTGATTCCCGCACTGGCTATACCAATGCGCACGCCATCAACCGGGTGCAACACGCCAAAGTCACCAGACCCTACCGCCATGCTTTGCTACTCCTTGTGCCTTAACCCAGCTTACCGTGGCATTGCTTGTATTTTTTACCCGACCCACAAGGGCAAGGCTCATTGCGCCCCACTTTACGCCCTTCGCGCACAAAGGTTTCGGGGACAGCTTGTTCAGGTGCTTCGCCAACATCCTCCTCAGGCTCTGCATCCATCGCAGACGCCTCAGCGTGCTGGAATTCCATCGCACGACGCGCCTGCTCTTCGCGACGCTTACGCTCCAGTGCCTCCGCACTTTCATCCTGCTGCAACTGCAGGTGAGCCAGGAAACGGACGACCTCGTGCTTGAGGCTGTTGAGCATTTGTTGAAACAGCTCAAACGCCTCACGCTTGTATTCTTGCTTAGGATTTTTCTGGGCAAATGCGCGCAAGTGAATGCCGTGGCGCAGGTGATCCATGGTAGCCAGATGCTCCTTCCACAACGTATCCAGCACCTGCAGCATGATATGTCGCTCAATTTTGCGCATATCCGGGCCGACCTTCTCACACTTCGCCTCGTAGCCAGCCGTTACCGCATCGAGAATGCGCTCACGAACGCCTTCCTCTTGCAGCTTTTTGTCTTCTTCCAGCCACTGGGCAATCGGCAGTTTGACTTCGAAGTCATTCTCCAGCCGGCGCTCCAGTCCGTCGACATCCCACTGCTCAACCATGCTCTGCATGGGAATATATTCACTGACGACGTCATTAACCACATCGCTGCGAATCGCTGCCAACATCTCGCTGATGTCTTCCGATTCCAGCAGTTCATTACGCTGCTGATAAATAATCTGGCGCTGGTCATTTGCCACATCGTCGTATTCCAGCAACTGTTTGCGGATATCGAAGTTGCGGCCTTCGACTTTGCGCTGGGCTTTCTCGATGGCGTTGGACACCATACGGTGCTCGATCGCTTCCCCTTTCTCCAGACCCAGCGCCTGCATAATGCTGCGCACGCGATCAGAGGCAAAGATCCGCATCAAATTATCTTCGAGTGACAGATAAAAACGCGACACACCCGGGTCGCCCTGACGGCCGGCACGACCGCGCAGCTGGTTGTCGATACGGCGGGATTCATGACGCTCGGTGCCGATAATATGCAGGCCACCGGCCTGAATCACCTGCTCATGACGCTCTTTCCAGGCTTCGCGCAGCTCGTTAATCATCGCCTCTGACGGGTTGTCGAGCTTTTCCAGCTCGGCATCGACGCTGCCACCCAAGACAATATCGGTACCTCGACCGGCCATATTAGTGGCGATAGTCACCACGCCGGGGCGCCCCGCCTGGGCAATAATTTCGGCTTCTTGCTCGTGGTATTTGGCGTTTAGCACCTTGTGAGACATGCCCGCTTGCTTGAAGCGTTTGGACATTTCTTCAGAGGTTTCTATCGACGCCGTCCCCACCAGCACCGGCGCACCGGTTTCGACAATGGCTTTCACATCGTTGACGATGGCGTCGTATTTTTCTTCCTTGCTCAAATAGACCAGATCATTGTGGTCCCGACGAGCGTTGGGTTTGTTGGTGGGAATCACCACTACGTCCAAACCGTAAATCTGGCGGAATTCAAAGGCTTCCGTATCAGCGGTACCCGTCATCCCGGCCAGTTTGTCAAACAGACGGAAGTAATTCTGGAAGGTGGTGGATGCCAGCGTCTGGCTTTCCGCCTGAATAGTTACTCCCTCCTTGGCTTCAATCGCCTGATGAAGACCTTCCGACAATCGACGGCCCGGCATCGTCCGGCCAGTATGCTCATCAATCAGCACAACCTGGTCGTTCTGGATAATGTATTCGATATTATTATGGAACAGAACGTGAGCGCGCAGGGCCGAGTTCACGTGGTGCAGCAGGTTCAGATTGCTGGCGGAGTAAAGGCTGTCCCCTTCATCCAGCAAGCCCTCTTTAATCAGCAGCTCTTCCACTACTTGGTGACCGGCCTCCGTCAGCTCCACCTGCCGCATTTTTTCATCGACGCTGTAGTGACCTTCTTCCGGCTCCGAACCGGCCACTTTCGGCTCATCCGTTTCAGGCACCGGTTCCAGCTTGGGAATAAACTTGTTGATTTGCCGGTACAGCGCCGAGCTGTCTTGGGCTGGACCGGAAATAATCAGTGGTGTGCGCGCTTCGTCGATCAGAATAGAGTCGACTTCGTCGATAATGGCGAAGTTCAGGCTGCGCTGATAGCGATCTTCAATCGCAAAAGCCATATTGTCGCGCAGATAGTCGAAACCAAACTCATTGTTGGTGCCGTAGGTGATGTCGGATTGATAAGCAGCGCGCTTTTCATCACTGCCCTGCCCGGCACGAACAACACCGACGCTCAACCCCAGGAATTCATACAGCGGACGCATCCAGTTCGCATCACGCTGGGCCAGGTAGTCGTTAACCGTAACGACAAACACGCCCTTACCTTCAATGGCATTAAGGTAAACCGGCAATGTCGCAACCAGCGTTTTACCCTCACCGGTACGCATTTCGGCGATTTTGCCCTCATGCATACTGATACCACCGATCATCTGCACATCGAAGTGCCGCATACCCAGCACACGGCGTCCCGCTTCACGGGCGACGGCAAAGGCTTCCGGCAGTATCTGATCCAGCGTCTCTCCAGCGGCCAGCCGCTGACGGAACTCTTCAGTCTTACTTCGCAGCGCCGCATCATCCAGCGCGGTCAGGGATTCTTCTAAAGCGTTGATACGGGCCACGACCTTGCGCATGCGCTTGAGTTCTCGGTCGTTTTTGCTTCCAAATATCTTCTTGACTACTGCTGTGATCATGTTGAGCCGTTGGTTCTCAGAGGAATTTCAGGTCCTGCCTGACAGAGCGACAGCGCCGCGCGTCACGCTAAACTACGTCAATGAAGTTCAGATGACAAAATTTCAAGGGCATCTGGGTGGCACTGTCAGAACGATGTCGCAATGACATGGCCAGCAGGAGTCGCGCACGCTGCGCTACCGTGGGGCAATATCGCATACATGGAAAAAGATTGCTATTCCCACCCGACGAGGTGCCGGATGGGAAAGAGGAGTGCCATCAAGCACTGGCAGCAGCGGCTGCCGCGTAGGTAATTGGCGCGTCGGCGGGGTCTTCGAAGGTCACCCATTCCCAAGCGTCGGTTTCTTTGATGAGCTGTCTCAGCGACGCATTATTCAAGCCGTGGCCAGACTTGTGCGCCTTGAATTCACCAATCAGGCTGGTACCCAACAGATACAAATCGCCGATGGCGTCGAGCACCTTGTGCTTCACAAACTCATCTTCGTAGCGCAGACCGTCTTCATTCAGAATCCGGTATTCGTCTACCACGATGGCATTGTCAACACTGCCGCCCTGAGCAAGGCCCTTGGAACGCAGGTACTCGATCTCATGCATAAAACCGAAGGTGCGGGCCCGGCTCACTTCCTTCACGAAGGAGGTGCTGGAAAAATCCAGCTCGGCGTGGCCGGTACGGTCGCGAAAAACCGGGTGATCAAAGTCGATGGTAAAAGAGACTTTAAAGCCGTCAAAAGGGAGGAAACTGGCAACTTTATCGCCATCTTTTACCGTAACCGGCCGCTTGATACGGATGAACTTCTTGGGTGCATCCTGCTCCTCTATGCCCGCTGATTGAATCAGGAACACGAAGGGGCCCGCACTGCCATCCATAATCGGCACTTCTGATGAGCTCAGCTCGACGTAGGCATTGTCAATGCCCAGCCCCGCCATCGCTGACAGCAAATGCTCAACCGTTGATACCCGGACATCGCCGTTCACCAGCGTGGTAGACAGGGTCGTATCACCGACATTTTCCGCGTGAGCGTGGATCTCAACGACCGGGTTCAAGTCCGTTCGTCTGAAGATCACCCCGGTATCCACCGGTGCGGGCTTCAGGGTAAGAAAGACTTTTTCTCCGGTGTGCAAACCAATACCGGTCGCCCGGATGGTATTGCGCAATGTTCGTTGTCTGATCATGGTTCACACTCTTACTAAAGACGCAAAACGCCGCCTAGCGCAGCACCCTGGCCGTAACCGACCGGGTGGCGCCAACTGCTACCGCTGCCGTACTTGCGTATCAGTCAGCTTGGCGGCGCAAAAACGCAGGAATATCCAGATATTCCATGTCTTTGTCTTCCACCACCGGCGAAGCGGGAACGGCTTCACGAGCGGCAGCTGCCTGCTGGTTACGCATAATTGTCGGCCGGTCCAGCTTGCGGTAGTCACTAGCGCGCTCAACGGGCTTGCTCTCGACCACTTTCAGCGGGGCTTCCTGCGCGATGCCGTCCAGACCAGTTGCCACGACAGTGACTCGCAGCTCGTCGCTCATATCCGGATCGATCACCGTACCAACCACCACGGTAGCGTCCTCAGACGCAAATTCCTTGATAGTATCCCCGACATCGCTGAACTCGCCTAGGGAGAGGTCCAATCCCGCGGTAATATTTACCAAAATGCCACGGGCACCCTCGAGGTTAACGTCTTCCAGCAGCGGGCTGCGAATCGCGGCCTCAGCGGCTTCACAGGCGCGGTTCTCACCGCTGGCAATACCACTGCCCATCATCGCCATACCCATTTCAGACATCACGGTGCGCACATCGGCAAAGTCGACGTTGATCATACCCGGACGGATGATAAGGTCAGCAATGCCTTGCACCGCCCCCAACAATACGTCGTTGGCCGCCTTGAAAGCATCCAGCAGACTGGTGTTTTTACCCAGCACCGGCAGCAGCTTCTCGTTGGGAATCGTGATCAGCGAGTCAACGTGCTGACGCAGTTCCCGCATGCCCGCTTCAGCAACGGTCATCCGCTTCTTGCCTTCGAAGGGGAAGGGCTTGGTGACCACTGCCACGGTCAGAATACCCAGCTCACGCGCCACTTCTGCAACCACTGGCGCGCCGCCAGTACCAGTACCACCGCCCATACCCGCGGTGATGAACACCATATCGGCACCTTCCAGTGCTTCCGCGATGCGATCGCGATCTTCAATAGCCGCCTGACGACCCACCTCGGGGTTGGCACCTGCGCCCAGCCCTTTGGTGATGGCGGTGCCAAGCTGCAGAACAGTTTTTGACATCACATCAGTCAACGCCTGCGCGTCGGTGTTGGCGCAGATGAAATCCACACCATCAACATCGTTGGCAATCATGTGCTTGACGGCATTGCCGCCGCCGCCACCGACACCCACCACTTTAATTACTGCGTTCTGAGGAACGTTATCTACGAGTTCAAACATGGTTTTTCTCCCTTTTTGCATGATCAGCCGTGCTGCCAAACACGACCGGTTACTACTTCGTTAAAAACAGTGTTGTTGTGTTAAAAATTGTTCTGCACCCAGTTTTTCAACCGGGATACAAAACCGTCCTGACGAACGCGCCCGCGCCCGCCGGATTGTTCCTGATGCTTCAGTCCGTACTGCAGCAAACCCACGCTGGTGGCATAAATCGGATTGCGCACAATGTCGGTGAGGCCGCGAATACCCTGCGGAGACCCAATGCGCACAGGCATGTGGAATATCTCTTCCGCCAGCTCAACGACGCCCTCCATCTTTGAAGTACCGCCAGTCAGCACAATGCCCGCCGCACAGAGGTCTTCGTAGCCGCTGCGGCGCAATTCGGCCTGAACCAGCGTGAACAGTTCGTCATAGCGGGGCTCAACCACCTCTGCCAGGGCCTGACGGGACAGCTCACGCGGCGCGCGCTCACCCACGCTGGGCACTTTGATGGTTTCACCTTCACCGGCGAGCTGAGTCAGCGCACAGGCATATTTGATTTTGATTTCCTCGGCGTACTGGGTGGGCGTACGCAGCGCCATGGCGATGTCATTGGTCACCTGATCACCCGCGATGGGGATTACGCCAGTGTGGCGTATCGCCCCGTCGGTAAAGATGGCGATATCGCTGGTACCACCACCGATGTCCACCAAGCACACCCCCAGCTCCTTCTCATCGTCTGTCAGCACCGAGTAACTGGACGCCAGCTGCTCGAGAATCACGTCCTCGACCTCGAGGCCACAGCGACGGATACATTTCTCGATGTTTTGCACGGCATTCACCGCACAGGTCACCAGGTGCACTTTGGCTTCCAGGCGCACACCTGACATGCCCAATGGTTCCTTGATGCCTTCCTGTTCATCGATCACAAATTCCTGAGGCAGGATATGCAGCACTTTCTGATCGGCAGGAATCGCCACGGCCTGAGCCGCATCAATCACCCTGTCGAGATCCAACTGAAAGACTTCGCGGTCACGGATCGCCACGATGCCGTGAGAGTTGAGGCTGCGAATGTGGTTACCGGCGATCCCCACATACACGCTGTGGATTTCGCAGCCAGCCATCAACTCCGCCTCTTCCACGGCCCGCTGAATGGACTGGACGGTGGACTCAATATTGACGACCACGCCTTTCTTCAGGCCACGAGAGGGATGCGAGCCAATACCCACAACCTCCAGCTTGCCCTCATCGTTGATCGCACCCACAATCGCCACCACTTTCGAGGTACCGATATCCAGCCCGACCACCATTCTTCCGGCATTTGCATTAGACATTGCTGCACTTCCCCCAAGCGATGCACGATGTGAGTACGAGGCGACGTCGACCTTCTTTTAGCAACTCAATGTGCATGGTTATCCCTTGTTCTGTTGTTCGGCCCAGGCAACGGCCAGACCATTTACATAGCGCATATCCACACGCGCGACTTTGGCGAAATCTGCCGCCAGAGACTGGCGGTATACCCACAGAAAACGCCGCAACTTCTCCAGCGGCTCCTGCCGCCCCAACACCAGCTCCACATCATTTTCGATGCGAGCGGTCCAACTGCCCCGCGCACTCATTTCCAGCGTATTGAGCTGCAGATTTTCATCACCCAGCAGCTGGCTCATCAGTCGGTACTGGCGCATCATCTCCAGCGCACTGCCCTCTGGACCGTCCAGCACCGGCAGATCACCGCGGTAAGCACGCCCTTCTTCCGGTTCGAAAATACGGCCGCGATGGTTTAACAAGCCACCACGCCCCCACACAGCAATTGGCGTTTCTTCAACGATGGTGATTTTCAGTTCACGCGGCCACAGCCGCTCCACCACCGCTCGGTATACCCACGGCTCCTGCTCCAACTCGGCCTGAATCGCAGGCAAATCCAAGCCCAGATACCCGACAGCCAAATGGCTGGTCACCCGTTCAACGAGCACCTCTCGGTTCACGTGGTGCAGATCACCCGCAAACACCACACGCTCAACGGGAATACCGTCGAGACGCTCTCCCAGTTTTTCCACGCCGTAGACAAAACCCAACGCAGCCGACAGCAGCAACAGGCGATTAAAAATTCGCCCCCACTCCCGGCGACTTCCCATGCGGCGCTTTTCTTCGCCGCCACGGGAGCGCTTGAATCGGTTCTGCTTAGCCGCCATGGGCCGCCTCAGTGTCGTTCAGGCTGCTCTGTAAAATGCGCAGCACCAATTGATCAAAATTCAACCCCGACTGCTTGGCGGCCATCGGGACCAGGCTGTGATCGGTCATCCCCGGCACGGTATTGATCTCCAGTAAATAGAAACGGCCGCGCTGATCGCGCATCACGTCTACCCGTCCCCAGCCTCTGCAGCCGACCGCATCAAAGGCCTGCACCGCCAGCTTTCGCAAACCCTGCTCGTCGTCTTCGCTCAACCCCGCCGGGCAGTGATAGCGCGTAGTGTCAGACAGGTACTTGGCATTGAAATCGTAAAAAGCCGCATCGGTCTCCAGCCGGATCGCCGGTAAAGCCTGACCATCCAGTACCGCCACGGTGTACTCGCCACCCGTTATCCACTGTTCCGCAAACACCCGACCGTAGGGCTTCGCGGTATGCCACGCCGCTTCGAGCTCCGCCGCGCTATCGGCACGGGACATGCCAATGCTTGAGCCCTCGCAGGCCGGCTTCACAATCGCCTGCCCCAACGTTTTGCTGATGGCCTGCCAGTCACTGTGTTCATCCAGCTCAACAAACTTTGGCGTACTCAGGCCGTGTCCTAACCAGAGCAGCTTGCAGCGCAACTTATCCATAGCCAGCGCAGAAGCCATCACACCGCTGCCGGTGTACGACTTACCCAGACATTCCAGCGCGCCCTGTACTGTGCCGTCTTCACCACCGGGCCCATGCAAGGCCAGAAAGCAGTGACTGAACGGCGCAAGCTGCTGCATCCAGTCTGCATCGCGGGTATCGATTGCGGTGACAGGGATACCCAAACGAGCAAAGGCCTCCATCACCGCTGCTCCACTGCGCAACGAGACTTCACGCTCTGCCGAGCTGCCACCCAGCAGCACGGCAATTTGACCGCCAATGGCTTGCATCACTGTGTTAATGGCCGTGTCCGTCATCTAACTCGCCTGCGTCCAATCCTGCGTTGAAAATTGTTGCGCCAGTGCGCCGATATTCCCCGCCCCCTGCGTCAGCAGAACATCATCGGGGCGCAAATGGGGGCGCAGCTGCGCCAACGCCTGTTCAGGCCCATCGACGAACAGCGGCTCCAGCTTGCCCTGCAAGCGAATACTGCGGCAGAGGTTGCGACTGTCCGCTCCGGGGATCGGCGATTCGCCCGCTGAATACACATCCAGCAGAGCCAGTGCGTCCACACTGCCCAGCACTTTGACGAAATCCTCATAGAGATCGCGCGTGCGTGTGTAGCGATGCGGCTGATACAACATGAACAAGCGGCGATCCGGCCAGGCCTGACGCGCCGCCGCAATCGTCGCCGCCACTTCAGTGGGGTGGTGGCCGTAATCGTCTACCAGCATGAAACTGCCCTCTGCCAGCAACTGTTCGCCATAGCGCTGAAAGCGGCGACCGACGCCCTGAAAATTGGCGATACCGCGACAGATCGCCGCATCATCCAGGCCTTCATCACTGGCAACCGCCACTGCCGCCGTCGCATTAAGCACATTGTGAATACCGGGCTGACCGATAGTCAGCGCCAGCTCGCCGCCCTTGCGGCGGCTCACGCGGAAGTGGCTTTGCAGCCCGTCCTGCTCAACGCTGTGGATACGGAAATCCGCGTCTTCCGCGAAACCATAGGTCAGTGTTTGGCGACCAATTTCCGGCAACAACTCCCGCACCACCGGGTCATCCACACACACCACGGCCACTCCGTAGAACGGCAGATTGTGGAGAAAATCGATAAAGGTCTGCTTTAAACGACTGAAGTCGCCACCATAGGTATCCATGTGGTCAGCTTCGATATTCGTCACCACCGACACCATTGGCTGCAGATGCAGAAATGACGCGTCGCTCTCGTCCGCCTCTGCCACCAGATAACGGCTTTCGCCGAGCGCCGCATTGGTGCCCGCACTGTTTACCAGCCCACCAATAACAAATGTCGGATCCAGCCCCGCCTCGGCAAAAATTGAGGTAATCAGGCTGGTAGTGGTGGTTTTTCCATGCGTACCCGCCACGGCAATGCCATGGCGATAGCGCATGAGTTCTGCCAGCATTTCAGCGCGCGGCACAATAGGAATGCGCTGCTCTCTTGCGCTCAGCACTTCCGGGTTGTCAGCCTTCACCGCACTGGATACCACAACCACATCGCACTGCTGGATGTTTTCGCCGCGATGGCCAAAGCTCACGTTCGCCCCCAGGCGCTGAAGCCTGGCGGTGCTCAGTGAAGCCTTCAAGTCAGAACCCGACACCACATAACCCAGGTTCAACAGCACCTCGGCAATACCGCACATACCGGCACCACCGATGCCCACAAAATGGATGCGCTTCACTCTGCGCATTTCGGGAACAATAAACGGATGCTTAGTGACCATGGGCATACTCCATACAACAGTCGGCAGCCACATCAGCAGCATCGATTTTTGCCAGCGCCCGCGCCGCTTCCGCGCGCTCGCGCAGTAGCTCCGGCTGCGTAGCGAATTCGCGCAGGCGGTCTGCCAGACGCTCCGGCGTGAGTTCACGCTGGTCAAGAATTTCGCCCGCACCGCCATCGACAAACCACTGCGCATTCGCGCGCTGGTGATCGTCAATCGCGTTCGGCAGTGGAATTAGAATTGCTGACAGTCCGGCCGCCGCAAGCTCGGCCACAGTCAGTGCACCAGCCCGGCATACCACCACATCGGCCCAGGCATAGGCCTCGGCCATGTCGTCGATAAACGCATTAGCGCGCACACTCAGCCCAGATTCGGCGTAGGCCATGCGTACCGTGTCTTCGTGAGCACGGCCGGTTTGGTGCCACAATTGCAGCTGCGGCAGATCGGCAAGCAGCGCCCAGGTTTTCACCATGCATTCGTTAATCGCCAGCGCGCCCAGGCTGCCGCCCACCACCAACACCCGCAAACCGGACTCTCGCTCGGCAAAACGCGACGACGGCGCAGGCAGTTCGGCAATATCCCGACGCACCGGGTTACCGATGTAACGGCTTTTATCGCCGCCCAGCTCAATGGGATACCCGGTCAGGCAACATTTAGCCAACTTAGCCAGCAAGCGATTGGTCGTGCCGGCCACCGCGTTCTGCTCATGAATGAGTACCGGAATACCCATCAGTTTTGCGGCCAATCCGCCCGGCCCCGAAGCGTAGCCACCCAGACCTATCACGCAGAAGGGTTTGAGACGACGTAGCAGCAACATACTGCTCAGAACCGCCAGTCCGGCCTTAGCCAGCGCCAGCAGTCGGAACAGGGGATTTTTGCCTCGCACACCGGCCATTTTCAGACAGTGCAGAGGAATATCGGCGGCAGGCACCAGCCGGGCCTCAATACCCTGCGCCGTGCCCAACCAATGCAGTTCAACACCGCGCTGGCGCAGCGCCTCTGCCACCGACAAAGCGGGGAAGACGTGACCGCCTGTGCCACCCGCCATAATCAATACACAGGGTTTAGTGGCCATATTCCCCCCTGCATTCGCGCTCAATGCGGGCGACCAATGCCACCATCGCCATGCACACCATCAGGCTGCTGCCGCCGTAGCTGAGAAAGGGTAAGGTCAGCCCCTTTGTCGGCAACAATCCCGCATTAACGCCCATATTGATGAACGCCTGTGCACTGATCATCATCGATACGCCGTACGCCACAAAAGCATGAAAACGGCGACCGGTGAGTTCGGCGTGGCGGCCGATCCACATCATCCGCCCGACCAGACCGACGAACAGGCCAATGACTACAACCGTACCCATAAAGCCAAATTCTTCTGCCAGAATGGCAAACACAAAGTCGGTGTGCGCCTCAGGCAGGTAAAACAATTTCTGCACGCTGTTCCCTAAACCGACACCCGCCAATTCGCCGCGCCCGAAGGCAATCAGGGATTGGGTAAGCTGGTAACCGGTATTGAATTGGTCGGCCCAAGGGTCGGTGAAAGCCGTTAAACGCTGCATCCGATAGGGCTCAAAAATCACCAGTGCCACGGCACTGGCCAAACAGCTGAGAATGACCAGCAGAAACTGCCCTAGTTTCACGCCGCCGAGAAAAATCATTACAAATGCCGTACCGGCAGTCACTACGGTCGCGCCAAAGTCCGGCTCAAGCATCAGCAATAGCGTGACTGCAAACAGCAGCGCCATGGGTTTGATAAAGCCCGAAAAACGCTCCTGCACCTCTTCACCGCGACGTACCAGATAGCCCGCGAGATAAAAGATCACGAACAGCTTGACGAACTCGGAGGCCTGCAGGGTCAGCGGCCCCAAGGCCAGCCAGCGACGACTTCCGTTCACTTCGCGCCCCACGCCGGGCACCAACACCAGCGCCAGCAGCAGGAAGCCAATCAGCAACCACAGCCATCCCGTGCGTTCCCAGAACGCAACGGGGGTGAAATACATCACCAGGCTCAGACCGAAGGCCAGCGTAAAATGCAGGCCATAGCGTTTGGCAAAGAAGAAGGCATCGTCGTAACGACTGGCCGCGTGCTCAATCGACGCCGACGTCATCGCCACAAACCCTACTGCCAGCAGTGCCACCAGCAACCACTGAAGCTGGCGATCCATATCCTGCAAGTCCTGCCAGGCGGTGCGAAGGCTAAGCATGGCTCACCTCCCGCACGGCTTCACAGAACTGCTCACCGCGGTCACCATAGCTACGAAACATATCGAAGCTGGCACAGGCTGGAGACAGCAGCACCACATCGCCGGTTTCGGCCAGCTTCCGGGCAGCCGCAACCGCAGCCGACATGCTGTCGGCGTTTACTGTCGGCACTTGATTGTTTATTGCCGAGGCGATCTGCGGCGCCGCTTCGCCAATCAGTACCGCAGCTCGCCCATGGCGACGAAGGGCTTCCGCCAGCGGTGCGAAATCGCCGCCCTTACCCAGGCCACCGGCGATCAGCACGACGCGACCTTGCTCAGCCAAGCCTTCAATCGCCGACACCGAGGCGCCCACATTGGTGCCCTTGGAGTCGTTGTAAAACCGCACGCCGTTTTGCTCATCGACAAATTCGCAGCGATGGGGCAAGCCGGGAAATTCGCGCAGGGTATCCAGCATCGCCGCCATCGGGAGATCGGCAGCCGCGCCAATTGCCAGCGCCGCGAGCGCATTGCTGAGGTTGTGGCGTCCGGCGATACGCAGCTCATCCGCTGACATCAACGGCTCGCGCGCCAACGCCAAATAGCGCTGACCCGGCTGTTCCAGCAGGCCGAAGCGGCGGAAATCCGAACGCCCCAGACTGAAGACCCACTTTTCGACATCCTCAGGCACCAGCGGCTGGGTCAGGCTGTCATCAGCGTTGATCACCACTTTTTTACAGCCCTGAAAAATGCGGTGTTTGGCCTGATGGTAGGCCAGCATCGACCCGTGGTGGTCGAGGTGATCGGCGCTGACATTCAGCACCGTCGCCACTTTCGCGCCCAACTGCTGACAGCGCTCCAACTGAAAAGATGACAGTTCCAGCACATACAGCTCGCAGTCGTCGCTGAGCAGATCCAAGGCTGGGGTGCCCAAATTGCCGCCCACGGCCACACGCAGACCAGCGCGATCTGCCATATCACCAACCAAGGTGGTCACGGTACTTTTGCCGTTGGAACCGGTGATCGCCACGATAGGCGCCTTGGCCGCCTCGTGGAAGCAATCGATATCGCCACTGATGCGCACACCGGCTTTAGCTGCCGCCGCAATGGCCGGCTCACTCAGAGGAATACCGGGGTTCACCAACAGCTCACTGGCGCCGGTAAATTGCTCGTCAGAAAAAGCGCCCAGTTGAAGCTCAACATCCGGATAGGCTTGACGAAAATCATCAAGGCCGGGCGGCTGTTCGCGACTGTCTGCCACAGCAAAGGGCAAACCACGCGACGACAGATAGCGGGCAACAGAAAGCCCGGTGGCTCCCAGTCCCACAATCACGCGTTTATTGTCCGATGCAATAAGGCTCACGTCCGTTCTCGTCTCGCTTAACGCAGTTTTAGTGTTGCCAGGCCAAACAGCACCAGCATCACCGTGATAATCCAGAAACGCACAATGACTCGCGGCTCCGGCCACCCCTTCAGCTCGAAGTGGTGGTGAATCGGCGCCATGCGGAAAATGCGTTTACCGGTTAATTTGAAGGACGCCACCTGCAGGATGACCGACACGGTCTCCAGCACGAAAATGCCGCCCATAATGAAAAATACGATCTCGTGGCGGGTGATCACGGCAATGGTGCCCAAGGCTGCCCCCAGCGCCAGCGCGCCGACATCGCCCATAAATACCTGCGCGGGGTAGGTGTTGAACCACAGAAAGCCGAGCCCGGCACCCGCCAGCGCGCCGCAGATCACAATCAGCTCCCCCGCCCCCGCTACATAGGGAATGTGCAGATACTCGGCAAATTTCACGTGACCGGTCAGGTAGGCAATCAGCCCCAGCGCTGACCCCACCAGTACGGTAGGCAGAATCGCCAGGCCATCGAGGCCATCGGTCAGGTTCACCGCGTTACTGGAGCCGACGATAACGAAGTAGCACAGCACCATAAACAGCGGGCCCATCTGCCAGCTCAGGTTCTTGAAGAACGGGAAGTAGAGCGTGGTATCCACCGGGCTGTCGGCATTGATATAAAGAAAGACCGCCGCACCGATGCCGGCCACGCTCTGCCAGAAGTATTTCCACTTCGCGGGCAAGCCGCGGGGATTACGCTCGATCACCTTTCGGTAATCATCTACCCAGCCCACGGCACCGAATACAAAGGTAACGATCAGTACGGTCCACACGAAGGGGTTACGCAGATCCGCCCACAGCAAGGTGCTGGTAAAAATCGCCACCAGAATCAAAGCACCGCCCATGGTCGGCGTGCCGGACTTGCTCAGGTGCGATTTAGGGCCGTCGTCACGAACGGCCTGGCCGATTTGATAGTAATTGAGGCGGCGAATCATGCCCGGCCCGACCAACAGCGAAATCGCGAGCGCCGTCAGCACACCGAGAATGCCCCGGAAACTGAGGTACTGGAACACAGCAAAACCGCTGATATGCTGGCTGAGATATTCCGATAGCAGTAACAGCATTCAGCCGTTCTCCCCTGATAAGGTTTGTTGCAGGGCCGTCACGACCTCTTCCATCGCGCTACTGCGCGAGCCTTTCACCAACACCGTATTCACGTTATCCAGCAGCGTCGGCAAATGACCGAGCAATGCTTGCTTGTCGGCAAATGCGCGGCCAGCATCGCCAAATTCTTCAGCCATCACGTCGGCAAACTCGCCAACAAAGGCACAGCTCGCCACGCCGGCATCGCGGGCATACGCGGCGACATCGCGATGCAGAGCCTCAGCATCCGGACCCAGCTCAGCCATCTCTCCGAGCACAAGCAAGGACTTGCCCGGTTTGGCCGCTAGCACCTCAATCGCCGCCCGCACTGAGCCGGGGTTAGCGTTATAGCTGTCGTCAATCACGGTGATGCCGCCCCATCGCTGACTGAACAATCGACCCGCCGTGCTATTGACCCCACCCAGGCCTTCGGCAATTTGAGACAGGCTTATACCGACTTCCAGCGCTGCCGCCGCCGCGGCCAAGGCGTTAGCGACCATGTGCCGGCCGCTGAGGGGCAACAGCACCTCAGTCTGCCCGGCCGCGCAATGCAGCGTGAATTGACTGCCCTCTGCGGTCGCGGAAATATCCGATGCATAAACGTCTGCGGACGACGAGATCAGGCTGAAGCTGGACTGACGGCAGTGCGAGGCCTGCGCCTGCCATTGCGAGTAATAACGATCATCGGCATTGATCACAGCGAGGCCAGACGGGGACAACGCTTCGAAAATTTCACCCTTGGTTTTAGCTACGCCGTCCAGCGAGCCAAAACCCTGTAAATGCGCCGCCTGGGCATTGGTCAGAATCGCGACATCGGGCTGTGCAAATTCGCAGAGGTAACGGATATCACCGGCTTTAGCCGCGCCCATCTCGATAACGGCAAACGCATGCTGCGGCGAAATATCCAGGAGCGTGAGCGGCACACCCAATTCGTTGTTGTGATTCCCCGACGTCGCCAGCACGGAGGCGTTGCAAGACAGAATCGCCGCCAGCATTTCCTTGGTACTGGTCTTACCACTGCTTCCAGTAAGCGCGATCAGCGGCCCGCGGAACGCACGGCGGTTATCTCTGGCAAGGTCCGCCAAAGCCCGCTGACTGTCATCCACAATCACACCCGGCAACTCCTTGCATTGCCGGTTAACCAGGGCTGCCGATGCACCGGATTCTGCGGCTTGCCGAAGGTAGTCATGACCGTCCACGCGCTCACCACGCAGCGCGACAAAGAGGCTGCCAGCACGGACCCGGCGACTATCAATGACCACCGAGCTGATCTCGGCGTTCTCACCATAATGTTTGCCGTGGGTCAGCGTCGCCACTGCATCAAGAGAAAGCGCACGCATCATGCTGACGCCCTCCTTGCCAGTGCACGCCGGGCAGTAGCGACATCACTGAAAGGACGCCGCTCGCCAGCGATTTCCTGACTGGACTCATGCCCTTTGCCAGCGATCAATACCACGTCGCCCGGCCGGGCTTCGGCAATGGCCATCAAAATGCTGCGCTCACGATCTACATCGCAATGCCGGGATACCGTTGCAGGCATGCCTTCGCAGATTTGCTCAATAATTGCTTCCGGAGACTCGCTGCGTGGATTATCACTGGTCACGTAGACGCGGTCAGCAGCCGATGCGGCACGCCCCATTTTGGGCCGCTTATCACTGTCGCGGTCACCGCCACAGCCAAATACGCAACTCAGGCGACCGCGCGTCAGCGGCCGCAGCGTCGCAATGGCTTTAGCCAGGGCATCTTCGGTATGGGCGTAGTCCACCACAACCAGCACGTCATCATCACTGCGCTGGCATTGCATGCGGCCGGGCACCGGCTGCAAGCCCGGCAACAAGGCCTCAATTTCGCCAGGATCAACGTCGCGTGCCAGCAATACCCCGCAGGCCGCCGCGAGGTTGGCGAGGTTGAATTCTCCCAGCAACGGCGTCTCAATCTCTACATGGCCCCAGGGACTATGCAGTCGCGCACGGCTGCCGCGAATATCCTGTTCAAACGATTCCATATACAGGGTCGCTGACGGGTCGCGGAGGCTGTAATCAATACACTGCGATGCAGCACTTTTTTGCAGTAGCTGCCGACCGAAGTCATCGTCACAGTTAATCACCGCCAGCTCCAGCTCGGGCCACGTAAACAAACGCGCTTTCTCTGCCGCGTAGGCTTCCATGGTACCGTGGTAATCGAGGTGGTCCTGACTCAGGTTGGTGAATACGGCAGCGTCGAAATGCAGTGCTTCCACACGTTTCTGCGCCAAACCATGGGAAGACACCTCCATGGACGCCCAACGGGCCCCAGCCTGGCACCACTCAGCCAACAGCGCCTGAATCGCGACCGCATCCGGCGTAGTATTGACCGCTGGCTCAAGGCTGCCAAAACGGCCGCTGCCCAAGGTACCAATGATGCCGCAAGGCTGGTTCATCGCTTCCAGTAACTGCGCCAACATCCAGCTACAGCTGGTTTTGCCATTAGTACCCGTGATTCCTACCAGGCGCAGGCTGCGCGAAGGCTCTGCGTAATAACGCCCCGCAATGGCGCTCAATTGCTCACTCAGTCCCGGCACTTCCAACACAGGCAGAGACCAGCTCGAACCGTCACAGGGTGCGTCGGCAATCACCGCCACGGCGCCCGATGCCACGGCGGTATTGATGTGCTCACGGCCATCCTGACGGTGACCTTTAACGGCCAGAAATACATCACCCGGCTTGATTCGACGACTGTCCAGACACAAGCCACTCAATGGCACCGCCGCGACTTCAGCACTCAAATTCGGCAGCAGGTCGCCGAGCGAACGATGGAGAGGGCTGTCATAGCGCTTGATCGCTGTCATGCCGCCGCATCTCCTTTTTTGTCCGCCTTCGCCACCGGCTCCACATCATCGGGCGCAATATTCATCAACCGGAGCGCATCGGCCACAACCTTGGAAAACACTGGCGCGGCCACGAGGCCACCAAAGTAGTCGCCTTTCGGCTCGTCGATAGCCACTACCGCAACAATGCGCGGGTCGCTGGCCGGCGCAACACCGGCAAACAGCGAGAAATAACGATCCTCGGCATAACCGCCTGCAATGGCCTTATGTGAGGTACCGGTTTTGCCCGCCACACGATAGGCATCCACTCTCGCACGCGTCGCCGTGCCGCCGGGGCCGGTAACGCTTTCAAGCATATCGACGATCTGGCGGGCAATTTTTGGCGAGATTAACTGTTTGCGCTCAGCACTGGTCTCGCGCTTCACGAGCGACACCGGCTGAAACACACCGTGATTGGCAAACACAGAATATGCCTGCGCCAACTGCAAACTGGTGACCGTTAGGCCGTAGCCAAATGCAAATGTGGCGCGCTCAATGGCACGCCAGTTAGGGTGATTCGGGAGCACGCCGGTGCTCTCTCCAGGGAAGCCGGAGCCGGTGCTGCGCCCCAGCCCGAAACGCTGAAACACCCTCCACACTTCTTGCTCATCGAGAGAGAGCGCAATTTTTGTTGTGCCAACCTGACTGGACTTTTTAAGGATGTCAGCCACGGTCAACACCCCGTAGTTGCGGTGATCCTCCAGCAGTTTTGGCCCGACCTTGATGTAGCCGGGGTGAGTGTTGATCTCGGTATCCGGCTGGTAGCGACCACTTTCCAATGCCGCCACCATCGTCAGCGGCTTCATGGTCGAACCCGGCTCAAACATATCGGTCAGCGCGCGATTGCGCATGGCGCTGGGGCTGAGCTGGCTGCGATTATTGGGGTTGTAGGAAGGCTGATTCACCAGCGCCAGCACTTCGCCACTGTGACTATCGAGAATCACTACCGATCCCGCCTTCGCACCGGTGCGCTTCAGCGCCGACTTCAACTCCTTATAGGCGAGGTATTGCAGACGCAGATCAATACTCAGCTGCAAGTCTTTGCCCGGGCTGGCCTCACGACCAGCATCAATCTCGCGAATGATATTGCCGTACAAATCCTTCAAAACACGCTTGCTGCCTGGCGTTCCGTTCAACCATTCATCATAGGCCAACTCAAGCCCTTCCTGGCCCCGATCGTCGATATCGGTAAATCCAAGCATGTGAGCAGCCACTTCACCCGCCGGATAAAAACGACGGTACTCCCGCTGCAGATAAACGCCGGGCACCTTCAACGCAAGAATGGTTTTAGCATCCTGCGGCGACAGATGGCGACGCAGATACATGAATTGACTGTCGGCATAGCGCTGAAGCCGGCCGGCGAGTTCACCGTGCGACATATTGAGCGCACGCGCCAGCTTCGCCCAACTGTCCTTGTTTTTACCCAGTTCCTGCGGGTTGGCCCAAATGGATGCCACCGGCGTACTCACTGCCAACGGCTCGCCGTTGCGGTCGGAGATCATGCCGCGGTGGGCAGGAATAATTTCGGTACGAATAGTGCGCGCATTCCCCTGTCCCTGCAGGAAACGGTAGCCGCGATCGACATCCAGCACCTGCAATGTCAGGGCACGGGCGAGCAGCAGCGCTGCCAGTATTAGCAGCCCAGCAATGACAACACGGAATCGCCAAGGCGATACCGGCGCATTAACCTGCTTTGCCATAACCCCTTACCATATTGACCTCGCGCATATCCGGCGCTTGCATCTTTAGTTTGTCTTCGGCCAGGCTCTGCACCCGGTCGGGTGAGGCCCAGGTGCTCTGTTCTAACAGCAGCCGGCCCCACTCTTCATCCAACTGCATCGCCTCGCGACGCAGGTCTTGCAGCTCACTAAACAGCTTGCGCGACCGGTGCGAACTCTGAACCAGCGCAATGGCACTCACCAACACCATCACCAGCAACAGCGGCACCAATATGCCTCCCAATGGCGCCGGCACCTGCTCTTTACTGCGGCCGGCCACCTTGGCATTTGAGCGCTTGGCTCGCCCATCAGCCACCTTCTGCTCCCAGCTTTTCAGCAACTCGCATCACCGCACTGCGCGCCCTCGGGTTTTCATCGATTTCCTGCTGACTCGGCTTAACCGCCTTACCGAGCAAACGCATCGAACGCCCCAGCTGTTCATCACTCACCGGCAAGTAGGATGGCACTCGCTCGCCCTGAGCCTGTTTGCGCATAAAGCGCTTTACCATGCGGTCTTCCAAGGAGTGAAAGCTAATCACTACGAGGCGCCCACCCGGGCGCAATACATCAACCACTTTGCCGAGAAAGGTCTCCAAGTCGCCCAGCTCGTTATTGATATAAATGCGAATCGCCTGGAAGGCCCGGGTAGCCGGATGCTTGTGCTTCTCCCAAGCGGGATTGGCCTCAGCCACAATTTTTGCCAACTGCAAGGTTCGGAGAATCGGCTGCTCTTGCCTTGCGCTGACAATCGCCCTGGAAATTCGCTTCGCAAAGCGCTCTTCACCATATTCTTTTAATACGCGGGCAATATCGGCCTCTTCAGCCACCGCCAGCCAGTCCGCCGCACTGAGCCCATTCTCGGTGTCCATGCGCATATCCAGCTCGCCATCGCGCAAGAAACTGAACCCGCGCTCAGCCTGATCCAACTGCGGCGACGACACGCCGAGGTCCAGCAACACACCATCAACCCCGTCACCCCAAGCCGCCTGCTCCACAAAGCGATCAAAATCGGCGAATGAGCCTCGCGCAATGGAAAAGCGGCCATCCTCCGCCGCAAGTGAATTTCCCGCCTCAATCGCCCTGGGGTCTTTGTCCACACCCAGCAACCGCCCCTGCGGGCCGAGCTGCTGAAGAATCAAGCGACTGTGCCCGCCACGACCAAAGGTCCCGTCAACATAGCGCCCTTGCTCATCGCCAATCAGGGCGGCAACGGCTTCATCCCGCAGTACCGTCAGATGCTTATCCAAAGCGCCCCCTACAGTGACAGTGACAGCACTTCATCCGGCATCGACACATCGTCGTCACCGGTTTCAAGCTCGTCGTACCAGCCCGCTTCGCTCCACAGCTCGAGCTTTTTACCCTGGCCGATCAACATCAGCTTCTTCTCTAGCCCTGCGTAGTCACGCAGCGTTTGTGGCAACAGCACCCGGCCGTTGCCATCAAGCTCAAGCGGCGTGGCATAACCCAACAACAATCGCTGCATGCGGCGCGCCTTGCGATGGATATTGGGCAATGCCTCAATTTTCGGCTGCAGATCTGCCCATTGAGGCTCTGGATAGACCAGCAGGCAGCGCTCCTCAGTGTGCGCAGTAACAACCAGTCGCCCATCACAAATAGACGCAAGGGTATCCCGCACCTTGGCCGGAATGGCCATGCGCCCCTTTGCATCCATCGTGATTGCGTAGCTGCCTATAAACACGCTATGCCACCTAAAGCCCTGTTAATTCCACTCTTGCACCACTGAGACCCACAAATATCCACTTTTCTCCACTACGCGACACTATATGAACTGCTCAGTCACACTGTCAAGAAAGCGATGCAGGAAATAGCAGGGATTTTTCAGAAACTGGAGGGCATCGTGCAGCGAAATTCGCAGAAAAAGAAAATCGCAAAGCACCAATAGCAAGGCAAAACAAAAGAATAGAACGACAACTTAAAGTAAAACCTTAAGTTCAGCGGAATCACTTAAACACGGAGGGAATAAAATGAGAAAAATGAGTCGGCCTATAAGCCGGGTTCTGTCGAGGACGACCATTCATCTGGGACCTGCGTCACCGCAGGCCTCAAGCAGCCTACCCGAATCCACTGCGGGTCACAGCATCGGACTCCTATTTGGCCTTGCTCCAAGCGGGGTTTACCATGCCGCAAGCTGTTACCAGTTGCGCGGTGCGCTCTTACCGCACCATTTCAACCTTACCGGCAGCAGAGCTGCTTAGGCGGTATATTTTCTGTTGCACTTTCCGTAGGCTCTCGCCCCCCAGGCGTTACCTGGCGCTTTACCCTATGGAGCCCGGACTTTCCTCCCTTCCTTGCGGAAAAGCGGTCGCCCAGCCGACTCACCTGTAAGAATAACCAGTAGTTGAACGAACCACAAGCCCCTCTCACTATTTTTTCAGCGGCACATCTAAACCGTACTGGTAAAGGCGATTCTTTTTAACACCCGTTAGCTTGGCCGCCAAACTCGCTGCCTGTTTTAGCGGCAGCTCTTCGCGCAATGTGTCGAAGATATATATGGCCTCCGCCGGTAATTCATCGTCGACCGCGCGGTACCCCGCGACCAGCAACACGCACTCTCCCCGTTGCTGATTGCGATCCGCCGCTATCCAATCTACAAGCTCCCCCGCAGGCAGACGGACCACCGTTTCATAGAGTTTGGTCAGTTCACGCGCCAATACAACCACGCGCTCTCCACCCATACATTCGGCGATATCGGCCACGCTATCGAGCAAACGGTGCGGCGCCTCATAGAAAATCATCGTTCGCGGCTCTCGCGCCAGTGTCAGCAGCTGCTTCTGGCGCGCCTGCACTTTCGACGGCAGGAAACCTTCGAAAACAAAACGATCCGAAGGCAAACCCGCTACCGACAGGGCCGCAATAACGGCGCT
>CETN01017635.1_pt1 | contig 30362 bp, 47 predicted proteins | sample 531301 | NCBI WGS metagenome assembly CETN01 (sample SAMEA2622656, study PRJEB7988) | marine metagenome | isolation source: saline water (ENVO:00002010), including
CAGCTCTTTTATTACTAATGTTAATCTTGTTAAATACTGAGCTCATAAAGTAATTTTATTTTCTTGTGTACAGTAGCTAAGCATTTTCTGCATGATGTATTTTCTTTGTATCCTGTTTTGTACAGCTTGTTATATAGTGCAATCATTCTAGCAGTAGTAGCAACGCTATCAGCTACGCCTGTTTTTGTTCTCTCGTAAACGTACTCTAGCTCAATCTTATCTTCTTCGCTTAGTTTTACACTAGGCAACATACCATTTATTTCTAGGACATCTTTCTGACTTCCATGAGGCCTTTTCTCTTACAGGACATCCACATTCATTACAATGCTCAAAAGGCGTTGGCGTATCATCTAAGCTATCACAGGTTAAACACTCATGTATCCTCATCTCGTACTGTATTCCGTATAATTTTCTAAAGCCATCTATTGTATGCCTAACTACAGCTATAGCAAACGTTATTATTTTTTTTATGTTAATTTTGTTCATTTATCCTTTGTATTATGTATTTTTTTACTCGTTTTATTGTGTTAAAAATACTAGTACGGCTTATGCCTGTACTCTCTGCTAATCCATGTAGTGTATTTTTGTTATAGTAGTACAGCTTGAATAGCTCTTTGTCGTACCAATACAGCTCGTCTACTATCTTATCTATTCTTTCTAGTAACTCGTATGTAGATGTAGTCGTGTAGTACATCAAGTCCATAACATTAGTAACAGTAGCATTAGCATCTATGTACTCATAGTATTTTTTATATTTATAGTAGTATCTACTGTTCTTTGAATTCAGCATTAAGTTTAGAGCTCTGATACAGTACCATAATAAGCCTCCACCTTTGTATATCTCGTTTAGCTTATCATAGTCCTTTTCAAAGAGCCATACCATAAGCTCCTGTAAAGCATCGTCTCCATCTCTCTTATTACCTGCAATGTTATGAGCAACCTCTCTTAGCCGTTCAATAGATGAAAGGATAGCGTCATGTACATCAGTTTCCTTTTCAGAAAGGCAAGTCATCTTCTTGCTTGCTTTCTTGCTCAGGTGCTACATAAGGTTTCTGTATTTTAGCTGAGAAATAAGGCCTGTCATCACCTCTTACCCACAGTGCAATCTCTTGTAGTGTTCCATCTGCTAATTTAATCTTACCTTTGTAATCAGGATAATTTTCAGATGTTTTGTTCTCTACCTTAAAAATAGTACCTGTTCCAGGTTTTTGCTCGTATGCCATAATTAAAATTTTCAGTAAACATAACTATAATCTACTAGTAAATATAAAAAATAGCAATATGTTTTCAACAATCACCTGTAAATAAATATACTACCCTCGCCTCCTACCATCCATTTTTTAGTAGCTTTTACTGTATGTACTTTCTTATCTTCATCTAGTAGACAATCTAAAAATGCCTTTAGTAAATTATCTATATCAGGTTTTTGTTGGTGTGGCTCTCCTGCATGCATAGCAACTTTTTTACTCGACCATGATTTAGGGCAAGGTATATGAAATTCAATATCTAATGTATCACCAGGCGTATAATTTTGCTCTTTTGCCTGCTGCTCTAGCATTTTTTTATACTTCCAATACCTCAGTACTACAGGTCTTTTTTTCCATGCATCTGCTCTAGTCATACGAGGTTTTCCCATTACAGGTACACTAAAATGTATCATGCTCATAGGCCGAATGTTGTTACGGTTTCATCTACAAACTTACAAAATTCTCCTTTAAATGCAATGTTAATACTTCCTGTTTCTCCATGTCTGTTTTTTGCTAGTAGTACCTTACACGCCTCATCATTGCTTTGTTTACTATAGTAGCTATCTCTATAGATGAACATTACCATATCTGCATCTTGCTCTATTGCTCCTGATTCTCTTAAATCGCTTAGCATAGGTGTTTTATCTGCTCTGCTCTCTACAGCTCTACTAAGCTGAGATAAGCATATTACAGGTAATTCTAACTCCTTAGCTAGCACTTTTAATTGCCTACTAATATAGCTTATTTGCTGCTCTCTGTTTTGCTGCTTATTTTGTCTATCTTGACCTTGTATTAGCTGCAGGTAATCTACTAATATCATATCTATTTTGTTTTCATGATTAAGCTTTCTAGCAATCGTTCTAAGCTGATAAATATCTAAGCTAGCTGAATCATCTATAATAATGTTATTATCATTAACTAAGCTAGTAATGTCTTCATGTATTTTTTTGTGTTCATCATTCGTTAGTTTACCTCTCTTAATCCTATCATGATTAATATTTGACTTACTACTAATGAGCTTGTATCCTATCTCTCTAGCGCCCATCTCTAAGCTAAAAAATAGAGCTCGTTTTTTTTGCTCAGCACATGTAGTCATAAAATTTAATGCTAGTGTTGTCTTGCCCATGCCTGGCCTAGCTGCTAGTATAATTAATTCACCTTGATTAAAGCCGTTAGTTAATCTATCAAGATACTTATATCCTGTAGGTATACCTGTAATATTGCCTGTATTTTTACTAGCCTGTTCCATAGCTTTTAGGCTATCTGTAATTACTTCTGTTATACTATGGTATGACCTTATCTTAGCATGCCTTGATACTAGGTCTGTTAAATGAGCAACGCTAGATAAGATATCGAATACATCATTGCTAGTATCATGTACTTTATCTACTATCTTGTGTACCTTTAGTAACTCTCTTTTCATCTGATACTCCTTTAGTATGTAACAGTGTTCCTGTATATTTAATGAAGTGCTACTAGTTAAATCAGTAATAGCGCTTATATCTATCTTACCTTTAAGAGCTTCACCTACAGTAATAATATCAGGCACTTTGCCTTTATTGTAGATTTCAATACATGTACTGTATATTTTAGCATGTTCCTTATCATAGAAACAATCTTTATTAACTAGGTCTGCTATTACATGAATATCCTCCTCACTTGTTAGCATAGCGCCTAGTACTGCTTTCTCAATATCTTCTGCTTGTGGTATCTTACTAGTCATGATATGAATTTTTTTAGTGGCTTTAAAGGCTTATAATTATCATTATTGAATTGCAACCTTTTGCTAATTTTTGTTTTACTTTTATACTCATCTGCCTGATAATTTTTGTAGTTAAGTATCTGAATTACAGAGCATTTATTATAAGTTTTTTTGGTGATTTGTTTTACTTTTTCAAATTTTTTGATTATCCTATAGCATTGCATTTCAGATATACCTGTCTGTTCGCTAAGGCCTTTCATGCTACATAGTATCTGTCCTGGTCTTATAGTATATTCTCTTCCTTTGAACTTCCATGTACTACCATTATGAGATGCTCTTATTAATAGATGCAGCCATAAATGTATGTATTGTGATTTCTTATAGTACTTGTTTAGCGCTATCTTTCTGTGTAACTTTATGTATCCTTTCATTCTTCTGTAGTTTTTTAATGTTAATATCTATGTTGTATCTAGCAAATGCAAAAAGTATCGTTTTTAAGCATTTTGGCGCATTTTCAATGCTTCGGTATATGTTTGCCCTAAAATTACCCAAAGTTATCGCAAATCGTACCTTTTGACGTGCTTTCGGTATATTTGTCTCGATTATCTTGATGTTATTTTGCTGTAAAATATGATTGAATTTAGCTGAATCAAGATGCTCAAAGCTATGATAATTCTCTCCTTGTAGTGCAGCTTTTAAGGCCTTGTAAAATACTCTATATCTATCAAAATACATCATGTTATCATCATGACAGTTATACCAATAGCAGAAAGTAGTTCTGTCTCTGCTAGTAATATATTTAGCTAGTTCTCCATAATCTATAGCGAGCTCTCGCATAATGTAATTACATGTGCATTGTCTTACAATAGTTAGCATCTGTTTTCTAGATGACCAGTGAAAAGAGCCTACAGGTATCCCTGCAAGCTCCTCACTTGTTTTAATTATATCCTCAATTACTTGCATCCTGTGATTCTTTTTCCTTGATTGCTTTATCAAGTACATCGTATTGGTCTGCACTAACTTCATAATCTACTAGCTTTGCCTTTACTGTAGCTGCTTGACCTTGATGTATATAGTCTATCATTGATACTAGTATTTGCTTTGTCATCTTTTTCTTAAAAGCATTTCTAGGATGTGGCCTATTAATATTGACCTCGCCATATTCCTTTTCTAGCTCTGCTACATATCTGTTATCATCATACTTACCTATAAATACATCAGCATTAAAGCCTATCTTAGAAAGGCCTTTAGTTAATGCATCTGTGCTTACTTTTTTGTAGATTTCATCATCTAGCTTACCTTTGCTATTATGAGTTGCTATACAGCTATTAATAGGATACGAGTGCTTATCCTCTCCTAGCTTGTACCAAAATGTTGCTTGATAGCCTAGTAGACCATCACATACCATATTAAAATTTTCATTTGATACTCCCCATCCATCGCCATAAGGGCCGAATTGTTCTGTAGCTGTTTGAATTTGATAGTATGCATTAACAGTAGTAAATTTTCTACCGAAGCCTAGCTTTTTAGTGTATTTTGGATTAGTTTTTTCTACACTATTCCAGAGTTCCATGTTTATAATTTTGTCTTTCATGATTAATTATTGTTTTGATTAGTAAAATGTGGTTCGTGATATACCTCGTACAGGTATCTATCGCCTACGTCATCATCTTCATAGATGCGCTCTACTACAGTAAGATGTACATTAAGAGTTAGCTTTCTAAGCATACTCTGTATATTCTCTGCAGGTTTTTGTAGCCAATAGCCAAATCTAAGGTATAGGCTGCTAACAGGACCATCGCTATTCTCAGGATATGTGCTAGTAGCGCCTACATCAAATACGCCATACTTTTCCTCTAGTAGTATTAAGTGATTGATATGTATTCTCATATTTTCTGTATGTATTTAATTAAACATTCTTTTAGATATTTTTTATCATGCAGGTGAACAGCCTCAAACAGGTCCATAGTAACGAGCACCTCCTCACCATCTATAATGCATGTATAGTGTACTTCGCCTGTATCAGCGCTTGCATGCACAGTTGTAACTTTCTCTACATACACCTGTTTTATATCAGAGCTCATAAGGCGTGCTCTTTTTCTATCTCCTCACGCTCTAATTCCCATTCTTCGATATACTTATCCTCAATAGCATAATTCTGATAAGCAACGCCATCAGTTACTATGTGTGCGCACATCTCTTGAAATTCATATTTATCATAGTAGAGCTGTTCAGGTGATATAGTATTATCATCTATTGCATGTAGCCAATAAACAATATGGCCATCTGCTGTATCTAGGTAATCAAATACCATTTTTTTGATTTCGTTTTTCATGTGTTATTTTTTTAATTTTATACTTAGTGTTGGTTGTCCGTGCTTCACTATAGGCGCTTTTAATATCTCGCCTGTTTTCTCATCTATTATTGTATGCTTTAGAGCCTGCTTGTGCCTTTCTTTAATAGCTTTGAGCTCTAATTCTTTGGTAATAACCTCAGGTATGTTGCTATAATCATACCTAGTAGCGCTATTCTTAATAGTAATATCAGCATCCATGTAGCCAAAAGTCATCTTACCATACTTCTCAGCTTCATCAACCGATATGTCTTTTAGGCGTTTTTTAGCCGTTTTAAGCGCATCTTCTATTTTTTTGATGGTTATATATACGTCGAGTGGGTTTATATCGCCTTGCAGCACCTTTTGTACCAAATTATCGACGTCTGTCTGTATCTTATTCGTCTTAATTATTTCGTTCATTTTAGTATTCCTTTAGATTGTTAGCTACTCTTTTTCTATATCTCTCAAGCCTGATGATACTAGTCATCGCCTTTCTTACCATGTCTGCACAATCCTGATATGCTAGGCCTCTTACATTGTCTGAATGCTTTTTCATTAGCGAATGTGCAATATTTTCCATGATAGTAGCCTGTAGGTTTAGCTCATCGTACACAGTTTCTGCATCGAAATTACTAATGCCCTCTAGCCTTAATTGCTTAGTTACTCTTTTTGTTGTTAGAGTATCTTCGGTTTCTAATCTAGTAACCTCTGCCTGAAGCTCCTCGATTGTTCTAGTATTTTTTTCTTCGTTTTTCATGATTTTTGTAATTATAGTTTATACTGACTAGATGAGGCTGAACACACTAGTAAAAGCACCTCACCTAGTTTCGCTAGGTTACTATCCTAGCTCATCAGAGTACATTTCATTACTGAATAAGCATGTCTTATTATCTCTACTAATACGCTCTCTAGCATTTGTAGCTTGTACTTAGGCATTCTATTACTACAAGCTAGGTCCATTACTAGATTATTAAAATCTGTATCTAGTCCTGCATACTGCAAAGTAAATGATTGTTTTTCTAGATACTTATTAACAGGTACACATAGTTCTCTGTAAAATTTGCTCATTTCAGTTTCGCCAAAATTTACATCAGCTATATTACAGCCACCATTATTATACAAATCATAGTAACACCTTGATACGCCTAGTAGAGCATTCATTACATCATTTAACTGAGCATCTCTATACATGCACATACCTGATGTAGGTATTAGCTCCCACAGCTTATCATACCATATTTGTACAGGCGAGTTACCTGACCATATTGTAGTTTCATCAAAGTCCTTTGATACCTTATCATATTGTGTTGCATTTATTGTCGTCATTTTTTTATATTTTATTATTAGTAACAGACCTGGATACTACTCCAGGTTTCGCTCTATCAGAGCTCATCAGTGCTACTTGTTAAGGATACGCTTAACAGCTTTCTCTGCTGCTCCACCTGCTTTTAGTATCCACTTAGGCTCACTACCTAGCTTGCTAATCCAACCGTTAATATAAGCCTGAGAATTATCATCATTATCAGACGGCTTAACACCTGTGAATGCTACTAAGTACATAGAGCCCATCTCTGCTATTAGCTCCTCAAATGAGTAAGTATCACTACCAAATGCAACACTAGCTTCACCTGATACGCCTTTTCTGTTTAATCTAGTACTGTGGCCTGTACTGTGTACTAACTCATGAAATAAAGTTTTGTAGTAGTCATCAGTAGACAAGAAAGCCTCAGGACGTGGCATCTGTACTAGGTCCTGAGATGGTCTGTAGAATGCTTTTTGGCCTCCATGCTTTAGCTCAGGAGCTTGATAGTAGTCTCTGTATACACTACCTGCTGATTCAATAGGCTGATAGATGCTAGTTGCTTTAGGCTTAGATGCCTTAGGTAATTTAAGGCCCTCACATTGTGCTACATTAAATACTCTAAAGTATCTAGGAGACCAATTCTCTGATACACCTTTATCACTAGGCTTATGACCTGCTTTAGCAAGAGCCTTAGCATTAGCGTACCATTTACCATCAGCAAAATAAGATACTAGCCAATAGATAACTTCATTACCTTTCTCACCTGTCTTTACATTGCCTCCTAGCTCCTCAGCTTGCTTATAAGTAACAAACTCAGGTCTAGTCCATTCGTTAGCTCTCATGCTTGCAGATAATAAAAGTACATTAATACCGTTATACTCTTTCTTAGTTTTTAGATTACATGGTACGATAAACTCGCCATCGTTGTTAGTCCACGGCTTGAACCATGATAAGCCGTCTTTCTTTAATCCGTCTATTACTTTGTTTGTAATTACTTCGTATACTGTTGTTTTTGTGTTAGTGTTATTCATTTTTTTATTATTTTAAGATTATTATTATTAGTATGTTGTGTCCATTGTTAGGTCGTATCTAAAGCCCTCTAGAGCCTGCTTGATTGTATGATAGTTATGTACGAAATCTCTTGTAGGACCTGTGAATGTTAGCTCTACATCGCCTGACTTGATAGTCCATGTTAGCGCTTTACTTCTTGATGTTAAAATTACTTCTTCTGCTTGTAGTAGTGATGTTAATTGTTCTACTGTGCTTAATGTTTTTTTACTAGTGTTGTTCATTTGTTAAAATTTTATATTCTTAATTTTTTTGTCATTGCAAAGTTGAAACATTTTTTTTAATTGGCCAAACATTTTTATAAAAAAAGTAAAACCAATACTAGTAAATTGTCAAAAAAAAAATAAAAAAGTGATAAAAATTGTGTGATTTTGCGAGAATATGCAAAAAAAGTTAAAAAAATTTGTCGCCAATACTAGTAAAATTAACTTCGCAAAGTTTTTAAGTCAAAGTGTAGCAGATAGTGTAAAGTCGCTTAAAACGCACAAAAAGTGCCTTAAATCGTATTTTGTCGTTTTACGCTTTTTTTGTTTTTAGCCTTGCGCAATTTTGCTTATGCGCATTTTTTGCTTCGGCAATTTTTTGTTCATCGCCTGACTTTATGGCTTGTTGCAGTTTTTTGTATGACCTGTTACACTTACATAACATAAGTTTTCTTATATTAGTTTTACCTTTACGCTTACTCATAGCTTCTGAGGTATTACAACAGGTATACTTCCATTGTCTAGTATTACAGCACATGATATTATGTATTTTTTAGTAAAGTTTTTAGCATAGGCCATAGCATAACTCTTGTCATCTACTCCTACACCTGTTTGTACGGCAAACGTTCTCCTATCTTTGTCTACTTTCCACATGATAGTAGCCTCTGTATGTAAATGACCTTGTACTACTGACATACCCCAATTAACCATGCGATTATATGCAGCTTTTAAGCCTGAGCTACCTGTACCATGAGTATAATATACATCATCGTACACAAAATGGTCGTCAAAGGTCCAACCTGGTGTGCCTAGCACCTCGTCATAATCTCTTATCCATCTATTAGATAGTCCTGAGCTCAATGCTTTTCTACATACAATAGCATCATGATTGCCTATACATACATCTGCTACAGGGAATGCTTCATACCATTTCTTAATATGCGAGATAGCTCTATCAAGCTCCTCTCCTGCTGAAAAGCCATCTGGGTTAGTTTCATGATAGCTTGAGTAGTGATTGTCTATTAAATCGCCTATAAACACTACCTGTGTACAGTTATACTTGTTGTATACATCTACACAATGCTCTAAATAGCCTCTTTTAATGAAAGGTGCATGCAAATCACCGATTACTAGTACATTTCTAGTAGTATTTTTTCTGTAATCTTCAATTAAGCTGTATTCTTTTGGTGATAATCTGTATTGTTTGTTAGTCATATTACAAAAATAGGAACACCTATCACTATTGCAATAGATGCTCCGTTAAGTTTTGAACGTATTATTGTTTATTTCTTAGCTACATCAGCTACACCTTGTGCACCTGTTAATGCTACTAATGCCCAAAATATCTCTTGTACAGCATCTTCTGATACTCCTAGTAGCCTAGCTACATTAGGAATGATGATTGCTGAAAGCGTGTACCATACTTTTTTTGATTTCAGTATAGTGTAAATTAAGTAATTTTTCATTGTATAAAATTTTTGATTAATATTCATAAGTCCATATGATAGATTGAGCTTTTTCTGTACTACAATCTACATGTATAAATGTTTTACCTAGACCAATTCTAGTAAAACCTGCATCTAAAAGTCCTTTTAGTATTGCATATCTTTGTGCGCTATCATTATATCTAATATCAACAGCGTTGCCTTTAGGATGCTCTGAGCCTACTCGACCACCTACATTGATATTATGCTCAAAACACCTGTAGCCTGATGTTATAAAAAAGCTAGTTTTTGCAAGCTCTCTAGCCTTATCTAACTTGATTAAAAACTCAGGATTCATATAAGCTCCTGTACCTGCAATATTAGTACAGTTATCACAATTACAATCAAACTCACTCAGCTCGAAGTATTTTAGGCCAAGTTCTTTTGTGATGCTCATATCCATTTTAAGCCACTTTTTAAGCGATTTAAGCAACTTTTGTAATTTTTTAAGGTTGTCATATAGGAAGTATATAAAAAGTGCTGTGATACGCTTATTTTTTCTTATTTTTTCTCCTGTAGTAGAGCCATCTATCAGCAGTATACACTATGGATATTACTAGTAATACTATTTTCAACACTAGCTCTAGGTCTGTTAAACATAATGCAAATGATGTACTATTTACTGTTAGTACAGGCCCTATCTCTCCTACTACTTTGTTTGCGTTCATTTTTACTTGTTTTACTAAGGTACTCCTTTAGAGCCTTTTCATTGTTAGTTTTTTTGTACTTTGTTATCTTTACTTTCATACTAGTATTTTAGGTCTGCTGTTAGAAAGTCATCTAATGTAATATTAGGCCTCCTCCTATCTAAGCCTTGTATCCTCTTATCTAAGTTCATTGCTGATGAATATGCTGATTTAGATGGTGATATATCATCGCCTGTATTAGTGCTGTACTCAGGAAAAGAAGCTGTATTATTAGTAATGTACTTGATTATTCTCTTGTTATACCACTCTGCTGTATCCCTAACATTACTTCTAATGTCTTGTAACTCCTCTCTAGTTATAGGCGAGGCGTTATCAGAGCTCTTTAACATAACAGCCTTATTCATTATCTTGTAGTGCATAAACGGTAAAGCTTCATAGAAAGCAAAATGACATAATGCATCTGATACATGGTCGTTTACTAGTGTTGCATAATCTCCTGATAAAGAGCCTGCTGCAATATCAGCCTGCAACCTTTCAAAAAGTTTTGTTCCTAGTGTTGTCTCAATATATTTACGCTGTGCTATCTTTAGATAAGGTAATAAAAATTCAACATCAACATTACTAGTAATTGCTGTTGTCTCTTTAAGCCTCTGTTCCGATACAAATAATACATAACTCATAATCTATAATTTTTAATTTAGTGCTCCTCTATTCGGCATATCAATAGGTGCTACAGGTACTTGTTGCTCATTAGGCTCAGGCCTAAAGCCTTGACGTCTTGCTTCACTAGTAGATACAACCTCATCATTATTTGATGCTCTGCTACCTTTTTGTATGTATATCTTCCTAAACCATTTGTGATAACAATTAACGCCTCCTTTGTAGAGCCAGATTGAGTACGTATTTTTACCTCCAGGACCAAAACCTGGATTAACAGCCATTCTAGACATTGCCTTAATATCTTCTTTTCTGTATACCTTTCTAGCTGACATCATCTTTTGACAAAACTCTCTTTCAGGTGTCTGACTACCTGAATATACATAACGTACTCTAAACAACTGACCATCTGCATTTGTGCCGTCTTGTGATGATTTTCTGTTAGGATATCCTTTGCCTGTTCTAGCTCCTTTAGCCATATCAACCCTACCCTGATTTAACATAGCTTCATAATCATCATCTTCGTTTTCATCATCAGTATCTTCTTCTGATAGCAGCTCATAATCTTGTAGTATGTCATTTTCATCTTCTCCGTACTCCTCTATAAATTTATCTAGCATACTGTTCGCTGTAATTTGCTTGATTTGCTCGTGGTCTGAACAAGGCATGTAAACCTCTTCACCATCTAATGTATGTACATGATAGCCTGAACAGCCTAGCCTCTCTGCTTCTGCTTCTGCTTCTTCGATTGTATCAAATAAAGGCAGCTCTATATCTCCATCCTCTCCCTCTGTTACCATACTACCTACTTTAGCTAAGTTAGTACAGCTCTTTTGAGTACTGTATTTCTTTTTTTCTTTGTCTTTTAGTGATTGTTCATCTGCTACTGTATCCTCAGTTTCTTCTAATGCAGGTAAGCCGAGCTCCTCTCTAAGCTCATCTACCGTCATTACCTCTTTCAATACGTCTGCACCAAACTTATTATTCATAGGTGCTGATTTTTGTATATATACAGGTAAATTAATATCGTTTACATTTAGTATCATCTTAATGCATTTCATCATTAAATCTTGAAAAGGTGATATAACTGTGTTATGATACAGCTCGTATGCATCTAACAACTCTGTTCTACCTCCTAGCTGTCCTTCTGTTTTTACTCCTAGTAACATAGGTGATGTAACTCTATGAGCTATCATTATGTTTTGTATTACTAGCTTGTTAAGTATCTCGTATTGTTTGTCTGCATCTGATAAGCTAATAGGCTGTAGTGTAGGCTCTCTAGATTTGTCATCAGAAAAAGTTAGCACAAACTTACCTGCATTACTAGCACCTGTAAATTTTTGTTGTATTTTCTTTTCTAGCTCGTATCTTTCCTCCTCTGTAGGTATACCGTTATTGAAATTTATCCAAAAGTTCGGTGAAAAGCCGTTTCTAATGTTTGATAGATGAAATTCGCTTATTAATTGGTCTGTTAAACACCAATTAGTACCTGCTTGATAATCAGGTGTATGATATATCTCCATACCTGGAGAATACATGCCTTTGTATAGTAGTTGAGATGGTGATGTTCTGTCATTAGGATTGAATGCAGGCACAGGCTTAGGTATATAACCTGTTTTTCTGTATTGTGACCAATCTGCTGAAAGCCAATACTCCTCTACTTGACCAAGCTCATTTAACTTGCCACATCTAACTCTCTCTACAGGCACATGATATATTTCTGCAATAGAGGTCCTGTCCTGTGACCATATTATATTCATAGCAAAGCCTCCTTGTAGCTTCAAATCAAATGCTAGTTTTTTTATTACTTCATGTAATGTTTCTTTACTGTTAGCATTAGCTATAAACTTTTTCAGCTTTACATAAGCATCTAAGTTATCAGACGCCTGCTCATCTACTACTATATCATCTCCTGCTATCATTGCACTAGTAGCATTTACTACTGCTGCATGTGTTGGTGAGCTGTTATACAGGTCAATAACGAATTGAGGATATAAATTTCTGTACGCTCCTGTTCCATACATTATCCAATTATCAGTAGCGCTCTCAGTAATATGAGGTGCTGTTTGTTGGTCTAGATAGACCTGCATTAATGGTGGTATGTTTTTTTTGTCTTTCATAATTACATGTTACGTTTTACTACATCCAATCTAGAAATCATTGCATTTACTATCTGTGAATTAGAGCAGCTATATATTATTACTTCTCCTAGTGTTCCTACAAAGTCATTCAAATCATTGTTTCTAACTCCTATTGTATTGATGTCAAGCACTTTTGTTGCTGAGAATGTTGCTGTACCTGATTGTATTGTACCATCTATATAAATTCTAACTACATTACTAGCTCTAGTAATAACTACTGAATAAGGTGTCTCATCAGGTAAAACGCCATCTAGTGTAAATGGTCTTAACTGATTATCAGCCTTAATGTCAATCTGTTCTTGATTAGTAATTCTAATAAAATCTTGATTTGTAGCGTTGTCTGCAATCAGTACACCGTTAGTTAAGTCGCTAGTAGTTTTTATAGCAAAACCTATAGTGAAATCATCCATTGGTGTAATTGCATCGCCTGTAGCGCCTAGTTGTTGGTCTAGACCTGAAAATGTATAGCCTTGACCGTTCCATTGAGGCTGCTCTGAGGTTGTGCTTTGTGTAAAGTTTCTACCTGCTCCTGATACATCGTTCCATGAGTTTATATTTTGAGGTAAAGAGCCTGAAGTATTAACTAGTGTATGACTACCATACATTAGATGTAATTCGTATGAATTAGGGCAAACACCTGATACAGGTATCTCGCTATCTGTAACACGTATCCTGTTTACAGACAATTTATTGGCCATGCTAAGATACATTAGTTGCTAGTATCGTTATCGTGTTCTGTGTAGCACATAGCCACTCCTGATGATAAGGTTATAGCTGTCGTTCTACAGAAATATGTTGTTCCACCTGGCACAGATATAGCTAATTTTGCTTCTGCTGTGCCGTCTATTGATATTGCTGATACTGTACTATTAACAGGAAAATATACAGCATAATAATCTTTACTAGATTGAGCTCCACTAGTACTGTTAATAACCTCTACAGCACCCTTACCTAGTTGCTCTCTTAATAATCTGTTATCGCTATCTGATATACTCATTTTTTTTAGTTTACGTTAATAAAATTGTTGTCTGCATCAATACCACTACTAGTGATATTGTCTGTGTGCTTTGTATACGCTACTTCTCCATCTATTACTGCATGATGTAATTTATCATACTCAAATTCGCCTGTAGCAAAATCTGTATATAAAGTACCATGTACAATGTTGTTGTATTGTTGTGTTGTTAATACTAGAGCTTTGCCTCTATCTACTTCTATAGGCTGAAAACCTCCTGCTTGCACATAGCCTTGATGGCTTGTATAGCCTGTAGATGTAGGATGTACTGTTAAGCTACGATTCATGTAAATTACATAAGAGTAGTAGCCTCTATTCTTAAAGATGATTTCACCGTTTCTACCATTTGGTGTACCTGTAGATAGTGCTAAAAAGCTAGCTGTAAATTTACCATCTACGTACTTGATTAAATCATGATTAGCTGCTGTTTTTTTTACAAACTCAACACCTATACTCTCTCTAGTCATATCGTTAGTAAAAATTATAGCAAATGATACATCAGGATTAGCTGAAGTTGTACTAGTAGTAATTCCTTGATTAAAAAACTCTCTTATGTGATTATCACCACAGAAAAATACAGTATTCGCTCCTGTTTGCTTTAGTAGTAGCATGTTATTTAGAGCTCTTTTTTGCTTTTACCTCTTCAAAGTACTCACCATAACCTTGTTCTACTAGTGATGCTATCTGCTTTTGTGATAATTCAGACAATTTTACTACTATTACATTTGGTGCAATAGATGCGTCTTTGTATATGTCTTTTAGTTTGTATGTAGTTTTACTCATGGCCTTTTAGTATAAGTATAAAATTAGTAAAAATAGTAAACAAAAAGGAGGATACTAGTATTAAATATCCTCCTTTTATCATGAAAAACTATATTATACTCCTAGTATGCAGGAGATACAGTTAAGTTGGTAATATTATCGAATGGATTAGTAGTACCTGTTCCTGCACTTCTCATAGGTGTTGGCTCTTGACTAGTGAAAGTCAAATCATAACCGTTCATATCACCTAGAGCTGTACCTGTAGAGCCTGAGCCTGCTGTTAATTCAGCTCCGTTTGATTCTCCTATTACCCATTGATTATTATTATTATCTAAGATGTAGATAACTAGTCTATTTTGTACTAGTAATTCTAATTCGTTTCTATCCTCATTAGTTAGCTTGTGTAATTTTATATTTACTACACCCTCATAGAAAATAGTACCATTCTCAGGAGCGCTTTGTATTGCTTCAGTAAAATTACCTGTGCCTTTAGCTAGCTCATATCTAAATACTGTATCTGCTGCAATAGATGTTAATACGCCTGTTCCTGAATAGGTTGGCGTATAATCTGCTACTACTTGAAACATAACAGTACGGATACCTCCTATGAAATCTTTACAATCTAGTTGTCTACCTGTTGTTAATGTACACGTCATATTATCGTTTTAAGGTGGTTAAGAGGCCGTTTAAGGCCTCTTTACCGTTATTACTATGTTATTAGTCTAATCTTACAATATCTGCTCCTTGAGCGTGCTGAGTACCTCCTGTAAACTTAGCCACTACTCTAATGTTATCTGAGCCATCCAATTCGGACATATCTAGTACCTTAATCTCTGTATGATCTCCTAGTAAATCTGTACCGAAGAATAGGTTGCTCTTTTGAGCTGCACACATCTTGTTATCAGGCATACCTGGACATACAGCTATTTTTACTCCGTTGTATAACGGCACAAATGCATCATTCATGCTGTATAATTGCTGATATCCTGCATTAGCTTGATTTTGTAAGTATAATCTGTATGAAGTAGGCGACATGTATATGTATAAGTCCTCTTTAGTATATACTGCGCTAGGAATAGCTGCTGTAATGATACTTAAATTGTCATCTATGTTACCACTAGTGAAAGTTGCACCTGCTCCTGTAGCGTTATCAGCCTCTACAATAGCTGCATCATTCTCAAAATGACCGTTTCCTGCATGCATAAAGCCTGTAAATTCACCTGCATTAGAGCTTAATCCTGTCCATATCATTGTTTCTACGTGGTCTCCAATAGTTCCTGATAAATGCGACATTAAAAACGCTGTAAAGTCATCTGACATTCCATTGTTGTGAGCTCCTGCTCTCATTTGTTCGGCTTGCCACTCTAGTAACAAGTCGTTTTTACAAAGGTCAATATTAATTTGCATGTTCTTTGGCTCTAGTACTCTTTCTGTAAGAGTTACATCACCTGCGCTAGTGAAATCACAGTTAGCATCTGTAATTAATCCACTTGTTGCTACTTTTGTTATATTTCTCTTGTACTTAACATTCTCTAAGATAGTTAAAAACTCAAGAGATTTTGCTTCTTTTAGTGCAGCAGCTATATACTGTCCTGCATGATTTCCTGAATAATTACTTGAAATCGGTGTTACAAATCCTGGCATTTTTTTATTATTTTAGTTATTAATTTTTTATATTACTTAGGTTGTACATGTATCTCTGTTTAGCAGACATTTTTTTCAAATCTACTGCAGATACTACTGTATTTTTTGTTTTAGCAAACTTAGATACTAATTCAGGCTTAGCAGCAGGTGCTTTTTCAAGTTTAGCTACCTGTTTAGATAACTCCTCTTTTTCTGCATTTACTGATACAACCTCCTCCTCTAGTGTAGCTGTATTACCCTCTATTATTTCTCTTAGTTCATCTATTTGTTTTTGCATTGAGCTCATCATCTCTTTAACTGCATCGCTCATTTCAGTAACAAAAGCGTCCTTATCAAACTCTATTTCTGTAGTTTCCTTGATTTTCTTTGGCTCTCTGTTTTCTGATGCTTCGTTCATCTCTTCTTTTTCATCTTCATAATCCTCCTCATCACCTGTTTCAACTTCTTCAGCGTCCTGCTCTTTGATTTCTGCAACAACTCCTTCCTCAGTAACAGTAAAGCCTATTCCTGATTCAGTTTCGTACTCGCCTACAGGTAAAGGCATTGTAGTACCATCTTCTGTTAATACTGCTACATCTACGCCTGCTGCTAAAGCATCAGCCTCTGATGTAATTATAGTTCCGTCTACTAGCTTGTCTTGATATGCTAGCTTTGTTTCCTCAGGCTTATCTATACCTAGAGCAATTCGTATTTGTTCTTTCAAGTTCATAAGATTATTTTATAGTAAATATATTTTTTTTTAATTTGTTTCATTTTCACGCTTTATCACTCTCTCAGCCCATCTGCGCATTACATCGCCTCCCCACAAATAGTAACTAATTGTACCACAGTCATCAAAATTGCCTGTATCGTACTCCTTTGCTCTGCTGAGGTAGCTATAAACCCTCTTTACAGTATCAAAGCTCAAAGGCTTTCTTTGGCTGATTTGCTGCGCTCTTACTTTTCCTGTTTGAGTAGCACATTTATTGCCTCTCTTTTCGTTCTCTCTAATAGCTCTTTCTGCATTTGCTGATGCACCTTTAGGATAATCTGTATACGAGGCTAAATCAAGTATGTCTGCAAGTGCCTTTAGTAAATCATCTGCTTTATTAACTTTACTAGCCTTACTCATTTTGCTCATCTTATCTACAAAATAACCCTCAATACTATAACCTTTAACCTCTTGACGCTTGACCATATCCCACACCTTATCATTATCTATTTTCATAGATACCATCCATGTGCCTTTAGGAAGATTATCAAATCCGTATAACCTTGATTTATCCATCTTTGTATCTTGTACTATCCATGATTCAACTGTAGTAACGCCTGCAATCCTTTCTTCATGCTCGTATGTAGCTGATTTCTGATTATTATGCATTAGATACAGCTCAGAAGCTCTTTTTACTGTAGCCTCACTAAAGTAAACATAATACTCCTCATTTGTTCTTTCATCTACTCTATAGATTTGCTTGTTTGGTATCAAAGCAGGACCTACTAACAATCTTTTCTCCTCATCTACTTTTGCTAGTATTATATTGTTTTTTTTGTGCCTATTTAATGCAACCCAATTTTCTTCTATTGCAGGTTGATTAACTAAGCTAATTGCATCTATTGCTAATTGTTGCTGCTCATCGTCAATAATGAGCTCGACTATTCTTGTACTATTAATCATTTTTATTTTTTTTATTATTATAAACTAGCTCTACGCCTTATTTTACTCAGCCTATCTTGGCTCTTCGTCATGTCATCAGTAACTACAAACGCCTTAACAGGTGTTGGAGACATCATATCTAGTGCATCACCTACATCAGGTGCTGTAGCACCTCCTCTAGCAAAACCTATGCCACCTCCTGCTACATTTATACTAGACAATAAAGGTCTGAATGCTTTTGCTGATTTTGCATTGATAACTACTTCACCTCTACTAAGCCTAGCAGGTATACTATCAGATGTACCACTACCATAGCCTCTTATTATACCTCCTCTAGCTTTAGCCTCAGGTACTTGTGTTTGCATAATTGTATCGACCTGCTTCATACCTGCAGCGATTGCTAAACCTGCATTAATAGGCGCTAAAACAGGACCTACTACAGGTATACCTACAGTAGCTGTATAAGCAGCCTGTGCTCCTGTAGCTGTATTAATAATAGTTTCTGCTAGTTTAAGCGCTTTGAATGCCTCTGTGCCCTCTCCTGCTAGAGCTGCAGCATTACCTAGTGTATCTGCAACTGCTTTTGCTTTTTGTTTCTCTAGTGCTATCTCTGCATCAGCCTCAGCCTTTGCTATACCTTTTCTGATGCCTGCATACTTATCCCTAATAGCTGTTTTTAGTGCCTCTTGATTTTCCATACCCTCTACTGCTGCTAGTGCTGCCTCTTCCTCTATACCTGCTTGTACTCTAGCTTTTTCAAACTGATTATTAGCTTGCGCTATTAGCTCTTCATTTTGCAGCTTTTGTAGCATCTCGTTGCTCTTTTTCATTCTCTCTGCTTTTGCCTTTGCATCAGCCTCCTCTTGTTTCTTGATATCATCTGCTTTTTTCTTAGCATCAGCCTCTATCTTTTTTCGTTCTGCAGCCTGCTCTCTTACTAGTGCCTGTTCCTCTGATTTCATTCGCTTTCTTTCAGAGAAATTACTTCTAGTAATTCTATGCAGCTCTGCTTCAAGAGCAGCTTCTGCATCTAAATTTTCTTGTGTTGATTTGCTATATGAATTCTCTACTTGTTGAAATCTTAGTTTTTCTTTAGCAACATGCAGGTCTTTCTCTAGCTGTTCATCTGCTAATTTATTCGCTTGCCTCATGAACGACAATCTCTCTTCATTAGTAAACTGCTCAATGTCTCTTGCCTGTAATCTAAGCCTCATTATTTCACTTTCTGTTTTTGCTTTCTCTACACTTGCCTCTCTCTCAAATTTCTGTAAAGCAAGCCTATCTTTTTCTAGCTGTGATGCAGACTGCATTTCAGTTCTAGTTTGCTCGCCAAAATTCTTTACACCGTCTATAGCCTCAGCAATACCGTCTTTAAACGCGTTGAAATCGCCTGTTAATAGATTGAAAAAAGCTTTTCCTAGATTAGATACTATATCTGTGATGTTACCTACTACTACTCCTACCTGTGCTAGAATACCTTTTAATTTTGACGCTCCCTCTTCACTGTCCTTAAAGAATTGCACCATACTCCCTATAACTACTACAAAAGCACCTATACCTGTTGATATTAAACCTGCTTTAATACTACCAAACAATACTTTAGCTGTAGCCTTAACACCTACCATAGCTGCTTTGACTTTTCCAAATGCTGCGCTCAATAGCGTTGTTTCTTGCTTGGCTTCTTTTGTGCTTGCTGATACTTTGTCAATATCTTTTTTTGCTTTAACTGCATCTGTAACTAAGCTTAGTACTATTTGCTCTCCTATTGCCATACTATTTTATTTTGTATTTGCCGTTAATAAATTCATTTTCTATATCTGTTATCATAGGTAGTGTAGACTTAATACACTCTATACCTATAAGTATATTTTTTTTGATAATGTGCAATATATCTTGGTCCATAATTTACGTTTTTTGTACGTTTTTGTACGTTTTAAGCGACTTTCTCATATTTTCTAACCTCATACCTACCGTATATAATTTTTAGCCTGCTGCGAGGCTTGTTGCGTTTCTAAATTCTGTAAAATCAACCGTTGCTGTCCACTCTACTGTTCTATCAGCATCACCTCTAACTGTTATCTTGAAATCAGTACCTGCAATAGCTGCTGTGGGCCTCCAATTAGTAACAGTACCTACTCTAGACATAGTTTTTCTAGTACGGCTTATTGATAATGTACCGTTTCTGTTAATAACTACTCCTCTCTCTAGCCATGAACAGAAATCACCTGTACTAAACTCTTCACTCTCAGCACCTGTAGCTACAGCCACTACTGCTGCATTAAAATACATAATACTGTTAGTAGGAATAGGATAAAAATTTGTACCATCGTTATTTATATGCGCATTGACTGTGCCTCCTGTAGTAGTTGTTCTACCAAATATAACTCTAGTATACTGTCTTTCTCCTAGTATATCACCTACACTAGAGCCTCCGTGTACATAATGATTATGTATAGTAGCATTACCTGAATAACCTGTTACGCTACAATTAACTAAGGGTACTTCTAGATTATCTGTTAATTCTTGTATTATATTGTACTCTCCTGTAATACTGTTATTACTACCTGTAAGTATCTGATTGTTACGGCCTGCTACTATGTTATTATTAGCGTTTTTACCTACAATATTACTAGTAGCTGTAATTCTTTTGCCTGTTCTAACAGGCTGAGCCATTCTTCTCTGATTAGGCCTTAATTGACATGTATTGTCTACAAAAACATAACCGTATGCCTCGCACTCTTCTTTTGTAGGCGTTGCTTCTACTAAGCCATCACCTACAAACTCCTCAAATGTAACTACATGTGTTGTTGCATCTATGCTCTTTGGCCTCTTTGTTTGCCCTATCTTGAAATCCATATTATAAATCTCTAATTAATACCATTGTTACTTTACTAAAATCTCCAGGCTTGTACTCTATCTTTAGTATCCTATATTTTCTACTTCTAATGATGTATACATCGTTAAAATTATGCGCATTAATATCGATACTAGTTAGTAACATCTTACACTCAACAATCCTAGTTTCACTATCATAGAGCTCATCTATATATCTTGACCAATACTTATTATACAAGCTATCTAATACAACACCACCTCCTTGATAATTATAATTTACTGAGTTGAAATCTACACTTTCAGATGTACTAGTTATAGGATGTTCTGATGCAGGTGTTAGTAGTGTATAGTTATTAACAGTAGTGCCTGGCTTGAATTCTACAGATGAGGTTGCTAATGTTTGTTTACCATGATTGTAAAGCACTCTCATTACATTATCAAAACTATAACTATCTTCAATGTCTTTAATCATAGGTGCTATATGCTCTGTAGAGCCCTCATAATCCTGTACTAAGGTGTTAGAGAATACAGGTATTGTAACCTCGTCTACATCATTGTCTACTATTTCAATTCCTGTTTCAAAATTTACTGCATAAAAATTTACTACAGGATTACCCATAGATGCATATATCAAGTCATCTTCATCGACCTGATGCCTAAATAGTATTGACCTTGATAAACCGTCAATAGGCGTTATCTTGTACTCATCCATTTCGAACTTATGCGACCAATTTCTAGTAGTGCCTGATACTACCCAATCCTTATATGGCTCTATTAATAGATTAGTAGTATCGTTTACATCTTCCATAATTACTAGGTTGTACATGTCAATAAATGATTTGAAAAACTCCCACTGTGATACTTCTCCTTTGCCTCTAATCATTGAGCTAGTTATATTAACACCTGTAGTTAGTACAGCCATCCTTATTTTAGTATCGTTATCTGTACCTGCTGTATAACTTACATTAGCTGATGAGCCTCCACTAGCTGAGGCCTCATGATATATCTGTATCTCTACAGTTGAGCCTGCAAAAAACCTCATTAATCCTAGAAAGCCACCAATATTTTGTGTGCTGTACGTTATCTGTTGTCCTGATACTACATTCTTTTTTTGATATACTATAGTGTTAGTAAAAACAGGATTAGTAACACCTGTGCTAACAAATCTTATCTTGAAATCCTTAGTACCTCCACCTGACCATTGTGGCTTTAAATGTACGCTAAGAGCTAAATCTGTATCTCCTGATACATCAAACCTATCTGCAGCAATATCGTAGAATTGTGCGCCTAAAATTGAGCCTATGTTGTTAAAAGCTGTGAAATCTATGTTGTGATATGTATTAACAGCAAAACTAGCTGCAGTAGGTGTAATTACCTCAGATATCCCTTGACCAAATGTACCTGCTGCAGGCTCGTATTGACCATGATTAAGGTCTACGTACAGTTTTTGAAATGTAGCGCTATCTAAGAATGTAGATGTATACCTGTATCCTGCATCTTCAAATATCCTATTTAGTATGTACCATGCTTTAATCCACGGCCTGAAATGGTCTGTTTGTGTGCCTGGACTTTTTACTTCACCTGTACCTGTATCATAATAACCACTACTATTATAATCTACTAAAGGATATGCTACTACATCTGTTGTGTTCGTTCCTGCTGTTCCTGCAAAACTACCTGTAGCAAAATTTGCATCACATACTACAGCTCCGTTTGTAGCTGCGTTATAGTGCGTAGTAGTGCTAAATTCATGTGATAGCTCATTGAAATCTATATCTAGTAATTTTTTTTCTCCTAGTATATCTTTGAAATTTGTGCTTTCTGAGAATACTGTTACCTCGTATTGGTGTGTATCGTCTTTGTATACGATTTCGTTAAGCTGTAAATAACCTGAGAATATCTCTATTGTACCTTGCTTAATAATACATGCTGTTCTTACATGTGGATTAAATGTGCTAGATACATTAATACTAAAAACATGTGCAAAAGCTTTTACGTTGTTTTTTGTTCCAGGTAGGCTAAATGTATTACTGTGATTAGATGATTTCTCAGCTATGTTTACAAAGTCATCTGCATTGTACACTAAAGGTATAGGCTCATTACTGAACAAATCGAGCTGGAATACTGATGCATCGTCTTGCTTGAATATTAGTAGTCTTGTTTGCATTAGAAGCTTAGATTAAAATTTTGATTTTTTTGTACATTAACAGTGCTATCTACTTCTAGCTCTACCTCATATTGTGCTACCTTGTCATTAGCTTTAGTATATCGCTCATATTTTGTAGAGGATAATATTACAGGTGTCAAATAACCGAACTCCTGCTCATCCATGTTATTACCTGCATCAAATGGATTTTCTTTACCTACTATATATACTTCAGGCGATGTAAACAGCTCTTCTAGCCATATAGCCTCATCATCAACAACCCAATCTGAATTACATGTAATACTCTCTTTAGCTCTAGTTTGATATACTCTATTATTTCTGTTCCAATTAAACCTAGTTAAGCCAATCTGATACTGCACGTCATCTCTAGTAGTAGTATCTCTTTCTATATCAACTTCTCTAAATGATTTCTTAGTAAAGTTATAGTAATCCCAAGCACCATGCCTATTAAGCCAACAAAGGCGTATCGTTTCATATCCTTTACAGTCATCTGTTTGTTTAATAAAGGTATATTCTCTTGATGTTCTTGTAGTATTATCATACAACGCTACTGTATAGCTTGTAGATGCATTATAGGCGTTAATCCATGATGAATATATCGAGTTATTAGCAGGGCCTATGCCTATGTATTGCAGCATAAATCTAGCGTGTACTATACCTGTATCACTAGAACAATCTCTACCTCCATTAGCACTACTTGCTACTCTATCAACACTAGTACCGTTAGAAAATGTGAATTTTACTCTATCCCACTTAGCAGCAACACCATTAATAAATCCTGCTAATATTCCAAATGTACCATAGTCTCCATCTCTTATGTACTGTGTAGTAGGGCCATTAGTTAAAAATTTTGATGTGCCTGTGTTCGTTGCTACATAAGGCCCTCCGTATACGCTTTGATTGAATGAGTTTGCATCATTAACATGAGCTCCAAAATGACCTAGTGTTCTGTCTACAGATTGTCCTCCGTTAGGTACAACGCCATTAAATACGCTATTGTCTGTAAATATTTTTAAATCAGGATATACAGCAGATGGTGTTGTTAAGCTACTAGCATATTCTTCACCTACTCTAACATTAAAATGTATTAGTGAAGCAAAGTTTGTTGCAAATTTGTCAATGAAATGTATGCTAAAAAAGTTCAGCATTAGGCCTGATGGCGAATTGCCTTTAAACGTAGGAAAAGGCGATTGTAAATGTGTGTGATTATCTACAGAAACATGCTGCTCTAGTATTTCTCTAATATTAATATTACCGATGTTCAATGCTCCAGGAGAAACTCTTAATCTTACATCTAAAGGTCCTGGTACGGTGCTGATATGAAATCTAATATCAAAAATAAACTTGAATTTAGGTTGTGTTACGTTACTACTAGTTACTGAATATAGCCAATCTTGTCCTGCAGGGCCAAAATTATACTTAGGTTGTCTTAATACTGTTATCGCCATAATTATTTCATTGTATCCATCGTAGCTCTCATAAATGAAGCAACATCCTTTGCATACATGTTTATTATCTCCTGTGGTATCCTCTTGAAATGCATGTTAAAAGCATCTCTAAAAAAATATCTAGGAGGTATACCCTGTTCAGATATTGCTCTACCTATTAGATAAGCTACACTATTAATATTTTTACTGTTTTTTTCTATGAATTTACCTGTTTGTAAATCTCTTAGCCTTAGTGGCTTAATTTTTATCCAATTACGAATAGCGCTCGGAGGTGGCTGCTTTGCGCCTGCTCTCCTACCATACTCTACGTACTTCCAATGCTCCTCAGCTCCGAACTGCAGCTCTACTGTTCCACTAGGATATACTATTAGATAGTAATTTAAGCTATCAGATAATTTTTTTTCACTAGTATCTGATTTGCCTCTCTTGAACTTCTTACCAGGCTTGCCTACTCTATTAGCTAAATTCCACTTAGCCCTAGCTACTACCTTTTTAGCAAACTTATGTAGAGCTTTTTCTGTTTGTTTAAGCTGTATTGCTCCAAAGGTCATTATACAGATGCAATAAATACCTCTACTCTAACTGCAGCACCCTCTGCTATAGGTCTTACTATAATCTTTGATAAATCACCCATTGTACCAAAACTAGGCGAGCCGTCTGCCTCTATTAAGGCAAGCTGTGATGCTCTATCATATACATGTGATGAGCCTGGTCCTAGTGTTGCTTGAAATAATGAGGCTTCTTCACCTAGAGTGCCTAGTGTATAAGCTACCTCTACAGAATTAGTAGAATCGAGATTAGTTAGCCTGATATACCTAGTATCTGCTACACTTAATGCACCGTTTGCTGTATGCTCTGATTCAGCAAATGTTACTAGCGTTGTAGATTGAGCACTAGCACATGATACCGTACGCTTGTACACATCATTAATGCCTGTAATAACATGAGTTATAGTGCCTCCTGCTTGAGCTGAATTAATTGTTAAATCTTCTTGTATTGTTACTGTTAAATTTGCCATATTGTTATTATTATTATATCATTATTGTAATATCACTATTTTTTTATTTTCGTTTTACTTTTTTGCATCTTCTTATCTAGTGCCTGTTTTACTTTTTTACTGATTTTGTCATACCTACTCCTGTACATCATTTACTCCTGCAGATGCAGTTACTGTTACATCACCTGATACCTTATCTATTTCTAAGGTATCTACTCTGAAGCCATCCCAAAAGCAAACGCTATAATCATGCGCCATAGTAACAGAAAATTGCATATTCCATCCTGATACATTATCTGTAAATTTTTCTGTAAACGGCTCTAGAGTAAACTCCTCTGAGTACTCGTTTGTGTAATTATAGTATTCATTAGTATTATGAAAACTTGCATTTGTTTGATTGACGTCATTAAGGCCTCCTCTTTTAAAGTAGCTTACTATATCTAGTAATGCAGAGCATGTCTGACTTAATACTCGTTTTTCCTGTATACCCTCTCCTGGCTCTACTAGGTCCATAACCATAACATTGAAATTATATCTTACCCTCTTATCTAGAGCCTGTACGCTTGTAGGCACTACCATAGCCAAAGGATAAACTACATTGCCTGCAGGTGATATTTCCCATGCATCGCCATGTGTAGCTGTATTAATCCAAGGATGATTTTTACATACGCCTACTAGTGTATCTAGCACGTTATCAAACGTTTTTATAGTATTAATTCTTGTTGTCATTTAATTACCTTTATATTTCTCTAATCGTTCCTGTTCCTTTCTAACCTCAGAAGATAGCGAAAGCCAATTGAACACTTCATTAACAGGCCTCTTAGTAACTGCATCTAATTTTAATATATCTTCATTACATAAGTTATACATAACTAGAAACCAACCGTACTTGCCTGCTAAGGTGCTTTTACTGTTTTCTTCTTCTCTCTCTGTTCCGTAGAGCTCCTCTTCTTTTTCTGCATCTCCAAAGAGTATAGCGTAGTCTCTATGTGTTTGCTTGCGATAGTGTAAAAAAAAACCATAGCACCGTAAACACTATCTACACTCATACTCCTACTAAACACCTTTGCTCTCTCTACTCTACTACTAGCCTCATACTCAGCTATATTATACCTCTCTCCTTTGCGCTTTAATACAGGTCTATACAGGACCGTTAATATGTCAATCAAATTAGCGTATCCTGATTGTAGCCATGTATCAATATCTACAAACTCACCAAACGTTAAATCATTCATATCAGGTATAAAACCATACTCAACATCCTCTATCTCTATAACCCTCCTAAAGGTCTTGCTAGGTAATTTAGCTGTTAGTTCTCCTAGCTTCTTATACACCTTATTAAGATTGGCTACAGATGCTTTACTAAGTAGGCTTAACTCACAGCCTGTTAGTATTGATATTGTTCTAATCTTAGTATCGAGCTCATTCTTTTCATTATCTATCAGCATCATTAATTCCTGATATTGCTTAATAGAAACTTCTCCCCATGATAACGGCAAGTGATACACCTGCTTCTCTCCTCCTTGATTGATTTCTAGCTTAGTCATTTATTGTAAATATAAAAATTTGTTATTTAGTTTTTTTTTGTATCTTTGCGCATGTGTTATTCATGAAAGGCGAGTACGGTCCGATTATATTCTGATTTTGTCGTCCTTATGCACGAGGACCTGCTCGACCTTTTTTTTGACCTTTCAATACTAGCAAAAATAACTTCGTAACATTTTAATGTTGTCATATAGCAGACATACGAAAGTTGCTTAAAACGTACGAAAATACGCTTAAATCGCATATGTGCATTTTGGTCAATATACATAGTATTTGCCTGTGTTAGCATTAATCTCATAGTACATGCGCATCATCATAGCATCTGCATAATCAGGTGAACGGCCTATCAAGTCCTTTACCTTATCTTTACCTAGTATTGATAACTTGCTATCTTTGTCTATGTTAATACGTCTTACTTGCTCTAGCTCTTGTATTAGGTGTTCCTTGAATTTAATATCATTAGTACTAACACCTATCTGTCCTTTATTAATCATGTCTGCTAGCTTATAGTAGCATTGTGTTTTTAAGTTCTGATAGTTTTCGTTATACAGGGCCTTACTATTATTAACAAAGCCTTTACATCTAAGTATATCTTTACAACCACCTCCTACGCCATCCTCATCAACTATTATATTACTAAGAGGCACAGCCTCTCTGTTCTGTATCTCTCTAATCCTATCAGCTACCTCAACCATACTACTAGTTTCTAGTACAACAATCTGTGATGCCTGCAAGCCGTTCCAATACATGATACATGTCTTATCTTTACCGTATCTAGCAATATCTGCTGTGATGTATTTATCACCTGTAGGCACTACTGAGCTGAACATGTTAATGATACTATCATACATAATGAGCTGGTCCTGGCTATCGTCATATTCCCAATCACCTCGAAGCAATCTAGCCTTACTAATCTCATCTAAATTACCTAGCTGTTCCTTGTAATGCTTACTGATATGTATATTATCGTCTACTAATGCCTGTATAAATTTTCTATACACAGGTAGTGTATTATCTCTACTAGGCTTGTAGTAATTATGATATACCCACCCTTTACTAGGATTACATGTCATTACTAGTTTAGGTATTAATCCGAATGTATCTAGCTTATATCTAAGCCTACTAGATACAATCTGTTTTGCTTTCTCTGTAATTTGATTGCACTCATCTATGCAGGCAAATGTTAATTCAAGCGAGCCTAAGCTATCAAAATTAGCATCACTAGGATACATGAATAAATCTTTTAGTATTATCTCAGAGTTGTTGTAGAATGTGATTACGTTGCTTTGTGCATTGTACTTGAAGTGCTGATTAGCTTTAATATTCCACTGTGAGCAGATATCAAAGAACGTATTTAGAGTAGTTTTTTTGAGCGTATCGAGCTTACTCCTACCTATCATACCTCTTACTCCAGGATAGCGCAAACAGGTTATTATTGCATAGCTGCAGAGCAAAAAGCTCTTACCTCCTCCTGCTGCACCTCCGTATAATAATTCGGTAGTAGTGTTATCTAGCAAGTACCTCATAGCTTGCTTTTGCTTTGCTATTAGCTCAGGAGATATATCAATCATTACATATCTTTACTATCTAAATCTATATTAATTCTAATAGGCTCACCGTCGCTAGTATGGTCGAGCTCTTGCCTTTCAACAAAGCCTCTGCTCTTGCCTTTAGTCTTTAGATAGAATATAGTAGCGCTTGTATTACCGTCTTTAATCTGAGAGAATAGTTGGCTTTCTGCAAAATCTAGAGCAACATCTGCTATATCTTTGACCTTACTAGCAAAATCGTTATCCTCCTTTAGCCAATAGTAGAATTGTGTTCTACCTACATTAGCTATCTTACATGCAGTAGTAACAACGCCTAATGATTTCTCTAATGCTTCTAGTACTCTCTTTTTACTATGTTCGGTTTTGTTCGTCATGTTAATGAAATTTCTTAAATGATGCTAGAGGATAAAATACTAAGCTATTCCTGTAACCATTTGCCTTTAGAGGCGTTATAGGTGTAACTCCGTGTACATTACGCCAAGCAGGATATACTAGCATACTATTATCAGTTCCATCCATAGTAGCGTTATAATCAGGCACATGTAAATCACCTCCTTTAGCTTCATATTTTTTGTTGATGATTACATTAACACATCCAGGTATATTTGCTGTATCTCTATGAAAAGGAGCAGAGATATTATAGTTATTAATGCTGCTAGTAAAGCATTTTCCAAATCTGTATTTCTTCGGTACATATTCCTCTATTAATTTTACTTGTTGTTTGTATTGTTCTGGTATTATTTGTTCTAGTAGTTTCTCAGCCTCTCTACATGATGCAAGCATAGCTTTAATAAACGTTCTAGCTGATTTCGTTCCATGTACACTAGATATACTAGGATACGGCCTCCTTAGATGAGGTTTTGGAGGTACGCTGCCTATAATAGTAGAGTACTGTTGTACTCCTGAGGCCCTTACCATAGTGCTTTTAGGTACTCTTTTACTTCTAAACTCATTATTAGCTATCTCTATGAATTGTTTTAACTTACCATCTATTTGCTTGATAAAAAAGCCTATTGGCTTACCCTCGAATGTAAATAAAGTGTCTTCTAGTATGTTAGGCTCTTTGTATTCGCATAAATCGCCTACTTTTACATTATGTTTTACCTGTACTAATTCTAGTTCTTTCATAATTTGCTATTTTCTTTGTGTAACATATCTAGTATCATGCCTCCTACGTATATATCCTTATCTGTTAAGCTCTTGTATAAGTCCTTTGCTTTTTCATAATCCTCAGCCTCAAAAGGTATCTGCAAAGCTCTCCTCACATCACTTTCCATATCATCTAGCTCACTAGAGAAATCTTCATCATCTAGTGCTGAGTAATCAGGCGTATCCTCTTTACTAAAGAATTCAACCTCCTCAAATCCCCATTCTAGCAGGTCAGTTTCATCAAAGTAATTAGCAAGCGCCTCCATATCAAATTTTCCACCTGATTTGTTGAGCCTTATATTGAGCTCTTTTTCTTTATCTAGTGTTAAATCTACATATACTACAGGTACTTTTTCCATTTCTAGGCTTTCTGCTACTCTTAGGCGCTGATGACCACCTACGACAATATTTTGCCTCTCAGCGTTTTTATTGACGATTATAGGCTCAACCATACCAAAGCGCTTAAAACTCGCTCTGAGGTCCTCAAATTGCTTTTTGGATAGTGTTCTGGGGTTATATTCAGCAGGTATAAGTTCGCTGATTTTTTTCATTACAGTTTTCATGATTTTTTATTATTTTGATTAATATTCTTAGGTGTGCCTTTCATGTATTCTTTAATTATCTTGTTTACTAGCATTAATCGTTCCTTGTATTGCTGATAGGTTTCATCATCAGCTCTTTTATTACTAATGTTAATCTTGTTAAATACTGAGCTCATATAGTAGTTTTATTTTCTTGTGTACAGTAGATAAACATTTTCTGCATGATGTATTTTCTTTGTAACCTGTTTTGTACAGCTTGTTATATAGTGCAATCATTCTAGCAGTAGT
>CETN01020834.1_pt1 | contig 29692 bp, 25 predicted proteins | sample 531301 | NCBI WGS metagenome assembly CETN01 (sample SAMEA2622656, study PRJEB7988) | marine metagenome | isolation source: saline water (ENVO:00002010), including
TACCCCGCTTCGGCGGGGTTTTTTTTATTCTTTGTATTCACTAAAAATTTTGATTTCATTCATCATATTAAGATCAAATTTAATTTGATACCAAGTAGCTATGTGTTTATTTGATGTAATGAGTTTAATTGTATTGTTCTTATCAACTACCGCAAACTTATGAACAGGTGGCATTGTTGGGTCTATCATTAAGCAGCCATAGCATCAATACCATTTTTAGTATTATCTGCAACTTTCATATTGTGTTGATTCTGGTTTACAACATTTGTAGTATTAATATTATTTACGTTTGGTGTTTTTGACTTGCTTGCTTTTCTTTGACCAGAAGCTAAATCGTTTGACGCTTTACTTAAAGTCTCACCTTGTTTAGATTGGTCACCAGCAGATGCAATAAGATTCACGATGGTATCAGCACGATAACCAACTTGAGTGTACCATTTACTATCTTCTAAACCACGAGAAGCTGCCTCAAAATTTCCAGCTTTAAGTGCAGCTGAAGTGTTTGGCCATTTTGGCCACCAATATCCCATGTTAAATGCTAAATCAATCATAGCACCTTTACCGGCTTTATTTGCTTTTTGATAACCTGGTGTTTTCTCTGCAATTTTTTTATGGTGTTTATAATCCTCTTCAAACATCTGAGCTATTTCTGAAGCAGAAAAAGTTCTATTCATATCATCAGGTAAATTTTTACCATCACCTATCAAATGACCAACACCAACAGTCCATAATCCTACAGAGTCTTTATATGGTTTAAATCTCACACCCTCATGTTTTATAATCATGGCTTTTATATCTTTATCTTCAGATGAGATTTTAGTTGTCTTTGATAAAACACCTTTTTCTTTTTCACTTAAAGGCGTTGCCTGTTGTTTTCTAATTTTCTCTAACTTTTTTTCTTCCTTCTGTTTATCAAATTTTTCTCTTACTCTTTCAAACTCTTGTTGGAGTATCATTTCATCATATTCTGCTTTTTCTCTTGCTAATCTATTGTGTTCAGCAATTGCCTCAAAACGACTCATGCCTTCAGCTTCTAATTCTTCTATAGATGGGGTTTCACCCATGAACGTGGCTTGTTGGTCACGAAACTCTTTTTCTGCTTGAGAACGAGGCGGTCTTTTTGCGAATTTTTTTGTTCTTTTTTTAATAGCCTCTCTTATCTGCTCTTTAAGCCTTTTATCTTTTCGTGCTTTATCTGCTTTTTTTAAGGCTTTCTCAAGACCAGTTTCTTCTCTAAAATCTTCTTTGCCTGGTTGTTGCATCATTGACATCTCTTCATCTGTTAAAGGTATGCCTAAAAATTCTAAAAGTGCTGTAGGTATAAGACCTCTGATCGTTCTACCCACACCATATTTTAAATTGATAGCTTTTTCTATACCAGACCTTAATCTAGTTTTAAAACCTTCTACAAGATTTCCAACAAAATCCATAACAGGTTGAAAAAAATCTATAATCGCTTCTATTTTACCACCTATCCATTCGCTTATTTGTTGAAAAAATTGTGAGGCTTTATCTACTATTTTTTTTGATATTTCTTGAAACTTTGTAGAAACAGTATCTATTATACCACCAAAAAAATCTCCTAGTGTACCAATAAATTCTTTAAATTTTTCTTTAATTACTGGAAATATTTTTTCAATAAAGTCCTTAAAGGCTTTCTTTATGTCATCATAAAAAACAGTTATAAGAGACCCTAAGACTAAAACACCACCAAGAACTTTCATTATCATACTAACTGAAGGCATTTTATTTTTTTTCTTATCACCCTCTTGAACTTCTATCTCAGGCACTTGTTGTGGTCTAGTATCTAAGTTTGCATCAACAGCTGGCATACCACCTTCCAACTCAACGAGAGATTTTACACTCTCTGATATACTTGTCATATCTTTTGCTATATCTTTTAAAAATTTGAAATTATTATCAATTTGTAAAGACGTATCTTTTACAGAAATCACTTTTTCTGATATTTTATCAGACCCAAAAATAGACGATTTGATTACTTCTGCTAAATCCATTTATATCCCTTATTGATATGCTAACATTTCTGGGTCTGCAACGTCTGGTGCTTTGAGAGTTCTATCACCCGTTGATGAGCCATTTTCAACATTTGTATTGTTAGTAGTATTTACATCACCCATATCAGCAGAGCCCTCCATTCTTTGACTTTCTGCTATGTTACTTGATTTTTCTGATATATTATTACCATTTGGTGAACTTGGACCTTGAGCTACTGGAGTTGCTCTCACACTTTCAAGACTTTCACCTTTCTCAAGTTTTTTCATGTCCTGCATTAATTTTTTTTGTCTCTCTAAATCTTTTATTTGGTCTTCTTGTACCCCTTTTGCTTCTTCATCAGATATTCCAGGATCATCAGCTTTTATTTCCTCAATGGTTTGTGCTCTATTATCTTTATCTGCATCTAAGTTATACTCATCATAACCATCTTCCGACATTACTTTATCATACCTTCCACTCTTCTTAGCGTTTGCAACTGCTCTTTTGAAATTTACTGTGCCTTTATTTACTGGTTTGGGTGAAATGGGATTACCTAGAGGATCTAAACCTTTTTCTTTTAATAATCTCGCTTTTTCTTCTGGGAAAATTGTAGGGTCTTTATAAACGGTAGGTGTTTTTCCCGGTCTACGAGTTTCACCAGAGGCACGCCTAGCAGCGACTTGAGCATCAAACTCAGCATCTGGATCCGCTGCGAAGGCTTTTTCAGCCTCGGTCATGGGTGAGTCTTTAGTAACCTCTACTGTTTTTGTTGTTGTTGTTTCTTCTTGTAAATCAGGTTTGTCAATCTTTGTTACTGTTGTTGTCTTACCTTCTTTTATATCATCATGTAATTTTTTCTGACTTTTATCAGTTATAGGCGGTTCTTTATCAACACCAGCTGGCGGGTCTAAAACATCATCTTTTACGGTGCTAGTATCATCCGCTTTTGCATCTTTACCTCCAAACAAACCTGAGAAAAAATCTTTTATACCGCCGAATACTTTTTGAATAGATTTAGATATAGGTTCAAACAAACTACCTAACTTATCAAATATGTTTCTAATAGTATCTTCACCAAAAATACCAAATGTGAGAAATTCTAGTGTACCACCTAAACCTGCAAAAATAGCTTCACTTAAATTTCCAGTTTCTCTATACCTTTCAAAACCATCTTTTATACCGCTAAACAAAGAGGCAATAATTGTAAGAGGCACAAATACTCTTGAAAATACCTTTAATATATTTTTAAAACTGAATATTTTTTTGAAAGCTTCTTTGATTGCACCACCAAACATTTTTGCCATACCTAAAAATTTACCTAAAAGGCCTTTTTTCTTTTCACCACCTGTGTCAGCGCCCTCAGTTTTCACCACGGTAGGTGACGTTTTATCCGCCTCAAGAGCTGATTCTTCAGCATCTTCTTGACGAAAGAAATCATCAGCACTAGGTTTATTCAACTCAACGAGCTGTTGCATATTCTGAGCTATGATACTTACATCTTTTGCCATATCAGGTAAAACAGCAGTGTTTATAAGCACTTTTTGTAAAACAGATTGTACCTCACCTAACTCATCAGTTACCTTTTGCACTTTCTTTTTATCTTCTTTTTGTTTTCCACCACCAAAAGCTTTTCGACCAACTCTCGCAAAAATATCATCACCCTCAAAGACTTTATTGATTATATTGTCTTTGATATTACCTGGTTTGAAAGCTTTTGTTGCATCTGATAGTAACTCTTTGCCAGCAATTTTTGGTAGGTCTCTTAATGCCATTTATCTTCTAGCTCTCTGCATTTGTTGTTGTAGTTCAAGTCTCTCTTTTTCCTTCTTTAAGTAATCTACTAATAGAGAAATATAGATATTTCTTTCCCACGGTATCATATTCTCTAACTCTGACAAACTATACTTGTGATGGTGCATTAAAGCAAAGTTTGTCTCATAGTAATTTTTTAGTGTATCATAACGAAATATTAGACGAAAAAATTTTGCATGCCCTTTACAGTAATTGTTTCTTTGTGTTCACATTTAGGACAATCAAAATTTAAATCTTTTTTCAATTCAGGCATAGTGTTAAAAAAGTCCTTAAATTTTTCTAAATCTTTTTGCTGTAAGTTATCGATGAAGTCCTCTAACTCTTTTCTTGTAGTATCTTTAGCGTAATACATTTGCTCTTCATCATAAATGTAATCTATACAATCTACTAAAACCTTTATCATAGCTGCACTTTGTTCTAAATTGTCGTACTTTTGAAACATCTCAAACGTAGGGTATTTTAAACGTATGCCTACTTTATCGTTTATCTGTATTTTATCTGTGTGATTATCATAAGTTGTTGGTTCTATCTCTAAAATATTAACATCAAATTCAACAACGTGATTGCATTTTTTTTCTTTGCCCTCTTCATTTTTGACATTGTTATTACATTTGTATTTTAAGTTTACAACTTCCTCTACAGACCTTGCTCTAAGATTCATAAACAAATACTCTAAATCAAAAGATGGTAAATTATCTACATCTACTTCATCTAATAAACAATTTTTTAATACATTTCGTATTGTTGTTATGAGTTCTTTAGTATCATCAGACTCAGCTGACATCAAAAATAATTTTTGTTCTTTAACCAAAAAAGGTCTATAACGAACTGGTTTGCCAGTTGATATGAGATTTAATTCATACGTTGGCGTATCTAACTTTGGTAATATCATAATTTTTCACCTTTAATTAAAATAATGGTATTCTTGGTACTGGTATCTTAGAAGTAATATTTCTCACTAAGTTTGCACCTTTATTTCCGAGTATAGAGGCGGCAGCTTGACCAAGGTCATAACCACCCTCATAAACTGTTTCATACTTTTGATATGCGAATGAAACAGATAGTCTGTGAAAACCATCATCAGACCAACTCAACGGTTGTGGTGCAATTCCAACCGGAAAAGCATCTATTAGATTTACAATGTAAATTCTTTTGATTAATTCATCATATTGTATAACTTTTATTTGTGTATAGTATCTTGATTTATCACCTTTTGGAAACCTCATGTTATTTGTATCAGGTGGCATTATAGCTTCAGTCCATCTTTCAAACAATTTTCTCTCATAAAATTGATTTGTACAAATAAATGTTAAGTTTATGTCATTGTAAGACCTTTGATATGGCACTTTGTAAATTGGGCCATAAATCTTAGCATCAGCCGTAAAAAATGTTTTACCGGGTAATTCAGCAGTTTCACATTGTAATGCGAGATAACGTGAAAGAGATGAATTTGATGTTCTTGAGTAATCGTTTGTATCACCACCGTTTCGACCTAAAGCTTGATTTACAGCGTCGGTTATATCTCCTACTACTGAGTTAGGAAAATTCAGTATTTTTTCTATAACAGAATTACCTACAAACTGATTGATGTAAGGTGGTATTGGTAATACAACTTCAAATCTGGACGCCTTAGCAGGGCCATCCTTTGAGGTCATATTTGATAAAAACAGATTAGGTGAAAATGACATTATGTCTCCTTATTAAGTTAAGGTATTTATGCCAATCCTAAATGTCTTTCTGTTACAAGTTTGAACTCCCAGCCTCTTTCTTGACAAAATACATCAGCAGCTCGCCATTTTTCCTGATTGATAGCATAAGTGGCTGCCTCTTGTAGAAACTTTTTGGTTCTTCTTTTTTGTTTTGGTGGTTTTGTTTGGTGTTCTGGCTTGACCTCTAACATGAATGTTTTCTTTTCGGTCTTGACAATAAAATCTGGATAGTAACGGTGAACCCTCTGGTCAATTGGTGAACGATAACGTATTGGTAATTCTTCTGATGCCCACCACTCAACTGCCTGGTTCTCATCAAGATATTTCATCACACGCAATTCCCATGATGAGCGATATATGATATTACTTGAGTCTCCATTATATTTTTTTGGGTTTTGAGGTGTAAATCTTCCTTTATATGTCATAAATAATATGTATTCAACATAAAGGGAGCATCATGTCGCTATTTTCACTCGGAGATATAAGAATTAATAAAGGGGACGATATTAGAAAAGGTCCTCTCGCACCACTCACAGAATCAAAATATAATAATAAAAATTATCGTTTTCCGTTAGATATTGGGAATTCAGATAAAGGTCATTATATGACTTTTTATATAAGGCAACAAGACAAAACAAGTTTTGGTGGTGGCGCTGGTGGGCCTAGTGAATTAGCATCTGATAATTTTAATACAGCAGCTCAACAAGCGAGTGCTTTAGCAGGTGGTGGGTCTGTTACAAGTAAAATTCAAAAAGGTATTTCAGCCGCAAAAGGTAGTTTAGGTGTAGACGCTAATTTTTCGAGTGGTATAGGTGGTAAAATTCAAGCAGGTATTAATCAAGTTGGTAGTGCTGTTGGTGCAATAAGTTCAAAAATAAATGAAGTTGGTGGTAATATTCAATCAGGTTTAAATAATGTTTTTGGTCAAAAAAGTCTACCAATTGGTGGTGATTCAGCAAAAACTAGAAGTATTATTTCTACAAATGTAAAGAAAATATCAGAGGGTGATTTAAAATTTTTAAAGACTACAAAAAGAACGGTGTCAGCCATTACTCTGTATATGCCAGATACGTTATTGTTTAATTTTACACAAAGTTACGACCAATTGAATATAGGTAATTCAATACCAGGTCAACTACTAGCTGCAGGTGCAAATAATTTAGATGCAATCAAACAAGGGTTTCAATCGGCAAAAAATTTAGACATGGGTGGAGTAGCCGATGCGGCTAAATCAATTGATTTAAAAGGTGGAGCTCAACAAGTTGGTCAGTTTGCATTTGCAAAAGGTTTACAAGCTGCAGGTGGTGGTGCAGGTGAGTTGGCATTTTTAAAAGCAACTGGTAACGTAATTAATCCAATGTTAGAGATGATTTATCGTTCACCTAACTTTAGGTCATTTCAGTTTGATTTTACTTTTTACCCTAGAGATGAAAGAGAAGCATTAGAAGTACAAAAAATATTAAAACAGTTTCAGTTTCATCAGGCACCAGAAAAATCGAAAGTTGCAGGTTTCTTAGTGCCACCATCACAATTTGATATAGAATTTATGTACGCTGGTAAACAAAACCCAAACATACCAGCAATCGCACCGGCTTGTATACTTACAACAATTGATATAAACTACGCACCACAAGGTGCAAGTTTTTATGAGGTGCCAGGTGAAGTGAGTCCAACTTTAGGTGGTACTGGTATGCCATTTGCAGTAAATTTAGTCTTACAGTTTCAAGAGACAGTTTATCTTACTAAAACTGATCTTGAACTTGAAGATGGTGCAAAGGGTTCTGAGTCTAACAAATTAACAAGCACGGGTGTTTTAAAACAGAATAAAGCCCAGAGCGGAGGTTTATAACAATGGCAGAATATTTTAGACACTTCCCAAAAACATTTTATACATTAGATGATGACTCACCAGGTCTTGATTCTGTTACAAACATTTTAGCTAGATTTTCGATAGAGCCAAATCTATTAGAAAATACAAATCTGTTTTACCCTTATGATGTTCAAGATACTGATACACCTGAAATTATCGCAAGTAAAATATATGGCGGTGTCGAGAGACATTGGATTGTCCTATCATTTAATAAAATTGTAGACCCTCAATGGGACTGGCCTTTGAATGAAAATAATTTTATAAAATATGTAAACGACAAATATACAGCTAATGCAGATACAGCAAACGGTGAAACTGGCATAGCATATGCTCTAAGTGAATCAAATATTCATGCTTACTTCAAAGTTGTAACAAGAACGATAACTGCTGGTGCATCAAATAGAGAATCTCGTAGTAGAAGTCAAACGATAGAAAAATTAGAGGTAGATGCAAACACATTTGCAACCATAGGAGCTTCGACAACTGTTTTTACTTTAAAAGATGGAAACCAAGTAACAGAAGAAATTTCAAAATCAACAGAAAGTCATTACACATATGAGTTTAATGAAAATGAGGCAAAGAGAAAAATTAAATTATTGAAACCTGATTTTGTTTTAGAGTTAGACAAAGAGTTTAAAGGAGTCTTTTTAAGGTGAGTCTAACAATAACCGATTCACAACAATATCATATAAATGAATTAGTGATAGTATCAAAAATTGGAAACATAAACATAGTGCCAATTTTTAGTGAGATTAACATTTACGATTCAGTTTTCATGCCAGTCATGAGTGGCAATATTGTCATAGATGATAGCACAGGTCTTTCATCTAAACTTTTGTTTGATGGTTCAGAGACTTTATTGTTGGACATATGTAAGTCAGAAGGCTCAGATATTGGCCAAATTAAAAAGGCATTTAGAATTTACAAACAAACAGATAGAGTAACTGAGGGTGAGAGAAAAGAAAAATATGTTTTAAATTTTGTCTCTGATGAGTTTATTTTTTCAGATCAACAAAGAGTTAATCAATCATATAGGATGCCTTATGTGAAAATGGTTGAGAGAATTTTAATTGATTATCTAAAAGTACCACCTTCAAATCTGGGTGGCATCTATGAACAAACAGCCGGTATCCGAGATGTAATTATACCTAATTTGACACCAATAGAGGCTATAAAATGGGTTATGAGAAAATCAGTGAATATGGACAACTCACCATCTTTTCTATTTTTTCAAAATATGGCCGGTTATAATTTTGTTTCACTTTCTAAATTATTATCTGAACCTGAAATTTTAGATGTTAGATTTGAAACTAAAAATAAAAATGAAAAAGGTAATTCGCTAGATGAGCTATCAACAGCAAGATCATACGAGGTTGTTGCACAAAATGATATAGTCAAAAAAACTAGATCAGGCGTAAATGCTGGCACATTTATAGGATTTGACCCAATAACTCGCATGATTTCAAGAAGAAAATTGTCATACTTAGATCATCATGAAAATATGAAACACTCAAATAGAACACCAAATTTTAGTGCGTATGAAAACAAAGATGGTATTTTAAATTCAGCTATGTATGATTCAAGAATAGTTTTAGATACATTTAGTACCGCAAGACAATTAAGTGATTATGTAAAGACACATGATCCTGAATCACTAACGTATGGTACTAGAACTGAAGATTATGTTTTTCAAAGAAAAGCTATATTTGAAAATTTAAAGTCAAAAAGAATTAAATTAATAATGCCTGGTAATTTTCAACTTACATCTGGTTTTAATGTCAATCTAAATATACCAACTTTCGGTGAAAAAGATAAAAATGAAGAGAACAGAGATAAAAGTTTGAGTGGAAAATATATGATAGTGGGTTCAAGACATATTATTAACAAAGATCAACATGAAACAATCATAGAGACTGCCTCAACAAGTTCAGAGCTTGACGCTGTTATTTCAAATACTAAAGATCAAACAGAGGCATTAGACACTTATCAATAATGAAAGAAGAAGAACAATTTTTAGGTAAAGAAGGTTTTGTTTGGTGGACTGCTATCGTTGAAGATAGACAAGACCCACTTAGACTAGGCCGTTGTAGAGTTAGATGTGTTGGTTGGCACCCAAATGATAAAATGAGAGTGCCTACATCTCAACTACCTTGGGCTCAATTGATGTTGCCTACAAATAATCCTCACCCTTACCCACCTAAAGAGGGTGATATGGTGTTTGGATTTTTTCTTGATGGTGAAGGTGGTCAAGACCCAGTAATATTAGGAGTTTTTCCAAACATCCCACTTAAAGAGCCAAATCCTCAAGAAGCATTTAATGACCCAAGGACACAAGAAGAGTTAGATATTGCACCAATTAAACCAACTGGCGTGGAATCTGTGCCAGAAAACCCAGTTGCAAATAATTACCCTAGAAATTTAGATGAGCCAACAACTTCAAGACTCGCAAGAAATGAAACTGTGGATGTAGAATCGGCTGTGTCTTTTAAAAAAGCTAGAATTACAGAAAACAATACATCATCAGTAGAGCCTGTGCCTTTATATAATGCAACATACCCATATAATAGAGTATATGAATCTGAGTCTGGTCATGTCATGGAGTTTGATGATACGAGAGATAATGAGAGAATACATCTATATCACCGTGCAGGTTCGTACATGGAGTTCAATCCTAATGGTGATAGAGTAGAACGAATACAGAGAGATAAGTTTACTGTGGTCGTCAAGGACGAGTCTGTATTGATACAAGGAGATGTAAATATTCAAGTAGATGGCGACTATAATTTAAACGTAACAGGCGATGTAAAGATAAACGGACAAACAATCAATCTTAATAATGGGTCTCAAGGGGCTGCAAGAATCGGTGATACGGTCGCAGACGTTGACCCAGTAGGAGATGGCACAATATCTTCTGGCTCTGGTACAGTTAAAATCGGTGGTTAGGTATAAATAGAAGATGGCAGAGATTACAATAAAAAGCAATAGAAGTTTTACGGACTTGGATTTAAATTTTAATATCCACCCGACAACTAAAGATATCAATAAATTTAAAAATGAAAATGCGGTAATTAATTCAGTTAAAAATTTAGTTTTAACGAATCATTATGAAAGACCATTTCAGCCTGATTTAGGTTCAAATTTAAAAAGATTACTCTTTGAACAAGTTGATAACGCTACGGCATCTTTACTTGAAAGAGAGATTACAGAGACAATAGAAAATTTTGAACCAAGAGTACAAATAAAAGATGTTACAGCTAGTGGTTTTCCAGATGATAATGGTTATAAAGTTAAATTAGAATTTTATTTAATTAACAACCCAGACCCGATTTCAGTAGACTTCTTTTTAGAGAGAGTAAGATAAATGGTAGATCGACTTAGAGTAACAGAACTTGATTTTGATACAATCAAGAATAATTTAAAATCTTTTTTACAACAACAAGACGAGTTTAGTGATTACGATTTTGATGGTTCAGGGATGTCAGTTCTACTTGATATTTTATCATATAACACTCACTACAATGCTTACTATCTAAACATGGTTGCTAATGAGGCTTTTTTAGATACTGCCTTGCTTCGTGAATCTGCCGTTTCACACGCTAAAACTTTAGGATACACACCACACTCTAAAACTTCTCCAACCGCAACAATTACACTTACAGCGAATGTTGCAAATCTTCATGCTGGCACTTGCACAGTAGAAGAAGGGTATTCTTTCTTATCAGATCAGATAGATGGTAAATCATTTAACTTTGTTGTGTTAAAAGATACAACTGTTACAAAAACAGATAGAGGTGAATATATCTTTACAGATTTACCCATAAATGAAGGCCAGCTTGTTACAAATCAATTTACTTTTATTGAAAACTCTAACCCTAAACAAGTATTCACTTTACCAGATAAAGACATTGACACAACAACAATCAAGGTTACGGTACAAGACACATCATCAAATACTTCTCTTAAAATTTATAATAAAGTTGATGACACACTTAATGTTGATGGCACATCAGAAGTTTTCTTTTTAAATGAGAATAGAGATGGTAATTTTGAAATATATTTTGGTAATAATAATGTGGGTAGAAAATTAGGAGATGGGTCTACCGTGTCAGTCTCTTATTTGGTCACGAATGGCACAGCTGCTAATAAAGCAAATAATTTTGTTCAAAAGTCAAGTTTAACAGACTCTAATGGTGAAGACACGACAATCACTCTTACGCCAATATCAGCTGCATCAGGCGGATCTGATAAAGAATCTGTAGACTCTATAAAGTTTTCAGCACCAAATCAGTTTACAACTCAAAATAGACTTGTAACTAAAAAAGATTATGAAACAACTATTTTGCGAGAGGTGCCAAGTATTGACTCTATATCAGTATGGGGTGGTGAAGAAAATGTACCAGTGGTTTATGGTAGAGTTTTTGTATCATTAAAACCTAAAGATAATTTTTTTGTATCTGAATCAGAAAAAGATAGAATTATTGATAATATAATTAAACCAAAAGCTATCATAGGTATAGAAGTTGAATTAGTTGACCCAGACTTTACTTTTATATTACCAACAACAAATATAATTTTTGATAGAAAGAAAACTACTCTCTCAGATGAGGCATTTAAAAATGCGGTTAGAAGTTCAATTATAAGTTATAACTCAACAAATCTGAGTAAATTCAATAGTAAGTTTTCATTATCAAAACTTTCTAAATTCATAGATGACACAGATACAAATGCTATATTAGGTTCTGAAACGTCAATCAGGTTACAAAAAAGAATTACACCTACAATTGGAACAGATAATTACACAATAGATTTTGGTGAAAAATTAAAAAGAGGCACTACAAATGAAAAATTAGTGTCTAGTCAATTTGGTGGTTTTGATGAGAGTGGAACGGCTAGAATCGTACAATTTGAAGAGGTGCCACAATCATCAACAGGTGTTTCAAGAATTACAGTTGAAAATCCTGGTTTTGGTTACACAGAAGCTCCTGATGTAACAATTATTGGTGATGGTGTTAACGCAACTGCTTTTGCTGAAATCGAAGGTGGTGAAATTAGAAAAATTATATTAAATAACAGAGGTGTTGATTATACAACGGCTACGGTTTTAATTAGTGGTGGTAATGGCATAGGCGGCGAGGCTACAGCTTCAGTTGATTCAAGAAATGGCACAATTAGGAGTGTTTTCTTTGATACAAATGGTAATAGACAAATTATCAATGATAGTATCGGAGAAATAGATTATGAATTAGGTATTATAACAATCAACCCAATCAATATTACAAGTGTAACAACATCTGATGGCCTATTAAGATTTACAATAGGCTCTGAGAGTGGTGTTGTAGAGTCTATTAGAAACAACATAGTTACGATTGATGTAAGTGATAGCACAGCCATCACGACAACTCTTGAGGCAGTAGAGTAATGGCACATGAGTCTGATCCTTCTACATTAAAGACATCATTATTAATAAATCAACAAGTTCCTGAATTTGTACGAGAGGAACATCCTCTCTTTATTTCTTTTTTAGAAGCATATTATGAGTTTCTTGAAAATGAGCAAGGCTCTCAAAATAATGATGCTACAAAAATATCAAAAGATTTGAGATTTATTCAAGATGTTGACGCCTCAATAGCTGAATTTGAAAACAATTTTCTTAATACATATGCAAACTTAGTACCTAAAGATGCCGTAGCTGATAAGGCGTTTTTAATAAAAAATATTTTACCAGCTTATTTAGCAAAAGGTAACAAAAAGTCATTTGATTTCTTGTTTAGACTTTTATACGGGCAAGAACTTGATATTAGATTCCCTAAAGATCAAATATTAAGAGCGTCAGATGGTGATTTTACTGTAGAGAGAGTTTTAAGACTTAGAGATTCTGTATCATCTTTCTATGTTGGTGATGGTACAACAAATATTTTTAATTTAGCACAGCCAGTTTCAGAAGATGAAATTGTCGTAAGAATAGATGGCGAGCGACAATTTTCAATTTCAGATGCAAATACATCAGCTGCATTTCATACTAGAAAAGAAGAAAGAAAAATAATATTTACCAACCCACCATCTGTAAATGCAGATGTGCGTGTTGAGTATGTTGATTTTTCAGAGTCTATTTTAAAAAATCGAAAAGTTAAGGGTGCGTTATCTAACGCATCAGCCATAGTAGAATCATCTGTACCCAGATTGCTCGAATCTCAAAGGTCAATAGAGGTATTTTTAAACAGAAAAACAATTAAAGGCACATTTTCTCAAGGTGAGCAAGTATTAACAGATATCATTGGTGATGATAATAATTTAATTGAACTCTCTTGTAATACTACATCTTCACTAGAGAGAATTAGTGTCATAAGCGGTGGTTCAGGTTATAACATTGGAGACCCAGTATTAATTACGGCTGGTGGTTTTGAACAAGAGGGTGCAGCTGAGATATCAGTCGTAAGAAGTGGTTTTACTGATAATGCGAATATACATTTTGGGGGTGCAGGGTTTAAAGTTTCAGATTTAGTTGTTGGTAAATCAGGTGATGCACAATCTACATTTGCTGTTGCAACAGTAAATTCTGATCTTAAAAATCAACAAAATACTTTTACATTATCAACAACAAAAATAGGTGATATTGATGTTAACCAAGCTCTTACAAGTGCAGATTATGGTTTTCTCGCAAATGTAATTACCACAGGTGCTGGTGAAACCGGTTTATCACCACAAATTGATACTGTAAGTGGTAACACAGGTATTTTAGGTTACACAGAGAGGGTTGTATCTAATACTTCAAACCTACAACAATTCGCTAACTCAACAATAAGACCAGTTTTTCATTATGTAAGCGGTAATAGTTACACGGGTGATTTACAATTAGATGAAATATATGTTGGTGATGGTTTAACTGGTAATATTGCAAACTTCACTTTTGAATTTGTACAAATTGGAACAAACGAAGCCATAAATGTTGAAGGCTGGCAAACAAGCACAAGTAACGTAGCCGATTACGAATCAGTCTCATTTACAGATATGACACAATCATCTACATCAACAGCTGGTAGGTGGAATTTAGATTCTGGCGGCACACCATCATCTGGCACAGGTGTACCATTTGATGCAACAGCAGGCGGTGCATTTTATGTTTATGCAGAGACCTCATTTTCAACTGGTCATCCTAATAAAAATTTTTGGTTCAGAGGGCCTTTTATTACATTAGGTTCTGCACCAACATTTAAATATAAAGTTGCACAATTTGGTAGCACGATAGGCACACTAAGAGTTTATTTTGATGTAACAAGTAATTCAGAAGGTGGCGGTGAAAATGTATCATCAAGAATAGTAGATTGTTTACAAGATGAAACATTAACAGACTTAGGCCCAATGACCGGTCTTACCTTTCTTACATCAAATGTATCTGGTAATAATATATCATTTGACTCTGATGGCCCCGCTATAAGAGCAGAGGGTGAAAGACTTATAAAAATTAAACCATTTCGATCAATAGGTAGAATAAAAATTAATAATGGTGGTGGTAATTATTCCGTTGGTGATGAGATAATATTTTCAGAAACAACTGAAGGTTTTGGAGCGGCCGCAGCTGTAACAGAGATAGGGGCAAATGGTACAATTGTTAATATTCAACTTCAACCATCAAGAATATCTGGTAATGCGAGAGTAACTGGAGTTTTAAATCAAGTCATAGGCACAGGCACATCATTTAATACAGAGTTATTAGTAGGTGATAAAATTATTTTAAATAATGAGTCAAGATTTATAAATGTCATATCTAATGCAACACATTTAACAACAAATGCAAACTTTACAACTAATACTGGTGTAAACGGTCAAGCTGGTGAGACTCCTAGAAAAGTAGGCATACACAGAAAGTTTCCGATTGGTGGTACAAATTTCAAACCAAATGTATTTCCAACACTTGGTGTCAATAGTTATTCAGGAAGTGGTTTTGGTGCTAATGTAGAAGTGAGTGCTTTAATGGCAGATCAAGAGCAAGTGTCAGCTACATCTAATGGTACGATAGGTGTTGTTGAAGAGATAAAAATTACTGAACCTGGTTTAGGGTATAGAGCAGTTCCATCAGTTGATTTATCTGCGATTGGAGATGGTGAAGCTAATGCGGTTGCTGTTTTACAAAATTCTATAAGAACATTTCCTGGTAGATTTACAACTTCTAAAGGTATTATTTCTGCATCAGAGAGAAGATTACAAGGTTTAGATTATTTTCAAAATTACATTTATGTAACAAATGTGCCTATAGAGTTTCAAAAATACAAGGCAATTTTCAAAGGGTTAGTGCATCCAACAGGTTTTAAAAATTACGCTGAAGTGGATTTAACGCAAGAAGTTAACACGCCAATCGACACAACTTCTTTATTTGCTAACACTCTGTCTGGTACAGTTAATGTATCTAGTAATTCCACATTAGTGATTGGCACAAATACAAAGTTTGCAACTATAACTAATACAGCCCCAATTATAGGTAATGGTGGTGTTGTTATACACTCTGGTAAATTAATAAATGTTGGCACTCAAATTGTAGTTAACAACGAAATAAGAACTGTAAGCTCTGTTGTCTCTAATACAAATGTAGTGGTGAGTGTTGCATTTACATCAAATGCAACTGCTCAAACAGTAATAGTTTTAGGTAATAAATTTGCGACTGGTGATAATTTATCATCTAACGGAGCAAACGCTTATGGCGCTGGTGGACCATCGGGTGGTGGTTATTAACGTATAAATAGGAAATTATGGCAAAGAAATACACTTCAAAATTACAAAGTCTTAAAAGCGCTCAGCAATATATTGCTGATTTTGACTCTGCTACACCTGAAATACAATATGTTTTCATAGGAAAAACTGATGCGTATGATGATGATGACACGCCTTTTGACATAGAAGAATCATTTGATTTTAACGATAGAGTTTTTACAGATATGATTGCAGCTAAAAGGGTGAAATCGAATGATGTAAATTTGGTCATACCTAGAGTGAATTGGCAATCAGGTATGATTTATCGACAATATGACCCACAACAACTTACTGATGATTTAATTAGTAGTAATACAAGTCAGAATTTAGAACCCATGTATGTATTTACAGAGGGTAGAAACGTATATAAGTGTCTATCTAATAATTCTGGAACATTAACAGCTAATGTGCCAACTGGCGATTATACAACATCAAATGGTGTCATAACAAACCCCACTACAGGTGGTGGAGATGGGTACATTTGGAAATACATGTATAGTATTCGAGCTGAAAATAAATTTTTAAATTCTTCTTTTTTACCGGTACCTACAAGAAATAATCAGTCAGATGAAACAGACTCAGTTTTCAACCTAGACAATACAGGAGTTGTTGAAGGTGAACTTACGACAATTGTTGTAGCTGATGGCGGAGCACAGTATAGAAACTTTAGTAATATTCGTGTAGAGCCTTTTTTAACAGGTGATACTGTGTTAACTGTGAATAGTGCTTTTATGACATCAAATATGACAAGTATCACGGTTGATGATATAGCAAATGATAATATGTCGATCACTGGTACAGGCATACAAGCTGATACTCATGTGTTAAGTATTGATGATATAAACAATAAGATAACATTAAACAAGGCCGCATCATCTAATGGTGGTGGAAGTAATGTTGCAAACAACATAAGCACAACAACAAGAGTTTTCATAGATGGGGATGGCACAGACGCTTTAGCCAATGCAACAGTTGTAAATGGTGTTGTTACAAAAATAACAGTAGATACCATTGGAAAAAATTATGAGAAGTGTAACGCATTAGTTTTCGGTACTGGGACTGGTGTAGATTCAAGAGTTATTTTAGCACCAAAATTTGGCCACGGGTTTAATCTGGCAAAAGATTTAGTCGCAAATAGTGTTATGGTAACATCAAAAATAGGTGAAATAGATTCAACTGAAAATGGTATCATACCAGTAGATATACAGTTTAGACAAATAGGACTTATTAGAAATCCACATAAATATGACACAGATACAGCTATAACAGATGCAACAGCCAATGACGTAGTATCACAAGTTACGACATTACAACTATCAGCGGGCGTAGATTATATACAAGGTGAAAAAGTGTTTCAAGGAGTAGCTGCTAATGTAAATTTCGCACAGGCTGTTGTTCATAGGGTTACAACTTCTACTGAAATAGAAGTAACAGGGGTTGAAGGTGAATTTAGAACTGGTGTCGTTTTAAACGGCGTAATCTCTAGTGCTGATAGATTTGTTGTTGCTGTAACAAATCCAGAGTTTGAACCAGATTCAGCTGAAGTATTATATATCGAAAATTTATCACCAATTACAAGAATAGATGGTCAGGCGGAAGATATTCGCCTAATTTTACAATTTTAAGGGCAAAGAATGGCACTCGATTTTAACACCACACCGTATCATGATGATTTTAATGTAGATAAAAATTTTCATAGAATACTTTTTAGACCAGGTAGAGCTGTTCAAGCTCGTGAACTTACACAAGCACAAACAATATTACAAGATCAACTTCAAAAATTTGGTGACCATATATTTAAAGATGGATCAAGAGTTACAGGTGCCTCTCTTTTCTCTATTGGTGAAGGTAAATTTACGCAGACAATAGATGTTAATGACCAAACCACTATCAGTCATATTAATTTACAATCTACTTTTGGTGGTACAGCAATTAATGTTTCAAGTTTTATTAACAACTACGTTACATCAAATACGGGTGCGAACACAGGTGTTGCTACAGATAAGAGAAATATATATTTCATACATCATGCAGATGAGGCAGAGGGTGCAGACCCAGATACAATTTATGTTTCTTTTTTAAGAACATCAAATGTATCAGCTAATGGCTCTGGTAATAATAATTTAAAAACAACAAGTGTAATAGTCCCTAATGGTGCTAACTTACAAATTTTCAGCACATCTGATTTAAGTCCTGTAAATTTAGTATCTACAGTTACAGCGACAAATAATTTACCATATGGTAAATCAAAATTGATGGGTGTAACTGATGGTGTATTTTTTACTAATGGTGTTTTTGTTAAAAATGCACAACAAGTAATAGCTGTAGACAAGTATGGTGCTAACACAAATGCAACAATCGGATTTGATGTTACTGAAACTATTGTAAAGTCATCAGATGATACAACACTTCTTGACCCAGCCTTAGACTCTTCAAATTTCTTAGCACCAGGTGGTGATAGATATAAAATTTCTTTAGATTTATCAAGAAAAAATTTAGATAGTCAAAACTCAACTTTACCAAGTTTAACATCAACAAAATATATTGAATTAGTCAGATATAGAAATGGTGTACTTGTAAAAGATACTTCAGGCACGGTGTATAGTGATTTAGCTAGAACTTTAGCTAGAAGAACATTTGATGAATCTGGTGATTACATCGTAGAGGGTTTAGAACCTAGAATGGCTGCATTAGGTAACGCCGCCTCATTTATATTGAACGTAGGTAGAGGTAAAGCTTATGTTAAAGGTTATGAAATACAACAACTATCAGAGGTTCGTTTACCTGTGGCAAGAGCTAGAGATCAAGAGTCAATAACTGGCCATGATGTAGAGACAAGTTATGGTAATTTTATTCATATTACAAGTTCTAATAACGCTGTTTTCAACTCTAATGTTTCTGAAAGGGTTGAGTTATTTTCATCAAATAGTGTGATAGATGGCACAACAAAGATTGCTGAAGGTTATGTAAAGAATTTAGAATATGTAAGTGGTGTAGGCGAAGCCATAGTTCATAAATTATTTTTATTTGATGTTAAAAGAGTTGCAAACACTGGTGGTAAAAATTTACCTATCGCTTTAACGAAACATATTAAAGCACCAGCGACTAGTAGATCGGCAAATTGTAACATAGCTTCATTATCAGTAACAACCCATGAAACGTCAGGTGTGGTCGTAAATAATACTCAACATTTAATTGTTTCAAATCCAACTGGCATAAGAATCGGTGATGAAGTTTTTGGCCATAACGTGTCTGAGGATTTACGATCTAATGAAAGAAGAGTATATGTTACCGATATACAAGGCAGTAACATAGCTTTGACCAATACCTCTGTAAGTAAAGAAACAACAAATAACTTCACATTTAGAAGAGCTACATTTACGAATACAAATAAAGATATTGGTGTTTTTGAAGCGTCTTATGATGTTATATCATCTGTAAATAATGTTAACTATAACACAAGAAGAGTATTCAGAGATGTTACATTTGAAAACGGCACAGCACAACTATTAACAAATGATGGCACAGAGAGATTCAAAGTTGCAGGAACTGATAATGATTTAAAAAGAAAATTTTTCCAAGTTATAATTAGATCAACAAGCGGCTCTTATGTTGCTAACTCTGCTGTAGATATTGATGATGATGTTACATTCTTTACAGTAAGCACGCCAGGAAATCCAGATAGTATGACAGTTGATATTGATGATTCTGGTTTTAACGGCACCGCTGATGTTCTTACAACAATTGACATTACAGGTGCATCTAGGAGAAGTAAAACTTCAAATAGTCATTTCAAACTATTCACACAAATAGGTAATGCAGCTACATCTATTGTAAGATCACTTGGTGTTACAGATGTCATAAATGTCTCTGCAATATATGTTTCAAATAACCCAGCTAGTACCGCAAATTCATCTAATGTTGATGTAAAAGATTCTTTTATTGTTGACACAGGACAAAGAGATAGTTTTTATGACCATGCGACCATTAAATTAAAAGAAAGTGCTGTTGGTCAAGTAAATACAGGTCAAGTAAACGTAGTTTATAATAGATTTGTTCATACTGGTATTGGTCATTTTGATGCTAACTCTTATCCAATTTACGAAGAAATACCACAACATATTACAAAAGCTGGCATAAAAATAGATTTAAGAGACTCAATAGACTTTAGACCATCACGAACAACTGATGCAACATCTAATGTGTTTAGTAATACAAATATGACGTTTGATAGAAACCAAACAGTAGATAGTAGAACGGCAGTTGTAGATACTGATTTAAGTTATTATCTATCAAGAATAGATAAAGTAGTTTTAAGTTATGATGGTGTATTTAGAGTATTGAAGGGTATTAGTGCTTTAACTAACCCTTCAACACCTCTTGATGACCCGGATTCAATGACGTTATATAAATTAACATTCCCACCATTCACTTATGATACAAGTAATGTGGTTGTTGATATTGTTAAAAATAGAAGATATACGATGAAAGATATAGGTGGTATTGATGATCGTTTATCAAGAGTTGAATATTACACATCACTTAATCTTTTAGAACAAGAGATATCAGCTTCATCTTTCTTTAATGATGATAACGTACAACTAATTAATAATGGATTTGTGGTTGATGACTTTAGAGGTCATAGTGTAGGTGATGTATTGAACCCAGATTACAAGTGTTCCATTGACTATACAGATAAAATACTTCACCCAAGATTCTCAGCAAATGCCACAAATGTTGCGGTAACAGCTACAGGGTTACAAGATAGTTCAAATGTGCTTTCAATACCATTTACAACTTCTGTTTACGCAGCTCAAAATGTGGCGTCAACAACAACAAATATTAATCCGTTTAATGTTGTATCTTTCATAGGACATGTTAGATTAAAAACAGATGTTACAACATATGCAGATTTCTTATCAAGACCTGGTATTACTGTTAATAAAGAGGGTGCTTTAGATAATTATGCCTTTGGTATAAACTTTCAAGGGTCAGAGTGGGATCAATGGACAACTTTATCATATAATAATGATACAACTAGAGTATACTCTTATTTTGACACAGAAGGACAAAGAGTAAAACAAACTTCTTCAGCAGAAGAGGCTGGCGCCTTAACAACAAAAACTGAAAATAGTAAAGTATATTATTACATGGCACCACATACCATTGAATTTGAAATTTTTGGATTTAGGCCTAATACATTAGTTTTTGCTTGGATTGATAGCCAACACGTTTCTGATAAACTTAGAGCTTTTGATTCTTCTACAGGCACTTTTGGAAGTAGCCGAGTTATCGTTACTGATGACCAAGGTTTTGCGAATGGTCTCATACAAATAACAGATGAAGGTGGAAATACTAACAGACTATTTTCAACTGGTGAACACTTAATTACATTTGTTGATTCATTTAACAAACCTAATCTATTCTCAACAATTGCGACAACAACTTATTTTGCTGGCACGCCTCAATCTAAGTTACCACCACCAGTAGAACCGGTGGACCAGCCTTCAGATGATTTTGATACACCCCAAAATGAATGTTTCTTTTATTGGGACATCATAAACAATGATCCACATTGTGATACGTTAGAAAGAAGAAATCTTGAACTAACAATACATGATGGTATTTTACAATCTACGATTGATAGTTTCTCTTCAATGATTGTAGAGGCTTATAGAGATGTTTTAGGTAGACCGCCTGATCGACCAGGTTACGCATGGTGGTTAGCAGCATTACAAAATGGTGAAATCGATCTTAATGCAGCTCCAGAAACTTTCCCTAACGGGCAGACATTTTCAGGTTTAAAAAGACATTTTGCTAATGGTGATGAATTTGCTAATGGGAAACCATTTTGTATGTTTGGTAGAGATCCTCTTGCACAGACATTTTTTGTAAATGAGAATGTGAACCCGAAAGGTATATTTGTATCAGCTATTGATGTATTTTTCTCATCAAAAGATGGCACATTACCTGTTACACTTGAACTTAGAATTGTTAGAGATGGGTACCCAACAGAGGATATTATCTTAGGATCTCAAGTCACCAAAAACCCAGATGATATTACAATAGGTGCCCCAAATACTCCATTACCTACAAGATTTACTTTTGATAGGCCTATATTCTTAGAGCCAGATCAGTATTCTATGGTTTTATTAACTAACTCTACGGAGTATAATGTTTTCATCGCTACAGTTGGCCAAAATAGATTAGATACAGGTCAATCAGTAGTGGGTCAACCTTATCTTGGTTCTTTGTTTAAATCACAGAACGCATCAACTTGGACCGCAGATCAATTCTCAGATTTATGTTTTGTAATACATAAGTGTGATTTTGATACGTCTGGTACTTTTACAACTGTAATAGAACCACAGAAAAATAATTTACCACTTCAAAATATTGATTTGCTTAGATTTGATGCACCAGTTTATACCTTTGATAAAACAAATATCAACTTTCAATTAGGTGTAAAATCAAACGGCGCTTCAGGTTTAGATGCAGCCATTGATCTTGAGCCAAACTCTGATATTTATTTTCAAAATAGAAAAATATTTAATGCCTCTAATGATGCTAATATAAGAGTGCAAATGTCTACAACAAATGAAGATTTGAGTCCAATATTTGAAATGAATAGAAGTAGAGTGGTTTTTGTTGAACACTTAATTAACTCATCATCAAATACGGAAGTTGTAGCTAGACCAGAGACATTACCGAGTGATGGTGGTGCCTCTTCAAAATATATAACTAAAAAAGTTACATTATCAGAAGGTTTTGATGCTACAGATTTAAGAGTTATCATATCTAAAAATTTACCTGTAGGTGCTTCAGTAGAAGTTTTCTATCGTGTTCAAAATGATTTAGACACTTCTAATTTTAACGATTTACCATTTACGTTGATGACTCAAATTACACCTTCAGTTGTATCTCAAAGTAACTATGAGTATTACGACTGTGAGTATAAGGCAGAAAATATAACATACTCAGCTGAAGATATTGAATTTGATAATTTCAGATATTTTCAGATTAAGATTGTTTTGTTTACAACTAATACAGCCAATGCTCCAACAGTTAAGAATCTCAGAGCGATTGCATTATCGTGAACCATTTAAAGGTAAAAGATCATAATAATCTTGTTCGAGATACAAGATCAAAAGCCATATTGAATACTGATATGGCTGCTTTACTAAAGAGGCGTAGAGAAAAGGAAGTAAATGTAACACTAAACAGTTTAAACGAAGAGGTAAATACTATTAAAAATGAGTTTCTGGAGATTAAACAACTCTTGAAACAAATTGTGTCAAAGGGTTAAAAATGCCTATCATTAACCATTTAAATTTAGCAAATACTTGGCATGACTGGATAAATGTTACATCAGAATTAATTACATTTGCTAACAATTTTACTGATAATGCAAACATGATTAGCGTGCATAGTGGTAGTTCACCTTTTGATGTTTTTAACGATTTAACAATCGATGGTAATTTAGATGTAACAGGTAACTTAAAGTTAAATAGAAATACAGATTTTGATAATTTAACGATACCTGGTAATTTAATTGTAACAGAGACAGATACAGGTAATTCAGGTGTTTACTACGAAACAGCTAATACATCTCAAGCAGCTGCATCTAGGTATCAAATACAAGGTAATGGTATAGCATATATTTTTGATGTTGACCAAGGGAATAACCCAGAGTTATATGTTGAGGTTGGTTATACATATGCTTTTGATTTACAGCAACTAAATAACGCACACCCATTTGTGATTAGAACAAGTAATAATGCTTCTACTGTGAATGATGGTGGCACATATTACAATGTGGGTTTGACCCACGTTGAAATAGAATCTGCTGGGGGTAGTGTTAAAACATCAACAGGTTTCGATGCACAAAGAAAAAAAGGCGGTATTTTATATTGGAAAGTACCAGAGGCCATAAAAGGAGATATACTATATTATCAATGCACAGCTCACGCTGGCAATATGGTAGGCCCAATATATATTGGAAATAGTGAAGGTGTTGCGTTTGATAGAGCAAATAGTGCTAGTGATGATGCACTCGCCTTTGCAATAGGACTGACAGGACATTAGGGAAAAGAATGGCAATCATAGACCAACTTAGCACATCAAATACTTTTCAAGAGTGGTTAAGCACAACTACAGAACTGATTGATATGAACAATCAATTTGTAGAGGGTGTTGGCGGTGCTTTTGAAGCATCAAGTAATGTTAGAATTAATGGCGATTTAACTGTTACGGGCAACGTAACTTTAGACGTTGCTGGGTTTGATAATCTATCTGTGGCTGGTAACTTAATTTTAAGTGAATCTGGAACCGCACCATTTTTTAATGTCGCAAATACAGCAGGTGTAGCTACAACAAGATTTGTAGTCGATCATAGTGGTTCTGCAGCTTACATTTATGACACACACCCTAGTCTTAATCCTGATATACAAGTAAGACCTGCTCAAACATTTGCATTTGATTTGCAGAAATTAAATGGTGTGCATCCTTTTGTAATTAGAACAACGAATGATGCCGCTAGTGTAAATGATGGTGGTACATATTACAATGTAGGTCTCACGCACGTTCAAACGGAGGGCACCTCTGGCCACGCTGGCACTTCACGTTTACTTGTTAGAACAGGGTTTGATGCACAAGGTCATAATAGAGGGATACTGTATTGGAAGGTGCCTGCTAACACAGCAGGTCAAAATTTCTTTTATCAATGCAAGTCTCATGCCGGTAATATGGTTGGTAATCTAATAGTAGAACATACATCAACAGCTGCGATGAATAGGTCAAATACAGTTATATCAGAAGCTCTTGCACTTTCAATTGCTTTAGGATAAATAGATAAATAAAATTTAAGGAAAAAATTTAAAATGGCTAATACCTTCAGAAACTTCCCACAAGCTAATGTGTCAGCAAATCAAGTTATTTACACGGTTGGTGCTGGTACCACAAGCACACTTATTGGTATGACTATTGCAAATGTAACAGAAACGGCACAAACAGCCAATGTAGCAATTGTGTCTGCTGGCAGTAGTAATAGTTTTTCAATTGTGAAAAATGCGAGTGTACCAGTCGGTGGTGCTTTAGTACCCGTTGGTGGCACTCAAAAACTTGTGTTAGAAACAGGAGACTCATTAACAACTTCTACCTCTGGTAATTGTGATGTCATACTATCAGTCTTGGAGATCACCTAATGTCATATATTGGCTTCACACCTGAAACAGAGTTATCTAGGAGATTCTCTGTAAGATATAGTGGTAATGACTCAGCAATTAGCTTTGTCTTACCAACATCAACTGTAACTGACCCCAAGGATTTAGATGTATATGTAAATAATGTCCATCAAGATCCTTTCATAGCTTACACGGTAACACAAGCAAATGCAAGTATCAATTTCTCAGAGGCGCCTCAAACTGGCACTAACAACATATTAGTTGTTGTAAGAGATCAACAAAAATTTGCCAGTATCGGTGTTGATGATAAGAGTATAACTGCTAGAAAACTTGCCACACAATCTGTAAGTAGAGACTCTATAATTGATGGTGAAGTAACAGCTTCAAAACTCGCTGTTGGTGCAGCTGCTGGCAATCTAGGTGCAAATACCATATCTGCTAATGAATTAGAAAATAATTCTGTTACATCAAATATTTTAGCTGATGGGTCAGTAACAGAATCAAAATTAGCAGGTCAATTAGGCACAGTAGCAATATCAAATTTGACTGTTGTTACATCAAATACAGAAGTTACAAATGTGGTTGTATTTAATGCAAATAGTGTAACACTAGGTGAAGTTGGTACAACTGCTACAATTAATTTAGCACAAGGCACTTATTTTTCTGCAAATCAAACTGATAATTGCACATGGTCATTTACAAGAGCACCATCAACTGATAAGGCAACTGGTTTTATACTAGAACTTACCTCTGGTGGTGGGAATACAAGAGATGCTTACACGACAACGTGGCCTTCATCTGTTAGATGGTCGGCTAATGCAGCTCCTGAATTAACAAAGGGTGAAAACGGTGTTGATCTCTTAGTGTTCACCACAGATGATGGTGGGACTAATTTTAGAGGTGTATTTTCAGTTGCAAATAGTGGCGGTTTAGGAGTAGCATCTTAATGACAGACCCAATAGTCATAGCAGCAGGTATGAAAAACAGAATAACTAGTACCGTGTTGAAAAACATAACACCTGCACCACCTACAGGGCCTACTTTTGATTTAGTAAATGGTGATTTTGTTATACACGAAGGACAAACTAATTTGGCTTCAGTAAAAACATTTGAGATAGATGGTGAAGCTAAAGTTGAAATAAGAGTTTATGGTGCTGGTGCTGGGGGACCAACTGATGGTGGTAGAGGAGGTAATAATAAGGGTGAATACACACTAGTTGAAAATAGAAAATATGTTTGCATCGTAGGTGGTAGTGGGAACTTTGCTGGTGGTAGGTCATCATCTGGCGCTGGGGGTGCATCTGCTTTTATGTTTACTCCACCATCTGGCCCAGCAGGTGGAACGGATGCGTATCCAGGTGCTACAGAGGTATTAGTTGCCGGTGGTGGCGGATCGGATAAAGCGGGTTTTGGTGGTCATGGAGGCGGAGGTCCTGAGGGATTATCCGGCGGTAGAACACCAAACGCATTAAGATCACCGCCCATGTATGGTGGCGGTGCAAGCGGCTCAACTGGCGGTGTAGGAGGAATTGGCCCAAGGAGAAGTGGATCTGCTGGTGCAAATGCACCGAGAGGCACAGGCGCTAATAGTGTTACAGATGGGTCAGGTCAAGCTGCAGGAGGCGTATCGCCTTATGCAAAAGGTGGTGATGGTGGCACAATAGGACCTGATACAGGTTCAGGAGCGGGTGGTGGCGGTTATGCAGGAGGCGGTGGTGGCGGAGGCGACATGGGTGGCATCGGCGGTGGAGGCGGTAACGGTTATGCACACCCAGATGTAACAAACAGAGTACACGGCCAAGGTCAAACTTTTGCAGGCGATCCAGGTCAATATGGTGCTTTAACTCCTGGTATAGGATATCAAGGTGCTATTGTTATTTCAGTATACCCAACACCTTCAACAATGACATCATTCAATCCTTCAGCGCCATATACATAATTTAAACGGAGAACAAATGCAAATAGCAATCATTAATTATCAGAAGGAAACAATTGAAAATTATGGTGAGCATAAATCACTTTTTCCAAATGTTTCTTTTCCAAGAACTGGCCCTTCAGAAGACTGGATGAAAAATAATTCGTGTATAAAAATTGAAGATCATAAAGAGTTACCAAACGTGGATACTAAATTAGTTCAAGTAGAACCTTATCTTGAAGGCCCAATTGGTGCTGGTGGCCCCTATAAAGTATATACTGTGCAAGTGGTCTCTTTGTCTTCAGAGGAAATTAAGGCAAGACAACAAGGCTTAGAAAACTCACGAAGAATATTAAGAAATGATTTATTACAAGCTAGTGATTGGACACAGATGCCTGATAGCCCCTTATCAAATTCTAAAAAAACTGAATGGGCTACATATAGACAAAAATTAAGAGATTTTACTAGTGTAAGTGATTGGGTCAATGCTGAATTGCCAGACCAACCATCATAAATAAAAAAATAAACATTTTTAAAAAGGAGTTGAAATAATGTCTCATTTTGCGGAAGTAATCGATGGTAAAGTTGTTCGTGTAATAGTTGCAGAACAAGACTTTATTAACAGTGGGGCCGTGGGTGATAAAAAAAATTGGATTCAGACATCCTATAACACAAGACAAGGTGTACACTATGGCACTCATGCTAATGGTGCGTATTTACCTGATGGTAAATCCCCATTAAGAGGTAATTATGCAGGTGTAGGTTATGAATATAATTCAGAGCTTGATGTTTTTGTTTCAGCTAAACCAGAAGGTTGTGATAGTTGGACAATTAATAAAACAAAGTATATGTATGAGTCTCCATTAGGTGTTATGCCTAATGATGCAAATATAGCTCTAGGTCAATACTATGAATGGGATGAAGACGCCTATAAAGCGAACAACCAAACTGGTTGGATTTTGAAAACCCGAAAATAAAGGTAAAAAATGGCCCTCACAAAAGTAACTAACTCTGTAATAGCTGAACGAGCAGTTTTTGGTAATAATATTGGACTGTTTACAGTCAATGCTAATAATATTGCTAATGGAGCAGTATTGGTTGGGGCTAACTCCATACACGCTGGAGAAATAGTAGCTAATACACTTACCGCAAACTTATTTACGGCTGGATCAATTGAAACAACTGCTTTGGCCGATTCTAATATAACTGGTGCTAAATTAGCAACATCGACTATAACACTTGATAAACTTGCATCAGCAGTTAATACAGCAATATTTGTAAACTCTACAGTTACAAAGACAAATACTGGTATCGTAAATGTCGAAGTATTTAATGCAACACACATCGCATTAGGAAACGTGGCAGGTACAGCCACAGTTAATATTCAAAAAGGCACCTATTTTTCTGCAAACACCTCTGGTGCTTGTACATGGACCTTTGCAGGAGGACCCGATTCATCAAGAGCAACAGCTTTTACATTAGAACTTACGGGTGGTGGTGGAAATACCGGTGCAGCTTACACGCAAACTTGGCCAGCTGCTGTTAAATGGCAAGCAGGTTCAGCACCAACATTAACTCGTGGTGAAACAAAAGTAGACGTATTAGTTTTCATAACTGATGATGGTGGAACAACCTGGAGGGGTGCCGTTTCAATATTTGATAGTAGATAATGGATTGGATATCACTATCAGCACTTCAAGGCGCAGCTAACAACGCCAACGGTGGAGGCGGTGGCGGTGGCCCATCTCCTGGTCCTAGCCCAAGCCCACCATCCCCATCACCACCATCACCAGCACCTGAAAGAACTGATGAGCATTACGCAAACACAGTTTTATTATTACATGGCGATGGAAACCCAGGTGCAAATAATGTAAATAACCCTGCACTTGAAGCTCAGTTTTTGGCTCTAAGTGATGATAGCCCAAATGATAGAAGACTTGCGGTTGTTGGTACAAATGTTTATGGTACTGATTTCAACCCATTTTTTTATAACAATGGGTCATTTAGTAATTCTTTTGATGGCACAGCGAGCGGTGCGGTTACAATTACAAAAACTGATGATAGAACTGATTTAAGTGGGACAGTCCCTTTCACTATTCGATTTTGGATTTTCCCACGAAATAATGGTCAAAGTAATAACACTGAAGTTTTTAGCCGAGGCAAAGGCGGTACAAGTTCAGGGTATCGTGTTCTCATCCCTAGTGGTGCATCTACAATCGGCTTTGCTTTAAATTATGCCGGTACAGGTGCAACAGTTTACAAAGTTAGCTCAACAAGTTTACCATTAAATGAATGGTCATATGTAGCAATCACTAGAGAAGCTAATACTTTAAAAATTTATATAAATGGTGTTCTTGATGTAACTGAAACAGGATTCTCAGGTAATCCTACGATGGCAACAGATGATGTTGTTTACCTTGGTAGAGGTTCTTATGGTACCTCTAACAGGCAGTTTGATGGTTTA
>CETN01006687.1_pt1 | contig 29517 bp, 34 predicted proteins | sample 531301 | NCBI WGS metagenome assembly CETN01 (sample SAMEA2622656, study PRJEB7988) | marine metagenome | isolation source: saline water (ENVO:00002010), including
TAGCTTATGGAATGTGATTTGTTAAATGAGTAATTAGCTGAATCTTCAGCTACGCTCCATAAAACATCACCTATTTTTGGTTCTAAGCTATTTTCTTGGACTTTATCAGCTATCTTAGCTTTCCACGCTGGCATTTGATCTACCTTTTTCTTGCCAACTATACGCCGTAGTTGTTCCGCTTCATCTAAACTAAAGCCAACTTTAACGGCCATTTGCATCAACTGCTCTTGATATAGTGGGATGCCACCTGTCTTACCTAAAATATCGTCAAAAAACGGATGAACTGACTGAGAATCTCCTGTGCGGACATATCGAGCGTATCTATCCTTAAAATCTAAAGCGCCGGGCCTAGCTATTGCTACTACAGCGGAAAGTTGATCTATATTTGTAGGAGCGATATCTCTACAAACCTTAAAATTTGTATCTGCCTCTATCTGGAAAAGACCCTGTGGCGAGTCTAAACAACCTAAAGCAGCATATATTGACGGATGATGAGGGTCTATGTCCTCAATGTTGATTTGTAACTGCTTACAAACATCATGAACTACAGAAAGTGTTCGCAACCCTAATATATCAAACTTAACGCTCAAACTAGCTACATCATCCATATCATAGCCAGAAACCAAAGCATTATCATTAGTCTTTTGCAGCGGCATAATATCCTCCTGCTCATAATAACTTATGCTTATACCTGATGGATGCACTCCTGTGTTTTTAATTAGCCCCTCTAATTTTTTAGCGATAGTAAAAGCTTTGTTATGTTTTTCAGCGTATGCTTTGAAAGCATCGCTCTCTTCGTATGCAGCTTTTAGTTTAGCCACTTTACCGAAATGCTTGGGTATCGTGTCACTAATTAAATTAACATCAGTTTCAGAAAGCTCTTCTACTATCTTGCCACACTCTTTCATGCATAACTTACTGCTGAGAGTGTTCAACGTGAGGATTTTGCAAGTTTTGCCTTTATATTTCTTATTAATATAATCAATGACCTCAGAACGACGATCATAGGAAATATCATTATCCACATCAGCAAGTAGAGAACCATCAAGATAAATATCATCACCATCGTGAATCTTCCTTGCTCTGCTACTTGAAACAAACCTTTCGAAGAATAAGTCATATTTTATTGGATCTATATTTGTTACACCTAAAAGATACAAAACCAAAGAACCTGCGGCAGACCCTCTACCAGCACCCGTGGGTATGCCATTTTTCTTGCAAAAATTAAGCACATCCCAGTTTAGTAGTATGTAATCTATAAATCCAAGATCATCAAAGATATCAAGCTCCATTTTAGCTCTATCATAGTAAACTTTTTTATTAGTTTGTTTTGTAATACCTCTGTCTCTGAGACCTTTTCTTGTCAATTCATATAAAATATCCTTACTATCGCTATCGGATGACAAGTTAAGATCCTCTAATATCTCTTGCTCAACAACAATCTCTGGCAGCCTTACCCCAACTGGATAAGGTTTTTCATAATTAGAAAAATTGTTAAATAAACTATAGTGGTCTACGCTCATAACTCTATCTCATACAACTGTTTCCTAAATATTTCGTAATTCATTATGATGTCATACAAAGCATCGTGTAATTTTTTAGGATCGTGAGGAATGTCATACTTTTTCAGCAAAAATCCTTGAGCCGTTCTAAGGCCCCGCTCTTTGTAGTTTATCATCTTATACTGCCAAGCTAGAAAATTTTCTCTATCAACTGGTATCTCTTTCGCTATGGCGGTCGCTATACTTCTAGTGTCTATGATTCTATTTATAAAACTATAAGAAAATATATGACCAACAAGGTTTATTAGTGTTTTTACAACGTAAACATCGAACCCTAATAAATTATGACCTACTATTTTATATTGTGGATCATATAGATAATGACAAAATTTTTCGCAAGCTTCTTCAGCGTCTATGGCCGTTCTTTCGTAAATGTCTTTAGAAAAACCTGTTACTCTAGCTGCGTCCTTAGATACATGGAGGTCATCCCAACGCACATAAATATCATGCTTTTGTATAATTTTACCGCCTTGAGCGACAATCCAAGCAATCTGCCAAGGTCTTGAATCAACTAAATTAAGACCCTCAGTCTCCGTATCAAAGACTAAATATTTTTGCCTCTTATCAAACCTTAGTAGTGACTCATTCATTTATTCTGACGGACATTTTTCTTTGTAACTTTCTAAGCAGAATTCATTACTGCCAAAATGATTTAAATTCGGCGATGATAAAGACGCCGCCCTTCCGAAAGTTCTATTACAAATAATTTTGTAAGCTTGAAGAGCCTTGTAGTCTTGTCTATTTTTATAATAAATAGACTTTGATAAGTATACAGGATACTTTTTAGATTTTTTAGTATATTTCCACACTAATGTCTCAACCATGCTATCAAAAGGCAAGCCGTTTCTCTCTATGAAAAAAGATGGCTGTATTTTGCTGAAATCAGGTATGCAGTTACTAAGTGTGGTAGCATTGTTATAAATAAAAGAGTCGTAGAAGGGTATAACTAAAGACAAATTATCTGTCCAAATAGTATTTAGGAAGTCAAAATCTACAGCACCTTCACCATCTGTATTGCAGAAAGAAAATATTTTATTTAATAATTTACAGCCATTATCATTCTTCGCGAAGCATATGATTTTATGATCTGATGTATTTTTAGAGGCGCTCACTTGATTCCGGCATGTCAACCTTAAACCAAATATAAGTTGTATACCGTTAGCCTTGCAACACTCATTGGCTTTCATAAACCCAGTCATTGTATCCTCAACTAAAACCAACTGTTTGAAGTCGTTTTCTTTACATATGTCGAGTATACTATCAGGCCCACCCTCTACAGACTTTTTGTCTATAGTCAGGATACTCTTGCCTATGGAATAGCATGACTTGAATACCGCGATCATGCCTAAAAGTAACTCATCCTATGCTGATGTCAAGATATTTTAGGACAACCAGCATAATATTGCATCTCATGAGATCCACCGGGAGGTATCATCGACTCATCGAAATCATCCTCCATTACGGATGCAAAAAAATTGCCATTTTTATCTTTTATATGATAATAAAAAAAGTCGAACTTCATAGGGCAATACCACTTTGGGTTGCCGTCTTTCTTCAGCTCGCCTCTTTGCTTGGCGAACCCGCACATAAGTTTACCACTAAAAGTATTGTCTTTAGGAAAGCCTTGATCAGCAGCGAAGTTAGACTTAGCGTCTTGTTCAGAAAAGTTATCTAAGTAATCTTGTATTTGTGTTAGCTGTGATTGAAACCCATTCAACTCATCGTCAGTTATAGGGTTCATTTTAACTATCCCGGTATCATCACCGTCCTGATCTAATCCAAATTTTAAGAATACAAACTCACTTTGCCTATTAGAATACTCAGGAAAAAGTTTTTTTACTGCAAGACTATACATCAAATCTTGCATATTATCTGTTATCTCTTTTCCTTTGAAAACAGACTTACTACTTTTAAAGTCTCGTATTAAAGCATACTTTCTTTTTTTATACAAGAACAGTTTATCTATAAATCCTCTTATCTTGTATCTATATCCACCTTCATCACACACTATTAGAAAATCCTGCTCAGATAAAGCCTCTGTAGGTTTGCCATTTACATTCCCAAAAAAGTCATAACACAAACCATTGAATGTCATTTCTTTAATTAGATCCAAGTTTTCCTTGTCATCTACACCAACACGGCAAGCGTGTTTCATTATTAACCTTTTAATCGAGGGGACAGCAAAAACACTGCCAGATTTTACAATCTGACGATGATATTTTTTATGTCTTTTATTACCTAATACCTCAAATATCAAATGACAAATGGAGCCTCTCTTCGCGCCATCATTACTGGTGTCAGGTAATTTTAACTTGTATTTGCACCAATACAGCCAAGAACAAGATTGAGCCGTTTTTATGCGACTAGCTGAAAGGGCTGTGGAAGGTTCATTCATTAAGTATTTTCAGAACCCTTTTCACCTGTTTTTTTGTGAAAAGACTCTGATTATTTTTTACATAACTAAATATGTAATCTATTTGCTCCTGAGAATCTAACGTCTTAGATTTCCACTGTTCTAGATTATATCCATCTTCATGAGCTTTTCCAAAATCATTGTATGGTTTTGGAGGCAGCCTTATCTCAAGTTGAGATGGATTAAAGTAGTCACTAAGCCTCATATATGATTGAAAGGCTCCTATCAGACCATTATTTTTAGAGGAATCGAAGTCATTATTAGTAGAAATACAAATCTTTTTTAAATCTTTGCTGCAAAGATAGTTAATCACATGACTACTGATTGATGTCCCAAATATACACATAGCATTTTTTATTCCTTGGTCAAACAAAGCCATAAGGTCTCCAATACTTTCAACAACATAAACGCTTTCACAGTCTGTTATGATCTGATCCACTGTTTTATCAGCCGGTAGATAGCTGGGGTAGATCCACTTTTTTTTACGACCTATATGCTTCCATTTTGCATATGAGTTATCATCAACACTTCTACCAGAGAATCCTACAATCTGACCATGCTCATTGTATATGGGAAATACCATCCTCCTATACATTTGACCCGCACCAGATAAACCAGTTTTAAAAAACTTTTGAGTTTCTTCTGATATTTTTTTATTATTATAAAAGTGATAGTTAGGAAAAAGTCTTTCTAAAGAAGACTCTGGGTAAATTTTTTCCATTTGAATTAATTCTTTCTGTTGATAATCTTCTACCTCTTGAGAGCTTAGTCCTTTAACTATTTCATCTAGACGCTTAGGGTCATCTTTTAGGGTAAGTTTTAGTAAAGCCTCAAAAGGTCGTGATTTATTATTACCATGAGTGTAGTCGATCCATACTCCAGTGTTTTTATATATTTGTATCGCTGTGGGATTATCGCCATTTCTGAATAACGCATTCGTGCGCCAATGATTGCCACAATCTAAAAGCGTATACCCAAGATTATTCAAGATGCCTCTAAGAGCATCAGAACTGATCAAAGTCTGGGATTTCTTCTGTTGTTCCACCTTCATCTAAATCGACTTCTCCATTGGCTGTTCTGGCTATATCTCTGAGATCGCCACACTCTGTTATGTTAAAGTTTTTAAAATCTAAGTTTATGAAATTTTTCCTAAGATTATCATCAACTAGAACCGGCTCTACGGCCCCAGCGATGTCTTCACCGAGATGTCTTGCCTTCACGTTGATAAATTTATGGGTGCCAAACCTTCTGCCCTCTATCTCAATCTCATCAGATGTCTTGCTTCTTAAGATGAACATGTGAGAACAGAATTGAGTGATCCTATCTGATAGAGAAACAATACTTTCATCATCAATAATATTTTGTGCGTTTCTATTATTGGTAATACCAAACCTATTTGATTGCACAGAGGTGATCATAGGTATCACTGGTTTGCCATCCTCTAGTATTTCTTTTTGCACACAGCGTTTAAACTTATCAACCATTTCGCCAACTACCTGCCACTCATTCTTGCCAGCTTGAGACTCAGAAGTGGTCTTAATGTAATCAAATGAGAAGATCATGTTGTTGCCCCTGCCGACCTTTGAGTAGTAAAACCTTTTGAGGGTATTAATCATGGAGTCTACATCCATACCTCCCACATTGTAGTAAAAGAACTTAAGGTTTTTAATCTTCGGCCAAACTGATCTGACTTTGTTCACAACCTCTTCTCCTGCCTGTCGCCACTTACCGCTTTCTAAAAGGTGCATAGCGACACCAGACAAAGCAGCACATTGACGCATAACGAGTTCTTCCTTGCTCATCTCACCATTATCAAAGTGAAGAACAGGAACATCATATACCAAGCTCACTTTAGTAGAGTAATCCATACAAAACTGAGTTTTACCGACACCTGAACGAGCTACAACCACAGTTATGTTACCGGGCCTGAGTAAAGATCCATATATGTCATTTATCTTTTTATGAGGCCCCATCATACCAAACTCTGTCAATGGGTTATTACCTCTATCCTCAATTATAAACTCCATGTCCTCGTAAATATTTTCAGGGACATCATTGCCGATCTCGTAAAGATTAATCTTGGAGTTGTATATATTGTCTGCCCTCTCTACAATATCTTTATAAGTCGCCTCTAAAGGCATAGACTTCATCTTTTTAGAGACTTGTTGAGCAGATTCGTAAATACCTCTCCTAATTGATATTTTTTTAAGTTCTCTAGCCGTTTTTACCACGTTACCCTTTGGAACTTTTCTTAGCGCCAAAGACTTAATATAATCAGCTGGATTTAAATTATCTTCAAAAGATAACCCTATACTTGAAACTCTTTGAGCTATAATGATTTCATCAATATCTTCACCAGAATCAATCGCTTGTTTTATAATAGTAAAAATAGCACTATGAAGATTAGTTTCTTCGGAATAAAAATCTGATTGATCAACAAAATTTGATATCTCAGAAAAATCATCGGGAGTTTTTATTAAGCCAGCTAGCAACTGTCTTTCTAATTCAAAATCATATATCATAAATCTCTTTCTTCCTCATTGATGTTTTGATCGTTGATGTAATCTTCTAAAGCTTTTCTCAAGCCAAGCTCCATGATTGGAGATTCAAATTTAGAATATACTATGGGTGATCCTCTTTCTGAACATAAGGCTATAACCATGCCCTTATATTTATCAGCACCACCACTAAACTCATAAAGCTGCTCTAAAAAATTTTGTGGTATATTAAACTCTAATTTACCTGTAGGTTCGCTCATAAGTAAATATCTTTGTCTTCAAAAAATGAAGTATTCACTACATCTGTTGGATATATTTCCACTAGCTTTATATCGTTTGCTTCGCAGAAGTCTAGCTTTTTTTGATCTCTCTTTAATTGATCTAAATATTTTAATCTGTTTTTATGAAAATGCTTAACGTATTTAGTGTGTTGCGCTCCCTGAACTTCTATAGCTATTTTTTTATTAGCATTGTAAAAATCTAAAGACAACCGAGAGCCAACTATTCTAAACTCTTCGAAAACCATATCATGTTTCCAATATGGTTTTAAAAAATCTTTGACACTTTTTTGGAATTTACTGCGACTAGCCTGTTCCCATTTAATAAGGTATCGCCTAGCTTGTTTGAGATTCCTTAGTCTGCCACCTGAGTCATAAAACCTCATGAAAATGAACCAATCTCATTTTTAAAATAATTTATTAAAAAGCGAGAAAAATCTTTGTTTTGCTCTATAAATTCAAAAAGTTGATTAACACCTTGAAATTTATCTTTGAGTTTAAACTCAGTATTTTCTAAAACTTCTTTGAAGCTTTCTGTAAAGGTAATCCAAGCGCCAGACTTAGAGATGAATTCCCAAGCTTCTAACAAATCTACTAACTCTTTATCAACCCAAATAGAATTGCCACCTTTACGACCATATCTAATTGGATATGATATTTTGTTATTTGTTGTTTCGTTAGGTGATTTTTTTACAGTAACAGTGACGGTATGACCAATGGCCGGATTCTTTTTCGGGTCCATCTTTTTTACAGTTGGATTTTGCAAGATCATATCTCTAGAAACAAATCTTGGTTCAAACTCAATAATCCAATTGGCAAAATGTAGCAGAGCATTACCTCCTGTTGCCGTAGTTTGTCTTACAGGAGCTTTGGTGTATGGATCTAACTTAATGTCGGCTCTAACTTGAGATATGAAAATAGCCATATGGCCCCTCTTAGCTAAAGCTATACTCATTCTCTGCATAAATTTAGCAGCAACAACTGCACCCCCAGCTACTTTAGTTGACTCCTCAAAACTTTTATCTGAATCGTTTTTTAAGATCAATCCATCTACAGAATCCAAAACAAAACAATATTTCAAAGAATCCTCATTTTTACCGACAAGCTCTCTTAAAAGCTGCACGACAGTTTCGTAAATATTTGATTCAAAAACAAAACAGGTTCCCTCTACCCAGTCATCTGCATCGAACACGAATTTTACACCAGATCTTTCTCTCATCTCTGGAGAAAGTCTACCCTCTGCTTTTATGTAGACAGCCTTAGTTTTAGGCATATCGTTTAAAAAGTTTTTCATAACCTCAAGAGCCTCGGAGGTTTTCCCTCCCTCATTCATACCAACGAACCTATGGAGTCCGGGTCCGAAGCCTCCACCTAATTGCAAGTCAAAATTAAGAGATCCACTAGAAACTTTGTAGTCAATTTCATCTTCGAAATTGTAATGATCTTCTTTGTTTGTTTTAAGAAAGTTTTTCAGCAGCTTGTTAGATTCAGTTTGTTCAGTCATTTAAAAATTGTTTTATTGTTTTCTTATTTTTGGTCACGACCGCATCTTCTCCGGTCTTTTCACCTAGAGTATACACATCATATCTAGAGGGATCAAATTTGTAGTTGAATGAGCGAAACTTTTTGTCAAGTGTTTCTTTTAATTTTTCACTCACCAAATAACTGAGTGAGTCAAACTTTCTCTCAAATGTCACAACCGATATAAACTCTAATGAGTATCTTTCAATCAAAATATTAAGAAGCCTAAACTCCCTAGCATAAAAATTATTTTTACCTTTAGCCGGGACATCAACCAATCTGTATAATATCTCTTTTTTAGAAACAGATGTTCGATTCTTTTTTTTTCTTTTAAATATATGACCACACTCACAAGAAGAAGCCCGTGATGCAATAAACTTAGAGCAACACGGGCATTCTTTTTTACCACGGGGCATATGGTGACTATGTCATTCTTTCATATCTTCGTCAAGCATCTTCCTGACCAATTGCAAGAAACTGGTTTTAGGCTCCCACCCAAGCTCCTCACGGGCTTTAGACGAGTCACCTAGAAGTAGATTGACCTCAGCCTCTCTGAAAAATTGTGGATCTATCTCTACAAGAACATGTTCGCCGTGCATATATTTTTCTTCGACACCATTTCCAACCCACTCGCACTCATGTGTGGCAAATCCAGCAAAATTAAAAGCCTCTTCAACAAATTCTCTAATTGAGTGTGTTTCATTAGAGGACAATACATAATCTTTTGGAGAATCTCGCTTTTGATTTAGCATTCTCCATACGCCTGACACAAAATCTTCAGCGTCACTCCAATCTCTTTGAGCGTCTACATTACCAAGCTTAAGTGGGTCAAACTTTATTGAATTGCCCCAGTCATGCCTTTCACGATTTTTGCTTACGTATGCATTGTAAATACGAGCCACAGCCTTTGTTATTTTTCTTGTCACAAACTCCTCACCACGCCTTACGCCTTCGTGATTAAAAAGCCATCCTTGAACTGCGTATAGATCATAAGACTCCCTCCAAACTTTAACAATGTGTCTTGCAGAACATTTAGAGACTCCGTATGGGCTTCTAGGACGAAGAGGGTGCGTTTCATCCTGCGGGATCTCTACAACATCACCAAACTCTTCTGAGGAGCCAGCATTATAGTATCTACACATAGGGCAATGTTTTCTAATCGCTTCAAGTTGATACAAAACAGCCATGGCGTTTGTTTCCATATGATTTACTGGCATTTTCCAGCTAACACCCACAAAAGAATTAGCTGCGAAGTTTATAAAGTAATCTGGCTTCTCTTCAGAAATAACTCTATCCACATTAGCTTGATCTGTAATATCAAGATCAATTAATTTAAATCTTTTATGTTCTGATAAGTGAGAAATATTTTTGTGATTTTTAACACTTAGCCTACGAACTCCAGCTACAATAGTATGTTCTGTGTGTGCCAACAGATAATCAGCCATCAAGCTACCATCTTGCCCTGTCACCCCTGTAATAATTACTTTCTTCATGATCCGAAATATGTTTCTGAGTTTACATTTTTATCATCTATAAATAAATCATAGATTGGTTTACCCATTAAAAGATTATGGAACTTAGCCCCACTTTTTCTAAGCTGATCCTCTGTTAATTTTAAATAATCTCTACCTGATCCCGTTCCTCTGGCAGTCCAATAAACAATAGTGTTCCCATTATCATATAAATTGTTAATTTTTTCTATTCTGCGCGGCATAGGAACACTTTCTTCATAGTTGGTCCCTTTTGTCTTAAATACAGTGTTATCAATATCAACGTAAATTATCATATAGTAACTCTCCTATTTTAAATTGCCAATCGTAGTCAATGTCGAAAGCTTCTAACTCGTCCATCGGAAATAACTTTATACCGCCTTCAGATTGAAAGTCACCCATAAATTTAGAATTAGAGATGATATCCATTCTAGAAGCATATAAAACATGAGCCGCCTTATATGTTACATCAACAGCTTTGGTGTTCATTATGGTTTGATCTTTAGGCCATGGGGTTATCAGTTTTCCTTTAGAGTCCCAAAAGTAATCTTTCTGCTCTATAACACCAAACAAATTTTCAGCTTCTTGATTTACAAAAGTATTAACAAAGGACTCTATAGTTTCTTTTTTTAACAACGGAGAACAAAGGTTTATTTTTATTACATATTTAAAGGGCAACTTATTATGCCATTCGTAAATTTTTTGAACAGAGTCATCGTTGTTGGCTGACTCTCTGCTTCTCTTGAATATATTTAAATTGTATGTGTTAGATATTTGTATGAGTTCTTCTTCATAAACAGAAGCGTATACATTTTCTCTAGGAATATTTTTACAACCTAATATTTTTTTTATACCTATCTCAAAAAGATTTGAATCAGAAAAACTTTTAAGCATTTTACGAGGGACTCTTTGAGAGTTCATCCTTGCTTGTATTATAAATACAATATCCTTAATGTTTTTCATTTTTTTTGAAAACTGCTAGTAGACAAGGTTTTTGGCAACCATCCTCTGTTATGTTTATTAAAGTAAAACTATCTGAAAACAAATCTCTTAATGATTGTTTAGAAAAATAGTGGAAATGACCATCCCAGTTTTTTTCAGCATTAGGTATGCTTCTTTTAATCGGAACTTCTAAAATTAACAAATCAGAACAAATAGTTTCACATTTTTTTACAAAAGAGTTCAAGTTCTTTATATGCTCAAGGACATGCCAACACGTTACTAAATTATAAGTTTTGTCAAAATCTAAGGAGCAAAAATCACCCTCGTAAACATTAAAATTATTTTGTTTTAAATGTTTAATGCAAACATCGCTAATCTCCTGACAATCAATATCGAAACCCTCGTTTCTTAATTTTAAAGCAAAAGTGCCGCCCCCTGATCCTATATCTAAAACTTTACCATTAGAACAATACGATTTAACAATAGATAATCTTTTGTTACACATTGAATCTCTAGCATCGTGAAATTTTTCTGTTATATTACCTTCTACTATTTCTAAATTGTTTCTTGTTCCATGAGAATTAACTCTATATTCACTTTTGTTATATGTTAAGTGATTGCCTGTAAAATTAACATATACATGGTCACACTCGACACATTTGAAAACCTCATGTTGTTTTTTTGAACAAGCAGCATTACATAAAACGCATTTCATAAATTATGTAAACAGTTATATTTAGACTTTTTTCCTAAATTATGTATATTTACATTAGGATAGCTATGATTGATATATTTATCGAACATAATATATTGATCTAGAACTTCTTGATAGGTCTGAGTTTTATTTTTTCTAAATAGTTTTTTAGATTCAAAAGAGTGAGGCATTTTTTTATGGAAGCTAAAATCTTTTACTATGCCATCTAAGCCTATATAGTGAAGTTCTTTTGGTTCAAGAGATAGAGCAAATAAGATTAATTTACCGCCGACTCCTGTAAATTTAGCTTGCCACCTACTACTACAACAAAACTCCCTACTAGGATAAGTTGCATGTAGATATGCAATTTTTAAAGGATCTGATATATCTTCACAACCAATATAAGTATCAGAATATTTACTAAAATAGCTTTTAAATTCTTTAGATTTTATATCTACCTCGTTTCCTAAAAAATATAAGTCAACTTTTTTATTTTTAAGTTTATCTGATAGGTAGCAGTGATTGCAAGAAAATATATAATCATATTCATTAACGCTCCAGTCTATATCATTTGTTGAAGGACCGCCGCCAACAACCAGAATTTTACTATTTTCAAATTTTTCAAAACCGATAAGATATTCGTAAATATAATCATCGTCAACTACAAGCTCGACCTTGCCCTCTCCCCCATCACTAGAACAAAAATCTGCTTTTACATATTTTCCTGATACGGGATCGGGCCTTACAGGCCACATAGCAGCTCCTTCATCGAACTTCAAGTGTTTAAGTTCATCTTCATTATAAGAATTTTGCAGTGGATAAGATAGTCTTTTATGACAATGCTCTATAATCCACTTATTTCCCCTATCGCAATGAGGAAATTTTTTTTTAGAGCTTACAAAATATGCAAGCCTCTTATGTTCTGGGTTATCACACTGATCCCAAGTTTTTAAATTATCAAAATTCATTAGTCTAAAGGATACATTTTAACATTGACTTCTCCTTTAATTGAATGAATCCCAACAGAGTAAGAAGATCTCTTCCTAAGAGCTGGCCTTATAAAGAAAAACAAACATTCTCTAGGCTCCGCTTCTTCAGATGGAACAGTTGCTCTATGATAAATATTAGGAGACATCAAAGCATATGTCCCAACTTTCCCCGTAAGATTTTTAAGTTTGCATCCTTCTTCTATTCTTTTGTCAACCTCTGTAATTGGTATTCTTTTATTGGGGAAATAAAAAGGAAAACCAGTATGACCGGGGTAAGTTCTATTTGTGGGGACCATAGGGAAATGACCATCATCGCTCTCTAGATACTGAAAGCTGCCACTATCTTCTGTGACATCTTTTAAATATAAAACTAATTTCAGAAATTCATTTGGGCAATCATCGTAATGCCAAATCCAAGAGCTATCTGGATCTGCTCCTTGTTTGTTTCTATAAACATGTAAATGTTCTATCTGAGCATTAGATTTAAAAACCTTTTGCTCAATATGAGGCATTATAAAATTAAAAAGATCATGAATTTCACTTATCTCTGCCCAAGAATTTAAATGTATAGCCCAAGGGTTTTCAACCAGATCATCTTTATTTTCTATTTTTTCATTAACTGCTTTAGATACTGCATTAACTATCTGGTAGTATTTTTCATTTTTTGGGAAAATGTCTGTATCTAATCTTAGATCATGTAAATCTTTATATTTAGATTCTTCTAAATCTGGATTTTGTATCTTGTATTGATGCTTACAAGCTTCATAGTGTTCTGTGTATGTTCTCATTATCTATATAGGTGAAAAAAGTTTCTTTGGTTTCCTAGATATATTATCTCTATATCATTTTTTTCTAGATGAGTTCTTAATTGATACTCTACGTTATCTCCAAATTTTTCCCAACATTCTTTGTATTTAGGGTCGTATGGGTAAGGATCTTCTTTAAGATATAAAGAGCTAAATACGTCCATTGTTTTAGAGCAACCAAATGCAAACCCATCACACATCATTTCATCCATAAATACCATCGGCTGGGAACAGGGCCAGCCACCAAATATAAATATCTTACCGGGGCCTCCATACTTACTAAATATTTCTTTTATCTTAATATTTAAATTTGGAGCAAATTCAAATCTAGATCTTACTACTATATCGTAATCCTCATCTGAATCTTTAATCATTTCATGAGCTTTGAACATTTTAAAGAGCTGTCTTTTTTTCAACCAGTCCCATTTGCTCATGTTAGAATCATTCAATGTATCCTCTAGTGATTCATCTAATATATGATATTTTGTCAACTTACTGTTTAATAATCTAAGCTCCTGCTCTACAGTAGAATTAGATACTTTGTAGACAATGCCATAATCTGGCAAATGTTTTCTCCAGCCCTCACCTCCATGTAAATATCTGTGGATCTTGCCATCTACAGGATTTAACCAGTTGTGACCATGAGTTTTATGAGTAACAATATTAGAAGTATAAGCGTAAACATCATCACAATCATTTAAAAAAGCTCGCTCTTGTTCAGTCACAGCTTTTCTAAAAGCTCCTATTTGACCAGAATAACATAATGCTGTTTTCATAGATTGCTTTTTACTTTATCTAAAATACCTGTATATATGCTTTGTTCATGACCATCAGATAAATTTTTTAGTTTATCTGGATGCATCTTTAAATCAAGCAGCATATACTTATAAAAAATTTCCATCTGCTTAATAAACTTATCGTTATCATCAAAGTCTGGGGCTTTTTTGCCCTCTTCGAATGCGTGAGCTTTAGTTTTAGATTTAAATCCATCTACACCCACAAAGCTTATGCTGTCAGCACCCATGAGTTTAGCTAACACGCAAGCTCTCATCGTATAACCTAGTCTAGAAAAATATCTTGTTAGATAAATAAAATTCAAAGGATACATGTCCTTGAAGTCCATTACCTCTAACAAGCTTCTTTTAGCTGTATGTTCAAAGCCGATAATTGGATTATGTTTATTAAGATAATCTATAAAATCTTTGTCTTGTAGATTTACCTCATCCCCTATCAAGGCTAGGTGAACTTTATGTTTTTTAATTAAATTATTTTTAAAGAAATGATTAACACTAAATATAAAATCATAAGACTCAATTAGATCATCAGTCAGTATATCACAAGAGGGGCCGCCACCTATTACTAAAACTGATTTATCCTGCATGACAGAGTAATCTATATTTTTTGTAATTAGTAATTCATCTGTTATAACTCTGGGTCCATACATATCATCTAGTAGAACAGATCCAAAAAAAGTATTCCACATTTTATCAGCATAGTGATTAACCCAATCGTCCGCTGTAGCATTAAATGAATACCAGCCACCCTCAAAAATATTATTTCTATACAGATCCATTAAGACCTCCTTAGTTTTTTTCTGACTTCTTTTTCAGTTTCAGTAACTGATATCTGACCATCACCATAAGCTCTTTCAAGTTCTCTTATGCCTCTTACGAGCTTGAACAAGCCTTGAGGCTCAACAGAGGCCATGTGATCAGAACCCCACATCGTTCTGTCAAGGGTAACGTGTCTCTCAATAATTGTAGCGCCCATGTATATAGCAGCGACTGAGGTTCCTAGTCTAAACTCATGACCACTATAGCCAACTTCGCAGCCATACTTTTCTTTCAACGTCTTAATACAAGATAAATTAAGCTCTTCAATTGGCGCTGGGTAAGAGGAGTTACAATGTAAAACGGCTATATCATTTAGTTGATTATCTTTTAAAACCCGAACGGCATTGTCTATTTCTTTTTCTGAACTCATGCCTGTTGATATAATTATTTTTTTGCCTGTCATACAGGCTTTTATCAATAACCCATGATTTGTTAAAGATGCTGATGCTAGCTTTATAAATGGTATATCATACTGATTTAAAAAATCTAAGCTATCCTTATCCCAAGGTGATGCGCTCCAAGCGATTCCATTAAGTCGGCAATGTTCATCTATTTCATCATACTCTTCTTTACCAAATTCTATTTTCTTTTTATAATCTAGATAAGTCATTTCTCCCCATGGGGTATCCCTGATCACAGATTTTTGATGCTCGGGAACACATACATCTGGGTTTCTTTTTTGAAACTTAACAGCATCACAGCCAGCAGCGGCAGAGATATCAATTAATCTCTTAGCTGTTTTTAGGTCACCGTTGTGATTAATTCCTATTTCTGCTATTATAAAAGTTTTTTTCATTTTATTGCTCTATAAATTCTTTAATGTCACTGTAAAACGCCGTTACATCTTCGTTATAATCTTTTCTATTGTTTGGATAATCAGGAACTCTCTTAAAGTTATAAGAGGTAAGAGTCTGTCCAGAGTGCAAGTGACCCGGTAAGTCAGAACACGGGGTAATAAATATATGCTCATAAAATATCTTTTTCCAATCTGATTGTAATACATTTTTACCTAAGACAAACATTAAAAATATTCCGAAACATTGCTCTGGATAGGCTATGTTAAGATCTGGGAATATCTTGCCTTCTGAGTGTAGCACCATAAGACCGCAACCTCTTTCGATTACGTCTGTTCTACCAGCGAACATATGACATGAAAAACAAATGTCATGTTGTTTCCAAAAACTATTATTTGTAGTGTGTATCCTATCTGGATATTTAGACCAGTTCTCTATGAACTTAGACATATCGGGATAAAGTTCATCAGTCCTACATCTTATTACAAATTCTTTTGTTGCCATCCTGCAACCTCTCCAAGTTGTGTAAGCTTGAAAAAATCTTGAACCTTGATTGTTAATTTGATCTAAGTTTTCAGGATATGGAGTAGTCGTTATAAAAAATTTACTTTTAGCTTTTTCCAATAAAGAAAAATCTTCATCCTCCCAAGTAGAAACTATTATCTCTCCGAATCCCTGTTTAGAATAACTGTCTATAGATTCGTAAGTCCTATCATCAATAGGCCCCTGTATCACCACGCTGATATTAGACTTGTCCATTTAACTGTAACTTTGCTCTGCGTTCAAAATCTTTAAGATCGTATTTGCTTAAATCAATCTTTGCAAATACTTTATTTAAAGGATTTATATAGATAGATCCATGCTCATTCACTTCCTTGCAAAAGTTAACGTGATCACATGCTCCATCTGTTGACCATTTAACTTTTTTAAAGATCTCTGTTTTAATTAAGGAAAAGCCGCCAAAAGCTGATTTGCATTTAATTGGCTTGCCTAGAGACCAATTCATCCTGTCAATTCCGTTTCTTAGTGGACAGTCAGTCCAGTATAACCCTTGAGATCCGAATCTATCAAACAAAGGGTAAACATCGTAATAAGAATCATCAGTTAAGCCGTAAACGTAGTCAGGTATATTTTGTCTTATATTAGGCGTGACCATGGCCGCATCATCAAGCTTTTCAATCAAGCTAAGATGCATCAACAAATTGTCCTTGTTAAAGATAATATCTGAATCTATGAGTATTGTATACTTAGAGTCTGAAGAGGAGACTAGATCTTTGCACCTATTTCTAAAGTCACACATAGCCACCATTCTTTCAGTGTCTGTGGTTCTACCAAAGCTTTTTGCATCAAGCTTCTCAGTCAACAAGTCTCCTTCTCTGCTGGAGATCCAATCTACAAGTATGCTGGCTGTGTTATCTTTCGAGTCGTTCTCGTAAAAATAATAGTCAAATGACAGATCGGACAAGGACTCTAGATCCTCAAGTTGCTTGAGGGTTCTATGAATATGGGGTTCGCTATCGCGCCACAAAGAATAAACTGCTATGTCAGACATGCTTTCGCATGATTATAGATCACAGCTCGTCTTCTTCAATAATATTCTTGACTTGCCTTAAGTCTGGATTTTCTGATAAAATATCTTCTTGCTCTGCAAACGAGCTATCATCCCATCCCCACTCAGAAAGAATTTCTTCTTCATCCCACTCAAGCGCCTCGCTAGAGGTCAATTTGCTAACTGGTTTTTTAGTCCAAAATTTACAACTCCAATAGCGCGGAGTTGTCTTGTCTTTCGCTTGATCACATTTATGTCTAGCTCTAAAACTTCTCCTTCTTTCTGGATCATCACGTTTGATTTCCATATTTGGATCGCCAAACTTAACCATGATGACGTTGTTTGTTTTAGGATTTTTAACGTAAACCCCAAACTTTTTTTTCGAGCCAGAAGGAAGCCTGAACGGTTTATTTAGAGTTTTTTTTTGAGCCTCTGAATACTCCAAGTCTTCTGCTTCTTGATCTTGGTCCCAAACATCTATCCCTGCTTTAATTAGGTCAATCCTAGCAAGGTCAAACTCGATATCTTCGTAATCCCAAAAATCTAAGTTTGAATCATAGTCATTAGTGTTCTCATCTACAGAACCCTTAGCGATATCTTGATCTGCTGCTCTGTAAGACTTTTTGACTTTGCCACCGCGCATCATTTTAAGAAACATGTTAACCCTAGCCATGGCCCAAGATCCCCTGCTTTGTCCGGGTCTATGGCTTGTTGAAAAGGCTCCAGCGCCCCTTCTGTAAACTCTTTTAAGTTGACCAAGAGTAACTTTCCTAGAGTGTTTCTCGTTGTGCTGTTTTACCTTGTTTTTAAGGGCCGTAGTAACTTTCTCAGAAAATGTTATCTTAGACTTGCTAATTTCATTAGCTGCACTTCCCTCCTTATTTCGATCTGAGCCTTTCTTTCGCTCATGTGGTTCTGCTGGAGTTTGAGCTGCGCTTTTCCGTCCGGGACGGCTAGCATTATTAAACTCTCTAATCTGATCAGAAAAATCAAGGTCCATTATGTTCAATATTACACTTAAAAGTATAAAAAATGAAATTTAACCTTCACATGATGAACAATTCGTAATTGATCTGGCAAGTTCTTGGCTTGGATTTGCGCTTCTTTGATAGTAAAAACCCTTCAAACCATTCTCCCAACCATATATCAATAGCTCGTTTACCTCTTTAGGGGAGGCTTTTGGCGGCACCATGAGGTTTAGAGACTGACCCTGATCTATATACTTCTGTCTTTGAGCTGCCTGTATTACCACTTCTTTTTGAGATATTTCGCCAAATGTTTTAAAAATATCTTTTTCTTCCTGAGTCAGAAAATCAAGGTGTTGGACAGAACCGCCTTTAACTAAAATAGATTTCCAAGTAGAGAGGTCGTTTTTACCCTTAGATTCTAGCAAAGTTTCTAAGTATGGGTTTTTATAGGTGAACTTACCCTTAGCTAAGTTTTTGACAAAATAATTAGAATTAAGTGGCTCTATGGAGGGGGATATTTGACCCAGTATAAAAGAACTGCTTGTTGTAGGAGCGATAGCCATTGTCGTAGCATTCCTGACTCCCCACCCCTCTAAATGTTTTGGCTCGCCTAAAAGGCTGGCTAGATTTTTAGTGGCTAAGTCAGCTTTTTGTTTTATTGCCCTAAAAACCATGGCGTTTAGTTGCTTCGCTTCAAAGCTCTCAAAAGATATCTTGCGTCTTTGCAACCAAGAATGCCAACCTAAGACGCCCATACCCAAAGCTCTGTGGTTTTTTGCAAAATTATGTGATGATTCCATAAATGGAATATCTTTTGTTTTTTCTATATACTCCTGCATAACAGCATCCAAGAAATATATTAAACATTCCACAGCCTCTGTTCCTATAAAATCAGAGTAATTAACTAAATTAAGAGATGATAAACAACAAACAAAAGATTCATCTCTGCTAGAGGGCAAGCTTATTTCGTTACATAGATTGCTGGCATGTATTTTGAAGTCTCTGTCTCTATACCACTTAGGCGCATTCTTATTAGCAGTATCCTGAAAAAATAAATAAGGATAGCCACTTTCGAACCTTTTTTTAATAATTTGTGTCCAAACTTTTCTTTTGTCTTTATCACCAGATATCATGTCCCGCATCCACTCATCTTTTATGGTTACTGCAAAAGACATTTCTTGTATTGGATTGCCTTCCCCCCTGATCCTCAAAAACTCCTCTATATCTGGATGATCTATTGGTAAATAAGCAGCAAAAGAACCTCTTCGGACATTGCTTTGAGAAACAACAGATGTCACCTTATCGAAAAGTTCCATGAAGTGAACTGGGCCACAAGACTTACCTCCAGAGCTTATCTCTGAACCACGACTTCTAAGATCTCCAAAATAAGCAGAGGTTCCAGATCCATGCTTGGTTTGCATACCAACCTCACATTGTTTAGCTAAAATAGAGTCCATCTCATCACAGACATAAACTCCATTACAGGATATAGGTAGACCTCTTTCACGACCAAAGTTTGCCCATACAGGACTAGCTAGAGAATAGTAACCTCTAGACATATAATCCTCAAACCTATCAGCAAATCCGCCTAAACCTAAATATTTACCAGCTGTTTCAGCTATTTCTCTGACTCTTTGTTCTGGGGTTTCTCCCTCTTTTAGATAACCTCGACTTAAAAACTTTCTAGAATCTTCGTTTAGCCAATAATATTTTTTCATCAAAATAAATCTTCCGCATCAAATGTTTGAGAGTTCTTCGCGTATTCGACAGGTCTTGAGTAAAAGAAATCTGTCGCGTTGTTGCCCAGCAGCTCCTCTTCGAACCACATTGTATCTTTCAGAAGATCAGAGTCAACCTCGAAACGTCTTTCGAAGCCTATTTTTTCTAGAGAATCATTAATCCTATTTTTTATAAATTCTTTTAGAATTGGAGCAGACAACCCTTTTTCTTGAATGCCATTAATCATCCAATCAATTATCTTGCTTTCACAGAGAAACGCTTGCTCTGCTTCATGAGATATTTTGTCAATCAAATCAGCATCAAAAAGTTCAGGATGCTCTTCACGAATTGTGTTGACAATCTTAATTCCAGCTAAAGCGTGGAGATTCTCCTCATTACGAGTGTATTTTACCTGTTGATCAGTATCTTTCAGAACACTTTTGTTCCTAGCAAACCAATTGATAACGTAAAACTGAGAAAACAAAGATACGTTTTCCACAAACAAAGTGAACAGAATCAAAGCATAAACATATTGCTTTTTAGAATCTTTGTAAAACTTATGGGTATATTTACGCAAATATTTGACTCTACCCTCAATGAAGTCTAACTTTAGATTGTCTTGAAAAATGTCATCTAACCCCAACACCTCAAGCAGCCTTTCATAAGCGTTGTTATGTATGACCTCTATATTAGCCATTACAAAACCTAAATCACACAGCGAGGGATGTGGCAAATTGTCTCCCAGCTTACTCCAAAACTTTTTTACTGCGATCTCTATTTGTCCTATAGCAGACAAAGTTCTGACTATTATTTCACGTTCCTGATCATTCAGGGATACGTTAAAATCTTGTAAATCAGATGAGAAACTAAACTCCTTATCTGTCCAAAACCCATTATGCATAGCCTCAATAAAATCCTGCGCCCATGGGTAATGATCCGGCTTCCTAGATACTTGCTCTTCAAAAATCATGACTGTCTATTGATTACACAATACCGGGGTGTTAGACAAAATCAATGTGAAATTTCTGATTTTTTTTCTCGACAAAAATTTTCAACTATTTACAATAGAACGTGTTCTCCCTACTTTTCGCCAAAGGAATACAAAATTTAGCGTTTACGAGATCCAAGGCTTCAAGTGATCAATAGCGTTTACGTGGTTATATCAATAAATATAAAAGGCATTTTCCCCAAAAAAATATGTTGACTTAATCAATTTTTAATAAATAATAATTTCATGCATGGTGAAAACCTAATAAATTTTAAGGTTACTTTAGAAGGTCAGACCTACACAGGGTTGGCCCCTGATGCTATTGAGGCTGCGACTAAGTTTATCGAAAAAGTCAAGCCATCTAAAATTCCTTGCCTAATTGACGTAGAGGACAATGATAATAGTGAAAACAAATATTTAGTTTTCGCTCCTCTTGTTTTATCAAACATGGGTAATCACAAGCAATCTGCTAAAATGCTTAAAACCATAGAAGAGATATTATGAATCTTGATACCAATGTAATAGGAATAGGCGGCAATGCACGTTCTGGCAAAGACACGCTAGCAGAAAACTTAGTGGAGATATTAAAAGATCTAGGAATTAAATCTCAAAAAGTTTCGTTCGCTCACGCTCTTAAATCATCAGTAGATGATTTCTTATTAAGAGAGTTGGGCATATCAGCATTTACAGAAAACTCTGATGAGAAAAGAATCATAAGACCTTTTTTAGTTTGTTGGGGGACAAACGTAATGAGATCACGTAATCCAAAAGTCTGGATAGAAAAATTACACAGTTTTTTAAAAGAAGATGAAGTAAATATAATCTCAGATATGAGATTCGAAAATGAGCATGAATGGATAAAAGAAGTCGGAGGTAGAACTATTTTAATTAAAAGACCCGGAGTAAAACCAGCGAATATCTATGAAGAACAAGAAAATCAAAAACTTTCTGGATTAGTTGATTTGAAATTTGGGATGGCAAACTTATCTGATGAAAAAATGATAAAAGGCTTGTCTTATGAGATATTAAACTCATTATTAACTGAAGAGGTTTTAGAAAAATGGAAAGCGATCTGTCCCTCATAAAAAAAATACAGTCTGAAGATAATCAGGCTTGCCTAGAGTCTCTGATTCAAAGACACTCTGGGATATATGTGTATGTGGTGGATCAATATACAAAAAACCCGAACTCAATTATTGATAGAGAAACAATAATGCAGGAAAAAGATACTGTCATCTATACGGCAGCCTTAAATTACAACCCCAAATGTAAAAGCAAATTTTCTACTTATTTAGCTAATGAAGCTAAATGGAAATGTCTTAATGCGATAAGCAAAGTAAAAAGAAGAAAAGAAACTAGTTTAGATGAGATTACATCTGGTATCAGTGAAAATTCTAGCTTAACTGTGAATGACAACAGCTGTGAAAGGCTAATTAAGCTAGAGTCTTTCAATGTCTTCAAAGATATGCTTGACTCAGAAAAAGACAAAAGAGTTAAAAAAATAATTGACATTAGATACAATACCACTAATAATAAGCTTGTGCCTTGGAGAATAGTAGCTAAGGAGATAGGGATGAGCATTCAGGGATGCATAAATATCCACAACAAGTTTATCAACAAAGTAAAAAAACAACTAACTAAAAAAAATGTATAATACAATCGTAACCGCCTGTCACTTAGTAACCGATCCAGAACTTCGTGATGTCAGGGACAATAGTAAGGTTTGCAAAATCAGGGTTTGCATTTCTGAAGGAGATTCCAAAAACAAATGCTTCATTGATGCAGAGCTTTGGAACAGACAAGCAGAGATCGCTAATGAGTATCTCAAGAAAGGCCGTCAGATTTTATTGCAGGGAGAGCTTTGTCAGTCTTCTTGGGAGAAAGACGGTAAAAAATTCAACAAGTATTACATCAGAGGTAAAGAGTTTAAGTTCATTAGCTCTGGGGGAAACAAGGAAGACTCTTCTGATTCTGGTAGCAAAGCAGCGTCTACAGAAGACGTTCCATTTTAATCATGAAACTATTATTCGATGCTCCAATAAATGAATTAAGTTTTGGCAATGTAAGCCTTAACTTAATTAAAGAATTTAAAAAGAAAAATGTTGAGTTAGGCATATTCCCAACTAGAGGTGCCGTTAACATTTCCTCTTTTGACTTAGATCAAGAAACCCTTAAATATATCGAGGATGCGATTAATAATAGGTATTCTTTTATAAGTGAGGATATACCAGCTTTGAAGCTTTGGCATTTAGATGGTGCGGAAGACAGGAAAGCTCCCAAACAATTCCTGTTTACATTCTATGAATGTAGCGAACCCACTGAAGTAGAGATGGCTATAGCCAATTCTCAAAATAGAACTATATTTAGTTCAAAATATTCTAGAGATATTTTTAAGCAAAAAGGTTGCGACAAAGCTGAATCTGTTACCTTGGGATTTGATGATGATTTCAAAGTATTAGATGACAAGGGCTTGGAAGGTGTCATCCATTTTGGCTTAATGGGTAAGTTTGAAAGACGTAAACACACTGCTAAAATTATTCAAACTTGGCTAAACAAATACGGTAACAATAATAAATATCAGCTTACTTGCTGCGTCAATAATCCGTTTTTTAAAGATGATGGGATGCAACAAGCAATACAACAAACTCTGCAAGGTCATAGATTTACCAACATTAATTTTTTACCTAGACTACAAAAGAACTCAGAAGTAAACGAACTTCTAAATTCAATTGATATCGACCTAACAGGTCTCAGCGGTGGGGAGGGGTGGAACTTACCAGCTTTCAATGCCACTTGCTTAGGTAAATGGAGCGTTGTCTTAAATGAAACATCTCATAAAGATTGGGCTACAGAGGAAAATAGTATACTAGTAGAATCAAACGCTAAATTTGATTGTTATGACAACATGTTCTTTAAGCAAGGCATCAACTTTAATCAAGGACAGTTCTATGATTGGTCTGTAGATGAAGCTGTCGCAGCCATGGAAAAAGCAGAATCTAAAGTGGGACAAATAAACTCAGAGGGACGAAAATTGGCAGAAGAAATGTCCTACTCCAAGACTGTTGATGGTATTTTAGCTTATATACAAGAGTCTTAGTAAGGAACGCTAAATGCTAATATAAATTATGAAAAGAACACTATTCGAAGAATTATTCAATCAAAGATCGGAGCATTATGCTAATGCATCAGTTAAAGATAATGGAGATGTTTATATCGCAACTCTAGAACTAGCTGGCTTTTCTAAAGACGATGTTAAAATTAGCGTTACAAATGACTTACTCACAGTAGAAGCGGAAAAAGAATCAAAGCGAAAACACTGCTCTTTAAGACTAAAGGATTTAGTCGCTACCGCTTCAATTACTTCTAAAATTAAAGACGGATTATTAGAGATCACTCTTCCCAAAAAGGAGGTGTCTGATACTATTAATATAGAAATTAATTAATTTATTTGCATAATGGGTATGCCTTTTTATACATATAGGCGAGAGTCAACAGGTGAAGAAAGAGATATTATTCAAACAATGAATGAGACTCATGAATACTTCGGAGACAGTGGCGATGAAAATGACTGGAAAAGAGTTTTCCATGCACCTAACGCATCAATTGATTCTCAAATAAACCCCGCTAGCAAAAGACAGTTTATGGATTCCACATCAACTAAAAAGGGAACTCTTGGCGATCTTATGGATTATAGTAATGAAATGAGTGAAAAAAGAGCAGATTTAAATGGAGGTGTTGACCCCGTAAAGCAGAAGTATTTTGATGACTATTCTAAAAAGAGAAATGGTGCAAAACACTTCGAAGAAATGAAATCTTACGAAAGTAAAAACGTAAAAGTAAAATACTAAAATGAGTATACTAACAAAACAAGAAAGCAGTCAGCCATCTCAAGCGCAGATGTCCGCTGATTTTATTAGGAACGGATCTTATTCCACCCATAGAACTATTGTAAAGTTTTATTGTGATTGTATCAGGGAGGTTTGGATCAATAACAATGCAACTCCTCAAGAAGTTTGTGATGGACTTGGATCTGACGCTAAAGAGGCTTTTGAGCTTCATTCAGCATTAGGTCAATTTTTGTCCAGTCTTCCCGGATCTGATCTTGAGGAAATCCAGTCTAACATTGGCACCTTCACTCTTAATGAAGATGGGACGGTTGTAGCAACTCCAAATCCAGAACCTGAGCCAGAGCCTGAGCCAGATCCTGAGCCTGAGCCTGAGCCAGAACCTGAGCCAGAACCTGAGCCAGAACCTGAGCCAGAACCTGACCCAGAAAATTCTTAAATTATATCTGGTCCATGACGGCCAGATATTCTCAAGCCTTTGTCATTTGTGGATTCAAATGAAAACTGAGCATTAAACGCCATGCTTTGATTAACACCTAAAGTATAGTCGTAATTTTGCAATCTGGCATCTTCGATTTCGAAGGTGCCAGTATGTTTTTGTGTAGTATCAACAAATTGTAAAGCCAAATTATAACCAGATTCTGAAGTCAATAGTCCTGATGACTGACCAGATAAAAATCCTGATACTAATGATGATACAGATACTGAGCCATTCATTGGAAACTGTAGCTTTCTATCATAAACATAATCACTTCCTAATCCATACAGGTTTACTCGGCCAAAATTCAAGCTCATATCAAAACTTTGGACAAAGTGTTGACCAGATAAATTTTGTCCTCCAACTTGTAAATTTTTTAAAGATAAAGTTAAATCTGAAGGTCTAGTAAAATTAGGAGTTTTACCAGATTGATCTGGAGTTGAATTATAACCACTAAACACCAAATCTCCTACTAATTCGTTATTACCATTTTGTAAATTAATTGCAGGTGATTTAGTTATACTTCCAGTTAACTTTTCATATTTTATGTTTGAAGCTGAGAAGTTAGTTTGCACTATTGGTAACTGTCCTATAGAGTATCCCACACTGTAATTATTTAAGAAAGCATTGCCAAAAGATATAGCTTCAAATCCTGAAAACTGTTGGGTGGACGATGAATAAACACTTAAAGCATCTCTCCCTTCTTGTGGATGATTTATAAGAGAAAAATTATAGTTTTTATTATTCATGTTTTTTAAAGCATGACCCCCACCTGTAGGCGTCTCGATAAAAAAACCTAATAATGTTTCATTCGTTAAAGTTGGATTAAAGATATAATCTACATTAAAATTAACATCTGGATGTCTATTTATTGTGTTTGTCGCAAGTTGCTGAGACCCTATTTGTTTTGTCGTTTGCCTATCTAGGTCAAAAGAAAAATCAGTAGATGTCACACCACCAAATAAAATCCCAGTCTTAGTTTCAGTAGAAAAAGACGGAGACTCAGTTATCAGCATTATGCTGTTATTGCTTTTTAATACGTTTCTAGGCATTTTATGATCCGGTAGGAATTACACCCATTGGGTCTTCTATAAGAGTTACATCTAAATCATGGGTATTGTGATACTTGAAAGTATGTGACCACTGAGGACAATAGTAAACTTTTGGTCTATTATATAAAGATGGTATTTGATGTTCAAATCTTCTATAACCGCCTTTATTTTCCAAGAAATGCAACATTGCTTTTAATTGTTTTGTAGTTATACTAGAAAATTTATAATTTAAAGGGATTGTGGCTATGTTATCTTGTAACTTTAACCTTAGTTTGTGTGAGTTTTTAAAATTTATTTCATTAACTTTTAAATCAACAGTATGTTGCAACCCGGCATCTGGTTCAAAGAAGAATTTTTGAGACCACTTACTGTCATCTCCCGTGGGAGATGTTTGAGCAGACGACTCTTCCTGATCCTCAGTGCTGTAAAAAAAACAGTTAAACTTATTGCTACTATGATCACCAGTAAACACAACATCATACTTTTCATATTCAACACCAGTTTTAAATAAAGTAGAAACACCACTTACAAAATTCATACCGCTCCAATTAAATAAAGTGGGAGCCTCTAAAACATCTATAGATGCTGCTACTTCATAATGGTCTGTATTAATGTGATTTACTGCATATTGAGCGCATACACCTGATACATTTTTGTATATATTTTGATCTGTTCTCAACGCAAATTGTTGAACACCACTATTAGATTCTATGAAAGCAACTAAACTTTGAGCGTCACCTTCACTCATCACATATTTCATGTCAAATTTAGCTGTTAAGCTATTCGCAGAAAGAGGTATTAAATTGTAAAAACTGTTATCAGTTTGATAAGAATGATTATTAGCTGAAAAAGAAACTTTGCTGCCATAAGATGGGATAAAGGTTTCTCCGTCTAATGCCACCCCCGGTAAGACTCCAGACATGCTTAAGTCTCTATTGTAAAAAAGACTCTCTCCAGTTATAGGTGTTAATTCATCTGGGAATACGCTACTCATGAGTGACCTATATAGTTAAAAGTTAATTTAAGAACCCCATCGGCTGTTGAATTTAGTTGCTCAGAAACTAAAGATGCTTTGGGGACAGTAAGCGACTGTAAAGAATTTCCATTTCTTCCATTTATAGTAAAAGTTAAGTCTCTATTTTCTCTTCCAGTTAGTAAATTAAATCCAGATTGCATCATGGTATCATCCACCTCCACTTGGACTGAAGCCGAATACTCTAAAGGTGGAACATAATGAACCTTGAAGGGACTTGACCTACCTAAAGTAAATATAGGTTTTCTTTTACATGATATAGCATAATCAAAACCAACAACTCTATTTAGTGTTGAAACATCATGATAACCATTATCACAAGTTAAACTTATGGAGCCTTGTGAGGGTATAAATATATCTGGATGAGCTACACTGCTCGACCCCGCAGCTGTGATTCCAGATTTCATTTCTGAAAAAATCTTAAAAGATGCGTTTACTTTTGGTATAGAACCAACAGCACAACTTACAGAATAGTTTGTTAAGTATCCGCTATGAAAACCATATGTTTTGTTATCATATAATATGCTAGCGCTCATCCCATTTGAAACCACATCTCCAGTAAAATCTAAAACAGGATCATTATATATTAAAGATCTACTAATAGATAAATTTTGCTCAACTGCCCCACCTATAGTCGTTACCCCTTTTCTCGTTCCTAATGGTTTAACTACACTTGTAGATGCTTGGTGTGATAAATCAATAGACTCTATACCTGACAACTCATACTTCCCAGACTCTCCAGAAGCTATGAAAAACCTAGTTTCGTGATTTAGTTTTGCCCCAAACATTATGCTAATCCTCTCCTAAGTGAGCCTCCTAATCTTTTTTCTTGCTCAATTACATTTACAACTGCATCTCTAATTTGTCTAGCTAGATTTTGATTCGCTTCATTTCCTTCCCCGCCGTTTTGGGTTACTCGTCCGCTGTCGGAGTTTATTGTTATGTTAATATCTCCCATCCCACCAGATGAATCAATAACTTCATCTAGCTTGTTTATTAAATTTTGATTTAATTGTTCTGCGGTTTCCTCAGTAACTATGGAAGATGAACCAGCGTTCAGCGCGGCTAAATTCCCAGCACCTATGTTTTGAGACGCTGCGCTGTTCATGACAAATTCTCCAGCTGACAACATGGTAGGGACAGTATCTATGCCAGCGACACCGCCACCCATTGCTTGTTTTTTAAATGGCTCTGCTATAAAGGCTCTATTTAATCTCCCTGAAAGCAGATTCCCTAGCCCTCCGAAACTTCCACTTTCACCTTTAACTGCCCCACCTTTAAATACACCTTCGAAGAATCCCCCACCAGCTTTGGTGGAGGCTAATCCACCAGCGGCGGCTGAACCTAAAAGTAAACTGGCACCTAATCCAATTATTGCATTTCTTAATTGTTTTTTCTTTTGCCTTTCTTCTTCCCTGAGTCTGGCTTCTAATTCGTTCTGTTGATTGAACAAGCCAAATGCTTGGCTCTTAGCGTCTCTCGTAGCTCTCTGTAATGGCGTTCCCATAGCTCTGCCTCTATTTGTTAACCTAACGCTCTCAGGCTCAAGACCAATGGCTGCTGTGCCTCCAGAGCCAAACAGAACATCTTGCCTACCAGATGTAAATCCTTGGGTCGCGAAAGATAGCAAATCTCTTTTACCAGTTATAGGCCCTTGCCCAAACAGCCCCGGGGCAAAGAAACCACCAGTTTGAAATCCGGGTATAGAACCATTATTTAAACTTTCAAAAAATCCTCTACCAAATTTTTGAACAGATTTTCTATTTATAACAAACTCACCACCAGTAAGAAGTGCAGGGACATCATCTCTTACACCACTACCACCATTAATAATACCTCCAGCATTGCGCTCTTGGAAAAATCCTCCAGTTATCTTGCCAAATATTGCGTTTAGCGATGTATTTAACATGCCAGTATTAAAAGCAGTCACAGCCGATAAAAGTGCGTCTCTAAGACTTCCAGTTCCTTGTATGGCTTCAGTTATTCCACCAACTAACCCGTCTCTAAATCCTGCAACAGCATCAGCTGTTCCTTTTGTAAAGTTTTTAAATAATTCATCTTGGGTGCTACCAAGTTGTAAAGCTAACTCTTGGCTTAAAGACAACCTTTCGCTTTCTAACTGTTTAGCTTTTAATAAAAGTGCATTTATTTGCTCTTGAGTGCTAATACCCTTTTTATTCATTTCGTCTCTAAGAGCAAACAATTCTTCATTTTTCCTAAACTCATTATTAATATTAAATCTTTCAGCAAATGTTGTCGCTCCAGCCAAGCTAATATCTCTTTGC
>CETN01029633.1_pt1 | contig 29483 bp, 28 predicted proteins | sample 531301 | NCBI WGS metagenome assembly CETN01 (sample SAMEA2622656, study PRJEB7988) | marine metagenome | isolation source: saline water (ENVO:00002010), including
CTGCTGGGAGATCCAGTTGTTGAAGCCCAGAATTTCTTGCTGCAAGCTCTACAATATCACCTAGAAAAAGGAAATAATATTGATGGCCATCGTCTGGAGTATCCAGAACTGTCCTTAGGCTTTCGGGTGCAGATCTTTCTCTCTGTGTTTCTTTTACTAAGCTTTCTGCCTCTGCAGCTGCAGTCCCTGCAGATTCGGCGCTGACGTCCTCTATTGTTATTATACGATCACCTCTTGTTACTCTGGCTGCAGTAGAGGTTTCCGGACTTCCTTCTTCAGGTGGAGACGCAGCATCGTCTTCTTCTCCCTCAGGATAGAATAGGCCCAGAGCATCTTCAATTTCAGCTGGATTAGCATTAATTTTGAGCAATCTGCTGCCAGATCCAGTATTGTTTCCATCTTCAGAAAAGCCAACTATTAAGTCTCTTGTAAAGGACGGATAAACTTGACTTTTGAATTCAATGGTTTTTTGTTTTATGACCTCCATCAATCTTTTAGATTTTCTCTTATTGCTTATTGTTCTAATGATTTTGTCTTCTCCGCTACCGGTGATGCGTGCCCCAGAACGTCCACGCTTGACGCCAGCAGCACTTAAATTGCTACTAAATGCCTTAACATAACATTGAAAAAAGAATTGATCGGTCTGAATCAAATTGTATATTTTTTCCTGTATTTCCCTATTATTTTTAATGCTTTTTTGCGCTTCGACAAGGAGAATTCTCATATCTCTAACTTTTTGCATATTGCTGCTATTATCTCCAGCTTCCGACTGAGCAACGGGCTCTAGAGAGCCGTCGTCTCTGACATTAAAACTATCTAGAAATATGCTTGTACTAGAAGCATCAGCAAGGTTTGCATCTATAAAAGATTTGTATTTAATACTAACAGTTACAGAGCCATCTTTAGCAATTTTTATATCATAATCTTGCAGCAACAAAGAAAGCATCATGTTCATATTCTCTATTTTTCTAATGTCTGATACTTCTGAAGGGCTCAGGCTTAAGCCATTTAGCTGCTCTAAAGATGGACTAGTCCAGCCAATCAGTATTTTGATCTGATAATGTTTTGGATTGTAAGTTTCCGTTGCGTCTGTGCCACCTATAATTGCACCAGGGAAAGCAAAAAGATCAAAATATCGCAGGCCACCTTTTTCAGGTGAGGGTTCGCCAGGAGGTTGAGCTTGTATGTCTTTTAGGGACTTAAAAGAAATTTCAAGCTTTGCGTTAATTTCTTTCTGAAAGGGACCATAATTAGCGCCTAAACTCTCCATCTGGAAAGACTTTAGCCCCACATTCCTAAAAGAAGGTCTGGTGCTTTCATATGCCAAATAATCTCTTGGGCTGGCAGCTGTTTCAATACCGAAGTTATCAGAAAATTTAAATTCCCTATAACAAGGGATTGGTAGCTTCACAGTCTTCATAGTTGAGCTGCCTTCTGTGATAGGCTTCTCTTCAACATAGCTTACCTTATAAATTCTTATCTTGGGCTGCATTAAAGATAGCACCGATGTCTTTATTCTTTTAAAAACTGAAAGATCCGGCATGCCACGTAGTTTGGAAATTATCTCATGTGATTCCCCCTGCATTTGTCTAAATGTTCTATAGACAAAACGATCGCTATTGCTATTATGCCAATTCATAATTTGATCTAAGTTTTTAGTTAAAATAAATTGTTCTAAGTTGTCTCCATTAAACTCAGAAATAGAATTAATTTTATTCTTTAAAGGTTCGGTCATGTTTTATACCTTAATATCCTATGTAATACATTACAGTCTCCAGAGGCACAGGAATGTAAATAATATCTCCATATTTTGCATGAAACTCTGTTGGTTTTTGATTGTATAGCGCGATGACCCACCACATTTTTGGGTCGTTGTAATACTGATCCGCTAGTTTAAAATATCTATCCCCAGTGGTCCAAATATGGTTTTTAACTTGAAAGTTTACTGTATCTTCTGAAGTCGGGTGTCTAAAAGTTGGAGTGGCATATTGTGTAATATTATCCTTACCTCTGCTTTTTAGATATCTCCTATAAGCCTCGGCAACATTTGTAAATATATCTTGATTAAAATATCTCATTAAATATTTCCTCCTTATCCTAGCGCGCCACTAAAACTCTCGCCAGCTCGGGCGTCTGGACTGCCAGGGGTATTTTGGCCAGAGGTGCTAGTTGGTACCGGATCAGTTTGTCTCTGCAGGCCAAAACCATATGGATATTTGCCAGCAGCTATACCACCTCGCCATTCCCCCGTTGCGTGATCCCAGCCTAGCTGATGATCATGAACAACATCAAGTTGCAAACTAAGAGTAATCAACTTTGAAATTTGTATAGACTCTCCCTCCGAAATAGAATTTTGAAAGCCTCCAGATTTAAGTATATTAGCATCTACATTAGAAGCAGAGGATCCTATATTGGCTGGATCGATAAAAATATATCCTTTATCGTGTTTGTGTACGACATTTGCACTTTTTATCACACACAAGACACCCTGACCATCTTGTGTTCTAGAGGCTATTATGTTTGAGTATCTAACTCTGAACAAAGGTGTCGCAGATATTGAAGTGGCAGACTCGGCTTCTTTATAAGTCGGGTATAAAGAAGCGAGAAGCCAACTTAAATTATTTAAATTATCTAAAGCCTTAGCTTTGTTAGATGATGGTATATCCAAATTAACTGAAATATTTCTCTTGGACGACTTCCAGATATAATAAGGATCTGTACGGCCAAATGGCTGCTCTTCGGTATACTGCGAATTAAATGTATCGGAAATGTCTTTTAGGAAAGCCATAAACTGTATGACGGGAGGATTTCTAATATGCACAGGGATAATCTCTAACAGTGTACCTTGCCCTGCACCTTCAGAATTTTCAAAATTATTTTTTTTGAAATTTACATTATTAAGGCCGTGCTTCTCACCAGCATGTGCGGCTATTTCATATGGAAAAAATTTTGACATCTAATACAATCCCCCCTTTACCTTAGTCTTTCAACTAGTCTTTTCTTAATATTTTCAAACGTGGCATCGCCAATAGTATCACCATCAAGCTCATTGATGATTTTTATTACGTCTCCTCTAGCCATGCCGGCGGCGACCATCTTTTCAACCATGCTATCTGAAAGCTGCTCAATATTCTCTAATCTTCTTGTCTCCTCTGCGCCGACAAGTCTGTCGATGGCGTCTTGGTTCGCTTTCCTTATGGCCTGGCTTATAGCTATTGAATCTTTGATTCTTGCCAGTCCCTCTGCACCACCTTCTGGCGTGGCTCTATCAGTGGCAGCGCTTCTGCCAATATCTGCCTCTGTGAGGGTAGCGTCGTCCCGAACGACCCTTTTTGCGATTCTAAGCGCTTCCTCTTTATCGTTGTTCTCAAAAGCCTCACGCATCAGGCGCTTGTCGACTTCGCTAGCTTTATTGTATACATCGACACCAACAAAACCTATTACTCCAGTGCCAATTCCTATTGCGCCGGCTACAGTTTTTAATGAGTCAGCCACTGTCTTGAGTCTGGTTGCTAATATGCCAGCTGTGCCTTGCATGCCTTTAAAGGCTAAAAGCATGCCAATTGCAGCCTTTTCGCCATCTTGAGTTTCTTTTTTTGCTTGTATGAAACCTTTTGCAATCGCTTTTGATCCTTTTTCTGCTAAATCTCTAGTTCTTGCAGTGAATTTTGCAAAGCCGGCGCCTTGTCTTGAAACTGAAGCAGTTACTAATTCCATTTGTGTCATCGTCTCACGGAGCTTTGTTCTTAGCTCACCAGTTGACATTGCGCTGGTTTTTATTGATTCATTTGCTTCTTCAAAATCATCTTTTGCGTTTAGAAGTCTCGCGGCCATCTCGACACTTTCGACACCCAAAGCAGCTGCTGTAGCCAATTTCTGAAATTTTCCAAATTCATTAAAGCTTTTGCCACTTTTAGCAAAGGCTGTCTGTATAGCAGTTATTTTATCTGGCAAATCCATCTTTGCTAGTTCAATGCCAGACACGTACATACCACCTAATTGTGCATTAAATCTTTGCGCAAATTCTGCTGCGCCCTTAAAAGTATCAAGTTTTTTTGCAAACCCATTTAATTTACCAACCTCAATTCCCGTTGCACGAGCTTGAGCTGCCATCCTAGCAAAAACTTCTACAGCATCATCACCATACGTAGCAAGGTCTGGCATGAGAGAGGTAAAATCTTTAACAGCTTGACCGGCAGACATGTTTAAAGATTCAGCTAAAGTTAGCAAAGATCTGGTTGACTTCATGGCCATTCTTGGTGTAGCGCCCAAGGCTTTGACAAACTGATCGATTGCTTTACCTGAATCAGCCTCTGCAACGCCCATTTTTTTGAGGCCGGCGACCATGTTAAGCATTGCTTTTGTTGTGGTTTTGTCTGATGAACTTAATTGCTGTCTAAAGGTCGCAACGTTTTGTATTAACACACTCATTGCCGCAGAAACGTCTTTAGACTTTAAGCCTATATCTTGCAGGCCAGCCGCAGTATAGCCAATTGGCTCATCTGCTTTATTAAACGCTTCTGTTAAGCCTTCAACCGATGTGGGGTCAAACGCGCCAATGAACGCATCTTTCATATCCGAACCTAAGAAACCAGTTGTTTTTGCGACTGCTCTAAGACTGTCATCAAATGATTTAAATTCAGTCTCCATCGCCTCCAAAACCTTTAAAGGACCAAGCTCTGGCTTGAATATAGCCAACGTTGTTAAAGCTGGGCCGGCTTCATTAAGGATTGTCTTAAGGCCGCCCACCGCACCTTTAGCAGCAGATACTGCAAAATCTCTTACATCTGCTGCTGCAGCTTTGTTTTCTAAGGCTCTGCGTCGACGCTCACTGGCTAATGATTCCTCTGATTCATTGATCTTGCGATTAGATTCTTCAATCGCGCGGGAAAGGTCCTCTGCCTCTTCTCGGCCAGACATCTGAAGTTCTGACAGTTTGTCTTGAGTTTCCTCATAGTCTTTTGCCCTTTGCTTATAATATTCAGCTAGACGTTCTTGATCCCTAGCTTCTGCGTCAGCGCTCTCGCGCCGGAGTTCAGCAGCTTTTCTCTCGGCTTCTGCCGCTAATGATTCAGATTCTTGTTTAAGTCGAACATATTCATCTAATTGATCTGAATTTTGTCTCAGTGCTGCTCTTAATTCTTTTGCCCGAGCAATTTGAGCGTCATTATATTTCTTGTCAACTTCATTTAGCTTTTTAAGCTCTTTGATTAAATTTTGTACTTCTTCTGGTGTTCTTGGAAGAGACATGGCGCACCCTCGCGAGATATACTATAAATAGTTACAGCCAGAAATTAATTTGGATGTGACTGAATTAGCTTTTTGCTATTTCTTCGTTTCTTCTTTTAATTTCTTGAGTGAGACGCTCAAGAAACCACTTGCGCAGACCAATTGGCAAACTATACGCTTCTTGAAAGCTCCAGCCACCATAATACTTTAGAAGAAAAAACTGCTCATAAACAGTTTCCATATATGCTTCACTCAGGCCAAAAAAACCCCGCATCAAGCGGGACCTCCTTCATGCTCACAAACCCACAATGTGCGCACTGAAATTCCTGCTTTAAGTCAATGCTCGGAATTATTTCAACATATAATTTTCTAAGAAATTTTGAGTCTGATGCCGGCATATGCTCGACAAAAGATCTAACTTGCTCTCGATCAAAACTGCCCTGCACTGATACAATTAACTTTGATAAAGTTTGAGTGACAGTGCTATTTGGATGCACATCATCGAACGTGTCAAAATCTTGTCCAGTCATCATTCTAAACCCAACAGTTATCTGACTATTTGGTAATGTTAAGACAAAAATTCTGTTTTCTTCATCAAATGTTAGGTTGTGCTTGCTTAAGTACTTAGCGTCAGTAAATTTGGTGTTTATAACGCCTTTTTTTAGATTAAATTCAAACTCTTCTGTAACTTTTCCACACTCTGTACATGGAACAGATGCAGTGTAATTAGCTCCATAAGCTGATACCCTTGAAGCAATCATAATCGCGTTCCTATCACCAACCAGTAGTGTTCTAGGATTAATTCTTTTGTCTACGATTAAACTTTCTATGAGTCTCTCAACTAGCAATCCATTACGAAATAGCTCTTCTGAAGCTAATAGATCCTCTTCTTTAGCAGTCATATACTTAATTTCTATTTCTTGCTTTTCAAAAAGTGGATGATCTTGTGGATAGAACTTGCCTTTTGATGGAAGACGCACGAACTCCGTAGGCACGGAGTAAAGCGGTTGCGGTGCTGCGTCTTGACTAGCAAACTGAGCTGCAGGTTGAGCTGCAGGTGACCCAGGTACATGCCCGAGTCTAGTTTGGTTGTTGCGCATTTAAGCCTCTCTTGTTAAATTTATGCTATGATCTCACCGACATTGCTTCGATATTCAGCAAAGTCATACTTGAGCGTTAGATCTACAGTTACCAAATCATTGCTACTGTAATCCAATCCCTCACCGAACTTACAACTAGTAATCCAAGCATTAATAAGCTCCCACTCATCAACAACATTTGGATTTAATTGAGTTGCTCCGGAGCCTGCCTCTTGCAAGCCAACGACGCCGCCGCCATCGAGCTGGCGAATTACAACACCGCCGATAGCACCGACCGAAGTTTGCTTGGTTACAGCGCCTTTGTATTGGTCAATCGTACTAGGCAATAAATAGCCCATGTTTATCAAAGTATCATAGAACTTGCTACCTATATTTGGCTCGACAGCATCTACAAAACTAATAGAAACATCTTGCCACTGGACAATGTTTGGAAACTTAAATTCATGATTTAAAAATCTGTGTGAGGTAGACTCAATATTATAACTGGGCTTTTGCGCAGTTTTTGCCATGAAAACGAGATCTTCACCTAGATCGCGAAAATGAACTGAAAATCTAAATTTCCTTTTAGGTTGAAAATTGTTAGCTGTGAAAAATGGCATTGATTTTGGTCTCCTGTTAAATTAAATAGTTTTTAAATCATTTTAATCATCAAAAGAAGCGCCGCTTCTGGTGATAATAAAGTCGAGTGCAATAAATTCAATCGCACGTGCAGGCTTCAAGAAGATCTTCGCATATAGAATGTTGCGGTCAATTAAATCTTCTGTTGTCGTTGTCTCGTCAAGAACAACTCTGAAATCTGTTAAGCCTAATCCTGACTTAACACCATCAAGGAAAGGCTTGACCTGTCCCACAAAACGGTCCCAAGTAGATTGTACGTTCTGATCGAACAAGACTCTAGATGCAATTCTAGAAACCTCTTTCTTGACATGAATCAGAAGTCTTCTAACGTTGATCCTATCAAGAGCAGATGGCGTAACCTGTAGCGTCTTCTGGCCGAAGATAACCACACCCTCTGCAGGGAAAGAAGCAATCGGATTAATATTTGCATCATATAGCTTGTCTCTGTCGTCAGAGGTAAGTCTTTGCCTTACATTAAGAACTGGGATGCCTGCAGAACCCTCGCTTAAGCCACCCCGTGTAAATCCAGCTGGTGCAAACCACACAGCTGATCTTCTCTGCGCGCTGGACATCGTGCCAAGTGCGACTACTGAAGGTGGAACAAACAATATAGAGTCATTAATTAAGTCTCGTATTTGAACGAAGGGGTAGAAGGCAGCGCCGTAGCTACTATTCAAATTCAAGCCCTTTAAGTTTGACACTGCACTAGATACAGTACCAATCCTAGCACTCTCTGCAGTTTTATCCTCCTCGGCAGGCTGAAAATCACCTTTAAGGTCAATAATTGCTAGGGCATCACCTCTAGTCTCGCACGTATCAACTAGATGATTACAGAGGGCGCCATTTGTAAGACCAGGGATGGTTGCTAGATCAAACTCGATAAACTCATTATCTGATATCATATCGATAGCTTTTTTAATCGTATGATAAGCATAGTTAGTTGTCTCTGCACCATTCTCTAAGAAAGTATTACGAAGCGGATTCTTCTCAGTAATATCAAATCCATCAAAACCTCCAACTAAAGGAGTTGTGAAGCGATTGTAATTTAAATCTAGAGGAGAGCTAGATCCATTCTGAGCTGAAAGCGAGGTGCCGCTAGCTCTAGAGCCTGAAGTGTGCACAGCGTGATTTGAATCTGCGGGGTCGACTCTTACATCGTCTAATGTAAAGACCCAGGAGTATTGATACTGTGAAAAATCGCTAATCTTTTCGCCTGCACCGGTGCCATTGAAACTAGCCGGAGCGCCTCGAAGAAGATCTAAGTTAGTGTGATCAAATCTTTTCGTGCCCTCAATATTAGATTGATACCCAAAGAAAGCTTGCGTACCCTTAATTAGGCCTCCTTCTGAAGAAGAAACTCTCATTCTAGTGACCGGGAACTCAATTGAGGCAGACGTAGCGAGACTTGGAAGTGCGGCGCCGTGATGCACTAACCCATCTGAAGCTACAACATGGCTAGCCGCCAGAGATGCTGACGGATAAGTGCTTCCTCCACCGATAACATAATCTTTAACTGCTGCACCGCTATCATCAGTCAAGCCTGCTGCAGCCGAACCGCTCAAAAGTCTAAATGTCTTAGCCACAGCTGGGCCATATACACCATATGGGTGCAGGCCTTCAGCCTCTCGAAGCTCTACTAGATCAGTAACCTCGACTCTCACATACTTTGACTGATTTTCGTAGAGGCCCTCTTGCTTAAGGACGTTTGTTGCGGCATCAAAAGTAAACTTGACGTCACCGATAACTCTACGGATGTAATTAGCAGATTTAGGATCTAAATTAACTCCACTAAACCTCTCTAGGATTTCCATATTATTGTCATTGTCGGTGGCTCTTCTCACTAAGACAGTAAAGCTTCCATAAGTATTGAAGTTGTCTGATGGAGCCTTAATATCCATTAACGAGATTTTAATGTCTCTACTTCCGGCTTCGCCACTATCTAATGCGTGGAACTTGAACAATCTCTCTGTGTGTGCGGTTGGGTCAAAGCTGGCTGTTGTGGTGCCTCTTGTATCCTGAGAGAAGAACCAGCCTGTTGTGGCAGCTTGATTATTCTGAAGGCGATTCCACCAATCAAAATCTGCTTGGTTGCTAATTCCATCTAGGCCTAGGATAACGCCTAGGAAGTCTCCAGTTGATGAAACCTTAGAGCCTGTAACTGCAAGATTCTTTTGAACGTTTGTATCAAAAGTCTCGCCTAGCCAGTAATGCTCTACATCAGCAGCTGCGAACAAGTCACCATTTGTTTTTGTTGGGTTTGTGTTAAAAACCTTTCTAATGTATAGATCTGAATCTCTGTCAAAGTTAAATGTGGCTGACTTGACAACATTTGAAGTACTTGTGCCATCCTTAACTATCTTAGCAGTAAATCTTTGATTTGTCGACTTGATTGTCACTGCAGAGCCAGAAGTTGTTGTGCCGGCTCTATCGGTGCCTTCCAACAATACGGCGCCGTCGTTGACATACCAAATTGCTGCAAGAGTACCTGTAACCTCGTGATTTGCGCCTCCGGCTAAGAAACTTGTCTTTGTTGCTGTTGTCTTAAGAGTGCTCGTTGACAAGTGAGCTATGGAAGAACTAAGCTTAATGTTGTTACCTAGAGGTCCTGCGGTCTCTGCCTGAGTTGTCACTGTGAGGCCAGAAGCCAGTGAAGCAGTAACACCTGGCACACCATTTGTTGCGCCGGCGCCGTATTTGATGCCTGCGCGGACTGCAGAAAGGCCTTCGATGAGGCCGCTGTCTTGGTCTGGATATCCATTGATTGCATGAACAATTGCCTTGCGCAAATCAAGATTGCTTGCGCCGGAAACATGAATAGTATTTGCAGCCACAGTCGTCACACCACCAGAGCCTGTGAGCGAACCAGTAACAAGTAGTTTAATCCCAGATGCCGAAGCTGCAGAACCAATCGATTTTGGTACGGTAATCATAAGATATTCGCCATCGAGAGCTGAGCCTGAGAGGTTCACATATGTACCGGTATCAGCAAAATTACCACTAACTTCAATTGTTGTAGAAGTAGCAGTAGCTTTCGTATAAGAGTCCGGGTTTGGCATAACAAAAAGACCATACGCGCCACCTGCTGAAGCAATGTCGTTTGCTGGTATGTTTGTTGTGCGCCAGCCAGCCTCGGATTTTGTATTTGAACTATAACCCACCTTATTTGTTGGGTGTTTTCCTAACAATCGGATAACTGTGCAAGGGGAGTTATTTCTCAACCAAGCTTGCGCAGCGTAAGCAGCATAAGTTGGGGCAGTCAGCCCATTAGTTCTCCAAATTTCACCAGCTGGAGTACCATCTGATGGGTTACCAAATACTTGAACTAATTCCTTGAAAGATTCAACTCTAACAGGCCTGTTCGAAGGTCCTTTATTGAAACGCCCGACAATTACAGGCCCCATTCTCTCAGGTAAAACTGGCACCTGGGATTCATCAATCTCATCGATGAAAATACCAGGAGAAACAAATTTAAATTTATCAACCGACATGTTATATGCTCCTTAAATACAAATAGTCCAAATTATACAGAACTTTTCCTTTAATAAATAGTCTTGCATCGCTTGAAAGTACTTAAAATCTAAAATCTCCATCGTTGTCTGGGTCCATGATAACTCTTTCTCTGGCAAATCTTATCTGTACAGCATTTTCACGGCGTACAACGCGCGGTTGAGTTTGATTTTTTCCATCGCCAATTAAATACCCAATAACCTCAATTGGAACTGTAGCTTCGTACTTTCTTTCATTTGACTCATAGTTCACGATCGTATTTTTGACGCCAAAGTCGGCGCCGATAAAGCCCTCATACTGATTGTGATTGTGCGTCAATATTACTCTGTGGTGTGCATTAGAAACTCTTGCGAATGGTGTAAGCATATCATTCATTTGCTCTTGATACTCTGCTTTTAGATGTATTTTATAATTTATATCAACATATATTGGGAGAGGAATTGTTATTGTCTCATACACAATTTTTTTATTTTTATCTCCGTGCCTGTATAGAGGCGCATGAAGCTGCTTTTTGCGACGATAAGCATCAGCATTTGCAAAATTACTAGTTTTGTCTTGCTTTATTACTTTATTTATTGTTATAGCGCCGCCTTTTATATCACCTCTTGGGTCTACCATTGCATAAGGCAGCGTGCGTTTATTAATTGTTTTTTTTACTGTTTCGCGCTCTACAACTATTATTGGATATTTTACCATACCCATGTTATCTCTTTCTATTGTTTCGTTTTTTGCGCTAAAAGCTCTCTCGGCGCCTGCCCAAACTACAGGCACCTTTTTAAAGCCCTCATTTGAACTGGAAAATATATCCAATCTGTCATTAACAAAATTATACACAGAAAAATCAATATCCTCAAGCTCAGATTTATAAATAATTACATCTCTGGAGGTGTGCTCTTCATTTTTTGGATTATCACTATGTGCCATCAAATATACCTCTTCTAGCCTGCAAACACTCAGCTACAATTTCAATTCTGCGATCAGCTTGGCCAAAAAGCTCTTTTGGCTGTGTTAGTTTAACTATCTCATAAAAATTTTCGCCATAAGATATAAAATCCCCTTCTCTCACAAACAAATCTTGATCTTCAGTTAGCCTTTTTTTGTGAAAATGAGCCTGCAGCTTAGTCACTTTATCGATGCCATAAGCATCTGTTCTTGTTTCCTCACCTTTAAAATCAATCAAGGCATATACTCTTATAGGAGGTAAAAAAGACTTAACAATCGCCTCATTATATAGAGGGTGAAAATTTGTTCTCTCCAGATCGATTGGATAGTATGCAATTACTTGACCAATAACCCTCTCAATCAATTCATCGTTGACCTGCTTTACTAAATCTCTCTCTTTCTCACCAAGAAACAGTGGTGGAGGAGGATTACTAGGTTGCGACCATTTATCTTTTTCATTAGCCATTTAATATTATCCTTGATAAATAAAGTAAGGGTATGTATTGGCCATTTCTTGAACTGTTTTGGCCATGCTGGTCTGCATTTCAGTAATTTTTTGATAAGTTAGCTCATCTAATACTTTCTGCAACTCCTCTCTAAGCATTTTTTGCTCTTCTCGCGCTTCTGTTATTAATTTGTCTCCATTTAAATTAACATTGTTCCCTGGGATTGGTATCGCACCAAATTTAGATCTAATCTGGCCTAGCATTTCTTTTGATATTGACAATGCAAACCTTCGAATCCACTGTTTTCCAACCGAATTGATATTCTTAAAGGGAATATTTGCTAAAGGCAGTGTGTTCATGTTATTGACACCAGATACTCCAGAGTCTCTGTCAGTTTGATCTTCCCAAGGATCTTCATCGATTGTAAACTCAAACCAGTATTTATCAGGAGATACGCTGGTCGGCATAGGAAAAATCTTAAGATTGTTATTCTTAATTTCATAAGAATAATGAGAATTTCTAGTATATATGGCATCCTCATATGCCATGGCTTGAAGCTTGTTGTGCCATGGTGGAATTAGCTCGTATGTGGAATCATCTGCATACATGCCGTAAGTTGATAAATTACCAACGGTGTTCATGCCGCCATAATATCCATAAAAACGCCACATTGCATGTGGTGTTTTATAGTATACTCTTCGAATTAGAATTCTCTTATTACCAACTTTGTTGTAAAAGCTTACATCACTGTCATTTGCAGATTGTGAAACAATTGCCTGCAAATCATAAGTTTGCTTTGAAGAAGACACAGTAAAAGAAGCAGAATATATGGGAGTTGTTCCGCCTAGGCCTATTTCAGTGACTGTGTTGTCCATTATCCTTTTGGCATAACCAAATTTAAATTTTGGATACTTTGTCTCTACACTGCTTCCACTCAACAAATCAGTTCTCTGGCCATCAGAATCAAATGTACCTGTTGTAGATCCTAGAGAACTATGTAAGACATTCTTAGATTGGTGGACATTAATTATATACGAATATTCTAATACTGCCTCTTCGTAAGAAGCGTATATATTGCCAACTGTCAGCTCAATATCTAGAACGTCACCTCCAAGCTTCTTAAAGGTATAAGAAACTTGATCTGCGGCTCCAGTTACAAAGTTATTATCATAGAGGGTGTCACCGGTTGTTACATAAAGCCCAAAAGGGTAAAGTCCAGTGTTGCCGGCTCCGTCAGTTCCAGTGCCTAGCGTGCCTGTTGAAGGCAGTCTAACCGATGATATCTGTGAGCCGGGTGTTAAAGTGGGTGTCGCCATTCATATGATCTCCTATCACAGTATAATTAGTTGTGAAACAATGAATTAGCTACTTCTTATTGGCATTGGCTTCACGCGCTTCTCTTTTGGTCTTAACCAGCTCTCTTACACGAATTGAAACTTCTCTAGCATTTCTGATTTTGTCTAGAGGTGTTTGAAAGTCAATATTCTTTTTGGTTACAGTATCTTCAACCTCATGGTTGGCAATTGCTATGGTAGCATCTAAAATAGAGTTTTTTGCCTCTTCAAGTTGTTGCTTATCTTGCTCAGAGAACTTTTCTTTTTTTTTGGCTGAGCCTATGAAAGATTGTAACTTTTGAAATTGCTGTGCCAACATATGATATTTTCCGTTTTTTATATCTTCTGACATTATTTCACTTTTTTAGAAGTTGATTTTTTAGTTCTACTAGATGCAGGCGCTTTTCTAGCCGGAGCCTTCTTTACTGCTTTAGGCTTCTTAAGAGTTGCCTTGGGGCTGGCTGCTTTAGGCGCTTCGACCACCACAGGATCCGGAACGCTCTCTACTTCTACTTTTTCCTCTTCAACGACAGGAGTAGTGCTTACAGTTTTTTCTTGTAAAGCCTCAACTGCAATTGCTTCAACAACTTCTTTCTTTGCTACTTCTATTTCTTGCTGCTCTTGTTCTGTCACAACACCATCTGCTACTGCATCCTCAACAACACCTCTTAGGCGATTGTAGGTTTCTCTAACAGAAGCATATTTTTTAGCGTATTTTGGACTGTGTAGTCTTCTCTTCCTTTTACCCATAGTATAACTCCCAAGTTACTAATATAAATAGTATATAAAATAAAAAGCCCTTTGTTAAGAACAAAGGGCTTAGTATTGATAAGGCTGTTTATCTTCTATTAAGAAATGGCCATGCAGCCGTCAAGCTTGGTTTGTCCGTGAAAATAAAACTTTGATCCGTCACAAATAAACTCAACGAAGTCTCCAACCGTATCTGCAGCGTTTGCTATAGTTATTTGAGTTGCGCCTGTTGTACTTGGGCCGTCGTCGTCGGTGTCTACTTCAAGCTCATTAATTCCACCAACAAGCACATCAGTGTCTACGGATGTCTTTTCTGTAATAACAAGTGTGTTAGAGGCAACGTTGGTGCCGATGACAAATCTCACCCACCAACCGTTGCCAGCCTCTGCAACTGATGGTAAGGTAACCGTGCACCCAGCAGCGGCGTTGAGCATCATCAAAGTACCACAATCGTGCACCTCTAGTTGTTTCGAAGCAGTAATCGATTCAACTTTTTTTCTATCTGCGCTATATCTTCCTAATTTAGCCATGTTCGTTTTCTCCTTTTATAGAAGGCAATGCGCCTTATCAATCATAGTAAATAGTTGTATAATACTTTAAGTTCCAAATAAAAAACCCCGCCAAGAGAAAACTCAAGGCGGGGTTAGTTTAGCTAGCTTTTATCTTAGCTTGCGCCAGCTTCGCCAAGGAGGCCGCGACATACGACAAGACCGTACATATCAGGACGGACCATCTTCTTAGCGTAACGGGTCATGACACCCTTACGTGGCACGAAGTCTTCCGTACCAAAGATGGTAGGAGTGACCTGTAGCGGGACGTAAGGAGCGTAAACAAATCCGCTCTCCAAGAAGCTTCCACCTTTACGACCAACGAGAATAAGATTTCTCATGAAATAAGGATCAACATAAACATCGAACTTCTTCGAAATCGATCCAACATTCACAGCACCAACAGTGCCACGATCTGCATCGGCGGTGACGCTAGCACGGAAACCAGCAGTAAACTCAAGGATATTAGCAACTTCAGGTGATGTCACCAAGAAGTTAGCTCCACCACGAAGAGTCTTTCTGTGGATCTGGGCTGAAACGTCATTAATGGTCTCAATAAGAGTCTCGTACCACTCGCTAACCGTACCAGTGAAGTCAGGAGCAGCTGCCGTAGCACCAAGCTCTGCACCGGTTAGGCGGTTAACAAATAGACCAGGTGAGCGTGACCAGTAGTAAGTACCAGCGGTTGCACCCTGAACGAGATCATTGAGAATCTCACGATCGATCTCTAAAGCAATCTGCTCAGAGAGGATCTGGGTAAGCTCAACCTCAGCGTCGAGATTGTGGTAAGCATTGAGGTCCTGACCAAGTTCAGGAGTCCACTTTGCCTTGAGCTTTTTGGTGACAGCGGTAACAGCGATGCTGTCAACCTTGATGTCAATCTCAGGGATATCATCGTTAACATTCACGCCATTGAACAATGAACTATTGCCTTCTCCGGCACCTTCAAGTCCCCAGTGAGCCGTACCAACAACGGCGCCGAGTGCGTCGCCTTTTGCAAACGCATCAGCTAGTGGGTAAGACAAGTGACAGTCAACTGCAGCAACGTCTGCGCTAGAATCAAACGCGTTATCACCATGAAGGGTAAAGAGAATTCTCTTTGTACCATCAGAGGAAATGTGAGTTCTAGTAAGACGACGAACAATGCGAGCGTCCTCATTGCCCTGCTGACCAAATGCTGTACCATCAGAACCTGAAGGAGTCAAATTAAGAGCGATTGGGTTGTTGTGGTTGATTGAATTCCAGACAGCGTCTGTAACTGTAACCATAACCTGAGCAACTTTGTCAGTGCCCTCAGCGGCGAGAAGATCAGGATCGTAACGAAGCTGCTTCTTCTGTGCCTCAGAGAGCGCATTAATGTTGGTCTCAGTTTGGAGATCAGCAGTAATATCGCCATATCCCGCTGCGGCTGTTGTAGCATCTGCAACAAGAACAGCTGAATTAGCAATGATAATAGAACCAGTCGGTGATGCATAGCCGTTATTTAAGTTGTAGAAACTCTTATCAGCATTGTCACCATCATAAAGGAGGTTGCCGTCTCTCGCCTCTTGGCTAAGATCGACACCACCAGTAAGCTGGCTACCAACAACTCCACCACCGTACAAGGACTGATCTGCACGTGCATTAGTTCTAGTATCAGTGAAAGTGAAGTCCATGAAGAAAATGAGGCCGGAGGGCAAGCTCATTGGCTGCACGGAAACAAGCTCGTTGGCCAAAAGACCACCGAACACACGACGAACGATTGGGAATGCAACAGATGCAAAACCTTCAACGTCGCCACCAGCCATCGAGGAAGCCTCTTTAAGAAGCTGCGCGGCTTGGTTTTCTAATAGACGGGCCATGCCCTGTCTCTTGCTATCGTTTTCGATACCCTCAAGAAGTCCAGTGCGCTCCCACTTTTCTAGCAAAGCAGCACCCTCTTTCTGTAGGCTTCTCTCAACGATGCCTTCAGTTAATTTTTTTAAAACAGACATTTTGAAATCTCCTATAATATTAGTTTTTGTCTATTCCAGCAAGGAATTTCCAACGATTATACGTTGGGTTATCTTTTTGTCTACTGGCTCTCTCTCTGCCAGCCGACAATATCATTGAAGATTGCTTTTGTACTGCTTCGCCTAGTGATTTTGGCCGCGATTTGCGAGAGGTGCTGCCCACAGTGCCTTGAAGTGTATCAAAAATTACTTTTGCTTCTTCAACAGTTTCAGCGTTTGTAACAGCTTCGACAAGTTTTTGTTTTTGCCGCTCATTTAAGGAGTCGCTGTTAAGCGCTTTGTTTTGATATAATAACTTTGCTTTTGATAAGTTTGTTGTCTCTAGTTTTTCTTTTAACAACATTGTCACTTCTTTAAGCTTTTCAATTTGCAAAGTTTTTTGCTCTAGCAAGTTTGTTAAATCATTATTTTTCTTACTTAAGCTTTCGTTAGTTATTTTCATTTTTGCAGCTGCATCTCTCATGGCAGCGCGCTCTTCGCGAACTTTCGAATCTTGTTCTAGTGCCAGCAATTCTTCCTCAGCTAACTCTAAAACAGAAGCCGGTGTGCGCATCCAGCCAGTTTTTTGTGGCTTCATGTCAACAATAAGCTCCTCAACAATTTCTTGCAGGTCGCCCTCTTCTAATTCGATGCCCTCTTCTTCTAAGTCTTCGTCTAGACTCTCTTCTTCTAATTCGATACCCTCTTGCTCTAAATCTTCGTCTAGGTTCTCTTCTTCTAAAGCATCTTCTTCGTTTAGCAAGCTTCTTTTTAAAGCATCTATTTCCTCTGTTAACTTGTCTAAAGGAATTTCTACCACATCATCAGATTCTAAAGTGGCGGCTACTGGAATATGGGCTAAAACTGAAGATTCTTCAAAATTTGAGCCGCCGGCTTGCTCTTCCTGGTTAAACGGATCTTCCATGTCTCCCAAACCAGGTATTTCGAGAGATGGAGTTTCTTCTTGCTCTAAAAGACTTTCTACGGCTTCTTTAATTTGACCTGAAAATTTTTCCAATACTAAGGTCTCTGCATTTTTCACTGCAGCTGTTCTTAAGGCCTGAGCGTCAATTATCGCTTTTTCTAACATTTCAGACATAGAGATGCTCCTGAGGGTTTATATCATAATAAGTAGTCGTAAAATATAGAAAATTCCTTTCAAATATTATCAGAGCTTTAGAGAGCGACCCAATTAACAGTTACCTTGCTGTCATTTCCAACAGTACCGCCAGTTTGGTTGGCTATTGTAACAACGCATGCGCCGTTTTGCACATTGGTGACAAAAGGCAAGAGTCCAGTATTAACACCAAGCGATGCACTAGCAATCGATGCCACAACTGTGTCTACTTGTCTGATTTGGTTGCTTATAAGCGTGAAGAATATTGCGGAGCCGGCTGATAAAGAACCATTGGTTGTTAATGTGACCTGGCCTTTTCTGGTATGTTGGGTGATCGAGGCTCCAGATCCTAAATCTAAGCTTCCAGTTGAAAATCCGTTGACAAATATGCCACCTGAAACATGCAAAGATCCTGTCATGACAAAACCGCCGGCACTTGAGACTGTTAGGACATCTGCTGAGCTAACCTCTAAGACAACTACGTCGTCGCCGACTGCCCTAAGAGAAGTATCCCCATCTTCATCTAAAAATATTCTTCCTTGCCCATTTAAATCAATATCATCAACATATAATTTTTTCCAGGCCACCCCATCGCCGCCTAGGTCATCTGTGCTGTCAGAGCCTGGAAGCACATTATTGCCAGCTGGGTCAAGAATAATATCTCCACCAGAAGCAATCGTAAAATCTCCAGCAGCTGCATGGGTAAATGTGGTCGTATCCGCCGCGTCGTCGCCTTGGTCGGCACTGAGCGTTAGTACTGCATTACCGGCTTCAGCACCTGCTATGGTTAATCCTGAGCCAGTTATTGTTAAAGTGCCGCCGGCTGCTATTGTTGTGTCGCCACCATCAACAACAGTTATGGTTGTTGAGTCTGCTGCATCATCACCTTGATCTCCCTTTAACGTCAAGACTGCAGCACCAGCCTCCATGGCTGTTAAAGTAATGCCAGATCCACTAACATGCACACTACCAGTAACACTGAGGCCTCCAGCCAGTACAAGATTATTGCCGTCGAAAGTTAAATCAGCTTCTGCGTTCATCCCATCAGTACCAGTAGCTGTTACAACTCTATTATTAACACCATTGGTCATAAAATCGCTGACATCAACCGCAATTGCATTTGTAGAAACATCGATACCTGTGCCGGCGCCAACTGTTAGTGTTACAGCACCCGAATCACCACCACCTGTAAGGCCGTTGCCGGCTGTAACACCAGTAATGTCTCCATCACCACCAGAAGAAGCGGTTAAAACAACTTGCCCAGCTGATGTAACACCCAGATAGCTTCCTGGGCCGGCAAGTGAGCCACTCTCTACAGTGTCTGTATCAAATATAAGTTTTGAGCCGCTGAGTACAAGGCCTGCAGCAGATCCTGAAATGATCATCATATCGTCAACAGAGTCTCTAAACACTATATGGCAATCTGTTGCTGTATTTGTGCCAAAGCCCAATTTTTGATCTTCGACAACTCTAATTTCACCAGTATTTTTAACACGGAACACATAATTTCCGGCGCCATTTAAAACAAAGAAGGAGTGATCTGAGCCAGTGTTATCTTTATCTAGCTCAACATTAAAACTTCTATCAGAGGCTAATCTAAAATTAGCTGATTCTGGACCGACAATATCGCCGCCCTGTACAGTCAAATCTCCAGAGATTGTTGCAGGAGAATCAATAAACATTGATGTGCCAGACAAGAAAATGCCTTGTGATGCAGAGATAGTTAGATTGCCACTATCAGCAACAGTAAATGTTGTGCTATCTAATACATCATCACCTTGATCAGCCTTTAAGGTCAGAACAGCAGATTGAGCTTCCCCAGCTGTTATAGTAACACCAGTGCCGCTGACATGCAAGCTTCCCGTTAGCATCAGTGCATTGCCATCAAAAAGTAAATTAGCTTCAGCGTTTTGAGCGTCGGTTCCAGTCGCTGTTACAACTCTATTATTAGCCCCATTTGCCATAAAATCGCTTACATCGACAGATATATCATCTGATCCAACGTCAATACCAGTTCCAGCTCCAACGTTCAAGGTCACTGTGCCAGTGGCTCCGCCGCCCGTAAGACCATTACCAGCTGTAACACCCTCGATATCTCCTGAGCCGCCGCCAGAGGATGCTGTTAAAACTATTTGACCTGTGGCTGTAACGCCTAAATAGCTGCCCGGACCTGCAATAGATCCGCTAGCCACGCTGCCAGGATCAACTACAATTTTTGAACCACTTAATACCAAGCCGGCTGAGGATCCGGATATAGTCAAGAAATCATCGATAGACTCTCTGTAATGAATAAAAGAATCATCTGCGTTTCCAAAATAAATTTTCTTGTCATCGCCAACATGCATATTGCCAGTCAGGAGAACACTACTATTGTTGTAATTAAAGGTAAAATTATTTGAGCCGCTATGCTGGGAGCCAGTTGCAAAAATAATATGTTTATCGTTAGCAACACCCATGTGAAAAACTGATTCACTAAGATCGCCTATGACAACTGATGCCATAGTGTCTAAAAATGACAATCTTATCCATGCTGACCCACTGTACACACACCAATCATTTGCAGTCCAGCTGCTGGTACCATTAATATTAGTGTTACCTGCAGTTGATACTTGCCAATAATCTCCTGCAGCTGCTGTTAAGTTAGTACTAGAGTGGTAGCCATTACTGGTTAGAAGAGTGCCATATTTTGTAGTGCCATTGCTAGCAGTACCGTCATTGCGCGCTGCGTCCCAATTACCTTGGTACCTTGCTGCGCCTATAAATGCTAAACTTCCCGTTGCCGGCATACTTCATCCTCTTTTATTCAGTTATTCCGGATCCAGTTAAATGTGGCATTCTTCTTTTTGGAATATTTGTTAACTCTGCTAGCACCTGATATCTTAAATTATTTGTACCACTAGTATTAGAAATATATAGTTTTGTAAATTTTGCAGTCAACTCTAAGCTAGTGTTTTGCGGTACAGACATAAAATGAAGGCCTTCAAGCACATCACAGCCTGCAGTAATCGTCTGAGCGCCTGCCTCGCCAGGAACGGTCACAGCTGTTGCAGAGCCACTTTGAAAGTGCACTTGTATGTTTTTATTATCAGTACTGACATTGACAACTCTAACTTTTTTTGCCACATACGGCACTTCGACCATGTGAACTTTTCCGTTATCTAAGTTCAGCGAGCCAGTTATAAATGGATATCCCGCTGCTTGGTAAGAGCCAACATTACTTAACCCAACACTAGGCGCTCCGGGGTATATAACATTATTATTTGGGTCTTTCATAATTTTCTCCTACTTTATATCTAGTTTTTGATTTCTTTCTTGTTCGGCCTTTCTTGCATTGCGTATTTTTTTAGCCTTTTCCCTGCGTTTTTTTGAAGATGGCTTTTCATAAAATCTTCTATCTAAATAGTCTTCTAATATTCTTTCTTTTTTGACCTTCTTCATAAATTTGCGTATCAATCTAGTGATATCGCCCTTCGTTTCTCTTATATGTACTGATACATTTACTGCTTTTTTATTTGACATGTGAATTCTCTATATTAAATGCTTCCATCTACCTTTTGACAACTTCTCAATATTTGATATATCAACTCCTGCGTCGACCGGAGATACTCCTGCCAGTGCTGAAGATGGTGAACCATCTGCTATTTGCTTTGTACCTTCAAAAACGTCGGCGCCAAGTTTAGATTTTGCAGATTCGTTTAGTCTTCTTATTCTTTCCTGTCTGTTCCTCTCATATTCTTCAGCTTTTGCTTGTTGGTCCGCGGTTGAGAGATTGCTTGCTTTGGCCTCAACAACTAAATTACCCTGCAGTCCGCGGGCGACCTCCTGAACTATACCGGATAATATACCCTCTTCTAATATAACCTCTTTAACTGTTTGCTTAATTAGCGGCTTAAGTATTTTTTTAAAATCAGAAGTTTTCATTCTCACCTCGTGTTAATATTTTCTCAAATAAGTTATCTAAATCACTATTTTTTGATTCATTTATATATAAATTAATTTTATTATCCATTTGTGTGTTAGCACTTAATGTTTTGTCTAAGTAAGCGCCAGGTGTTGATGGCTCCGACACAATGTCAAAGCAAATTAATTGAAAGTCGTCCTCAACAATCGTTTTACCTTTTTCTTGTTTTACAGAACCTAGGCCTCTAGAGGATATTCCTAATTTAACATTTGCTTTTACAAGATCTTTTAAGATCTGTCCAGATGGCGTATCTAAAACCTCAATTTTTCCCATCACATCATTGCCCTGCCACCATGTCTTAGTAACAAGGTGCGAAGCATTTTTGAGATTGATAACAGAATCATCAGGATGGTCTAGTTCACCTAAAGATCTACGCTCACTAATTGATTTTTGATAATTAGCGACTTCTCTCTCTAGAGTTTCTTTTCGATAAACACGACCATTGCCGTTTTTTGTACCGGCTTTTTGAATGATGCCAACAAGATAGACTGCTCCGTCCATAACATTTCTCTTTTCTGATTCGTTAAGAGCATGCACGGGACATCTACCTTCAGGGCATAGTTCAAAATATTCCTGAAGAAGCTGTTTACTCATATTATTTACTTACCCTTTTTACCAGATTTAGCTTTTGCAGGCTTTCCAAAATTGCCTGGTGTTTTTGGGCATTGATTTTCTACCTTACCTTTAACACCAAAAGTGCCTGTGCCTGGTCCGTGTCCTTTTGTACCTTTCATAGTTTTTTTTCCTTATAAAAATTAATGCAGGGCTCACCCCTGCACGTAATAGCTACCATTACAACAACGTCTAACTTCTGGCTTGTTTTGCCGTTTCATTGTTCATCACCTCCTTTTGTATTTCTAAATTTTAAACCAAAATCGTCCAATATTGAGCTTAAGAAATAACTTGTCCCAGCGGATAAGCACCCTAGAAGCAAGCCGTTTATCAAGTTGTAATCATAAGTAAATAGTTCTGTAAAACAATTGATACTCCACAAAAAAACGCCTGCCCAAAACCCTGTACAAAGAGGACAGTGAAAAAGCTCTCCTAGTTTGCCATTTATTGGCCTTATGGGGTTAAATATCGAGCCGTAAACTAGGATATACGTCAAGCCATAGGCACACAAAACAAAATATAAAAGTTCCACATATCACCTATAATCTGTATATAGCCCCGATTCCGTAATTTAACTTAGCTGGACGCAGAGATCCTTTTTCTGGGGCATGCCGGTCTGCGTCAAACTCACTATACTCATCAGGCTCTGGCTCAAGAAGATTTTTTTCAACTTCCTGCTCATATTCTTGTTGATCTTTATAAAAAGGCAATTCTTCTTCAATAAATTGAGCAATTGCATATAATAGCAATTGAATTTTGTCACCGTCCTGAGCATCTGGAATAGCAGCTTCCGAAGACATGAACAAATCTCCACCCTGAAAAGTTCCAAAATCAACAACGCCTCTACCACATAAATTTTTGTAAAGCCTCTTTTGTGTATCATATATTTCATCATCCATCTCGGATTTAGGTATCATGACTAATTTACTTTTTTTAGATAAAACCATGATATCTATTTCAGGATGATCTGAAATAATTATGTTACCATCTATTGTCTTTTTAGCCTTCAATAATATTTTTTCTATTATTTTACCAGGCGTTAATTGAATTTTAATTTTATATGACATTTCTTTGTAACTCTTTAACAACTGATTGAATTCTAAATATATCGAATATTAGACTTTCATCCAGCTTTCTCTCTCTGTAAGTTTCTATTTTTTCTAATACTTTTTGAATTTTGCTTGATGTGTTGTCATCATAAGAATTTTTGTTTTCTGACAAAAAAGATTTTATATTGTCCATCTGCTCATATAGATAAGCCTTAAACTCTAAGTTGTTTTCATCTGTAGAGTTAACATAGTTAAAAACTAATCTTTTTTGGTCTTCACTCAGCACAGAAGAATATTTTTCATTAAATTTTTCAACAAAATTTTTCATCGCCAGGTTGTTAACTTTTGGAAACTTATTGTTTTCTTTTTTAATATCCACATACGATGACAGAATTTTCTGTTCTAACAATACTTGCTTCTTAGGAGGATTTTTTTGCACCAATATTTGGTTAATCGTCGCAAGGTTCTTGTAGTTTGGCACAAAGTTGTTCCACATTTTATCATCTAAATTATTAATTTCCTGTATTATACTATTTTGTATTTTAAAGATCTTCTCCCTGTTTAGAGATAAAAATTGTTTTTTTGCTTCTAAAAGAATTTTTTCTTGTAAGGGACGTTCAATATCATCCAAAGTTGCTATGGACTTATAGATCTCTAGATCTTCTTTTAATAACTTTCCTCTGGAGAAATATTTTGTAATAATCTCTACAATGCCTTGTTTTTTCTTTATATTTTCGCTCAACGAGGCTTTTGTCAGCTCTCTTATCAGGACTTCAAAAACAAAAGCTGTATTTCTTTTTTTATTATGGCTATACTTCATCTGTGGATCTCTCCAGTGATTCTATTAATCTTTTTACTTCAGTGCTCTCAGAGAAGATATTTTTCTCTTCTTGATCATAATAATTAGAAGCTAAATCTTCTGAAAGACCTTTATAAGAAAAGCGAGTTAATTCTGCTCCAGGTAAATAAGATCTTGGGCTAGTGCCTGTGTACTGCTGTCCTCCAGAGGCTTGCGCACTTCTTTTGTAAGCACCCAAAGATCTTTTATCAGACGGCTCGCGAACATACCTTTTGCCTTTTGACCTCTCAGTTACGTATCCATCATCTCTTTTACCAGGGGGCGGAGTTGGTGCGGCAGCATCTCCACCTGGACTAGCTAAAAGAGGGCCGGCGTCGTCTGCTCCACCTGCAGCAGGCGTATCGGCTCCTGGCTCAGGAGTTTCTGGTGCTGGAGCATCAGGAGGAGTATCTGGAGCGTCACCCGGTGCGTCTAAATCTAATCCGGCGCCGAGATTTCCACCGAGATCAGCAGCACCGCCACCGCCTCCGGCCGCAGCTGCTGCTTCAGCAACTTGCTCTAGGGCAAAATCATGCTTCCTATCGTAGAACATCTCATGTTGCATACGCTCAAACTCTTCCTCATTAACATTAAGGATGTTTTTGGCAACCCATCTTCTGCTAAAGTATCCTTCAGTAGCCTCAGCTGCGGCAGCAAATCTAGATTTCCAATGCTCTAGCTCTTGAAGCTCAGCTAATTTTGAAGGATTGTTTAGATTTAGCTTAAATGATAGCAAGTCATTGCCACGATAGCCTAAAGTAAATAAATGAATAATACAGATTTTTTCTAATTCAGAAATAATCGATCTTTGTAGCCTCTGTACAGTTCTAGCAAAACGTATATCTTTTTGTGCTAAAGTAGATTTATCTTCGCTAGCGCCTTCACCGTTAGAGAGGTATGCCATAGGTATCTTCAAAGCGCTAAAAAGCTTATCTCTTAAATATTTAATATCCTCAATATCACCGGTGTAGCTTCCGCCGCCCAAGCTTTCTATTTTTGTGCTGGAAGCGCCGCCTCTAACAGGTATGTAATAATCTTCCTCCACACTTAAAGGGTTATATCTTAAATCAACTCTTCCAGAGTTAACATCAACAATTTGATTTCTTTTCATCTGTGTCATGACACGCTGCATATATTGCTCTATGTCTTCAGGTGGAATATTGCCAACATCAATATAAAATACTCTTCTTTCAGGCGATCGAACAATTCTATAAGCCATCACTGCATCTTCTAATAATGTTAATTGGCGCCATATTCTTCGGGCAGGCTCAAGTATTGAAGTACCATATGGTGCAAACTTGTCATTACCCAAAACTCTAAAATGGCCGACTTGCCAGTTCTCTAATGTTAGGCCGGCAGTATTCCATTGGTATTGAATATAGTTTGGATTATTTTTATCTTCGCCCTCGATTCTTTCTACTTCATTTGTTGGTAACCCTATGACATTCTTGATTCCCTCATCCTCTTCAATATCAAGATATAAGAAAAAATCACCATATTTGCACATTGAGCGGCTCCAACCATATAAATTAAACTCTATGTTAAGAACATTATGAAGAAGGGTATCTATGACAGTTTTTATTTCTTGATTGGTACACAAAATGTTAATAATTGGCCTGTAGACTGAAGAAGTGGTCATTTCATCAGCATATATATCCAATGCAGAAGCTATTTCAGGGGTATATTCCATTTGATCAAAATCAATATATCTGTCAACCCTGCTTTGATTAGCATACATATCTGCTTGCAGTGAATCGTAAACGTCGTAAGAAGATAGTTTAAATTCTTGACCGCTGGCAGATCTAAAGCGAGTTTTATATTTATCTAGCTGTCTTCTTTTTAATCTTTTTGTATCTTGCCTTCTATACTTAACTAAAGGTCCTGAAAGGAGCTTTGTTAACTGACGGAATAGAGGACTAGTCTCATTCCTAGGATTATGTTTTTTGCCTTTTCTATATGGTTGAACCATTTTTTACCCCTTTAGCAACCAAGAGAAGTTTTCATACTGTTCTCTTTGTTTGTCAATTTTTTTATCTCGTCGCAACTTATCATATCCTATCATACCTGGTATGCTCGTGTTCAACTTTCTATCCGTAGAAGACAAAGAAGAAAGAAAAGCTTTTTGATATTGAATATCCCTTTGGTTAACATCATATGCTACTTCCCTAACCCAACACCCAATCGCACAAGCCATGATCAAATCATCATTATATTTTTTCATAGCCTGTGGTTTGCCGTTGTGCCAAACAAATGTCCTCATTTCATCATGTAATCTTTTTGATTTTATATTAATTAGTTTATTTCTAACAAACTCTTCTAATTTAGCGACGATCAAAGGTCTTGTCTTCATTGTAGTTGAAAAGCCAGGTACAACAGAATTCATTCCTTCAGCCTGTAATGGATCAACATATTCGTGTGTGGATTTTTTAGAATAATACACATTAGGATATCCTACCTCAATCAGTTTATTTACAACTGTCCAGCCAACAGTGTTGTTCTCAACTACAATCATACAATTTCCAAATTCTCTACCAATTGATAGAAGCATGTCAGAAAAAACATCTGGAGTGGGCTTTCCTTGATATTCTGCAATTATTTCATTTGTTTCAATTTTAAATATCATGAAAGTTGAATAATCTTTTCCGTCTCCTCTAGCTACATCTGCAGCTAGCATATAGTTGCTCTCATTTTCATATTCTTCCCATATCCACAAATTTCTATCAAAGCCTGTTTTATACTTTGGCTCGCATATATCTTTAGAGATTATTTCTAAATCCTCTGGGTGAAAGACAGTCTCACCAGACATGTTGAAATTACATTCAAGCTCTTGTGCGATTTGACGTCGAGACATGTTTCTAGTTTCTTTCTCAAACCAAGATTTGTCTCTTTCAGGATGCACATCCCAAGGTAAAGTTGTGATGTAGAAGTTATTTTTTTCAGACTGCGCATCAACACAAGTTTGGTGAAACCAGTTTCCTACACCATTCGGCGTTGACAAAGCAATACAGCGCCCACCAGTTGAGAGAGTTGGATAGAGGCCTGTCCATAATTCATCCAAACCTTCAACATGTGCTGCCTCATCAATGACAAGCAAAGATAAAGCCTCAGAGCGACCAGCATCTGAGCTTGTAGAACTAGCTTTTATTTGTGATCCATTTGATAACTCAAAAGAAGTTCTATTATCAATTGAAATGTTTGATATGCGCATCCAGTTTGGTAAATTTTTGTGTATTGATTTTACTTTCTTTACCAAGTTTGCAGCAGTGCCAAATTTTGTGGCTATGACTAGAACATTTTTGTCGCGGTGAAACAGCATCAGCCAAGCAATATAAGCAGCAGATATAGTAGATATACCTAACTGGCGCGCCTTCAAAACAACGTTAAAGCGATGATCATTAAAATCATGTAGAAGTGTGGTCTGAAAATCGTAAGTCTTAAAAGGAATTAATCCATGCATCGGATGAGATATTTTAGCATAGTTGTTTATAAAATAAACAGGATCCTTGCCAGATTTTAAGATTTCCTTTACTATATCATCTTTTGTTAGCTGAAAAGACATCTAGGACTTAGGGCTTTTTTGATTTTTATTGACTGGGCCACTTCCCCAAGCGCCTTGGTCTAAAAAATCTTTAAAGTTTTTCTCAAGCTCTTCGCGGCTAGGATCTAAAACGTCTAACACATCACCCATATTACCAATGCTGTATAGACATCTGGCAGTTGCCCAACAACGCACTCGACTTGAAGACTCAACTCTAATTTTAACATCACCTTGTTTAGTCAAAGTTAGGTTACTGTTTGTGTTGGCCTTAAATCTTTTTTTAAGTTCAGACACTATCTTATTCATCATTTTTTGAGTTTCCGCTTCAAAATCCTGGCTATAGATTTCTTTTAGTTTAATATCAGAATGATATGATAATATTAAAGTCTTACCGGATACTCCAATGTTAAATCCATCCATAACCCGGGAATCATATATAGGGTGGCCAGTATGTCTTTTCATGCCAAAATCAAGAGGCTCACCGTCAGCAGTGAGGGCGCCATCATAGCCAATATCCGCTGCGGCTTGAGCGATCCCTTCTAGAATTTCAAGTACTTTTTTCGACATTTTTTAATCTCCAATTTATTTATTATTTTTGCAAGGGACATGTCTTTCATATTTTTCTATATAACATCTCTCACAGCACAAGTACTTAATCATGTAAATATCGTCATTAATTGATTTAATTCTTGTATTACACAGAGTACAATTTAATTTTCTCTCTTTATTAAGTAGTTTGCGGGTTATTAAAACACCGTCAACATTTTCTAGTTCAGACGTGTGCTCAAAAGACTTCTCTTTATCAATACGCTCTTGTAATTGTTGTATATATTCTTCTTCTTTATCTCTGTTCCAATAACTAGCTGGATTCTGTATAGCCTCTTCACCATATTTTTTTTTAATTGCCTTTTCAAGACCAGCTATATAATTTAGATCTTTTTTGCTCATCTTGCAATTTCCACGCTGGCGTAAAATACCGCCACAGATAATAATATTCCAATTGTTACTCCTCCTAATACCCACCACTCTGTGTGGCTGGGCTTCATTTCTTCTTTCAACATTAAATTTAAATCGTTTATCTGCTGCTCTTTTATTTTAATTGTTTCTTCATGTATCTTCTTTAACGAATCATGGTCAATCCTTAGAAGATCGTAAGCCATTCTTTTATCAGCTAAATCTTTTTGAAACTCTTTCCTTAGCTCCAGCTCAATTTCCATGCGAAGATACTTCTGATCTACAATCATCTTTGATGCCGCAACAGAATCAAGTAAAACACCAGCAAATGGCGCTTCCTCATCGATAGCAAGAGAAGTTACTCTACCATCTAGCCCTTCAGCATTAGCTTGAAGGGGGAATACAAAAATAGCCAACGCCACAAATAAAGATATTATTTTTCTTAGCATATATCACCCTTTTTTTAAGAACTCTGAACTTAAAATTTTTGCAATGTCCTCTGCTAACTTTTCAGGTCTATCTTTGTTTTTTTCAATTGTTTCTGCAAGCTCTTTTTGCTTTTCAATTTCAAGCTCTTCAACTTTGATATCATGTTCTTCTTCAATTTTTCTGATTTCTTCAACGTGTTCTTCAACAGCTTGCTCTTTTTTAACGTCTTTTTGTTCATTGACTTCCTTTATAACTTTTATTTCTTTTTCGTAATTCTCTTTAGACTTCATCAAAAGACCAAAAAGCTTCTCTTTCAAGCCTTTACTGGACACCATTGAAAATATCAACAATATTATTATAGCAGGCCAATACCAATAATGTTTAACCCAAGTCCAAACTTTTTTCCAAAAAAGTGCGGAAAGCATTAGCAACCACCGCAACTCACACACTTGCAGCAAGCGCAGCAAGCTTTGCAGCATTCTTCTATGCAGCAGCATGCTCTCTTAAATAAGTTTAAAAATTTCTGTAATAATGATTTCAT
>CETN01008565.1_pt1 | contig 29385 bp, 27 predicted proteins | sample 531301 | NCBI WGS metagenome assembly CETN01 (sample SAMEA2622656, study PRJEB7988) | marine metagenome | isolation source: saline water (ENVO:00002010), including
CTTGAGATAGTCTGTGCGCCTGTGAGTGCGAGTGTCCCTGCGGTGACGTTGAGATTTGCGCTGCCTGTGTTTATTGCTAGTGCGTTATTGCCGCTGGTATCAATGGACGCTGCCGCATCAAACGAAAACGTCCCTGCATCTGACTCAATCGTGCCAGCGTCTAACGTCAACGTAGCTGTTCCAGCGTCTAATGACAGATTATTGTTACCCGATGTATCAATCGTAGCGGCTGCGTCGAATGACAATGTGGATGCGTCTGATTCTATGGTATTCGCATCCAGTGTCAGTGTAGCTGTACCTGCATCGAGCGTTAGGTTGTTATTGCCAGAAGTGTCAATGGTGCTTGCAGCATCGAACGACAGCGCAGTAGCTTTGACGGCTAATGCTTGTCCGCTGTCACCGATGCTATCTGCGTAGAGGTTCGCCCACCGCACTGACGTAGTGCCTAAATCGTCGGTGCTATCGGTATCACTAACTATATTGCTACCTGATGTTATGCCGGCTGTAGCTGTAACTAATCCAGTTACGCCTAACGTGCCTCCTACTGCCATATTGCGCGAAAAGAAACCATCGCGTGGCCGGGTCGCTCCCGATTTACCTATATCGTAGGTCGCATCGGAAAACAGCAGATCGCTCGTCACGGTGGCATTCACGGTCAACGTGTCTGAAGCACTGTCTCCCACGACTACAGCACCATTTAAGGTTAACCCACCGGTTAACGTCAACGCGCCGCCTACACTGACATCGCCGGCAAATGTTGCTGCTTGTGCTGAAGATAGTGTTAATGCGGTAGTGCCGTTTGTTCCGAGGGTAAACGCGTTAGTCGCGTGGTTGTATGTGATAAGACCTATGTCGTTATCACCCGCATCCCCAAACGCAATTTTGCCCGTACTGGACCCACCTGAAAGAATTGTAATACCCGACGCCGTGCTGTTTTCAAACACAGCTTCGTCTGCATCTGATGCCGCTTGCACTGTGCCGGCAGATCCGGTGTGGACGTGTAGCTGACCACCATCAGCCGCAGCCAGTCCGGTTCCAATAACCAGCTCACCCAACACATACGACGCCGTGCTGTCTATGTCGCTATTGTTGATTGTGTGCGTGTATATGTTTTGAAATTCAGCGTTGAGGTCCGAAGCGGTTAGTGTTTCTCCGCTCACCCAACTCTTTAATGCTGTAAGATTCATTCAGCCTTTTCTCCCACGGTCTTATGATTTATTGGCCGGGCCGTGTGCCGGCTACTCTTCCCTTAATTGTCGCACGCCAATTTGCGACGCCGTCCTTCCAATCAATCTTAACATGTCATTGGGAATTGCTTGTTGGAAATTTGTCTCGCCGAGCATGTAGCGCGCGAGCCCGGGCTTAGTCATAAACTGCGCAATACCCACGTCGGTTACAGCCCGTGCTGCAAGACGCGCCAACGCATCCCGCGTATCTCCACCTTTTTTGAACATCCCGGTCAGCGCATCGACTACGTCTGACCCATACCCACCTTGAAAATTCACATAGCGCGCCGTGTTGCTAAAGTTTCCCATCGACCGCTCGCCTTGCGTCATTTCTTGCAATGCCCTCGCCACGGTGCGCAGCTCGTTGTATACATCTGTTCCCAGCAACGCTTCTACCGAGCCCGGTCTACTCTTTTCTAATCCGTCTAAGTAGTTATTAATGTGCTTGCCACTTATGATCCTCTGCAGATCCTGTGGATACATACCCGAGCGCATTTGATCCGATGAAATAGACCCAGCCGCTTTTAAGTTTTCAAAGAATGCATTTATAATCGACGCCCACGCGTCTGCGCCCTCCTTAGTTATCCTCAACCCCGACGGCGTTCCCTGCTGGCCTATACTAATTTTAAAATTTATAATCTCTTCAGGCGTCATATTTTCAAACACTGTGCGGGCAATTTGGCTGCCTTTTTCCTCATTCCCCATTGCCCTGCGAACTGCCCCCGACTCTTTCACCCGAAACAATGACTCGGCTGCGTCTGCCGCTTGTCGCCCGAGTGCGTACGCTTGCGGATTGTTTGTGCCGCCACCTTGACGCAGAAACTCCATCTCGGCGTAGTGCATTGAATCCGCAAGGTTACGCATTTGTGTTTCTACCGAGTCGTCAAAAAATGGTTGAGCCGAGCGTCTATTGGTGTTTAACTCGGTGTATATCTGTGTCTTTACTCTGCGCACGTCGTCGAACGTGCGCGCTCCCAACGCCAGCTCCATTGCGCTTGCCAGCTTGTCTAAACCGAGCACGCCTACGTTGCCCTCACGCTTAAACAAGTCTGTATTTTCTATTGCATTCAACGCATTGTCTATCGCAGTGCGGTCTATAGGTGCAGCCCTATCTACGCCACCTTGCGTAAAGAAGTCTGTATACAACTTATTGATATCGCCTTGACGAATATCCGTTGTCGTTTCTATTGCACCACGTATCCGTTCGCCGGTTTCTATAGCTGCGTCTGCGCTACTGGCAGTAGGACCGCCCTTTGAACCCGCTTTTTTCTGCAGGTTGTTCATCGCTCTTTGAAACTCTCTAAAAAGCGGTTCGTCTGCTTCGCGCATAATTTCAGTTGTTACTTGATTTGTGCGAGCGACGTTTGCCATGCCTCCTATAAATGGGGACGCGGTCCTTATTTGAGGAGGAGCAACTTTCATCATCTCTGTGCCTGCAGCCTTATCAGCCTGACCCACAAGATCGCGGACTTGCTTCATTGCGCCTGTTTGCGCTTTCTTCGCCGCTGGCCCTTTTAGCAGTGCAGTTACACCCTTCTGCATTAACTCGCCACCCGCTGCAAACGCGCCCTCTAACGCAGTTTGCCCTACGTCATATCCTCGCTCTGATCCTGCTTCCTTTGCCATGCCCTGTCGAAATGCATCTCCACCCGCGCCACCTACAACAGTCCCAGCCCCCGGCTTTACGAACGATCCCGCAATACTCGTCACCATTGGGATCGCGTCTCCCAACATATCAGCGAAGTCGTAAATAGTTATCTCATCTTCATCGAACTTTTTCAATCCTTGCGGCGTATTTACAAACAGCTCGCCATTTTTTATTTGTATGGCTTCGCGCGGCACGCCACGGCTCACCAATATGTCGACCTTACCTTCAGGCTCTGGATCGAGCGACGCTAACATACGATTTTTGAATTGCTTCATTAAGCCACCCAGATCTGCAGTTGCAGTAGGTGGTTCGTCTTGCATGTTTGCAGACGGCAATGCAGGCGCAGTGTATAGTTGGCGATATTGCTGTAGTTGGTTTTTAGCCATTAGTATGGACCTTTTCCGCGACTAATTGCTTCTACTTCATATAGGCTTGTTATCTCACGGTTCATTTGATTTACTAATTCACCCAACGTGTTTCTAAGTTGCTCTGGTTGCGTGAATATTCCCCCTACTAATCCTTCGTAAAAATCCTGCTCGGCTTCGGTTAAGGCTGCTCCAGAGCGATAACGTGCTACCGTGTCACGAAGGAATCCTAATTGCGTTAGAAAGTTTGCCGCTTCCGGCCCAATCGCTTCTTGCTCGCCCATAAAATAAGCGTAACCTTTTTTTATAGCTCCCTCACTTCTCCCAAACGCTTCCTGTATTTGCCCTATTGCACCCGGGTCAGCTAAAGTATCTATTGCCCTCAAAGCATTCGCACGTATAGTCGTCAACTGCATGAGTTTGTTTTTCTCAGTTGCGCTAAAGTTGTATGCGTCACTTGCTGCATCAATTCGGTCTAAAAATGAATTCAACATATTTTCTGACAGGTCGTAGCCTTGCGCTTGTAAACCAGCCTCTAATGCAAGGACGCCACTTTCATAGTTTGTCTCTGTCGCTTGCTTTACTGCACCGTCCAATATGGTATTGAATGTGCTTCTTATTTTTGCTGCCTGTTCATTGTATCCTGCCACCGCCGATGTAAGCAATTCGGGGGACTTTATACCGCTCTGCTCAACTATTAATCTCCGTGCCTCGTCACCTCTAAGAAATGGGTTTAACGTAGCCACGTTACTTCCAGCATCTGCTGCAATTCGGATACGATTGCTACCACTGAGCGTCGGGCTACCAGCGGCATCGGTTGCAGCATTTATCTTGTTTATGTCTGCTTGTGCTTTTTCCATTTGCAAGTCGAACAATTTTTGGTCTGCCACGCGTTGCCCGTAAGTAGCGTCAAACACATTCTGCCCATACTCGCTCATACCATCTGGGGCTTGTGGCTGCCTACCTAATGTTTGTAATAATCTGGGGTCGCCTTGTGGTAACATTTGCAACGCCGCGCCAAACGTTGCCGGGTCTTCAGGTAGTGGTGCAGCCTGTGCAGCTGTTGTCGCTAAATTCTTATCGCGCGCCATTTCTGCATTTGCAATTTGCAAATCTCGCAATCTGTTTAGTGCCGCTTGGTTTTGTAATCCACCATACAGGCTAAATGCTTGCGAACCTATGCCGGCTGCTTGCCCTATACCACGCAGAAACTTTGCGCCGCCAGTTGATTCAACTTCTACAGGTGCAACCTGTGGATTGCCGCCAAATGCGCGCGACAAATTCGCGCGCGCTACCCGTCTATCTAATTCGCGCTGGGCTTTCTTTTGTTGATTTCGGTCTAAATACGATGCCCCCAAATTGCCCAACATATTTACACCCTGCAGGGCTAAGGCTATTGTCATTGGCTCTGGCATTATGCTCTACCTTGTCCGTATGATGTGTTTGCGCGCGCACGGCTTTCACGCAATTCAGCAGCGGTCATACCTGTCATTCTCATTATTTGTTCATCGGTTAAATCTGGCATATTTGCAGCAGCTTCAGCTATTTGTTCACCTGTTGGTGTTTCTATATTTAAAATATTGGTAGATTGTCCACCTAATCCTAATGCTTGCCTTATGCGACTTTCTACATCTGTATCTTCTATGCCAATGTCTGCAGCTTCTGCTGCTAATAGTTGAACTATATCTGCATCTCTAAAATTTCTGTCCTGAAGTGCTGATGCTCTATCGGCTGCTTGGCCTGTTAGTGTTCGCCTACCGCCCACGCGTCCATAAAGCGCATCTGCTAATGCTTGATCTGCACGTACGTTGGCATCTTCTGCTCTTGCTTCTGAACCGCGCGAAGCTGCTATATCTTGATCTATTGCCTGCCCTCGCAATGTGCGCGTGGCTGGGCCACTTGCCCCACGCGCAAAATAATCGCCGGTTACGTCGGCTTCCGCTAACCTTCCTTGCAATGCCTGTGCATTGATGTCGCTTCTTAAGGCGCGCTCTGCCCGGTCGTCGGCTGTAAGTGCACGGGCAAGCTCTTGCTCGACTGTGCGACCCTGTAGGGTTTGCTCTGGGCGCCTACTGCCTCCAAACTCCAATCGCCCTGTCCTGTCCGCTTGCGCTAATCTATTCTGTAAGTCTTGCGACCTTATGTCCGCAGATAGCGCGCGCTCTGCGCGGTCCCTACCTTCAACCGCATCTAATATCTGTTGGTCTGCCAAATCGCGTTGTATTGTACGCTGTGACGGTCTACTGCCACCAAAATCCAGTTCGCCCGTCAAACCAGCTTGTGCTAACCTATTCTGGAAGTTTTGTGATGTAATATCTGCGCCTAACGCCCTATCTGCGCGCGCGTCTGCAGCCTGTTGTATCTCTCTATTCTGTATAGCACTTTCAATGTCTTGCTCTGCTAAACGTGCTTGAAGCGTTTGCTCTGCTGGCATATTTGCACCGCGTTGGAACTCGCCTGTAACGCCGGCCTCTGCTAATCTATTTTGCAAATTCTGTGACGCTACATCTGCATCGAATGCGCGCCCGGTCAACGTCTGCCGTCTGCCATCCTCGTCTTCAACTGCGCCAAAGAGCGCAGATTCTAATTGCTGCTGTGCGCGCTCATCGCCCGACAACGCCAAATCCCGCTGCAGATCAAATTGTTGCTGCTGCAATGTGCTAATTGGCGCACGATTCGCCCCGGCTTGAAATTCTCCCGTCACCCCTGCTTCTGCTAATCTGTTTTGAAGATTCTGTGCCGCTATATCTGCGTCTAATGCTCTACCTGCGCGTAAATCCGCACCCCTTGCTAATTCACGCTGCTGTCTCTGTGTTGCAAGGTCTGACTCTAATGCTCTCGACTGCAACGTAGCCAACGGCGCTTGATTGGCCGCGCCCGTATCAAACCTACCCGTCACTTCTGCTTGTGCTAATCGACGCTGCAGTTCAGCAGTGTCAAGATTAGACTCCAACGCATCGCCGGCTCGTATGTCTGCCCGGCCTGCAAGATCCCTATTTAATTGCTGATCTAATATGTCTTGATTTAAGGCGCGTTGTGCGCGGCTATCTGCAGCACTTGCTAAGTCTCTTTGCTGCGCCGATGTTGCAAGCCTATCCCCGAGAGCTTGCTGCTCCCTAAAGTCTGTACTTGTTTGCAGCCTACGCAAAAGGTCTTGTGTTGTTAAGTCTGACGCCAGCGCATCTGCTGCCCTTGCGTCTCCTGACAATGCAAGCTCCCTTTGTAGGTCTTGTGTAGTAAGGTCTGACCCTAACGCTTGCGCTGCCCTTGCATCCGCTGCGCTTGCCAGCCTGCGCTGCTGTGCTTGTGTGGTTAGGTCAGAGCCCAATGCTTGTGCAGCGCGCGCGTCGCCGGCTGTAGCTAATAATCTATCTAATCGCTCGCTCGTTAGCCTTGACCCTAACGCATCAGCTTCTCTTTCGTCTGCTGCTGTAGCAAGAAGCCTGTTTTGCCGCTCTGTAGTTAATTGGGAGCCGAGTGCGTCGGCTGCCCTTGCATCTCCTGCAATCGCTAACCGCCGCTGTAAGTTTTCCGTCGTTAATCTGGAGCCTAACGCTTCTGCCTCTCTTGTGTCTGCAGTTGCTGCTAATCGTCGTTGCTGCTCTGCCGTCACTAAATCAGATCGCAGACCGCGCTCTTGTCTGTCTCCTTGATCGCGCGCAAGCTGCCTGTTTATCCTGTCGGTTTCTAACCCTGACAATTGGGCCTGCCTGCCAAACACATCTTGCTGTGCTTGCCTTCTAAGGCCCGCATCGGCTATCTCAAGCTGATCTCGTCGCCCTTGCAGTCCTAACGCCTGTGACACTGCGTCGCCCGCCATGCCCGCTTCTAAGGCTTGCCTGCTGTCCATTTGCCCGGACAGACCCGCCACATCGCTTATTGCCCCACGCTCTAAATTCTCGTTGGCTAATCCTAACGAATCTCGCCGGCCTTGAAAGTTGAGCGCGTCTGCCAGCGCCTGCGATTGTAAGTCGTAAGCGCGTGCGTTAATGTCATTAAGAGTCCGCTCCCGCGCCCCTATAAAATCACCAAATGCTTCCGCTGTGTCTCCGCTTCTCAACACGCCCAGCCTGTTTAGCTGTTCGCGCAACTGCTCTTGCTCTTGTTGACTGCGCCGCAAAAAATCTGCTCGCTGTTGTTCGATTAGTGGGTTAGTTCCACCCATCAATCTTTCTTGTATTACTCGCTCTGCGTTAGTTGCTAAATCGCCACCTAAATCTACCCCACTGTCAGTGAGCCGTGAACGGGCTACGCCGAGCGCCTCGGCTAACGCTCCTTCGTCGTTTAGTTGATCTTCTTGCAGCCGACCCATCACATTTGTTTCAGCAGTTGTTGCTAACCCGTCAGCCGGGTTTATCATCTGCCCACCGAGAGATTGATTTAGTAATTCACGTTGCACCATGTCAGCGCCTGTGTTTACGCTGTCGCTAACAATTGCTTCGCCTGTCCCTGCTTGCAAATTGTCGTCTAATCCTAAAAATTGGTAGGGCGTCTTTATGCCTCGGGTCAAGCCTCCTGTAGACGATGCGGTTTTTTGCACGCCAGTGTTAGTTGCCCTGTCGGTAGTTACGTCTGGTCCGGTTGTTGCTGCTTGTGCTGTCGTTATATCTTGCCCGGGAGTTGCTGCGCGCGTTGCAAATTGATTACGTATAACAGGATTCGCTCTGGTAGCAAATTGATTTGCTACATCTGTTGCCCGAGATGTTGTTTTATCGTTTATGTCTAATTTTTCATATGAGTTGGGATCAAACGTGCCTGTCCCAACATTAGTAACGCCTGTCCCATCCCCTTCTACTGTCGGCATCCCTGTGTAATCTACCTGATTAGCAAACCCCATTGCTTTGTATTCTTCTGGGGTGCGCATGATGCCGGCGTCTGCGTCTGCGAAAAATTGATCAAACATGCTGGGGCGGGAAGGCGACTGCTGGGGTGCATTAGCAAAGCCCATTGCTTCATACTCAGCAGGGCTTCGCTGTATGCCTGCGTCTGCATCTGCAAAAAACTGGTCAAACTTGCTCGGTGGGGAGCTTTGATTTCCTTGTTGGGATCTTTGTTGTGCTAAAGCCTTAATTCTGGGACTAACTGCTCGATTCCTTAATATATATTGAAGATTATTGGGGTCAGCGTCTAACATAGCTAACACCTGCGCCTCTTGCTCAGGGCTATCCGAATACCCGGTGTTTCGTGGCGCAAAGTTATTGACGGTATTGGCCTGTGGCGGCATATTTGCCGCCGTTTGTTTTGTCCCAATCCCGCCCATTGCCTGTGAAGCTGATGCTCCACCTGTTGGGCTTTGGCGAGGCCCAACGACCGCATTATTTCCGGTCGTGAGCGTTGCTCCCAACCCCCTCGTAGGTGCAGGCGCAGTACCCTCTCGTCCCTGTTGCCCAAAGCCTAACGCCTCGTATAGTGACTGCATGTTTTGCTGTTGCGCACCATTGTTAAGCATATCATTATTGCCACTACTTGCATTACGCCGTTTTGCATAATTTAGGGGGTTTTGATTAGCCCCTCTTATTTGTCCGAATGCCATTAGCTTACACCTGCTCTGGGTTTGCGTTGCCTGCCAATAACTTTGTATTGCAGGTGCGTTCGACGAATACGATACGGTTCGTCTTTTGTATTATTGGTAAACTTTAACGAACTGTGTGGGTCATATCCCTTTAAATCTAAGTCTTTACTAACCATACGCTTTGTACCTACCGCGTCTGAGTCAAGCGTAAATGCATCCATCACGCCGCCGCCGCCTGTTGTCGTCAGCGTCCCTACGTTGCCCCCTACGCCCTGCGATTCTTGTTGTACGGTTAATGTGAACGCGCCCAACGAGTCATAATATGTCCGCGCATAAAGCCACCGAAGGTCTACGTCTCCCCCCAACGGCGCTGGTGACGATGTTTCAAAATGACTGTCATATGCTGCCGTCTCGTGGTTGTATGTTGCTGCCGGCGCGTGGTCTAACAATTTGCCGTTAAAATTTCCTGCATGTGGCTTGTCGTCAATAATTCCCGCACAATTGCGTTCAAACGTATCACTTAGCCCGTTTAATGGTCCATACCACGCAAAACGCGTTTCGCCGCTTGTCTCATCTGCGTAGCGATGGCGCAATGACATAACCATAATTTCATTGCAATTCGTATTGTCGTTTGGCAACCAAAACCACACCTCGTTTTGGTCTGCATAATATATGGCAAAACTTTGTTTGAGCCGGCTTTTGTTTACATTAGCCCAATACCCTTCGTCAAGTGCGTAGGATACTTTGTCCACCGTTTCCCCACCGGCCCACAGATATACCCCATCCTCCAATACATACACTTGCGCATTGCCGGGAATCGTGACAATAGCCCGCCCAGATAAACTACCCCCCTGCTGCGGGTTACGCGGATCTGTCGTTGTGCGCTGTTGTAGCTGATACGGGATAGTTGCATTGCCTGTGGGGATAAGCACCGCAATAAAATCCTCGGTATGTATCGCCAATGCGTTTTGTAGGGGCTGTAAGCCCCTTACAGGGCTACCGAGGTTGTAAAAGGAGGTAGCACCCCACGTTTCAGGATCACCCGCACTGGAGTACCACACGCGGTCCTCGTTTGCGTTTGTGTTTGCCATCCATACGCGGTTGTCAAAAAACGCAACGTGGTCTGCCGTTGTAAATCTACTGTCAACGTCTAATGCGGCAGCGTTGCCCGTCCCAGTCCACTTTATAGGCGCGTCAACTCCGTTTGTTAGCACGAGCGTATCAAACGCCCGCACCCATTCAAACGTGTTGTCGTTTCCTGCTGTGATTGTTACTGAGCCAGTAATAGCTGACCATCCGCTATCGTATTTGTAAATGGCTGCGCCGGCCACTAAAAATACGTGCTCGACTCCTGTTGACGGTACGCGAAATTGTCCGCAAGCTGTGACCGTTGGCGTCCCAGATATTGCCGCTGCATTTTGATAACTTTTAGTGCCTAAAACTTTTTCAATGCCGGCAGATTGCGTTAGGCGCGTATTAAGCATGTCTTGCAACCCATTAGGACCAATGTCCTCTGGCGGCAAATCATATCGCACGCCCATTGTCCACGGGCCGTATTTTATTGTATCAGCAGCTATAGGCATTAGCCCGCCTCAACCACAAGCTGGTTGTCTGTGCGGACCATGTAGTCATGGTCTTCAACTTGCGAAGGATACCGCCGATTGCCCTGTTGCAGCAGGTTTTGTTTTTTCATAAGAGTGACTGCGCGGGCCAATTCGCCAGCTTCTCTTTGCGCTCCCTGCTCGTCACCTTTTTCCTGCAATAGCAATTTCGTAGCCCCATAAACCAGCGCCGACTCACCTATTTGCGGAATGCCTAATTTTAGGAAGCTATACCCGTCATTCGACGCAGACCACGTAGATATTGCCATTTGATATCGCGCCCGTATTTCCTGCCCGGTGGTTGATGGCGTGTAATAAAACTCAACCTCTGGGTAGCCGGTGGTGGAGTCCGTACCACCGACTAAAACCTTATACACATTCCCGGAGAGGCTGCGGTCTTCATCCCAGAGGTCGTACTCGTCTGGCCCTATAATCTCTATAGGCCATTCGTCGGTCACATTCATAAACGACCACCACGCGCCTACGTACCCGTCTACGGGCGTATAAACGCGTGTATTGGCTGCCGACTGGTAAGTAGAGGTAGTGCTGCTGGAGCCGCCTGAGAGCGTCTCAGAGGCTGTAAACGCTGCTGATTCGTTATAGACAAACAGCAACCCGTTGGTAGTATCGTGTGAGTCTACTACCGCTGTACTGCCAGACGAACTACCTGTGATGGTTTCGCCTACAGTATATACGCCAGACGCACCAGTTATTGTAAGGGTTTTTGTTGTGCGAAAGGTTACAGTGCGGTTCAACCACCACCACTTTAACAGATTTGCAATTTCAACCGCATTAATATTTAAATAGCGCCTTGCCCGGTTTTTAAATGTAGTGTTGGTAGCTTCCAATCCTACCCGGTCAAGCACTAATTCTATGCCTTCAGCTAATGTCATTCATATCACGTTTGCCCACGCTCCATTTTCGTAGCACTGGAGCTTATTGGTTGTCGTGTTGTAGATGATCCACCCATTAGATGCAGAAAGCGCGTCGCGCTCTGCTGTGGTCACCTGCGGCGCTGCCAGCACTGTGCCGGCTTCTATCACGTCAAACTGCGCTATCGTTCCAAACGACGTTGCTTGTTTTTGCTGACCGGCTACTACCGGTGAGCGTTGGTTCATTACAACGCGCCCACATCGTTCGGCAACGTCTGGTCTGCGGCAATGTCAAAACGCACGTTGCCGTCCATCTTAGTGCCGGCAGCGTGATGGTCTAACCAGAGCTTGTATTCCTGCGTCTTCACCGGTATTTCTTTTTCGTCTAACATAGCTTCTTCTTTGTTAGACGTTGTTTGCCCATCGACCGCTATGTACATCGGAATCCATGACGGAGGCAGCGGCACCCACCCGGGGTCGTGCTCTATTTCAACGCCACCATAGACACGCAGTGCTTCTTCCTGCCGATAGTTGCGATTGTATTCGCCTTTAGGAGCGCCCTTGCCGGCAGTAATACCCAACACCTCTGCAGCGTTAGGTGCGGCTGCAAGCAAGTCAACTAAGCGCGATTTTGCTGTTGGGTCATCTTTAACTTCGTTTAATATCTGGTCTATTAGACGCCCGGGCTCTGAAGGTTTTTTCTTTTTTCTTGCCGGCTTCACGTCTACCAGCGGCTGCAAATCACCTTCGTCTATCGCTTTTGCGTTAGCTGCTTCAACCAGCTCTTGCGCTTTTTTGTCTGGTTCGCCCTTTTTTTGACCTACGGGTTGACCCATTGAATCAAACCCACTGTCGCTACTTTGCCGCTTTGCCATATTCTGCTTTCGTATTGTGTGTCTAAAGCAATGCGCGAAGAGCCGCGATGACCCCTCGCGCAATTACATTAGGAGTACTTGAAGTCTGCTACGTGCGGACGAACAAGATTTACTAATGCCAAACCACTGCTCGGCGTGTCAAGCGCCGACGCTGTAGTCATACCGTAAATCAAGTCGCCGCCCACTTCTGCGTCATCAATAGACCCACCCGTACTGGTCAGGAAACAAGCTTTATTGTCTGCAAGGCTTGCCAGCCCCTTGACAACGCCCAAACCTGACACCTGATAGAAGCCATAATAGTTTGCAACATTAGCTGACATGCTGGTTCCTATCATGCCGGTATCGTTAGCCGTAGCCAGCGACGTCGTAAACCCGTTGGCGTCAATTAGTGCCGCACTTCCTACTACAGTTGAAGCAACACCTTTAGCGTAAATGAACTCGCCTACGCCGTAGTTAGTGCTGCCGTCGATATCCTTAGCAGTCACGATGGTCCCCAGCGGGAAATTCTGATACGTGCTGGTTTCATCAATATTCTGACCACCACCGATACTTCCGATGATTTTCCAATTTGCCATTCAGCGTATACCCTCTCTTAGATTCCGGTTATGTTAGTTGCCACGCCGAGACGACGGCGATTGTTCGTAATCTGCTGAACACCAGCGACCATATAAGAAAGCTGGGCAAGCTGACCGTTCGACTGCAACGATACAAACGGAGTCTTCTTGAAGTTAGCGTTACGCATAACGCGCAATTGGTGAGCGCGCTTGTCGACAAAATAAGCGTGGCTTGCCGATATGTCTTCGTCGGCTACAATCTTAGCGCCCATAAAGCTCGGGAACTCCTCGCCTTTTAGACCCTTGATATCGCTGCCTGATAGCTGCACATACCCTTGCGACGTCAACGCTACGCGATATGCGCCGGCTATGCTGTAGGTTGTAAAGATAGCATCAGTGCGACCACCCTGCTTGCGCACGGCGTCCATGACTGCATTAAATCGCGTAATGCCGTCAAAGATATTAGTGGTTGTCTGTGTCAAAAACGTGGTAGCAGTCGTATCTTTCTGGTTTTGCCAGTAGGCGCTTGTTCCCGAGTTAATGCCACCAACCGTGCCAGTGCCGTCATCTGCAATGATGTCCTGCAAGCCCAACATAGACTTGCCAGACTGTGCGCCACAAGCGTCCTCGTTAATCGTTTTGAGGAGGCTGTTCATGGCGTTGTCACCCAGCGCCGAGAGTAGGTCAAAGACCTGCTCGGGACCGCTGTTTTCCCAGTCCTCGGTATCCGAAAGGATCACGGGGACAGCATAGTAACGGCGCTTGTAGAAAGCCGACTCAAAAGGGTCACGCGGGGATTTGCTCAATGGATCATACTTATCAAACGCTTCTGCAGTGCCGGCGCTTGATTCAAGAATGACTTGTATCTCTTTACCCCCGCCGTCAACCATCTGCATTCCGCGCTTACGGAGAGAGTCAATAACATTATAGGGCTCAAAGATATTGTCGATTACTTCGGGATCAATCGTGCGTCGCGTTGACGACCAGCGACTATCCCATGTTTCTGATGTGGTTTGTGCCATTCGTATACCTCTTGTTTAACCTTACATAGTCTGACTAATTTCAGCGATTGCTGCAGACTTGCTAATGGCTCCCCCGCCGCTGTCTCTAACGGTAGCCCCGTTACCGCGCCCTACCGCCGCCTGCTTTGCGACGTTTCGCTGCGCGCGTTGCTCTTGCCGCGCTCTGTTCGCATCGTCTGCTTGCCGGCCAGTCCATTTACTTACTAACTCGCTCAACGTAAAATTGTTACCCGTGTCAGGATTCTGCACGTTCAACATATCACGGTTGTTAGTAATAAATTTTAGGGTCAACGGGTCTGTTAGCGTTTGCTCACCTAATAGCGACTTTGCTTCTTCTATTTGCTGCAGCAATTCGCCTTCGCGTTTTTGCTGTTGTTGTTGCGCAATAGAATACATGAGCTGCCTATCTTGATCGTAGTTTTCCAACCCCATATTTTGCATACGCTGCTGGATACGCTCTTCGACCAATTTGTTGACATACTCTATGCCGGCTGCCTGCTCCATAAGCGCGCGCTGTTGCTGCGGGTCATCGACCTGCATTGCGCGCTCACGCAACGTGCCAGCATCACCGAGCGCCTCTGCTGTTGCATTTTGCGCCGGCTGCTGTTGCCGTTCGGCTTGCCATCTTGCCCGCTCTTCCTCAAAGGCTCTACGCTCGTCTAAGAGTCGTTGGTTGCCTTGCTGGAAATAACGATCTGCTTCACGCCTTCCTTTTTCAAACTCAGATAGGTTATCTTTGTTGGTTTGTTGTGTGCTATTTGAAGTAGCACGTTGTGTTGTTGAGTCGTCGTTGGTCTGCTCCGTTGTCGGTTCAGGGTCCGAAGATGGTTCATCCACCTCAAGCATCCCCAGTCCCATCTCGGGCATACTATCCCGGGAAGAGGTTTCTGCAGATCCTGATGATGGGCCACTTTCGGTCTGCCCTGACTCCGCTCCAGAGTCCACGGCAATCTCAGACATATCTTCTCCTTTAATTATTCGGTTGGGTCAATCCCATAGCCAGATTCGACTTTGCGGTCAAGGTTGCCAGATTCTTTCCGGTCTACCTTGTCCCATTCTATACTATTAATAATCTCTTCTTCGCTGTTAGCCGCAAGTACTTTATTTGTGTTTCGTTTGGATTTTGCTTTTTGCTGGGCTTCGTAAGTTTCCAGCTCTATTTGACTGCGGCTTTTCATTTCACCTTCTACTAACCCCAATGCTTTTAACTTTTGCCGGCGGTCTGTGGCATTTTCGTAATACAGCCCGGTCTGTGGGTCAGGTTGGTTTTGGCTATGCCCTTGTGACGACATAAGTCGATTAAACACGCCCATTGACCCGAAATTAATCGTCGACACCTTGCCGCATTCGGGACATTCGCGCGTCTTCATAGGCCGGCCCGTGTAGTATACGTCCATCTCGACGTGGCCGTGTCCGCAGATGTAGTTGTGTGTTGGCATATCCTCACTCATTGTTTGCGGTGTAAGCTGCAGCGGCAGCGCCTGCGCCGACCGGATATAATACAGGAGCAACGGAGGCAAGCAGGTCGCCCGTGCCTTCTGTCCTTACATTAGCCTGCGCTTTTACGTTTGCAATTTCGCCTATCAGATATTGCACATAATCATCGTTCCGCTGAATTTCTGCGCTTAATTCAGCCAATTTATTTCCTTCTTGCTCGCTTATGTTTGGCTTGCTATATGCCTCATTGCTTAACTCTTCCCACTCCATGTTAAGGCGCACGTTTTCCGCATCCGTCTTTTGCACAGCCCGCTCAAGCGATGCTACAATTCGTTTTTGCTTGTCTATATCGTCGGGTGTTACCGTTTTAGGTGCCGATTCTGGGTCAAAAGTGGCAAACCGACTTCGTATCTGAGCCGGGTCAAACACCACGTAGATGTCGGTTGTTCCTCCTCCGTCCCTCGTATTGCGGAAGATAGCTCCATCATTGCCGGCCATACGCGCTTGTTCCAACAAATCTCTATAAGTCACCTCTCGGTAACCTTTACCTTGAAAATCGTATTCAAGCGGGTTAGTCAAACGCAATTTGACGGGCATGATGTTTTTCCCCGACTCTCTAAGCTGATGTAACTCACTTGATAATCTTTCTCTTTTATCGGGAAAATCAGGATCTGTGTGCGCGATGCCTTTGGTTTTTTCTACTCTGCGAAATTCATCGGCCATTTTCGTTAATTCAGATTCAAGATAGTCTATTCTATTAGCAGTTTTAGGACGCAAAGTAGCTATGTCCGCAATCATAGCGTAATTACTGGCAGTCTTTGGATCAGCAGAAAAAAAGTATCCTACACGCGCGCTTGGTGCATCTGTTGTTGCCCCTAATAATCCCGGATCAAAACTTTCTATATCACCTTTTGTGCCATGAAACGCATCTATGTTAAACCCTTGCTCCACCGCGCGATCCATACGCGCTTTTTCGACCTCATCAAGTGTATCGTAAGCTTGCCCCGCGCCAAACTCTCTACCTTTTGCTGCAGTAGCTTGCGCTCTCAAATATTTGTCTTTTTCGCGCAACGGCTGCAATAGGCTTTTCCATTCTTCTTCTGTAATTATGCCGGCTTTCTTTTTTTCAAAGTTATCTTTAAATATTTGCTTATTGTCTTCTATCTGCTGCACTAATTCCGCTTCTGTGGCTTGTCCTACTGGCCGGCCCATTCCAGCTATTGCGCCTGTTTGTGCTTGCTCGGCTGCAAGCTCTGCGCTGCGGGCTCCGCGCGCGGTCATGGGCTGGTTACCCTTTTTTTTTACATATACGCCGGCTGCACCGAGGGTTATACTCTTAACGTCATAGCCTTCCCCCAGCACCGTTTCTATGTATTCCTTTAACTCAGGGTTGGTAAACCCCTTTTGATACGTGCCGGTTGACGTGACAAGCGACATCGGCTCCGGTCCGGGCGTCCCTTTAGCATTCAATACATCTCGCCCTCTGGTCGTAATAATCGCACTGCCGCCCGGCCTCATAACGCGCCCTATATCCTCAACGATAAAATCCCTGACCTGCGGACTGACGACGTTAAGCACGTTTAAGTTGACAACACGCTCGTACTGATTGTCTGGAATGACTTTTGAGTCTGTGTAATCATACGTTACGCCGAGTGCTTCACCCCTTGCCGTGTTAGGCTCAAACATATCGTAGCCCAGCATCTCTTTAGAAAACCCCAAACCGGCTCCATAGTCCAACGTCTTACCGACGGCTTGCTGGTCATCCAGATACTGATTGGCTTTAATGTACGTGGGTTTTGTTGTTGTTATCTGTGTCCTTATAGATTCTTCAGCGTCAGGATAGTCAAAGTCTTCAAATTCTTTGAGTTTCTGCTCGCGTAGCTTCTTTGCGTTCCTTGCACCTGTCGCCGCTTGCTTGATAAACTTAGGTGCGCCCCCCATAGCCGCTGCACCCATCATAGCGCCGCCGGCTGCCTGCATCTCAGGATCGTCACTTGCCATCGCATTAAGCCCGCCGGCTCCTAACAAAAGGAACGCGAGCGTGGGCACACCCCCCATGTCCGTGATGCCCTTGCGCTCCATGTAGCCTCGGACGCCATCAAGCCACTGCTGGTCTAACACCTCAAAGTCTGCACCCATATGGAATTTGCCCATCTGCGAATGCAGCTCCATAGGATTGCCTTCTTTTGTTTTTAACGTCCGGTATTTATCAAACGTCTTTGGAAACATGATAGGTGCGGGTATATCAACCTGCTCCATAACGCCTTGATATTGCCCCGGTATGCCAGTATCGTAGGATCTGTGGCCGGCATCTGGTGGCGCACTGGGATCACGCAGCGTTGCGTCGGGGTCCATGCGCAAAACAGCGCCGCCCGTATCGCCACGCTGCACTGACCGTAATTCAGGCTCCGTCATTTGATACGCTGCATCTTTGTAACTGGGGAAGCCCAGACCGCGCATATCCTCTCGCGCTATTGTTTGGACAACAACTTTGCGAAGGTCGCCCGAGCCTAACCTCCTGTATTCTTTACCTGATGGGCCTGCTATCCCTAACAACTGTGCCATCGCCTCTGGGTGATCTATGCCCAAAAAGTCGTCAAGCAAGCTGTCTTCAATAACCTCTGTGGGTCTACCTTTTTTCACGCCCTCTACGATGCGTTGCTTGTTTACCGTTTGTATTGCTTCGTTAATTTTTTGATCTAATTTTTTTCTTGCTGCAGCCGGCACTCTTATTGTATTCAACTGCCCCATTAGCAACTCTACGACAGGAGTAGAAAAGTCTACAGCGCCTTCACCCATTGCAGTATATACGCCCAGCACAGGCAGCCCAGTGGCTTCGCTTGCGGTTATTACGTGGTTTTGTTTACCCCTCGCTATGCCATAGTTAGATGCCCACGAAAAATCATCCCTGCCAAAACCATACGTCGGCCCACCCTGCACATCTATCGGCTCGGCTAACTTTACACCACCCAGTTGTTCAATGCGCGTGCGCGCAGACCTGTCGCCGGGAACGCCGATGGCTGCGTTGCCAACCATCGACTCTGGTTGCACTATTTCTCGCTGACTAATATCTAATGGCGTGGCAATGGTTTCGCCTTTTACGTCTTGCGGCAACCTCCGTTTAAACTCGGGATTGCCGCGCATTTTTTCTCTGCGAATTGCAGCAGGATTTTCCTTTCCACCCTTTGCTAACCCTTCAGTTTTCTCAAATATTGACTTATCCCGCTTCTCCCGTACCGCATCTACCACTTCCGGATCATACCCGTATTCTTCAATCGCTGGTCGAGCAATTTTGTTTGCCTGTGCTTGCGTACCTGCTTCTGCTATCTCTTTTAGTAACCGCTCCCGCGTTTGTTTGCCCATACCCATAACCGGACCTGCCATACTTACCGCTGCACCGCCGGCCCCGAGTAACTTTAAAAGTTTTGCAAACGGGATTACATCTTCAAAGCCGGCTATCGCACCTAACCCTCGCTCTTTTACCGCTTCTTTAAGCCCTGTTCCCAAAGCACTTACGGTCCCGCTGACATCTTCCGAGATTGCTTTTGCTGCTTTTGGCAATGTTTCTGGCAGGTCCATCAAACCGGCATACGTTTGCCGGCCTCGCAACTGACTTTCAAATTGCGGTGTGTTTGGTGGATATTGCGTCAACTCCGCTCCACGTTGTAAATCTTTTAAAAATTGCGCCGTCTCTAACGACGTCTGCGCTAAACCTTGCGGTGTTTTAGTAATAAGCGCTTCTAATATTTCACGCGTCTCTGGGTCTAATTCTTGATACGCTCCCTGCCCAGCTCCGCTAAATGTTGGGGGATATGCTCTACTAATATTCATCAGCCCTGCGTCTGTGCTGAAATAACGTCGGATGTACGTTGTGCATTGGATTGCACTTGCGAAATTAGGTCAGGCTGGTTTTGCGCGGCCTGCGCTGCTGCAGCCGGCGCGCTCGGTCCGGTTTCGCCTTGCTGCGCTTGCTGGGCTGCTTGCTCGTGTTGCTGCATGTGCTGACCCATTGCCTGTTCGATCTGCGCAATAAACTGTGCCGCCTGCGGGTTGGCGGGGTTTCCGGTCAGGTCAGTAGCTTGCGCTTGTTGGTTCAGTTGGATAAATGTGGGGTGCTCTCTGAATTGTGAGTGCACGCCCAGATGCGCGGCGTGGTCTTGCTGCGGCAACACCTCTACTTGTTCGTTGGTCATCACGCGGTCGTTTTCATATTGCGCCGCTCTTTCTGCCTCTACGTTTTCCTGATCCTGCAGCACGCGCTCTACGTCCTGCACGCCGTGCGCAATGGCGGCGAGCTTATCTACCTCAAGCTGGTCGTAGTTGGGACGATTGCCGGCCCACGCCACAAACGCCATCGTGCGATCACGTTCAAGCTGTTCGTAAAGGGGTTGCGTTGAGCCTGTTTTCGTTTCAATGCGATACGAATACAAGAAGTCCGACGTCCTCAATGCTCGCACCACCCGTTGCTCCCCGTCTGGCGCAATGTTTTCCACAAACGATTCTGGGGTGTATCTTACATCGCCCATGATTTGAAACGCATTGCGCACTATTGTTTCGTAGAATGTGTTGACGGCTGTCTCCATCCAATTGCCGTTCACCTGCGCTGCGGCTGCAACAACTGCCGCTTCTGTTGCCGTCTCTGACTGGCCGGCTTGCGGGGGAGCGAGCGCAGCGATCTCGCGCTCCATGCCCATCATCATACTTGAGAAGTTGTATACATCAACAGGGACATTGCCCCAGTTAAGCTCGCGTATATTGTTAAGGTCTTCGACGCCTACAAATTCACCGTCGCGTCCTGTCCTCATCACTTCGCCTATTTCTGGATTGTTTTCAAGCTCACTGTTTCGGATTGCCGTCATACGTGACGTGCGCTTGAGTAGGTCTGAAACGCGACTGATTTGCTCTATGATGCTCGACTGTATGTCTTCTAAGTATTTGAGATGGCCTAACGGATAAAAACTTTCTTGCGCCAAATCAAACTTAATAGCCACAAATGGAAAGCCCTGCTCCACAAGCCAGCCGGCTGACTCTTCGCCGGCACTCAGATCCAACACAGGCTCTGTTGGCTCTCCTGTTACGTCGTCTATGTCAAACACTGGCTGCCCCAGCAAATCTGTTACTTGCGGGAAGGTCATCTTCCGAAACGGATGCGGCACATCCAGTATCGGCTGATCAACGCCCGGGACAAACATTAGCTCCCTGCGCTCCATTCGATTATGCCAGCGTTCAACGCAAACAAAATCGCCGTTACTGATGGCCTCACGCAACGCTTGCTGCTCGTTGCTGTCGTATCGTTCACCCATTACCTCGCCATATCCCACTTCGTCATCACGGGTCATTTGCGTCGGTTTTATTTGCTTTTTGTTTTGGATGCGTGGATCGTCAAGCAAATATTGTATGGGCGTCCAGAATTTCTCTCGGATGTAACGCTTATCGCCCAGCCGGTGCGGGCTGCCCGTAGGGTCCAGATGCACGTAACCGGGCGCTACGCGCTGGCAAACCACCATATCCTCTGCAAAGTCGTCGTTGGTCGTGTATGGCGCTATGAAGCCGTCACCGGGCGGGTTGTAGTCAAGGCGAATCCATCCGACTCCACAAAAGAGCGCGTCAAATATGGCTTGATGGACGTGACTCTTTAGCGACGTGATTTCCATATAGCTGCTGGCAGCGCGCTCTAAAATAGGCGCTACGTCTGCGTTTATTTCGTCTTCTACATTAAAAGCCATGACGGGGTAATTGTGTGCTACGCTACCCAGTATCTGTCTAACAATGGGGTAAAACCGGCTGACCTTTACAACGTCCTCGGCGCGCAGGTCGCGGATCTTCTCGTCAAACTTGAGCTCGTATGAGTCGTACAACTTCTGCCAGCTCTCCTGCCGGTCTCGATATAAAGAGTCCAACATTTCACCTTCAGCTTTGTACCACGATATCTCGTATTTGTTCATCCGTATCTACTCTCTATCAAATCGTCAGCGAGCTGGTCTATCAGCCGGCCACCGTCGTTGAGCGGTCTATCTTCGACCTTCCGCGCTTTGTAGACGTGGTTAATGCCATAGCGCAGCGCGTCAGCCCCGTGGTCGTCACCACTGCTTGCATCCTCTGGGTTGCGCGATTCGCGTTGCAGACTTAGTAGGCTATCGACTACGCGCTCTGTTGAACCTCGGAAAAACTTTAGCCGGCCAGCATAGAGCAAATTGGCAATGTTTCGCCATCCATTGACTCGGTCCATATTTGCCTTTGATAATGGTAAGCCATGATCCCGGAACGTGTCAACCGGCGCGCGCGCTTGTGATACGTCACCCGGAGCACGCCGCGTCCACATATCGCCGGGCGCTAAAAGCAAACGCGGCTGCCGGCCATACGCGCCTCCAATAGAAGTGTACCTGCACTCGTCTATCATTGCCTCAATGCCACGCGCGTGCTCCGCTCCTGCTCCCGACGAGTAGTAACTGCTGACCACCCACACGTCATCGTCGTAGTCTACAGCCAGCAAGACCGCTGCGGTGGGGTTGTTTTCTCCATAGTCCATAGCCATAAACAAAGGCCAATTTTCTGGCACTTCAAACGGATCGACCAGCAAATCGCTACGCATTGCACTAAACATAGCGCCGAGGCTTACGTCCCAGTTGCCGTCCAAATATGCCGCTGTCAGCTCCGGGTCGCCCATCCCCATCAACCTGTTAGGGTAGTCTGGGTCTGCATCCAACAACGCACGATTGTCTTGCACGCGTGCGGGTATGAAGCAACGCACCATCTTTGACTCTTTGTCCTGCAGCGGCACATACCCGTCTGGGTATTTGTCAATTGCAAAATACCGCTTCACCTCGCCGTGACACTTCCCGCCGGGGTTGCCCGTAGCCCGTATTCTCTTATGCTGTGCCGGCCCGCGCAGGCGCGATTTCATCATTTGATACGGGCGCAGGCTGTCCCATGTAGGCAGCTCGTCCCAGCCTATGTAAGCGTAGCTGTGGCCCATATACTTCATAAAGTCAGCGTCAGTATCCATGTGCCGCAGCCTTATCTCTGCACCGCCCGGGAAGCGCCACGTCCTTATGCCAACCTTGTACTCGCCGCCCATCGGTCCATATATTTCCATCGAACGGTGTATCAGCTCGTCCATGTCTGTAGTATGCCGGCGAAATATTATGCCGACCCAATCGCTACCCTGCTCTACGTCCTGCACTGCGTCAGCCAGCAAAAAATCACTTTTTCCCCCGCCGGCTGCGCCGCCATAGAATAGCTCGTCTATCGCCTCTCCCGACATGATAGCCATTGCCTGCGGTCCCATCTGTGGGGACCACACAAACTCAGTCTGCCCAACTGTCATCGACTGTATCTACCAAACGATTCTTAAAGCCTACCCACTCGTCGACCGTTGCTGCTCGCGGCGGCTTGTCCATCTGCATACGTATCGGGCCGCCATCTATACCAGTTTGCTCACTGCGCTCTACATACCCGCGCCGCTTTCCTTGCGTTTTTAGATAGAAGAAAATGGCCGAGGGGTGACGTTCCCGGACCAACTCGTGCAGGCTCTGCTCTGCCACGTCGACCAGCGTCTCCCTGACCTCGTCGACCACTTCACTCAGCCCGTATCGCTCTATGCCGGCATACACCGTCTGCCGCACACAGTCTGCGTCGCGTGCTATTGCCGTCAGATTTCCATCGTGCTTGCGGATCAGCTCGGTCAACTGCTCTTTAGTAAATGCGCGTTTGTGCTTGTTTCTTTTTGTCACTGTCTAACCATCCAACTCAACTACAACCGGATTCTGTGCCATGCGACGCATATGTTCCCGCTCCGCTTTGGTAACAGGCCACGGTATATCTATGTATATACTTTCCTCAAGATCGGGCAGTATCACTATGGCAGCCCGGCATTTAGAGCCGTGCATCTGTATTTTCCCGCTCAAGATATCATCCCGCAACGACTGCACCATTGTCTTTGCTGCCTCGTGCCGGCGTGATTCATACTCAGTCACTTTTATGCCCAACATATCGCTCCCTATGTGCGCTTTTTCTTCCTGCCTGCGGCCATGTTATCAACCAAATTAGGGTACGGCCTGCCGGCTGCAGCGGCTCTTTTTTTGGCGTTGGCCTTCTGAGATTTTGTAAGCGGCTTGCTTTTCTTTTTAGGATTCTTACGCTCCCACACTGGCTTAGTTTTTTTCTTTGCCACCTTGACTCCTTTTCAGTACGTCCACACCCACGGGCGTGGCTGACCTTGCGCGTCTGGCGCATCGTCTAAATGCAGAAACCTGCCGGCAGCGTCGCCCTGTTGAGAAACGCCTATGCCGCTGAAATGCATTGCCGTAGCCACTGACAACAGCATGTAGGCATCCAACCCACTAACCTGTATATCTGCTGCGATTCCGCGCGTATGGGTTCCAGTCTTGCCCGACTTACTGGCTTCAGCCGGGTGCTCTGGGCTGCGATAGCCTGACGTTATGCGTACAGCTTTCCCGTACTCGTTTCTTAGCTTCTGCAATCTGTCAACAAATACGGGGTCTACGTGACATGTCCCTGTGTGCCGGCACGCCATTTCCTTCCAACTAATATTCGGCCAACGCCCTCTGTCCCAGTTTTCCTCTGCGTATTCTATTTGTGACATGTTTGCCCCTTATATAATATATTCACTCTATTTGCTAAAAGAGCAACATAATATTATATATGGTCATCCGCAACGTACTCTTATTTAGCGTCTGCCGAGTATTGCAATATATCACCGGGCTGGCACTTTAATACGCTGCATATCGCACTCACCAGCCTCAAGTTTGGGACGGTGTGTCCGTTAAGCCAACGACTAAACGACATGATGTCGACACCCGCTTTTAAGCATAGCTGCCGCTGGGATGGGATGTCGCGCTGGGCGCACAAAACATTGAACTCGCGTAATTTTAATGTAATCATACTATAATAATACGATTTATTTACCTTTTGTCAATGCTTTTCTATCAATTAGAGCTTGCGCTTATATTATTTAGATCATATATTAAAGGGGTAATTGATTAACACTTCACCCTTAGCCCGGATCGTAGCCTTGTCTAATATGCGCTGCAAGTTTATCATCCTAATTTACGTCGCATACTTTACTCATCTGGCTATCTCTGTGGCATCTAAACTCATGGAGGCACACTAATGGGTATGACGCAAGCATCCCCTCAACCCCATTGGAAATTATTTACTAATAATGGGCAGTGGCATAAAGCGTTCCGCTCTTGCTCAAATTGCAGTGGGTCTATGTCGCTTTGCGGCACTAAGGCTTTCTCGTATTATTACTGCAGAGATTGCGGCGACGCCATAGATACTAAACTCGTGGAGGCTGGCAATGCAGAGTAGCCCTTCAACAGTGGAAATATCGCAAGCCCTTGCCCGGTTTCAGTCTACCTGCACGGGCGCTGTAAAGGACGGGACGAACCCACACTTTAAATCCAAATACGTGTCCCTTGACGCAATCTGGAATGCCATACGCGAACCTCTTACAAAAAACGGTCTGTCTGTTACCCAGATGGGTGACTGGCAGGACGGGACTGAGCTGCTGGTTACAACGATCTGGCACGTCTCTGGTGAATGGATCAGCGGCGTGCAGCCAGTCACCTTAGATACGACAGGCCGACGCAACAGCAGTCAGGAGCATGGGTCTGCTATGACCTATTTGCGGCGCTATGCTCTCGCTGCGGCGCTGGGCATCGCCTCGCAGGACGACGACGACGCAGAGTCTTCGGTTGCGCCAAAAAACAAAAAGGCTGCGCCAGAATCAAAAACGCCTTCTTCAGACTCTACCGACCCACGCGCAAATTATTTTGAAAAACGCGCAAATTTAGATAGCAGGGTTATGGTTCAAAACTTTGTAGACCACGTATGCGCTATGGACCCACCCGGACACATCATCGGAGCTGCCTGCGAAGCTGTTAATGCGGACTCGTTAGAAACCGTCCCAGCAGACAAGCGCCGGGCAGTCATAGCAGACATTGAACGACTCATAGCTGACACGATTGGAGACAAAGCATGAATGACGTACGCCTTGCCGGTAAAGTCGACCGTGCCCAGTATCGCACCGTCGGCGCTGATGATATACCCCTGCTGACGTGGACGACGGTCGTTGAACGCTCCTATACGGGCAGTGACGGACAGACGAAGGTCAGCAGGCAGTATATCAAATGCTGCGCGTGGAGAAAGGTCGCAGAAGAAAATAAGAAGCTGCGCGATGACTTTCTCGTTACGTGCCGGGGGTCGATTAACAACCGCAGCTACCAAAAAGACGACGGCTCTACGGCTTACATAACCGAGGTCGTCTGCACCGACGTCAACATGGAAAACCATGATAACGATCCGGTAGCCTACAACCCGGCTGCAGATTACGGAGACGACCTACCCTTCTAACAAGTCGTGCGCCCGGAGCTGGGGCTCCCGGGAGCCTATAAGGGGATGCGATAGTCGCATTGGCCTCGGGCGCACGCACCAATCACAGAAGCCGTCCTGCTGACAATAGGGACTGCCTCTGGCAGACATAAGCGCAGTAAGGTTCCCGGAGCGCATCCGGGCAGGGGCAGCGCACACACAAACAGCCCAATGTCGCACGTAAGCGCGTCGCGTGATAATTGACGCGCATCCCGACGGGTGGACGTAGTCGAACAGACAATCTCCACGGCAGCCGTCAAGCTGGCGAGATCGGCCAGAGCACAACGGATCGGATCACTGTAGATGATGGAACGGAATTGGTGATAGGGTTATCCCTAACAGGCAGAGGGCACACAGGGGGGAATAAAGATGTCTTTAAAAAGGCGTGTCGCATTGCACACGGTCATACCCACAGCAAACGAAATGATAAACATAGAGCGCAGAAACAAATACCTCGCGGCGAAACTGAAAGCGACCACGGAGCGCGATTTGATACGAGAGTTAATCGCTTCATTAACTACTAAACACGAGGTGACGCAATACCCCATACATATGACATACACGTGGCATCGCAAAAACAAACGGACCGATCCCAGCAACGTAGCGTGGGGTACGAAGTACGTAGAAGACGCGCTGCAACGGGCGGGCGTGCTGCGCAACGACGGGCCACGCGAGATTGCTTCAATCACTCACCAATACGTCTACGGCGCAGACGAAAACTACGTTGAGGTCGAATGGTGCAGCGAGCCCACGTAGTCTCCCGTAGCGGGAAGAAGCCTCGCACTGTTTATATGCGACAACGCCCGGATGGTCAAGTCGAGTGGCAATGCGATTGCCCGGGATTTGCCTACAAAAACAAATGTCGCCACATCAAAATCGTTGCCGACGCCACGCGCGCCGGGCTACTAACAATGGAGCAGATAGATGATCACCTGTACGACTAAAAAGGAATTACGCAATGAACTCGACAAACTCAGCGTCCCAAACGTCCTCAAAGACATGGTCTACGATAACGTCGTCCTCGGACGCACATACACCCCCGGACGGGGAAAACGCAACCAGTGCGTCCACAGCGAGCACATCCCGGGACATGGAGACTTCCAGATCGCTGGACAGCTCTATAGCGAAATGTCAGCCGCTGCGCTGGAGCGGAGCCGATCTGTCGAGTTACGAAACACTATTAGCCGAACTGCACAGCGAAATATCGCGCGAAACAAAAAAAAATACGGAGTGGCAGTCAGCGACGCTACCCACTGCGCACTTCGCATTGCAGAAACTTTTGACGGGGAGCTTGCCTCTTTCGGACGAGCAATGGCTGCAGAGTTGGTCGCTGTGTATGCATCTGTGCAAAGAGATGCTGTTATCGCTGCAGAGAGAGCGCGCAGAGAAAGAGAGCCGGGAGACGTATCAGGCGACCCAAATAGAGTATCTGGAAATAGAGGGGCCAGCACCCCACTCCATAGCGCCAGCCTTGCTGAAGAGTTTGACAGCGGCGCGGTTCGCTTATACCGCAAAGAGCAAAAAATGGCGCGCCGTGAGGACTCCTGAGACAGAAGCTATTGCAAGGGAAATGGCAATACAGCAGAAACTACTATGATACAAACAGAATACTCTCTGCAAGTATCGTCCCAACTTAGCCGCGATGAAGAGCACAAGTGCTTGTGCCGCGCTCTTTATTATAACGACGACAAAGCGCGCGAATTATTAGTTACAAGCAATTACGCTTATGCTGTTTTTCGCACAACAAAAATTTGCCCCGGAGCCTCCCAAAGTATTCGGGATTCTTTAATCAGCAATGCACTTATTGGACTCGTCGAGGGCATCAATCGGTTTGACTTGAACCTCTTACCTGAAGTAAGGCTGCGGTCCTATGCCACGCACTGGATTGACCGCTACGTCCTTGACGGCCTTACCGAGCTGTCCTCGGGCAGCCTGCCGCGCTTGCCAACTAATGTGCGTCGGTTGTTAAAAATATATGATGACAAACGCTGTGCAGTTCAGCAGGCTACAAACGGGAGTGTAAGGTCAGTTGACCTTTTTGCAGACCCTGAGATGAGCAGCTATGCTGATGTGCTCCCGCTATATATAGACCCTGTTTCAATTTCATTTGATGCGCCTTCCTCAGATTCCACGTCAACGGGGTTTTTGCATGAATTTATTCCCGGTGACAACCCCGACGTAAACAACCTGCTGAATAATTTAGACCGCTCTACTGCTGTGCTGTCCATAAAAAACCGGCTCGCTTTTTTACGACCTTCAGTCAAGTCGATAGTGTTGCTGTCTTTTGGCTTTGACGGCGAACCGGTAACCCTACAATCCATCGCAAACGATTTGAACGTATCGCGTGAGTACGTGCGTCAATTACGCGCAAAAGCTCTTCGATATTTAGGAAAAATGACAATGCATAAAAGACAAAACTCCAGCGGCGTAAACGAAAATATAGATCCATACAAAGCACTTTCTGCTGCTGTTATGAAGACAGCATATCAAGACATGTTAAAAGCAAAAAAGAAAATTAATAAATGTGCGATAACTAAAAAGCCTCTCAACGTGCGTGAAGAAAACGACTATGCAATAGCAAAAGAGGTCTACGCAGAGTGCCGTAAGTTTTTGCTGTCCCTCAGTAGCCCCTACCACATAATGCTGGATCTTGAACCAGAGATGTATAAAAATATAGTAGACAGAGCCGACCACGATGCTCGACTGCACAACTGAAAAAGGTCAGCAGTTTCTGGCACACGAGGACGAAACAGCCCGGCGCGTAGGAATCAGGTTGCGTTGTCAGCCTGTTAAGCTGGGCGGGCTGGCGACAACGGTCGACCGTGCTTTTGTCCGGGATGGAAAACTCGTTGGACTTGCAGAGATCAAAACGCGCGACATGAGCGTGCAGGAGTTGCGTGGGTTTGGTTCGTATCTTGTAACGGCTAAAAAATTGCAAGATGGCATGGATCTGGCGCGTGCGCTCGGCGTCCCTTACGTGCTCTTTGTGCGCTTATTGCACGATGACGCCATTGTGCATTTTACAATATCCGACGCTACTGGCCGGCAGCTCATCACATGGAAGACAAACAGCACAGTAACGCAGGCCGGCTGCAACGGCGGCACTGCGTTTAGAAAAAACGCATATATTCCATTAAAATACATGAAATACCTGTAAAAACCCCTCGGGCACTATTGACAATATAGGATTTATATACTATATTGTCAATAGTTAATTGATGGCACACTTAAACCGAGGAGAGAGAAATGAAAGCGACGCGGATGCAGGCTCACATCGAAAGAATAGCAAATGATAACGGCATAAAAATAATCCCCTCAAAGAGTAATCGCGGCTGGGCCTGTAAGGAAGAAAATTATATTGAGATCCCAGCGGTTAAATCTCCAACAACATACGCATTAGCCTTGCATGAGTTAGGACATTGTCTCGGCAAACGTCAAAGTGAGACGCGATTGAAGTCGGAGATTGGCGCATGGGAATGGGCGCTTGAAAATGCCTTCTTTTGGAAACCCTCAATGACGAAAAAAATGCGTCGTGGGTTAGAAAGTTATGTCAGAAAATACACCCGCGTAAAATACGCCAACGACCCCACACCGGCAGAGATTCGATTAATCGAGGAACTTTGCACTATTAATTCATTCATCCGAAAATAAAAGCATCCTGCTATTGACTAAATAGCATTTGTATACTATATTCCTATTAGTTAATTGATACGTCACTCACCAAAAGGAGATGCACAATGGAAATCGAATACAAAGAAAAAGAGCAAGATTGGGCAAACGAGACAACGCGCTACTGGTTCGTAGTAGACAGCGAGGAGTATTGTCTCGCTGACCAAAACGGTGATTTGACATTACTCGACTCTGATGGGAAAGAATTG
>CETN01003905.1_pt1 | contig 29281 bp, 24 predicted proteins | sample 531301 | NCBI WGS metagenome assembly CETN01 (sample SAMEA2622656, study PRJEB7988) | marine metagenome | isolation source: saline water (ENVO:00002010), including
ACTGGAAAACTTACAAACCCGTGGCCAGTTTTACTTGACCACTACACTGTATAGGCACTAATACGTAATACCATTCGCGTAGTTACGGTGATAGTGCACGTATGCAGGGGGATGGGATTAAGTGGTTAACACATTGAGAAATTGCGGTAGTGATGTGCTGGAAACACGATAAAAGCGGTTTTGATTTTTCTCTTTTAACGACAAAAGTATCCTTGTCTTAATATTCGCATTGCTGCGAGAAATTGGGTCGATTGCTGCCAATGTGAGTGCCTGCCGCGCCTTATCGTTTGTTCTCTCTTTAGCAGGCGATGATGCAGAAATATGCTGATATAACAGCGTCGTCGCGATTGATGTATTGCAGTATCTGTCTTCTGATAAAGCCAATACGGCGAATTTATATGATGCGTGATTCCACTCGGCAGGGTGTGTAATCATCGGTAATTTCTCGTTATGAGTGCCTTGCTTAATAAGTGGTTGAGCGCCGGATAAATAACCGCAAATGAGGGCTTCTGTGTCACTGCAAACAAGCAAGGCTTGAACACCCTTTCAATGACACAGGTATTTTTATATGAGTTTCAGTGGCGGGTTCTTTTGCGGCCAATCGCGATGGATATTTGTGAAGCAGTAATCATTTTTTTTGCGCTTGGGTGGGGCCGTACTTAGCTGCGGAAAAAATGAAAGGTGTCAGTTCAGGCTTGCTGCGTTACGATGTGGTGGATGTGTGATGTTGTATGCCTGTCTGCGGTTGGGAAAACATGGAACGCGAAAAAATAATAATTAACGATGTGGGGCCGAGAGACGGTCTGCAAAACCAGGCCAAGGTCTTGAGCGTTGATGAGCGCCTTCAGCTTATCCACGCGCTGCTTCGCGCCGGGCTGACGCATATTGAGATCGGCGCCTTTGTCTCGCCCAAAGCGGTGCCTGCCATGGCGGGTACGGACGAGCTTGCCCAATGCCTGCTCCCCGGCAAGGAACACTTGTCGGCGTTGATTCCGAATCGCCGGGGCTACGATCTGGCCCACGCCGCCGGGGTTCGCACTATGGGGCTGGTGGTGGCCGCCAGCGAAACCATGAACCAGCGCAATATTCGTATGGGAACGGAGGATGCGCTGGCCGTCAGTCGTGAGGTGATTGCGCAAGGCCGCGCCGACGGAAACCGGGTGCTGGCCTATGTGGCGACCGCCTGGGAGTGCCCCTTTGAGGGCGCGGTCAGCGCAGATGCGGTCCACCGGGTCTGTGACGACTTACTCGCGGCGGGCGCCACAGAAATTGTATTGGCAGACACCATTGGCGCGGCGAGTCCGGATCAGGTTCGGCGTTTGCTGCCACCGCTTATCGCCGAATACGGCGTCGAGCGACTCTCCTGCCACTTTCACGACACCCGAGGCATGGGCGTGGCCGATGTCTACGCGGCTGTGGAGTGCGGCATTCGCAAGTTTGACGCCTCCGTCGGCGGTCTGGGCGGCTGTCCTTTTGCGCCGGGGGCAACCGGCAATGTCGCCACCGAAGACGTGGTCGTCATGCTCCGGCAAATGGGCTTCGATACCGGCGTCGATCTGGCTGCCTTGCTGGACGCGGTCGATCTGGTGATTGCGCTCACCGGCAATTGCGAGGGCGGGCGGGCCATCAATTGGATTCGGCGCCAGCGCGAAAAGGGGCTTCTCTAGGCGCCGTCGACGGTGCTCAAGGCGCTGTCGTCCAATGACACAGCTGGCACCGTTAAACAATCTCTCCCCGTCGCTTTGCGACACTATGGTTAACAATAATTCTAATAAGGAATGACTATGGTCCGCAGTAAATGGAGCGCTGCACTGGCGTTAGCCGCCTTGCCGGCTATCAGTGTGGCCGCAGAAGAGGGCGCCCGTGCGCAGCTTGAAGAAGTCATCGTCACGGCGCAAAAGTAGCAGCAAAGCCTGCAAGACGTACCGATTGCCGTGGCGGCTGTCGATGGCGCAAAAATCCGCGATGCCGGGCTTCAGCGCATCGAAGAACTGACCGCGTATGTGCCTAACTTCAAAATGGCCGTCACCGGTCAGGGCAACGCCATTTATATACGCGGCGTTGGCTCCGGCGATAACCGGGGGTTCGAGCAGTCGGTAGGCATGTTTATCGACGGCATCTACGCCGGGCGCGGTCAGCAGTTTCAGTCGCCGTTTCTCGACATCGCCCTGGTGGAAGTCTTGAAAGGCCCGCAGGGCACGCTGTTTGGTAAAAACACCATCGCCGGGGCGGTTAACATCAGCACCGCCCGGCCCAATGACGAGTTGGGCGGCGAACTGGCTTACCAGTACAACCCCGAGATCGGCGCCCGTGAAGTCACGGCAATTATCAATACGCCACTGGGTGCGGGTTTCTCCGCCCGCGCCGCGTATAAGCGGCTGGAAGAAGACGGCTATGTCGATAACTTTATTCTCGACCGCGACGAGGCACAGCGTGCGGAGGACTCCATGCGTCTGGCGCTGCGTTGGGATGCCACCGACAAGCTGGACATGAACCTGAAGTTGGAGAAGTCCGACTTCGGCATTAATGGCACCACCTTCCAGCTCACCGACAATACCGGCACCTTTAACCTCTACCAGTCCAATATCTCGCTGCCGATCAGCTTGCCGATCAACCTGCCGTTTGCGCTGCTGTCCTTCAATCTCGAAGACGAGATTGACCCCCACGAAGACGGGCGACTCGACCGCCGCAAATCCGACAAGCAGTTCGAGTGGCAACCCGCGCTGACGCAGAACAACAGCGAGGCCGCCGTGTTTACCGTGGAGTATGCGCTCACTGACGCGGTCACGCTGACCAGTATCACCGGCTATTCCCACTTCGATTTTGTCTTCAATCTCGATGCCGACTTCACCGACCTGGAGTTTATCGGCACGGAGAATACCGAAGACTTCACCCAGATCAGCCAGGAATTCCGCATTGCGGGTTCGGTGGGCGAGCGAGTCGACTACATTGCGGGGGTCTACGCCCACCAGCAGGACCTCAACAGCACCCTGTGGCTGAACCTCGACTTCAACGCGCTCGGCATCCCAAGCACTTTGCTCGGCCTGTCGCTGCCCACCCAGCTCGCGACCTTCACCGAGTTCGAGCAGACGACGGACAGTCTCGCTGTATTCGGGCAGGCCACCTGGAACATCACCGACACTCTCAGTGCCACACTGGGTCTGCGCTGGGGTGAAGACGATAAAGAAGCCACCAAGTATCTGGACGTGGCTCAGTTCCGCTCCAAAGAGCGCAGTATCAACCCGTTGTACGCGATTATTGCCGGTGCGCTCAACAACTCGGAAAACCACGACATTGCCAACGAACGCAGCGTGGATAACGTCTCCCCGGCATTCAATATTCAGTGGTATGCCACCGAAGACGTGATGAGCTACTTCCGCTACGCCAAAGGCTTTAAAGATGGCGGCTTTAACGCCAGCGACACCACCGCCAGTCAGGACGCCTTTACCTACGAAGACGAAGAAGCCGATACCTTCGAGCTGGGTGTCAAAACCACCCTGTTCGACGGCGCCGCCACCTTCAATGCCGCCGCGTTCTACACGGAGTTCGCCAACCGTCAGGTAAGTAACTTCACCCTGACCGGCTACGTGGTGGGCAATGCCGCTGAATCGATCACCCAAGGTGTAGAGGCCGACTTCCGCATGGCGCTCAGCGAGCGCCTGACCGTCGGCGCCTCAATGGCCTGGTTGGACTCCTACTTCACCTCGTTCAAAGACGGCCCTTGTACCGCTGTGCAAACCGATGCCGCATTCCGTGCAGGCAACCCCGACTGTCGTCAGGACCTGTCGGGCGAGGGCACCGACTACGCGCCGGAAGTGACCGCCAGTCTGACCGGCCAATACGTCTACCCGATTGGCGATGTGATGGAACTGCGTCTGCAACTCGACCTGAACTACACCGACGAGTACTACACCACGCAGGACCGCGACGAAGCCGACGTGCAGGATGCCTTCTACAAAATCAACAGCCGCCTGTCGCTGATGCACTTCAAACAAGGCTGGGAAATCGCTCTGCTGGGTAAAAACCTCACCAACGAAATTACCACCTCGCACGGCAACGACGTGCCCTTGTTTGTCGGTGCCCACTTCGCCTCAACCGATCCCCCGCGCAGCGTCGCCGTTGAAGGCGTCTTGCGCTTCTGATCCAGCACAAACCAATCCGCTGACAGTCAGTTGAATCCCAGGCCCTCTCCAAGAGGGCCTTTTTGTTTCTGCTTTGAATGTTGAGCGATCTGAAGAAAAAGGGGGATGGCGAAAATTATGTATAGATAGCCAGTATATTTTTTTGCCAACAAGATTTATGCTCGTTTTCCTGAATGGAATGCGCGTTTATTCAGAATAAATAATACAAAACGCAAGCAAAACAGCCACATAGGGACAATGAGGCAAGACATATGAGACCCCCTCTCCAAGATATATGCGCACGCTCGGTTTCTCGGGCGGGTTTTCTTGGTCGCTATAAAATTTCTTCAAGATTCTTAGTGACTTGCGTGATATCTGTCGAAATTCCCGTCAGGGCAAACCGAGCGTGCTTGTTATTAAAATGTTATGTGTGATCGTGTAGATAGAGTCGAGGTTTATGGATAAAAAATATCAGGTTTTTGTAAGCTCTACATTTAGCGATCTTATAGATGAGAGACAAGAAGTAATGCAGGCACTTCTTGAGCTCGATTGCATTCCTGTTGGAATGGAGTTATTCCCTGCGGCAGATGACGATCAATGGACTTTAATAAAGGGATTGATTGACGATTGCGATTACTATGTTCTTATACAGGCAGGGCGCTATGGATCAATTGGTCCGGATGGTAAGAGTTATACGCAGATGGAGTATGAGTACGCGCTGGAGAAAGATATTCCGATTATTTCATTTCTTCACGCTGATATCTCCAAAATAGAAGCAGGAAAATCCGAGAGCGTAGCTGAATCAATCGAAAAGCTAAATGATTTTCGTGAGTTGGTTCAAATGAAAATGTGTCGTTTCTGGTCTTCACCAGCAGAACTTGGATCGCAGGTTTCTCGAAGCCTCGTAAAACTTATTAAGAGTAAGCCCCAAACGGGTTGGATTCGAGCTGATATTGCGACTAGCGATGAAGCAAATGCAGAAATTGCACGTCTCAGGAAAGAAAATGACGAGCTAAAAGCACAATTGAATAGAGCAAGAACCACTGCTCCTGAAGGAACTAATGACCTCCGGCAAGGTGATGATCCGTTTGAATTGAACTTCTCATACTACTATGGAGGCCAGCACGAGGGTTCCGTGGAATTGACGTGGAATCAATGTTTTTATTTGCTAGCTCCACTGATGCTGGACGAATCAACGGAGGCAAAGCTGCAGAAAGAACTTGAGGAGTATCTAAAGCTCCAAGTTGACGAAAGGCCAAGAAATCTCACAGTTAATAGCGTTGATTTTCAGACAATGAAGGTTCAGTTTGTTGCTTTGGGCCTGATCACAAAAAGCGAGAAAAAGCGAAGCATTAAAGACAGTGGAACATATTGGTCTTTAACGCCTTTCGGAGAAACTAAAATGATGCAGCTGAGGGCTTTACGAAAAGAATAGTAGAGATGATAAACCTTAATCACATAACAATCGCAGGCACTGGGATAAAATTTCCGCTGCGCTACAATTTTACCCGTGCTGCGGGCGTTATCAGTCCGTGTGCCCGATGCGTTTATCGACGGGATTGCGGCGATGGGCGCGAGTATCTGAGCTTTGGTCCGGCTCACCACAGGGGTGAGCAATGGGATTTGGTTTATCTGCAGTTTTCATTTTGCGATCAGCTTGTGGAGGTTGGCAGTGACAGGAACTGCTGAATCAGGGAAGCGAGTTCCGGAGAATGGCATAGCAAGGTGCTGAATTTTACGCGCTATCAAACCCTTCCAGTTTACGGTCGCAGGGTGAGGATCATGGATAAGGCGGATCTGATCGCCTACAAGCGGATACTGGGGCGCGAGGTCGACCGGGAGGATATTCGGCAGTTAGGTGAGGTCTGAGCGGTTCTCAACCCCTGCCATCCCCTGTTTCGTCGTTAATCGGGGTAAATACCACGGCGTAGCCGCGTCCGTTGATGCTGGCAATGCGCGTCAGGTCGCAGGCAACGGCAAAGGATTTCTCCTGCCCCTGGTAGATGAGTTTGATCTGACCATAGCAGGTGGCCGGTGCGCTGTCCTCGTCGGGCAGTACCAGCCCGCGCTGAAGGAGGTCGGCGAGGCTGCCGATGTCGTTTTCCGCCAGTAGCAAGTGCGCATGCCGGTTGAGCTGGATGATGTCGCCGTGGGTGGTGGCTTTCAGAAAGGGGACGGGGATGTTGATGCTCGGGTCGATAAAGCGGTCCTGGCTTTTGAGCTGGGTAAAGCCTTCAAAGCATTCGTTGATCATCAAGTCGTGCTGGCTGCCCCGGTCTTTGCGGTAACTCATTACACAGAAGGCATGCTTGGGATTGCCGTTGGGGTAGAAGGTCCACGAGGTGTTGACTTCCCGCTCACCGCTGTCGAAGCGCAAGCGCATGCTTTGCAGGCGAATACGCACATCATTGCTCATATCTTCAAAGTCGCGGGCTTGCAGCTCCGTCAGTGAGGAGACTTCCCAGAAGGCCAATGCGGCATTGTTGGCCCAACTGATGGTTCTGTCGTCAAAATCCCAGACCCAGACCGGGTTGTGTTTCTGTGCCAGAAACAGACGCTCGTCGTGGGTAAAGTATTCGGACTTGAAGCTGGGTAGCGCATCGTGTGGGGCCGCGCCGAGAAAGCGGTTGCTCTGATACCAGTCCAGCAGTTGGCTGCGGTCGATGCCGCGACTGTACAGGTAGCCCTGTGCACGCTGCGCGCCGAGATTCACCATCATATTCTGCAGATGCAGCGATTCGATTCCTTCCACAACGCAGTCCCAGCCGAGATTGTGGGCGAGGTGAATAATGGAGGAGACGCCGGCCAGGCTGACGCGATCATCGAGGGCGTGGCTGACAATGCTGTGGTCGATTTTGACTTCGCTGAAGACGTTGAGCTTGGCGCGGTCCAGCGTGGAGAACCCAGTCCAGAAGTCGTCGATGCTGAGTTTGATCCCCATTCTGAACAGCTCGGTGAGATTGGCTTTGGGCACCATGTCGTCGATGCTGGCGGATTCTGTCACTTCAAAGGTCAGGCCCAGACTGAGGCAGGCTGATTTCTCCAACGCGATGGCGACATCGCGGGCGAAGTGGCTGTCTTCCAGATCCTGTGACGAGATATTAATGGAGAGCTGGCCGGTAAAGCCTTGCTGGTATAGCTGGTCGCGGGCGTCGAGTGTTTGCGCTAGCACGAGCCGTGTCAGCAGATAGGTCTGCCCGGATTCTTCCAGCATGGGAATGAATCGGGCGGGAGAAATGTTGCCGTATTCAGGACTATGCCAGCGCGCGAGCGCCTCAAATCCGGTGACTTCCCCTGTGCTTAAATGGATTTGTGGTTCGAAAATGGTGTAGAACTCGCCGCGCTGTATGCCGTCAACCGGATTGATTTTTATTAGGCTCAAGGTGGTGACTCAACATACACGCCAATACCGGGTCAGTATTGGCGGCTGCGGCGATGGCGAGAATGCGGTCTAGTACCTAGCGCCGTTGGGATAAGTCACAGTGCGGCGGTAATGCGGCCTACAGCGGCGTGAAGGTGACGGGCAGGCCATCGGCGGGGAAGATCAGCGGCACCCAGCTCCTCGGCATTTCGTAGCCCGCTTTGACGCTGATGTTGTAGCGCGTGAGCAGGTGGAACAGGAAGAGCTTGGTTTGCACTTCGGCAAAATTGAGGCCGAGGCATTTGTGCGCGCCACCGCCAAAGGGAATCCACTGGAAGAAATGCTTTTTGTCTTCGGCGCGGGCCTTGGAGAAACGCTCGGGGTCAAACTGTGTGGGGTTGCTCCAGTATTCCTCCATGTAGTGGGTGAACAATGGCGACAGGCCAACCGAGGTGTTTTTGGGGATGTGGTAGCCGAACAGCTCCATGTCTTTGACGGTGCGCCGGGGGATGGCCGGAACCGGCGGGTACATGCGCAGCGCTTCCTTGAATACCAGCTTGGTGTCTTCCAGCTTGGAGAGGTCGTCGTAGCTCAGTGATGCTGTACCCAGACTCTGGTATTCCTCGCGCAGGCGCTGTTGCCACTCGGGGTGTTTTGCCAGCGCATAGACGATGGAACAGAGCGTGCTGGTGGTGGTGTCGTGGGCGGCGAATAGCAGGAAAATAATATGGTCGCGTACCGCGCTGTCAGAGAACACATTGCCGTCTTCGTCGGTGGCGTGGCAGATCTGCGAGAAGATGTCCTGCGCTTCGGTTTCGCGCTTGGCGGCAATATGCGTCATGACAAAATCTTCGAGGTGTTTCCGGCCTTTCAGGCCGCGATACCAGAGAGTGCCCGGCACCGGAATTTTGAAGACGGCCATGGAGGCGAGCATGGTGTCGACGAAGGCGGTGTTCACGCTGCTGGCTTCATCGCCCATTTCCACACCCAGAAAGACTTCGGCGGCCACTTCCAGCAGTAGCTGTTTGACGGCGTGCTGAAAGAAGAAGGATTTGTTCTGTGGCCACGCCGTCAGCCCGCGTTCCAGATGCGGGTTCATGGTGTCTAGGTAGCCCTCAATGGCACTTTTCTTAAACGCGCTTTGCAGGATTTTCCGGTCGTAACGGTGGGCGTCGGCGTCTTTGAGCATCAGGCCATCGGGGAACAGGCGGTCGAGCAGCGGGTTCCAGGCGAGGCGGCTGGAGAACTGCCCCTCGCTGTTTTTCAGCACGATTTCATTGGCTTCGGGGCCAAGCAGCATCAGGTTGTGCTGGAGCAGGGTATTGCCGCGAGAGATCAGCCCGAAGCGGCGATAGCGCTGCTCCACCAGACCGCGATAATCCCGCAGAAAGTGGAAGGTTTGGCCGAACAGTGGCAGACCGCTGTCACCGGGGATATGGGTCAGATTTTTGTTCGGGCGTCGTGGGTAGTCGCTGTAGTTGATGCTTGGGCTGCTCATGCTTCACCTGCTGTTGGCCGCCGTTAGGGAGCTAGCGGCGATTCCATTCGATTTTTCTGAAAACAGTAGGTCAGTCGCTCAATGGCGTCTAGTCATTGAGCGACGACCGTAGTCAGGTCGCGCCAGCACGCTTGTTCTGAAATTTTTTGTAAGAAAATGTCAATTGTATGTCACGGCGAATCATTGCCGCTTATGTGGCAGGAGAGCGATGCTTGTCGCCGGAATAACCGGGTCGTCATCAAGGGCGGCTGTGATAACAACAAATTATCGGGCGCTTGCAGCCCGGTCACTGATGAGAGACTGACTATGCTTCCGAGAAATTTCACCGAAGAACAGCAGATGTTCCGCGCGGCGTATCGCAAGTTTCTGGAAAAGGAAATTGCACCGAATGTAGAACGCTGGCGCGAGCAGGGCATTGTGGATCGCGAGGCGTACACCAAGGCGGGTGAGCAGGGTTTTCTGATGATCTGGCCGGACGAGCAGTACGGCGGTATGGGTGACCACGACTTCCGCTTTGAGCAGATCATTATCGAGGAAACGGCGAATGTCTACGCGGGTGACTGGACCAATACCCTGCACAGCCGGTTGGTCGGCCCCTACCTTGACCGGTTTGGCAGCGACGAACAGAAAGCGCGCTTTCTGCCCAAGTGCGTGAGCGGCGAGTGCATTCTGGCCGTTGCGATGACTGAGCCGGACGCCGGGTCGGATCTGGCGGGTATGCGCGCTACCGCAAAAGACATGGGTGACCACTGGCTGCTTAACGGCGCCAAGACGTATATCAGTAACGGCATCAATGCGGATCTGGTGGTCGTCGCGGCGAAAACCGATCCGGAAAATAACCCGCATGCGATGGGGCTGTTCCTGGTTGAGCGCGGCATGGAAGGTTTTGAGCGCGGCCGCAATCTGAAGAAAATGGGTATGAAGGCACAGGACACCGCCGAGCTGTTCTTCAACGACGTACAGGTTCCCAAAGAAAATGTGCTGGGCGACCCGACTCTGGGCTTTGTTTATCTGATGCAGGGCTTGGCGGAGGAGCGTCTGATTGGCGCGGTGGGTTTCCTGGCGGCCGCACAGAAGGCCTTTGAGGTGACCCGTGACTTTGTTATGGAGCGCAAAGTGTTTGGCAAGCCGCTGTCGGCAATGCAGAACACGCAGTTCCAAATGGCCGATCTGCGCACAGAAATCGATGTGGCACAGGCATACGTTGATCAGTGCGTAGCGGTGCATAACGAAGGCAAGCTGACCGCTGAAGATGCGGCCAAGGCAAAACTTTATACCAGTGAGGTGCTGTGCCGAATGGTTGATGAAGGCGTGCAGTTGCACGGCGGTGCCGGTTATATGGACGAGTACCCGATTTCCCGCATGTACACCGATGCGCGCATTACCCGCATTTTTGCCGGGACCTCCGAGGTGATGAAGCTGATCATTGCCCGGGATCTTTTTTCTGACAAGTTCGCGCCGTATATCGACCGGGCTTGAGTGGCTGTTACCGAAACCATTAATGATAAATTGAGGAGCACACAATGGATGTAAACGGAAAAGTTGCGCTGGTTACTGGCGGCGCATCAGGGCTGGGGCGCGCAACGGTAGAAATGATTGTTGCCGCTGGCGGCAAGGTGGCGATTCTGGACATGAACGAAGGTCTGGGTAACGCACTGGTTGCCGAGCTGGGCGCAGATAACTGCCTGTTCGCGGCGACCAATGTTGCCGACGAGGCGTCGGTGCAGGCGGCGGTGGATGCCACGCTGGCCAAGTTCGGGGCGATTCACATTTGCTGTAACTTCGCCGGTATTGGCAATGCGATCAAAACTGTCAGCAAAAATGGCGCGTTCCCGCTGGATCAGTTCAAGCGTGTCGTCGACGTTAACCTGATCGGCACCTTTAACGTGCTGCGTCTGGCGGCGGAAGTGATGAGCAAGCAGGACCCGCTGGATGATTTCGGTGGTCGTGGTGTGATCATCAACACGGCCTCTGTGGCGGCGTTCGATGGCCAGATTGGTCAGGCGGCTTACAGCGCCAGTAAAGGTGGCGTGGTCGGCATGACTCTGCCCATTGCCCGCGATCTGGCTAGCTACGGTATTCGTGTTAACACGATTGCGCCCGGCCTGATCGACACCCCGCTGCTGGCGACCCTGCCGGAAGAGGCGCGTCAGTCGCTGGCGGCATCGGTGCTGAATCCCAAGCGTCTCGGCCTGCCCGAAGAAATCGCCAGCCTGGCAATGCACATTATCAGCAACGATTACCTCAATGCCGAAGTCATTCGTATGGATGGCGGCATTCGCATGCAGCCACGCTGAGTTTGCATCCATTGGCTGCGCCTGACATTGTCGTCGGGCGCAGCCAGCAAACGGCGCCCAATGACCTAGCTGCAGGAGGTGTATCTGATAGCCTGACTTCAGGCTCAAAGCTTGCCTCCCATAATAAGAGAGAATGCTATGCACGCGACGTTTTCCCCCGAAGAATTGGCCTTTCGTGACGAGGTCAGAGCCTTCCTTCGAGACAATTTTGACGAGCAACTTGCCGCTCGGATTCACAACCCCAAGACCTTCAAGACCGCGACCATTGAGTGGCAGAAAAAGCGCTACGACAAAGGTTGGGTTGCGCCCGGCTGGCCCGTTGAGCACGGCGGCTGTGGCTGGACGGATACGCAGAAGTATATTTTCGACAGTGCGCTGGCCGAGGTCGGCGCACCGGATGTGCCGCCGTTTGGTCTGAAAATGGTCGGGCCGGTGATTTACACCTTCGGCAACGATGAGCAAAAACAGCGTTTTCTTCCCGGCATCCTGACCGGGGACACCTGGTGGTGCCAGGGCTATTCAGAACCTGGCGCGGGCTCGGACCTTGCCGGTTTGCAAACCCGCGCCGAGCGCGATGGTGACGACTACATCATCAACGGCACCAAAATCTGGACCACTTACGCCCAGTACGCTGACTGGATTTTCGCCCTGGTGCGTACCGATAACAGCGGCAAGCCCCAGCAGGGCATCAGCTTTCTGCTGATCGATATGCGAACTCCGGGCATCACCGTGTCGCCGATTATTGCCATTGACGGTGAGCATCACCTCAACGAAGTCAGTTTCGACAATGTGCGGGTGCCGGTGGCCAATCGCATCGGCGAGGAAAATCAGGGCTGGACCTACGCCAAAGCACTGCTCAGCCATGAGCGCACCGCGCTGTCGGGCATTGCCTACTGCAAGCAGGTGCTCAGCAAGGTGCGGCGCTACGCGGCGGAGGAAAATGACGATGGCAGTCGCCTGCTGGATGACCCGGTGTTTCAGGCGCGTATGGCCGATATTGAGATGGAGTTGATGGCGCTGGAGTACACCGAGTTGCGTGTGCTGGCGACCGTGGCGCAGGGCGGCGCGCCGGGCATGGAGTCGTCACTGCTCAAGCTGAAGGGCACCGAGCTGCAACAGGCCGTGCAAAGTCTGCAGTTTGATGTGGCCGGGCTCTACGGCAGCGTGCTGCCCACCGAGCATGAGGTGGGACATGCCTTCGGCGACCGCAGTCGTCGGGAGTATATGTATGGCCGCGCCTGCACTATTTACGGCGGCAGTAATGAAGTGCAGAAAAACATCATCGCCAAATTCGGCCTGGGACTGTAGGAGCGCGCCATGGATTTTTCATTAAGTGATGAGCAGCAGCTGCTGAAAGACAGTGTCGATAAATACATGCTGGAGCGCTACAGCAGCGAGCAGCGCCGCGGCTACATGAACGCGGAGGCGGGCTTCAGCACGGCTGTCTGGTCGGACTTTGCCGAGCTGGGCTGGCTGACGGTGCCCTTGCCGGAAGCATTGGGTGGTTACGGTGGCAGTGTGGTGGATACCTCTCTGTTAATGGAGGCATTTGGCCGGGCAGCGGTTGTTGAGCCCTACTTGGGAACCGTACTGCTGGGCGCCCAACTGCTTGCCGGTGGCAACAATGCGACGCTGCAAGCTCGCTACCTTGAAGAGATTTTGTCCGGCCAGTGTCAGGCGGCTTTTGCGTATTTGGAGCGTCGCAGTCGGCATCAGCTAACGGCGATCGACAGCCGGGCCGAACGGCAGGGTGAGGGGTTTGTTCTGAACGGCAGCAAATCTCTGGTGCTCAATGGCATGGCCGCCGATGTGATTCTGGTCACCGCCTGGCTGGAGGATACGCTGGCACTTTTTGCCGTTCCCGCAGACAGCGCCGGGCTTAGCCGCGAGGCCTTCCAGTTGATGGATGGGCAGGCGGTGGCCAACCTGCGTTTTGATCAGCTCACGCTGGCGACTGACAGTCTGGTTTGTGAGCCTGCAGACAGCCTTGCGCTGATTCAGCGGGTGATCGACGAGGCGACCATTGCCGTGGCCGCGCAGGGACTCGGCGCGATGGAAACGCTGTTGAAAGCGACTGTGGAGTACAGCAATACCCGCAAGCAGTTCGGTCAGCCTATTGGCAAGTTCCAGGCCCTGCAGCACCGCATGGTGGATATGTATACCGCGACCCAGCAGTGCCGTTCGCTGTTGGTGCGAGCCCTGTGCTCACACAGTGCGGGTGAGCCGCAGGCGGCCATGGATATTGCCGCGCTGAAGAGCATGGTCGGCAAACTGGGCCGTGGTGTCGCGGAAGAAGCCGTGCAACTGCACGGGGGGATGGGCGTGACCGAAGAGTTGAGTGTGGGTGATTACCTCAAGCGATTGATGGTCATCGACAGTCTGTTTGGCGACAGCGCCTGGCAGCGTCGGCGGTTTGCCGAGCTGCGCTATGGAGATGCGGCGTAACGCGTCTCCGCCTTGGCTTTACAACAATAATGCACGACAGGAGCCAGTGAATGTTCGAAAGCTATCTTGATTATCTGTCCTTTCAGGTTCGCATGCGGCCCCGGCAGCTATTTGGCAGCGACGGCCTGCAAAGCCTGACTTACGCCGAGGCCTGGCAGCGCGCTGGCCATGTGGCAGCTGCCTTGCAGCGAGAAGGCTTGGGCGCGGGTGATCGTGTGGCGATTCTCTGCAAAAACTCGCTGGATAACCTGCTGGTGTTCTTTGGCTGCGCGCGTGCAGGCATGGTGCCGGTGGGCATTAACTATCGGCTAACGGCTGACGAAGTGGGGTTTATCGCCGAGGATGCCGAGGTGAAGCTGCTGTTCGTGGACGGCGAATTCGCGCCCTTGATCGGCTCCTTTCTGGCGAAGAAACCGCAGGTGTCTGTCTTGGGTGACCTCGATGGCGCCCCCTCACTGTCAGGCTGGCTTGAGGGTGTGGGTGAGCCGGTCGATGTGGCGATCCGCGCTGACGACGTGCTGTTTCAGATGTATACCAGTGGCACGACGGGACTGCCCAAGGGCACCTTGCTGACTCACCACAATGTGATCTGCAACAGCGTGCAGGCGCCGCTGACCACCGGTCGGGCGCCGCGGGCGGGGGATCGCTCTCTGCTGATTGCCCCGACTTTCCATGCGCTGGGGCTGGTTGGCGCGCTGATGGCGATCTATTACGGCAGCTCGCTGATTATTCACCGGGACTTTGACCCGGTGGCGATGGTGGACACCCTGCGCGACGACAATATCAATTACCTGTCGGTGGTGCCGGTGATGCTGCAGTTTGCGCTGGCCTGCGTTCCCGACATCGATAGCTACAGCTTCCCGAATCTGAACTGGATGAATTACGGCGCATCGCCTATTTCTGTCGATCTGCTGACGCGTTGCCTTGAGGTTTTTGATTGTGAGTTCTATCAGGGCTACGGTCAGACCGAGGCGACCACAGCATTGACCTTCCTTACACACGATGACCATATGCGTGCGCTGGAGAGCAAGCCGGAACTGCTGCGCTCCTGCGGGCGGCCGGTGTTTGCTACCGAGCTGCGGATTGTGGATGACCAGGGCAAGACACTGCCCACCGGAGAGATTGGCGAAATTCTGGCGCGTGGCCCTCAGGTGATGAAAGGCTACTGGAAGCGTGAGGAAGCAACGGCCAAGACGGTGGTCGACGGTTGGCTGCATACCGGTGACGCGGGCTATCTGGATGACGAAGGGTATCTGTACATCAAAGACCGCGTGAAAGATCTGGTGATTTCCGGCGGCGAAAATATCTATCCCGCCGAAGTGGAGAACACGCTGATGTCGCATCCGGCCATTGCCGATGCGGCGGTGATTGGTGTGCCGGATGAAACCTGGGGCGAGGTGCCCTTGGCGGTGCTGGTCGCCGGTGATCAGGGCCGGATCTCGCTGGAAGAACTGACGATCCACTGCCGCAAAACGCTGGCTGGCTTCAAGGTGCCCAAGCATCTCGAATACGTCGATATGCTGCCGCGAAATCCCAGTGGCAAAATCCTCAAAAAAGAGCTGCGTGCCAGCATTGTGCCTAAGTACACGGCAGAGAACGCCTGACGGTAAGGAGTCTGGTTGTGAGTAAATTGATTCGCACGGCACTACATCGCCTTTATCTAGCGTTAATCGCCATTCCTTTCAAGCTGATGCCGTCGCTGGCCTATATGACCTTCAGTGGCGCTGGCAGTACGCAGCAACTGTGTCGACATATTGCCCGGCAGGGCTACAGCCGAGTACTGATCGTCAGCGACGGGCCTCTGGTGGCCTTGGGGATTGTGCAGCGCGCCATCGATGCGCTGGAGGCCGAAGGGGTGAACTGCACGGTTTACGATGGCATTTTGCCGGACCCGACGTTTGCCATGGTTGAGGAAGGGCTGGCTATGTGCCGTCAGCACAACTGTGATGCGGTGCTGGCGATTGGCGGCGGCTCGTCAATTGACTGCGCCAAAACGCTGGTGAGCAGCTTCAGCAACGGCGATGATCCGCGCAAGATGGTCGGCTACTTCAAGGTGAAGAAGACGCCATTGCCACTGTTTGCACTGCCCACTACCTCCGGTACGGGCTCCGAGGCAACCATTGCGGCGGTGGTCTCCGATCCCGCGACGCACGAAAAATGTTTTATCGCCGATCCCAAGCTGCTGCCTCTGGCCGTAGCGCTGGATGCCGAGCTGCTGTTGGGGATGCCCAAGCCGATTACCGCCGCGACGGGCATGGATGCGCTGACCCACGCCATCGAGACCTACATCAGCTTGTGGGGCTCAGACAGCAGTAATGCGTACAGCCGCGCTGCGGTATCGATGATTTTTCAGTATCTGCCCCGTGCGTATCAAGATGGAAGCGATGCCGATGCGCGGGAACAAATGGCACTGGCGGCTTACTATGCGGGGATGGCGATCAACAGCGCCAGTGTCGGCAATGTCCACGCGATTGCGCATCAGCTAGGGCGTCATTACAGCACGCCGCACGGTCTGGCGAACGCCTTGGTGATGCCCGCCGTGCTGCGGTTTTCTGCGGCAGCCGCGCAAGCACCTCTGGCAGAACTGGGGCGCCTGATCGCTGCGGCTGCGGTCGGCGACAGCGATGCTCTGGCGGCCGACAAATTCATCGATGCGGTAGAGGCGATGAATCGCCGTCTGGATATTCCCTCTCAGCTCGACAGCCTGCAAGAGGCGGATATTTCCGCGATTGCCGCCGATGCGGTCAAGGAGGGAGCCAGCTATCCTGTGCCTGTACTGATGAGCCGCGCCGAATGCCAGGATATTTTGCGGCAACTGCTGCCGAGGGCTGCAACCGCAGAGGCCTTGGCTTGAGCGGGTAACTTTTAACTGTGGTTTGCGAGGGGAAGGATAGTGTCTGAGTCAGAGGTATCGGCATTTATGCATGAGTATTGCCGTGCATTCCGTCCCGGGAATGCATCGGCCATGCCGCGTTATTTCCACTTCCCGGCCTCGCTGATGGCCAGCGGTTTGCGCTTGTCTATCAATGCCCCGGATGAGCTGGTGCAAATTCTGTCGGTCGGCTTGTCGGATTTGGCAGCGGCGGGATTTTCCCATTCGGAAATTCAGGATATCCATGTACACGAGCTGGCGGATGATATTGCCCTGGTGAGTGCCCGCTACCATCGGCTGAAGGCTGATGGTCGTTTGTTGGAAGAAATCGCTGCGAGCTACACCTTGTATCGCGAGGCGGATAGCGGCTGGGGGATTGTGGCGATTGTTACCCACGATCCCGACAGGGTGATTGCTGCCAGTCGCTGAGTCTGAGCGGAATTAAAAAGGCCCCTTTGCCGGGGCCTTTTTTGTTTGCGGGCTGTGTTTGCGCGATATGTTTGCAGGATATATTTTCGAGAGCCACTTCGCTCAGTCGAAGCGGAACAGATTGTGCGTTTCCCCGGCACTTACCTGGCCGCGCTGCCCAATCACATCTTCGCTGAGTAGCTGCTTGAACAGGGTCTCGTCCTGCTCAGTGTGGGCGATGAACCGTGCGCCGCTGTCCAGTCGGCCGACGATAATGCCCTGATCGGGAACGCCCTTGTTGCACACAACGGTATAGCTGTCGACACGTGCCGCGCCTTCCGGAGCAGCCTCAACCTGCGGGTGAGGGGCATTGTCGATACGTGCCTGAAGCTCGCGGTCATCGCCGCGCTGCCACGCTGAACTGGGCGGTGTGGCGCTGTACACGCCGATGGACTGCTTGGTCATGTACCAGCCGTTCGCGGTAATCAGGCCGCGGTCCTCTGGCCGTTCGCGCAGTTGCTGAACGATCGTCGTAATCGCGTGCAGGCTGTAACTGTGGCCGGGGCCGCCGAAGTAGGGCAGACCGCCGGTCAGGCTCAGGGCACGGTCGCCAAAGGGGTCGATCGACAGGGCGTCGCAGGCGAGTTCGACGGCGCAGGGGAAGCAGCTATACAAATCCATGATGGCGATGTCATCGATATCACAACCCGCGCGTTGCAACGCCGCCTTACCCGCGATTTCAATGGAGCTTGAACGGGACAGGTCTTCGCGCTCCGAGACATACCACACTTCATTGGCGTCAGCGCAGCCGTGCAGATAAATCCAGCGGTCGCTGGCAATGCCAAGCTCACGGGCAGTACCTACCGTGGTAAGAATGACGGCGGCGGCCATGTCGACGTTCATCTGCGCGCAGAGATAGCGGTTGTAGGGAAAGGCCAGATAGGGACTGCTGTCGCCAAAGCTCATCAGCGTCGCGGCATCGCGGGGGCGCTGGTAAGACCAGGCATCCGGGTTTTCACAGGCGGTATGGCTAAGACCTTCCATAATGCGGCCGATATGCGCGAGGTGCTGTTCCAGCGTGTGGCCGTAGCGGTGGCGCAGGGCGTTTTCAAACAGCGGGTACATGTGGGTGGGCAGCCACAGATTGTGGCGGTGCTCTTCGGCATTGGCGCCGTCGCGATTAGGCCAGGGCTCGTCACATTGTCCCGGCTCGGCCTTTGGCCAGTGACTGATGTCGTGCCCGTTGCCGAGCAGTGCGCGCAGACTGGCGCTCAGTTCGCCGCCGGCAATGGCAACCGCGCGGGCTTTGCCTTCATGCAGTTGTTGGGCGAAATGGTTGACCAGCATCTGCGGCCCGTTGCCGCCTTCGGGGGCTTTGAGGCAGCGGCTGTCGAAGCCGAGCCGCTTGGCCAGTTCAATGGACGGATACTGTGGCAGCAGGGCCGCCAGTTCCGGAGTGACCTCCAGCAGGCTGGGCTCGGTGATCAGGACGTCAATAGCGCCTTGCAGTGCTTTGTAGGCACCACTGTCTTCCATCGCCAGCTCAATCGCACATTGCAGTGCATCGACGGGAGTGCGTTCCCGGTGGCCGCTGTCTCGAAAGGTACGCTGGCCAACGCCAACGAGAATGGGGGTGTTGTCTGCAACTGTCATAGTCAGCCCTTGTGGCGGATCGCATTATGGTGGTGGCAAGTATCGCAATAACTCGCGGCAGGGGCGAGTGCTAAACCGATTGTGCCAGCCTTTGTGATGGGCTTTAGCGGCGCGGCGCGCCAGCTTGGTTAGCGGGCGCCACGGGCTCTTCGCGACCACTGTTCTGGCGCATACGCCGGGGGGATACCGCATAGTAGTCGCTGAACGCCCGGTTGAAGTTATTGGGGTGGGTGTAACCTAGCTGAAAGGCAATTTCCTTGAGGCTGAGCCCGGTGCTGGTCAGGTATTCCTTTGCCAATTCCATGCGGACTTCCAGGCACAGTCGCCGGAAATTGACCCCGGCATTTTCGAGGTGACGGCGCAGACTGCGAGGGCTCATATTCAGCAGTTGAGCTGTGTTGTCTAATTGAAAGGCCGTGTCATGGGGACGCGACATCAGCAGCCGCTTTACCCGCTGCACGATGCTGGCGCTGCGGTAGCTTTCTCCCAGCAAGCGTTGTACCTGACGGGCACAGTCGGCAGCCGCTTGTTCGTTACCGCTGGGAATGCGGCGTTTTAGCCAGGCGGTGGGCAGCATGATGACATTGCGCGGAGCGTCGAAAATAACGTCGCAGCCCAGCATTTCCCGATAGCGTGAGTGGTGGGCAGGCGCGCTGATGCTCAGTTCAAGCCGGTCGGGCACCGCGGCGCGTCCCTCTGGAAGAATCGCTTGTATATAGCGCCAGGCCGCGACGCTGCACAGTTCCATCAGCAATGCCTGAATGGGCAAGGCGTTGTCGGTGAGGTGAAAAAATACGCGGGACTGCTCTGGACCGGTTTCAAGTTGCACTTGCACCAGAAAGCTCACTTCACTGAAGGCGTGGCAGCTGATCATGGTGGCCTGTTCGCAACTCGGCGAGGTCAGCATGGCGTAGCCCAACAGGCCGAGATCGCTGAGCTGAGCCAAGTCGCCGAGCTCCAGCGCGATTTCGGGTGCCTCGCTGCGACGGAGCTCCTGTAGCAGGATCAATGCATCTGCCAGCGGGTTGGCACTGTAGTGTTGCCACCATTGCTCAGTGAGCTGGCAGCGTCGGCCCAGCTCGGCGCAATCCACCGCCGGGTAACGACTTTGCAATACGCGCCACAGCACTCTGAGGAGGCGGGTGCCGAGTTGCTCTATTTCAATAAGTTGCACAGGAAATGATCAGCTATGGCCGGTAATGATAGAAAGTGCCGGTCACTAATGATAATACTTTCCGTGGCGCGGGGGGACAAGTGGGCGGGGAATCTTGCTAGTCTGGAACCACTGCAAATGCGGGCATGAGCGTTTGTGAAACCATAACAATAATGCAGTGGGCCGATGGGGCACTGCCATGCAAGCCGGGGGATGTTGCCATGCGCACACCGACAGTATGCAAAGAGTACCTCGATAATCTTCTCGAATATTTATATGGACAGGGCGTGACCCAGCGGCAGCTTCACTCGCTGCTGCGCTTGAATCCGCTGGCCCACCTGAGTGATCAGGGGCGTGTGCCACTGCGGCTGTTTGAGATGACGCTGGATGCGGGCAGCACGCTGCTGCATGACCCTTGCCTTGGGGCGCGAGCCGGAACGCATTGTTCCCGAAGCCCTTGGGGCATGGTGAATTATCTGGGAATGAGCGCCGCCAATACCCGTCAGGCGGTGGAATCGATGCAGCGCTTTTCGCGCTTATTGATCGATCAGGGCGACATGGTGCTGAGTGAGATCGACAGCAAAACCATCTGCCTTAGCTGGCAACTGGCGCCGCGCCAGCAAGTGTCCCGTCAGCTTGTGGAATTCTTTTTTGCCAATTGGTACCGCGTGAATAAACCGCTGCTGGAAAAGGGCTGCGATTTCCGCGAAGTGCATTTCTCTCACCCGGACGATGGCAATGCTCAGGAGCTGGCACGGCTGTTTGAGGCGCCGGTGCACTTCTCTCGTAAGATTAATGCCGTGCATTTCAGCAAGGCTTTCCTCGATCAACCCACTCGCTATCCGCACCCGACGATTCACAAATCGCTGGAGCAGGCGGCGTTGATCGAGCTGTCCAACCTCCATTTTGAAGACCGTATTATCAAAGAGGTGCGGGATTGCATCGTCAATCAGCTGGCGGAGGGCGTGCCGCGTTTGGAAGAAGTGTCCGCGCAGCTGGGGATAGCGCCACGCACCTTGCAGCGCCGGTTGAATAATACGGAAACGAGCTATAAAAGCCTGGTGGATGAAGCGCGCAAAGAGCGTTCTCTCGGATTAATTTCACGCAGTGAACTCGGTCTTCTGGAGATTTCCGCTGAGCTGGGTTTCAGTGACCAGAGTGCTTTTCAGAAGGCATTTAAGCGCTGGTACGGCCAAGCGCCCGGCCGCTATCGAATGATGTTGCAGGCTTGTTGAGCGCCGGGGTTTTGCCCTTTAAACCGCAGGCGCGGTGATGAGGGCGCCCCCTTGACCTGTTCGCCCGGATTGCGTGTAGTGACCGCTCAACAATAACAGCAAGAGAGCGCACGTATGGACGCTGAACGGGAAATCGAAAACCTGCTTTATCGTTACGCCGAGTTGATAGACCGTGGCGATTTTAAGTCGCTTGCGCAATTGTTCTGTCAGGGGGAAATCTATGCCCCGGCACACAACACGGTGTTTCGGGGTGTCGATGAAGTTGAGGCGATGTACCGCAGCTCCACCCGTCTGTATCCGGATACCGGTACCCCGAAAACCCGGCATGTAATCAGCAATGCCATCATCGAGGTCGATGCCGAAGCGAATATCGCCTCTTCTCGCGCCTGTTATACCGTATTTCAGGCGACCGACGCGCTGCCGTTACAGGCGATCATCAGCGGTCGCTATCACGATCAGTTCAAGCAGTCCGATGAAGGATGGCACTTCGTGCGGCGGGAAATGCATGTGGATCTGCTCGGGGATTTGAGCCAGCATCTACTTTTCGATTTGCAGGGATAAGACAATGCTACTTCAGGGAAAGCGTATTGTGGTGACCGGTGCCAGCGGCGCGCTTGGTCAGGCTACGGTTGCGAGGGCAAGGGCGCATGGCGCGGAGGTGATTCCGCTGTGTCGTCGCGCGGCAACGGCCGATGCCATTGCGGTGGATCTGAGCGATCGGCAGGCGGTACAGCGCGCATTTCAGGAAATCGCCGTGGTTGATGGCTTGTGTAACGTTGCTGGCGGCTTTGACATGGGCGACTTTGATGCGGACGCTGCCACTGCGACCTGGCAGCGGATGCAGACTATGAACGTGGACACACTGCGCAATGCCACAGCGGCGGTGCTGCCCGGTATGTTGGCGCAGGGGCGTGGTGCCATTGTCAATGTCGGTGCGATTGGCGCTCTGCAGGGGCAGGCGCAGATGAGCGCTTACGGTGCGTCCAAAGCGGCGGTCATGCATTTGACCGAAAGTCTGTCGGCGGAGTATCGCGAGCGGGGCATCAATATTAATGCGGTACTGCCCAGCACGATCGACACGCCAGCCAATCGCGAAGCAATGCCAGAAGCCGATTTTTCGCGGTGGGTTTCGACCGAGCAGTTGGCGGAAGTGATGTGTTTTCTGCTGTCGGAGGCCGCGTCTGGTGTGCACGGTGCACTGCTGCCAGTGCGCGGCCTGAGCTAATTTAGCTGATATTACCGGTCACACGAACGCGGCGGCTGGCTGGCGCTTCATCCGTCTTGCGTGCGGCTTCGCGTTTCTTGATGCCATCGTCGATGACGTTTTTGAGTGCGATGATCAGCCCGGTAAAGATAAATGCTCCCGGCGGCAGGATCGCTACCAGCACCGCTTTATAGTCTTCCACTAACACGATCTGCCAGTGTTTGGCGCCTTCGCCAAACAGCAGGTCCATATTGGCGAAGATATGACCGGTGCCGATCACCTCGCGGATGGCGCCGAGCAGCAGCAGAACTGCGGAAAACCCGAGCCCCATAATGAAGCCATCGTAGAGTGATGGCAGCAGCCGGTTTTTGCTGGCGAAGGCATCGGCACGGCCGAGAATTACGCAGTTGGTGGTTATCAGCGGCAGGAAGATACCGAGAATCTGGAACAGCTCGTAGGCAAACGCCTGCATCAGCAATTCTGTGCAGGTTACCGCTGCGGCGATAATCATCACAAAGGCAGGCAGGCGCACAGCGTCTGAGGTGATATTGCGAATCAGCGAGACACTGGCGTTGGAAACGGTCAGTACAAAGATCGTCGCCAGCCCCATGCCCAGTGCATTGACCACCGAGCCGGTGACCGCCAGCAGCGGACAGAGGCCCAACAGCTGAACGATGGCGGGGTTGTTTTTCCACAAGCCGTTAAGAGACAGTTCGCGGTAGCTGATATCACTCATTGTCTTGTTCCTCGCTGTCGGCTTCGTCCAGCAACATGTTGCGGTTGGCCGCAAAAAATTCCAGTGCGCGGCGCACACTGGCGGTGACGGCGCGGGGCGTGATCGTGGCACCGGTAAACTGGTCAAATACGCCGCCGTCTTTTTTCACTTTCCACTTTTCAATATCGGGGTTGCCCAGAGCGCGACCGATAAAGTCATCGACCCACTGGCTTTTCTTGTAATCGACCTGATCGCCAAGCCCCGGCGTTTCACGGTGGCTGAGTACTCGAACTCCGGCGATACTGCCATCGCGTTTGATGCCGATAATCAGATCGATATCGCCGGTATAACCGTCGCGCGCGGTTGCCGGCAAAATGACGGCTTCTACACTGCCGTTCAAACGTGCGCGGTAGGCATTGCGGGTATCGCGCAGACCGAGCAGCTCGCTGTTGTTGAGAGCCACGGCATCGTCCAGCATGCTGTTGTCGTGGGTGTCACGAGGCAGGATTTCCAGCAGTGCACGTTCTTCTGCCGCCCGGATGTTGTCCTGTACCAGGCCTCGGGTCGACAGGTAGGTGCCGGCGATCACGCCGGTGGTGAAAATTGCGAACAGACCGAGTAGCAGGCCGTTTTTGGTAATCGACTGGCCAAGCATCAGACTTTTTCCTCTGCTTTCTGTTTGCGGTGACCGTAGGTGCGCGGTTGCGTGTAATGGTCGATAAAGGGCGCGGCAAAGTTCATCAGCAGCACAGAGAACGCAACAGCGTCGGGGTAATTTCCCCAGGCGCGAATGACGTAGATCAGTACGCCAATGGTGGCGCCGTAAGCGAGGCGTCCACGGTTGGATACGGCTGAGGTCACCGGGTCGGTGACGATAAAGAAGGCGCCGAACATCGTTGCACCGCTGAACAGATGGAACAGCACGCTGCCACCGGAGGCGGAGCTGCCGCCGTCGTAGAACAGCAGCGCCATGAGGCTCAGTGACAGCAACATGCTTACCGGAGCGTGCCAGGTAAACACCCGGCGATAGAGCAAATACAGGCCACCAAGCAGAAATCCGGCGTTGGCCCATTCCCAACCGATACCGGCAAACTGCCCGAATTGCGGAGTTTGCGCCCACAGGTCAGACAGCATGAGACCGTCGTTTTGCTTGAGCACATCGAGCGGGGTGGCCATGCTCATGCCGTCCAGTTGACCACCACTGGCCAGTCCCAGACTGCGCAACAGGGCATCAATGGGGCCCAGTAAATCAGCGGCTGGCACCGCGCCGCGGGGCGCCAGCCAATCGGTCATTTCTACCGGGAAGGAAATCAACAGAAAAACGTAGGCGGCCATGGCGGGATTGAACGGGTTGTAGCCCATGCCGCCATACATATGTTTACAAAGTAAAATGGCAAAGCCGATACCGATCAGCAGCAGCCAGAAAGGGGCGGCGGGGGGCAGCGCAATGCCGAGCAGGATCGCCGTGACGAGAGCACTGTAGTCGCTGAGGTAAAAACCAATCGGTCGTTTGCGCAGTTTCAGTGCCAGGGCTTCAAATGCCAAGGCGCCAGCGCTGGCCCAGAGAATATTGCTGAGCGTTCCGAAACCAAAAAACCAGGTCAGCGCGACCAGGCCCGGCAGGGTAGAAATGATGACCAGACGCATCACACGGCCGGTACTCATCGGGCCATGGGCGTGGGGTGAGGTGATCTTCAAAAAGGCCATGGCTTACTTCTGCTCCTCGCGCAGGGCATCCAGCGTTTGACGGGCAGCCGTCAGCTTGTCCTGCAGTTTGCTGAGAGAGTCCGCAAGGATCTCGGCACTGTCATCTCCGGCCGCTTGCGCCTCGGCCAGTTTTTGCTCGGCCTTGGCCAGACGTTTTTCCAGCGATGCCACATTGTTGGCCGCCTTGTCCGCTTCGCTGAGATCGGCGTTGGCGGCGCGCGCAGCCATGGCGCGGGCAATGGCCTGGGCGGCCGGATCGTCACTGGCGGCTGGCTCAGTAGCAGTCTCTGACGTGGGCGCGTCTGCCTCGGCACCCTGTATTTCCGCCAGTTCGGCTTTCAACTTGTCGAGCTTGCTCTGGGTCTTCTCGACAGCGGTGGCAAAGGCATCCACTTTGTCGTCGCCCTCGGCTTTTGCGGCCGCCAGCTTGTCTTCTGCTGCGCTCAGGCGCTTGGTGGTGCTGTCGATCTGCGCATTAAGCCGCTCAATCTTGGCCTCCGGCGTTTCGTCCTCGCTGCCGCCGGCCCGCTTAGCTTGCGCGCGGGCGATAGCCGCTGCTGCGGGGTCGAGGTCGGCGGCCGGTTCTGCAGTCGCTGCTTGCGGTTCTGTCTTGGCAAGATGTGCTTCCAGCTCCTGTTTGGCGGCAGCCAGCTTGGCGTCTGTTTTTTCGACGGCCGTGCGGAAGGCGTCAACCTTGTCATCGCCGTTGGCTTCAGCCAGCTGAAGTTTTTCCTTCGCGGCTTTCAGGCGTTTCTCGCTGCTGGCAACGACATTTTCCAGGCGCGTAGTTTTTTCTGCCGGGCTTTCCTCCGGTGCGTTGCCATCGCGTTTGGCCTGCGCTCGGGCGATGGCCGCCTGGGCAGGATCTGTCGGAGCGGCTTCGGTACCGGCTTTTTTCGCTTTGCTGCGTTCTATCGCGGCCTGGATAAGATCGGTTTTGTCGTCGCCCTTGGTGGCGGCGCTGGCTTTGGCCTTGGCGGCTTCCAGGCGCGCTTTGCGCTTGGCTTCTTTCTCTGCCGCCTCGCGTTCAATACGGGCCTGACGCGCTTCAAAGCGCTCCTTGGAACGTTCAGATTTGATCTTGTCCTGTTCCGCCTGGCGGATTTCCGCTTTGGACGCACGGTAGTACTGCACCAGCGGGATATTACTGGGGCAGGCATACGAACAGGCGCCACACTCGATGCAGTCAAACAGATTGTGTTCTTCGAGCTTGTCGTGCTCCTGAGCGCGGGAGAACCAGTACATTTGCTGTGGAAGCAGCGATACCGGGCAGGCCTCCGCGCACATACCGCAGCGGATACAGGCCTGAGCGGGTGGCGGTGGCGGTAATTCTTCGACGGTGGGCGCCAAGATACAGTTGCTGGTTTTGACCACGGGGACGGCAGTGTCCTGCAGGGTATACCCCATCATCGGCCCGCCCATAATCAGGCGGATGCACTGCTGCTGATTGAAAGCGCTTTGTTCGAGCAGGTACTGGACCGGGGTGCCGATCAGTACTTCATAATTGCGGGGTTGGGCCACCGCATTACCGGTGACGGTGGTAATGCGAGAGATCAGCGGCTCGCCGAAGCTGACGGCACGATATATGGCTCTGGCCGTGCCGATGTTCTGGCAGACCACGCCGATATCTGCGGGCAGGCCGCCGGAGGGCACTTCGCGCCCGGTCAGAATCTGGATAAGTTGCTTTTCGCCGCCGGAGGGGTATTTGGTCGGAAAGCTGACGATCTCAATGCCCGTGCCTTCCGCCGCTTTTTGCATCACTGCCAGGGCTTCAGGCTTGTTGTCCTCAATGCCGATCAGGGTGTCGCCTGACGGCTGAATCAGGTGGCGGAGTATTTCCGCGCCCGCGATGATCTCTGCGGCGTGTTCACGCATGAGAATATCGTCGGCAGTAATGTAGGGTTCGCACTCCGTGCCGTTGAGGATCAGTGTGTCGATCGGCTTGTCTTTGCCGCCGCTGAGTTTCACGGCCGACGGGAAGCCTGCGCCGCCCATGCCAGCAATACCCGCGTTGCGAATCAATTCCAGCAGGCTGGGTTTGTCGAGCTGGGTATAGTCGGCCACGCCCTGGTGGCTGATCCATTCATCCTGTCCATCGCAGTGAATAATGATGCAGGGAGCACTCATACCCGATGGGTGGGGAATGACGCGGGCCTCAATGGCTGCCACGGTTCCGGAACTGGGCGCATGAACCGGCGCGCTGACAAAACCCTTGGCCTCGGCAATCATCTGGCCTTTCAATACACGGTCGCCGACTTCTACGATAGGGGCGGCCGGTGCACCGATGTGCTGTGACAACGGTACGATCAGTTGGGCGGGAATGCCCGCTGGGCGGATGGCTTCGCCCAGAGACTGCGTTTTATTCTCGGGCGGATGAATGCCGCCGTGAATATCCCAAATCTTTCTCATTATGCGTGCTTACCCCGGAACGCGTTGAATCAGGCCGCTGCAGAGGACGTGCTGTCCTGGCGATCACTGGCAATCAGGTCTTCGGTTGGTGTCGGTTTATCCCAATGCCAGGTTTGCAGTGTGGTTTCGATGGGGCGCATCTCAATGCAGTCCACCGGGCAAGGCTCAACACAGAGGTCGCAGCCAGTGCATTCGCTGGCGATAACCGTATGCATGTGTTTCGCCGAACCTAGAATGGCGTCCACCGGACAGGCCTGAATACACTTGGTGCAGCCAATACATTCCTCTTCGCGGATAAACGCGACGGAGGGAACAGACTCTTCGGCGGCATCCAGTGGTTTGGCTTCAACGCCGAGCAGGTCGGCCAGCGCGGCGATGGTAGCTTCACCACCGGGCGGGCATTTGTTGATTTCGTCCCCATTGGCAATGGCTTCGGCGTAGGGACGGCAGCCGGGGTAGCCACATTGACCACACTGGGTTTGCGGGAGCAGGGACTCGATTTGATCCGCAATGGGGTCGCCTTCCGTTTTGAATTTCACCGAGGCGAAGCCCAGCAGTGCGCCAAAAACCAGTCCGAGACTCAGCAGGGACAGCAGGGCGGCCGCGAAAGGGTGTTGGCTGACAAGTTCAATCATCACAGCTCTCCGCTATACCAGGCCGGCAAAGCCCATAAAGGCCAGCGACATCAGGCCTGCGGTGACCATGCCCACGGCAGCACCTTTAAATGGCATCGGCACATCCGCGACAGCAATACGTTCGCGCATCGCGGCAAACAGCACCAATACCATGGAAAAGCCCGCGGCGGCGCCAAAGCCATACAAGGCGGATTCCACGAAGCTGTGCTCTTTGTTGATATTGAGCAGGGCAACGCCGAGAACCGCACAGTTTGTGGTGATCAGTGGCAGGAACACCCCGAGAACTTTATATAAAAGAGGGCTGGTTTTACGTACGACCATTTCGGTGAACTGAACCACCACGGCAATCACCAGAATAAAGGTGATGGTACGCAGGTACTCCAGGCCAAGCGGCTCCAGCAGCCATTCGTAGGTCATCCAGCTGCAGATCGATGCCAGCGTCAGTACGAAGGTGGTGGCGCTGGACATGCCGATAGCGGTTTCCAGCTTGCCCGATACCCCCATAAAGGGGCACAAGCCCAGGAATTGGACCAACACGAAGTTGTTAACCAGAATGGCGCCCAATAGCAGTATTGAGTAATCCGCAAGCAAAGCCGTTGCCTCTGTCCGTGATTTCACAGCCGTACTTCCAGGATGGAAGCCGGCCGCTGGTTGTTATAAATCGAAATGCTATTTTATTTCGATCAAGTGTTCAATTTAAAATCTTTTAATCCACAAACGCTTATCGGCTACGGCGATAAGCGTTTATTGGATGCGCATCCCCGGTTTGGCGCCATCATCCGGGTTCAGCAGCCAGATCTCTCTGCCGCCGGGGCCTGCCGCCAGTACCATCCCCTCGGAGACACCGAAACGCATTTTGCGCGGTGCCAGGTTGGCGACCAGCACGGTCAGTCGGCCGACCAACTGTTCCGGGCTGTAAGCAGATTTAATGCCGGAAAATACCTGGCGCTGGCCAAGTTCGCCGAGGCTTAGCGTCAACTGCAGCAGCTTGTCGGCACCCTCTACGGCCTGTGCGTCGATAATCTCGGCAACACGCAGGTCAATTTTGGCAAAATCCGGAAATTCAATCGTGTCGGCAATGGCGTCGACGTTGTTTTTGGGCGCCTCGCGCTTACTTGCCTTGGGTTCCGCCGCGGCGATGGATTGGCGGCTGTCCTCAACCATGGCATCGACGACTTTGGGGTCGACACGGCCCATCATGGCTTTGAAGTTCTCAATGGGGTGATCGAGCAGTGGTTCGAACGGGCCTTCCCAACTCAGTTTGACGTTAAGGAAGGCTTCGACCTGTTCCGCCAGTTTCGGCAGCACGGGCGCGAGGTAAGTGGCCAGCACCCGGAAATTGTTCAGGCACTGTGAGGCCACGGCGGCGGCTTCGGCAGCACCGTCGTCGGTCTTGGCCAGTTTCCAGGGTTCGCAGGCATCGAAGTATTCGTTCGTCGCGTCTGCCAGGCCCATGATGTCACGAACGGCTTTGCCGTAATCCCGGTTTTCCAGATGCGCGGCGATGGTGTCGGCGGCACTGATGACCTGCGACCACAGTTCGGCGTTGTGGAGTTCGGCGCTGAGTT
>CETN01077586.1_pt1 | contig 28838 bp, 39 predicted proteins | sample 531301 | NCBI WGS metagenome assembly CETN01 (sample SAMEA2622656, study PRJEB7988) | marine metagenome | isolation source: saline water (ENVO:00002010), including
CAGTCAGCCCCGTACGTTTTTTTCTTGACACATAGCATAGTTTCTTGGCTTAGTTGTAGGTCAATCAGCAATGATATAAGTTTGTCGATTTTGTCTTCTAGCCCTACTATTTGCTGTTGTTGTTCGCAATATCTAGTTATCAAAAGCTCAATGTCTTTTGTGTTAACCAGTATGTTTGCAATATATTTGTTGTTCATGCAAATAGCCTGAGTTGTCGTTTATGATAATCAAGTCTTTGTTTTGCTGCGTTAAAATAGTCTGTGTCAATCTCGTAGCCCTCGAAGTAAAATCCCATATCATAACAAGCAATAGCACTGCTACCACTACCTAAATGTGTATCAAGTATGCGCCAACCTGTCTTGGCATATTTGTTCAGTATCCAAGTGTATAATGCAATTGGCTTTTGAGTAGGATGTATTGACGCAATACCCTCGTTATGATCTTCAATATGTGAACGTGAAAACATTCTAACAGATGAATTAAAATTAGTGTATGCAAGTTCACAGTCTGACATGTTATTGCCGCCGTTCTTTTTATTCCAAACTAACCAACAGCGACTATTATCTAAATGTTTAACAAAGTAATTACCGCCCCAAATTATATAATGTTTTGCGACCCTTTTAAGTTGTTTAAAATATTTATTTGATGGGATACAATCATCCCAACACTTTAAATCTTTTTTGCCTCTATACATTGTATCGGTATGCTGTTTTATACCGTAGGGCGGGTCAACAATAGCCAAATCAAAGGCATTGTTGGGCATTTGTGCCATTTCTTCCATGCAATCTGTATTGTGCAAATGTATCATAAAAATAGCCTTAGTTGTGTATATGAGCGAGATTGCCAGCGTATCATTTGATTGATTATATCTACAGGATAACCGTAATTATTTATCTCATCAATCAATTTCAAATTCGTTTGTGTTCGCTCTTTACAAATCATTTTCTGTTATCTCTAATGCGTTTTATCTTTATCAGGCGTTTGTATCTTTCCACAGCTGCCCGTCGCGCTTGCTCAAAACTATTTTGTGATGTTATGCGCTGTTGTCTAAGACTGTTATTGTAGCTCTCCTCCTCGCCTGTCAACACTGGCACAACGCTAGGCGATAGCTCACCATCTCCGAACATGCGAAACGCGATGGCTATGGCTTGCTCAGGTGGGTAGCCGTTGCCCATCATCTCCTGAGCCTTTTCGCGTATGGCTTTGTTATCCTGTGGTGTTCTGCTGCCTGATATAAATTGTTTACCCTCCCTTGGCATTTCTCTCTCTCTCTATCTCGCGCAGCTTAGCGTTGACAAATCGTCTACCCTGTGACCCTCCCCACAGCGCCCAAGCTATACTGGCCTTAGATGTTTTATCCTTACGTGCTTCCTTTTCCTTCGGGCTTTCACCATGTCGGGCAAACCATGCACGCATAAGTAACATTTGCTCTTCGTCTATTGATCCGCTGGCCAAACGTCTTGCCGTTCGCATGCCAGTGCCAGGCACGCGCTTGCCGTTGTCGTCCTTATAGCTTGCACGCTTGCTCATCGGCAAAGATAGATTATATTGAATTGCACGCTGTGCGCGCTTAGCAATCTCCGTTGGCACCTTGTATTTTGGCATTATAGTTTGGGTTTCTTCTTAATAATGTTTTTACTCTTAGGCTTTGCTGGTGGCTTTGTCTTTGGCTTAGGTTTGCTCATACCCTTAGAACCGTACTGTTTTGGCATGTTAATCTCCGTTTGTAATAGATTATACCTTGCATTGCAACGTTGTGCAAGGTATACAATGCAAGGCCCCACAGTAGGAGCCTTTCAAGGTGAAAGTTTTTTTTAAAACTTAAAACTAAAACCAATATACCACTCCTTACAACAGAAATACTTATGATTAAGTTTATTCTCTATGCAACTAAATCCAAATTCCTCTAATTTTTCCATAACATTATACAAATCTTCGTGATTTGTCATTCTTATAACTACTTGGTTAAACATGTTAATATATGCACTTTGAAATGTAGTTGGAAAAAATTCTTGCATAGAGTTTGCGATTTCAAGTTTTTGTTTTGTTGTGAAAGTCATTTGTTATCTCCTGTTAAGTGTTAACACTGTGTTAACATGAGTTATTGTATCATGTATGTTTAAATGTGCAACACTTAATTGCATTTATTTGCATTTTTTTTTACCACAAAACAAAAAAGGCCCCGTAAGAGGAGCCTTTCAAAATAAAAGTTTTTTTATTTATTTTGTATTTCCTATAAACTCTTTGAGTGCTGTCAGAACAACGGCCGACAATGATACGTTGTTTTTGTTGGCTATGTCTTGTAGTTGAACGCGTAAATCCTCCGGGCAACGTAACGCAATGCGCTTACTTTTTTGGCCGTGCGCGTGCCTGCCTTGCTTTGGTTTATTGATTATCATTTGTTACTCCTTGGCTATTGCCCCAAACGTGCTCAAACTCTTTAACAAGTGCTTCTATTTCTGGATAATCGCCATGGGTTAATAAATTACTAAGCTCTGCAATCTCCCTTCTTAGTGATGCAATTGATACTAGTAATTTAATTTTGATGTGGTTCAAATCTTCTTCGTTAGACAGATTAAGTTTGGTTTTGTAGTTTTTATCAAAGATGGCGTGATGAATATGATGTATGGTATTCGTAGCGGCCTGCAAGTATTTTATAATCTCCGCTAGATACATTTTTTTTATTTGTATTGTGTCGTTAGTCATTTGTTATCTCCTGTTAATGGTTTAAAATCTTTTTCTCTGACCATAGGTTTACCATGGCACATCGTCATTGCCTTGGCTATCATCTGGCATCAAGTTATCTTCATAGCTTGTATCTGTTACATCCATTTGCATAATCGGTTTGTGTGTGATGAGTGTTGCCTCTAACAATTCACAATATGGCATTTGGTCCAATATTTCTTGGATGATTGCATCTTTATCGGTTAGTGTCTCGTTGCGGTATACCAACTGTTCTCCGTTGGTTAGTGATATGATGATGGCTTTTTCTTTTATTACTGGCATTTGTTTCTCCTGTTAAGTGTTAACACTGTGTTAACATGAGTTATTGTATCATGTATGTTTTAATGTGCAACATTTATTTTCATAATGTGTGCAATTTTGCAGCAAAAAACCTTTATCTTTACTTTTTACTTTTTTAATTGAGAGATAAGAAAAAATAGGTGCAAATCTGCACAAGGCACAAAAAAAACGCTGCTACCCGACGATAACAGCGTGCACACCTTGCAAATATGCCCTGCACACAGTGCACAGAATCTATTTGAACAATTTTAATTGCTCTCCAAAAAATATTTTGTTGTAACAGCAATTTTTGCCATCATCTTGGCATTTGGGCAGGGATTTATCTGAGCCTGTTTTGTAATGTATTTTGCAAACCCATGCGTATATCTTCATTGCTTACGAAAAACCCAAAAATAACTGTGGAATTTTCTCGCATGCTTTTGGTTTTTTCGATGCCATTCTGGTATCATTCTGCTTTTTGCTATCAAGATAAATAAATCTAGTGCATAAAAATTTTTTGATATACAATAGTTGTATACATCGCAATGCGCAAAATACTGTTTACCGCTACTCACTTTGTCTTGTATTTTTATAACTAAAATTCCTTTGTGTTCTAAAATCCTTGTAAACTCATCAATTGAATTGTACCAATAATTATATAATTCATTTTCGGATTGATAATACCCAAAACGTTTTGTGATAAGGTTTCCTTGTTTTTTAATTAGAGATGGGCCTGTGGTTGCCAAAAAAGGAGGGTCATAAATCACGCTTTTGATTGAATTATTTTTATGTGGCAAATTGGTGCTGCAATTTTTCACAACATACTCCTTTTGCGGTCTTATGTCATATCTAAACTTTGGCTGATTCTCATGTTCATAAAAATTACCTTTGCTGTATGTAGGGTCTAATTCAAAATTGGCATTATTTAAATGCAAACTTTGTATTGCATAAATTAACTTTTTTTGATTATAAAAAACACTTTTTATCATAGCTTTTTCACCCAACATGTAATTTGATCTGTGCCAAATCGTTTGCGCACCTTTTTGAAACCTAGCTCGGTCAACAGCATCTCGATTGTTGTTCTATCCGATGGCCTTGCTCTGCTTGTATCTAATCCCAACGCATCATACAAGCATGCAAAATCACGTATAACAAAATAATAATCATTGCCTGCTCTGCGTTTGTGTACGACTATATTATCTTCGTTGTCAATGTAATTTTTTATCCGAGATAGCCATGGATGCACTGCCATAAATAAATCACGGTCAGCAATGCGCGCCTTTTCCTCATCATCATCTAGCCACCAAATGCAATCCTTGTAACCGTGTATGTGATTGTTAATTGCTTCTCTTGCTGTGTAAGCCTTGCCCTCGTGTGTGATTGTTTGCTCTAAAATATTCTTTGCCTCTAACCACAACTGCACGGATATTTTTTTTATTGCCAAAATATCAATTTTTTCGCCTGTTTTAAATGTCTCCCCAACTACAACAGGCCACCACCTACGCGAACCAGTGCTATCTCTTAGAATGTTTAGCTTGTTTGTTGTGGCAACAAATACGCATTTTCTTGGTATGGTCCGTGCGTATTTTTCCCATTTCATAACGATCTGATCCTCGCTGGCAGAGTAAAAGGCTTTCTCCATCTCCGCGTCCTTTGCTCGTTTGGCTAGCTCTGCAATCTCATATATTTGTTTGCCTTGTATCATCAGGATGCTATCTTTTTGCCCTACATCAAAAGGAGTGTTGCCAAAGTATTGCGGTTTCAGACAAAGCGCTTTCAAGGTAAAACCCTTGCCGATGCCTTGCTCTCCACTATACAGACAAAGCACAGTATGGACGTCTATGGGTGTGTTATCGCTTGCCCACAATAATCTGGCCATTGACGACAAGAAAAACTTTCTTGAGTACGCGCGTATCAGCTTAGTGCGCGCGTTGTTTTCTCGGTCCATTTGTGCCCGCTTCTTTGTGCACTGCTCTGCGTGTATCTCGTCCGCTGTGTGATAGGTTAAGGCTACGCCTAAATGCTTATAGAGAAAATCATCTATCCTCTTTGTTCTGTCCCATTCTTTGCCATTAAGCATTGCCAAAATACTATTGTACTCGTTATCAACTGCTATTTTTTGCAATATATCCATGATTATTTCTTTGCGATAATTCACACAGTAAGTGCCTGCAATCCACAGGCAAACGTCAAATACAAAATCATTTTGCACTTTTTTGCCGTCGATGTGTATTGCATTGTCAAAGTTACACCATCGTATGCGACCTGCGTATTTTGGATGTTTTGCAATAAGCATGTACCCATTAAAAAATGACGCCTTGAACGTTTTAAAAGCGTTGGTGCCGATTACTTGGTCTTTTGTTGGTATGCCAAAATGCCTAGGATCGATAACGTCCTCCTTTGCTATTTGTGCCTGCTTCAATAATTCTAAATCCCCCATCATAAACCCCTATATCAAACCATTGTAAGCAGCAAGCGAGTAAACGCTGAACTTTGTGTAGTCTCCTGGCGTTCCGCATGTTTCCATGTGCGCACAATAGGCCCTGTGACTGTTGTTCATTGGGTTAAGATAAAAAAAGGTAGCATCCGACCTGCCACACACAGGGCAATCAAAATCTTCGCATTTGTCACCGCTGACCGTGCCTATTATCTCGGCAAGATGTCTTCTATAATTCTCATTGGTTGCGTATTCAATTTGAAGTTCTCGTTTGAGTTCCCAGTAGTATGTTTTGCGAGTTTTATTTTTATTCTTAAATTTTTCTTTTGCCTCACATATCCGTTTAAATTCCGCCTCTCTGTCTTGCTGTTGTCTTATTATGTGGTCATATACTAAATCAAAGTTTTCTCCGTCTTGGTAATCAAATCGCGCATTTTTTCGCTCTGCCGATGGGCAGGACGGTGCGTAATACATCCGCGAACTATCGGAACATGATTTGTCGATGTCTCCAACAGAATCATCAAATAACATGTGCCAAAAACGGTTGGCTGCCTGAAAAGCATAACGCCAATGCTCCGCAGGTATTGGTTTTTGCAGAGGGAATATCAAACGCCATTTGTGATGTGCAGGGGTGTGGCTATGTGTCGTGTATGCAATGTATTTATAATTTGTCTGTGGTAGCTGATACACTGTGCCGTCGTCTACATCAAAACATAGCATTGTAATCCACTGCACGTTTTTTTTGAGCCGTGGCCCATCAAATATAGCCGGTGCAAAAAGTTTGCCCTCTTTGTCGGCCCTAATATCACGGTCTAACCAAGATATAAATTCGTTAAACGTCTTTTTTTGCTCGTATCCATTGCGGGCAAATTTGTTGTTAAATTGGGTGAATGTAATCATGTTGTAGCCTCCTGTAATTACTTTTTTGCGGTCACCATGCGCAAAGCAATTCTGCGCACTGTCGTTGTTCTCCAGTTGCCGCTTCTTTTTGTCGGGTATCCGCCATCTGTGAGGGCTTTAAGTATTTGGTTGTATGTGTACTCTTGTAAAGTCATATCCAATATTTTTTGCTCGCTATCCTTAAATGTTAGCTGTTTTTGCGCTTGCTTTTGTTGATATGGCCTTACAACGCGCAACTTTTTGCCCTGCTTGTTTAGCTTAATGAGCGTATCAACTAGCAAGACGATGCCATCACTTGTAGCAGGTGCGGTAAATATTTCTTCGTTATCAATTAAAATGTAAATCATCATTTACTCCTATCGGGGTCAAAATCTAACCATGTGGGTTTGGGTATTTTGGCATCTAGCCAATACGATACTTTGAATATTATATGTGGATCCTCGCCTGTTGCTGCGTAGTAATCTTCGCACAGCAACTTTGCCACTTGGCTATCATCATGCCAAAGGCCGGCTTTTGTTGCGCTATCAAGATATGTTTTTGTGAGGTTATCAATATCAGGGCGTGTAACCTTTGGTAATCTCAATGCGCTTTTTTTGTGGCTTTTTGGCTTTGCATGCACAAAATGCAAAACACAACTAACGGCAATGTGTTTGGGTATTTTTTTGATGTAATCTTTTTGCATTTTGTGTTTAATTAGTCCCGCAATCCTAGTAACTTCTTTTGCGCTTTTTGTTGGCAAATATGCGCTGCCTGTGTGCCTGTTAAAACGCGGCCGTGCACTTGCCACAGGCACGTCATAAAATACGCTTATGTAATGGTCTACCCACATCACACTATCCCATATTCGAAAAGGTATGCCTTGCAAACCTCCTTTGTTGCTTTGGCACGGCTTATTTTTTTAACTTGCATAACCGCTGTTATTATTTTTTTTAGCAATGATATATTTGGACGACGCTTGCCGCTTAGCCATTGACTAATTGCGCCGGGTGTTACACCGCATAGCGTTGCAAAATCTTGCTGTGTTATCTCTGCCTCTTTTATCAGGTTTGCCATGTAGGCGGGCCATTTGTCAGTTACTTGCATTTTTTCTCCTTTTTTTGTTGACAATGCAAGATTACAGTATCACAATGTTAACGCACTGTAAAGGTGTGACATTTATATAATAGGAGATTAAAATGATTATTTTTGCATTGGTCACCAAAACAATAACAATTACACTTTGTGTAATGGGCACCGCATTGCTGGTTATAGACCATAAAAAAATAATGGGCTAAGTCCCCACCAAGCCCACTATAAACTCTTTTCACCCAGTGCAAAATCTCTGTTTTTTGCACTGGGTTTATTTTAATCTTATCATTGTTTACCTGTCAATCTTTTTTTTCAGATCTTGCAAACTTTGCGCAAACGCTTCCATTTTGGTAATTGCCTGTATTAATTTTGTTTGTAGATGGCCTATACGGTCAGAGAGTGCAGTAATTTGCCGCCTTACTTCTTTTTGTGCCTCGTCTCTCTCGGTTTGGTAATCCTGAATTACTTTTGCATACCTATCTCTCAATGCCTGTTGCTCAGCTTTGTTTTGCTCGCGTAATTTTTCAGTGTCTTTTTTTTGTGTGTAGTACAACCAAAACAAAAACGCAGCAAATCCGCCTTGTGGTAACATTTCAACAATAAATTGGTTGGGGTCCATGGCCTAATCCTCGAGTAGTGTATAGGTAAATTTATTACCCCAAATTGACGCTGACTTTTCGCATATTTCCAAAAATAAATCAAAATCGTCACTGTTAGCAAATACTTGGCATCCTGCGCTCCACTTGTCTACTTTTTTGCTAGTACCGTATTTTGTTGCTCTGTGTATATTGATGCCAAAATAACCGCTAATTGTTGTTTCGGGGTCATGGTCCAAAATATGATCCTTGTTACCGTCACGATATATTTTTACCTTGGCACCCCTTTGCGATAAAGCAGGATAACCTCTGTGCGTGCCGATTTTGTAGGCGCCTCTATATTGGCCCGCCACCATGATCGCAGTACCCACAACATATTTTGGGTTTTTGATGTGGTAAAGCCCTGGATCTGTTGTTATTGCAAATTTAAACTCTTGCCATACATCTGCAACTTTGAAAACACAGTACAGGTAATCATCAAATTTATTTGCAATCCTTGATTTTGTACGCACCCCAATGATATTGAGATTGTAATCACCGGTTAAAAATATAACGTGTCCAGCTTTTGCGGTACGTTGTAAAATCTCGGGTATATCGGTATCAGTCATTATATCGGCCTAGTTGTATCGGTGTGTCTTGTATTGCCAATATATACCGCCAAAAAACACCTGTCCATTGTTTACTAACCACAGTACAAAATGTATTGTCTAGATACAAATTATTGTCTGTCAATGTTATCAAATCACCGAGCATCAAATACCCAAAATGTATATCAGATTGATAGTCTAAAGTAACAAGTGGAGCGCTCTTGGATCTAACCATCGTATGGCAAATCAAAAACGCAGTGTCTCTATCGTAGACATATTCAGATTCTAAAGTTGCGGATAGCTCCCCAAATTTATTTTTTGAAACTTGCGCGTAGATGTCAGATCGTTGCTCTTGGTTGTTTTCTTCAAAGTCACCGACGCGGGCTATCTCAACAAAATCTTGGTCAAATCCACCCTTGGCAAATCGTAATGATACACGGTTGATAATATCGGATATGTCTGTCTGTGTCTTGATTGCATCAACGATATAAAACTCTCTATCTGCGGTAATATTTGCAACAGGTTGCAAGTAACTGCTCGCATATACACTTGCCAATATTGGCCGGATGCCTTTTGGTCCGCTGACTACCTCTACAGGCAAAAAAGGCAAAATATTGCTGCTCACCCAGTCCCATGCGGTGACTTCTGGGTCGTTGATGTATCCGCTAAACTGATACGCATTGATTACATTAGAGACGTTAGCCCATGCCCCAAAGTCCACAGTTTGCCTTGTTAATAGCAATGCGTATTGGCAGACATCCCCCCCGCCTGTTAGTACGCCATCGCCAAAAGGGTTTTTGAAGCCGCCACCGCTTACCCATGAGCACCACCACTCACTAACGCTAGCATTTTCTCCTGCACTTAACAAGGTCTTGCCGGGGTATACTATTGCACTCGTTGTTACATCTATATAGCTATAAGGTTGCCCTCTTGCGTCTACTGCCTCAACTACTGCGAGTGTTGCTGTGTTGCCTGCCTCATCTTGGATTTTTACCTGTGTTGCTTCTACGGGATGGCCTGCAATAAGCATGTGATAATTACCCGCTGCTTTGCGACTCATATACGCAGGTGTGCAAAAAACATCTACTGTAGCACCGTCCGAACTCCTTGGCTGTCCAGGGGTGCCAAAAATAAAGGGGTACGGTTTGCCTCCTGCCGTCTCTGTGTCGTGCTGGCTGAATGTTGTTTTTGTTATTACATGCTCAGGATTTAGAAAAGTTTCGCTAAAATCAAAAGGTCGCTGTTCGATGCTAAAGGCGGCAAATCCTGACGGCTCTAACGGGTCACCGATGACAGGTTGGGATATGACACCTGAAAAAGTTACTATGCGGTCATCGTATGCAGTTATGTTATCATCGTCCTGTAATACAAAGCTAAGCTCTGCGGTGCTGCCGTCTAGCGTATGACCTGACCGCCACTTTTTAACCAAATCAACATTATCAAAGCACACAGCACAATTAATTGTGTTTGCCTCAATATCAATACCAATTAGTTGCGATTGTTCTTTGTGTGCAAAATCCCTCAGTTCGCCATCGTATGACAAATCACCCAGATCGATTTTGGCCTGTGCAAATCTATACGTTTGACCCATAAAATCAATTTGCAGGATAAAAATTGCCTGTCTGCCTGTGCTGTTGTCAGGTGTCAGCATTATATAACCTCGCGCATTGTTATTGTTCCAACCCGCATAACCTCATCGCGTAGCTCGTCGCCTAGAATATTCTCTATTGATACAGGCCCCTCAATTGTAACTAAGGCATGTTGCATGCGCCTGTTGAGTATGAGTGCGCTTACACCACCGGTAACAGGTGTTATTTTGGGCAGGTATACCGCTGCATTTTCTGGGCCTTGTAGATATTTAACGATGCCCATCATAGCAGTTGGGGCGCTGCCTACGCTGGCGATTGGCCTGAAACTTGCCCCTGTGTTAAACATGTAGTAATCGGGTGACGCAGGATCATCGTAAATATCTTGTATGTCTACACCCTCCGACCATGCAATGCGATAGGAACGGCCCCCCGCGTTCAGATTTGTTGTGCGTTGTGTGCCATCGTTTGCAATCTCTGTGCTGACACCGCTATCAAATTGTATTGTCCTACCCCTACCGTATTGATGTGCGGGGATGACCACGGGACCCATGCAAGCGTTGCCGATGGCAAAATAATTCTCGTTTGTAATCTGTGATTTAATTGTTATACGTATCGCACTGGGTGTATTTTGTTGCAAATCTGCAATAACAGTGCAGGCATTTGGCACGATGTGTATCGTACCCGATGATATATCAGAGTGTAACGCGTCTACCAATTGCAGGCTTGCCCGCTTGCTTGTTGCTGCGTTGCTGAAAACACCCTCTGAATTTGTGCGTATTTTGCGCACTATGCTTGTATCTCCTGATGTTAGGATAACATAAAAATCTCGGCACTCGTCAAATTGCAAATATGGGCCTGTGGCATCATTGCAGAGTATTGTAGGCCCTACGCGCAAAAAAGTGCCTATGTATAAATGATTATCAAACGTGCCAATATTCACCCATGCACTTGCCGCAGCATCATATCTGTGTAGCTCAAAATTACGGAAATTTATGTTTTGTAGTGACACACCGAATAAATCATTGCCAAATGTTGCACCGTCGTTGTTTTGAATGACTGGGTCCATAAATAAAGCAATTTTTTGCTCTGCAATGCTGCCACTTGATACTGCAATAGACCGCCACTGTGTTTTTGGTGATGGCGAGTTTTTAAAAAATATACGGTCCAACGGGTAATTATATGCTGTGCGTATTCGGTATTGTTGCAATTCAAAAGCGGGGCCGTCTATTGTTGTTATAGATGTCCCTTGTGTGATGTAAGCAAATTGCGTTGTAGGTGGGTATTTGCGCCCTTTTAACTGGCTTGGGTTTGTCTGCCCATTGTGCAAACCGTCACCGGTATATGTGGCATTTGAATAGTGCAATTCAAACCATTCCGTATCAAGTGTCCCGGTGTGTATTGTTAGACCTGATACAACGCCCCAACGTATGCGAGCACTACCGATGCCAGATCCTGACGTCAAACTTGATGTGTTGGCAACTGCTACCCATTGCTTCTCAGTTTTTGATGCCACCATGGCCCAAACATAAACATTTGCGTCATCGCTGGCAATCAATATGTCAATCTCGCTATTGCTGGCAAAATTGAAAACGCTGCCTACCTGTGCCGTGCCGTGTATGTCGTACAATGCCAATTGATTATCATCAACATACACAGCAAAATAATACACCCCGCTACGATATTCGATGCCCCTGCCACCGGTTACGCTGCCCTGTGATGACGTCGGTTTTAATCTACCTCTTATTATTATTGGCGAACCTGCCGACAGTGATGGGCTTTCATAGTATTTATCCTGCCCCGATGAAGCCGATATTGTTAGTTTATCCGCTGACAATGAAGCACTAGCCGCCCCAGATGTAGTATAGTGGCCCGTGTCGTCCGGTTTGTCAAACGGTACCCATGTGAACTGCCAGCCGGTATAATCGTAGTCTCTGGGGTATGCGCTGATCTGTGGCATCGTTACCGCGCTATATCCGCCTAGATACGCAGCGCATAAGCTACCCGCAAATGTAGAAACTGCCCCGTTGTTTTCAAAGTTATGGAAAACAATTTGTCTACCGTTTGCGCTACATCCGCTGTGCGCTGTTATCATTGTGTTGGCGCTGCCGATGGCATACCAGCGGCCATCCTCTAGGTTTGTCGTGTTTGTGCCATTGCCTGCCAAAAAGAAAAAGTTTTCGGTGTCATCCGACAATGCAACAGTCATTAAATTATGGTCTAGGTCTTCGAGGCTTGCAAAAAAGCGGCCGTCCTCGTCTACCCAACAAGACATTTGGCCAGCGGTAAAAAACTTATTTGCGCCTAACGTTGCAATATTTATGGCACCCGAGCCAATAATATTGAATGTTGTGCCATAACTACGCACAACGTCAATGCTAACAAAAGCATGTGATAGAGGCAAGATCCGTGCACGCGTTTGCGTGTCGATAAATGTCAGGTAAAAAATATCATTTTTAACCAACACATCAAAACTAAAAAACCCCGTTCCCCCGTCAGTGTCAGCAACTAAACTAAATGTGCCCCCGTTGTCTGTGCTGGCATATTGCCTAATTATGTCTGTGGCACTGGTAGAGGTATCATGTTTTTGCAAACCTGCCATTAGCAACACTTGCCCCTGTGCATACGCTATCCGCAAACGAGACAAATCAAAACCAGCGTTGCCGCCCCCGAAACTGCCGCTAATATTAATAAATTCTGGTAATGCTTCGGTGCTGATTTGCACCCAGTCAATACCTCCGTTTGTTGATCTGTGAACGACAACTTGCGCCCTGTTGGTCGTTGTATCTGCTACATAGTGCGCTAACAAAATGCTATTGTCTGGCAATGTGCAAAAACCACCGGCTAAGGGTTTGTTATTAAGTTGATTGTATATTTGTATTTGCTGATATGTGCCAGATGCCGAGCGTCTAGCAATTTTAAGGTTAAAATTTGTTGCGGTTACACGCTGCCGATAGAGTGCCAATGCCTCACCTGTTGGCAAACCGAGGCTAGCATATACATCTGTTGTTGCTGTTGTGCCCGCTGACTCTGCTACATTCTCCCAATATGACAGAACATTTGCACCGTCTCGACCGTAATATAATGTGTCTGTGCTGTGCTTCCATACAAATTTGCTTTTGCCTATGTGGCCGGCTTTTTGCGTTTGTACTGTTATGTCTGCATCTTGTTGCAAATCTCCTGTTGCTTTGACAACCAAATCATAATTACCCTGTGCCTCGGCTACCCCGGCATGTGGGCCTTGCTGGTTATGGGTAGACTCAGAAGACCATAGGTAATCCATTGTAAACGGCCAAGGTAACAAAAAACCGCGTATGTCTGTAGGTGTGTTATTATTGCCCATTAGTACCGCCCCGATCCTCGTTTGTTACTGCTCATTTTTTTTGCACTACGATTATATTTGTCAAAGTGCTTGTATGTGTTCAAAATTACAACATTTTTCGCGCTTGCATTATTGTTTTGCAAACTTCTTACTCCTTGCTCGCCACCCATACGTTGCACCGTTGCACGGTCCAAAACAGCCTCACCCGTCAATACTCTTATAACGCGCTCATCAGGTGCCATTGCCTGCCCTGTGTGAGCACTTGCGCTTGGTGGGCTTTGTGATGCCACAACGGACGCCTGAACCCCTGCTTGTGCTGCTATTGTGCCCGCAATGATTGGACCCAAAATCGGCCCGTATTGTGACATCGCATTCACTGTGCCGCTTGCTGCGTCCATTGCAATTTTAGCAAGAGTTAAGGCCTGTTGCATCCTAAATAATCTATCTTGTGCCCTCAGGTCTGCATTTGCTTGGTTTTCACTGCTCTTCATCGCTGTTGCTGTAAAAGTTTTCAGGTTTTCAATTAATGCACTATACCCACCCATTTGCAAATCACGCAGCCGCTTTTCTTCTTGCTGTAGCTTTTTTGCGTTTTCAAGTCTCAGCATTGCCGCTTTTTCTTCAAAAAGCAATTCTTCTTGGGCAAGATTATTTTTAAGCTCTGCCAATACGCCTAAGTGTGCCTCTTCATCTGCAATACGTATCGCGGTCTGTAGCTCCTCTTTGCGATTTAAATGCGCTAGTCGCAACTGCTCAAATTGCAATTGGTGACGCTCTGCTATTTGATCTTCGAGGTGTAATTTATTTGTTGTTAGTGATATTTCTTTTTCGAGCAATCCTAACCTATCCTGTCGCTGTAATTGTGTGCTGATTATATTTTGTTGGTCTAGTATTTTGACGCGTTGCTCTGCAAGTGCGTTAAGTTCTTTACTGACATCTAAAACATTTTCATGACTTTTATGTAGGGCAAAGTTTTTTTCGATCAAATCAACGACTTTATTTTCTTGGTCTTTTATGGCCTGTAGTTGCTTTTCTAATGGTGTTTGATTTGCCTTGTTTATTTCTGCTCCAATTTTTTCGAGTTCTTGTTGTGTTTTGAGCAGTTCAACAATTTTTTGCTCCGTTGCACTGCGTCCCTTTTTTGATCCAGATGTTTTTTTGCTAGTTGCTTCTATTTGTTGTTCAAGGCGGAAATTTTCTTTAAGCGCCTCTATCATTTTTTCTTCTTCTTCAGATCTTGACCTGCTTAGATTGGTCCTTTCTAATTCTATGGATTCTAACTTTGCGCTTTCATCCGCAAAATCTTTAAGTGCTTGGTGAAACCTTTTTGTCTTTGCTAGGTCTTCTTCTTTTAGCACTATCCCAGTGTCTGTTCCTGCCATTTTTACCGTGATGTCGAATTGCTCGTCTAGCACTCTTTTTGCCTTGTCCATCATGTCCAAGTCTTTAGGGTCCAAAACACCGATTGCATCTCTCAGGTTTTCACTGGGCAGATTTTGCAACATTGCGTTAGCAGCATTACGTGCACTAGTCACCGCCTTTTTTTGCTCGTCTAGTTGTTTGTCGAGGCTTTCACTAACTTTACCAAATGTTTTTTTGACGCGTTGCTCTATACCCTTAAAAGCAAAACGTTCCTCTAGTTTTTGCAATTCAGGCATTAGGCTCGGGTCAATCTCTGCGCGCAATCTTAATGACTCTAGCTCTATTTCTTCTCTCATTGTAGACAGTGCATTACGGGCAACCAAAACACCCTCAGCTAATTTTTTCACCTTTTTCCGTGTTTTGTCTAGCTCGTTATTATATTTGTCAAAGGCTTTCTCGGCTCTCTCCAATTCTTCTTGCTGGTCTTTTAATTCGTCATTGCCATCAGACAGCGAAAAAACCAACGTAGCAGCAACACCGGCAAGCGCTGTTAATCCTCCTGTTGCTACTGCACTGCTAACGCCAAGGCCTACAACTGCGGTGCGTAGATGTTGGAAAATTGGAAAAACAGAACCCGCGGCAATACCTAACAAACCCATTTGATTAACAAGTTCACCGAGTGGGCTTTCTGCATCGCCAAAGATTACCGCCAAATCGACAAGTCCTCTACCAATTTCGGACGCCTCACGCTTCATCTGCCGAAAGTGCCTCGTGGCTTGCTTTGTGTCGTTGCTCATGCGCTTCATGCTTTTACTGTTCGTGCTTGCCGCGCGCTTGGTGGCTTTTTCTGTCTCCTTCATTTCGTGGCTAAACTGTTTTGCCATTTTTGCCGCTGACTCTTTGGTTTGTCCCGGCAATTTTTCCAATTGTTTGGTTAGCTCACTTATGTCGGCCGTGTAGGTTATTTCAACGCTTTGCGATACATCCATCTTACTAGCTCTGTAGTTTAATTATTTCTGTCATAATTTTTAGGTTGATATGTTCGATTGCCTCTTCGAATGGCTTGCGAACAACCTCTGTCCAAAGGTGGGCATTATCTTGCAAGTCAGATAACCCACCGCCCGGATTGATACTATCAACGCCTTTTCGAATTGCATAGGCATACGGGGCTGTGTTTTGAATTGCGCCCCGTATGCCAAGACCGCCATTTTTTGAGACAATAGATATTTTTAAATTGAACATATCTGCACTGTTTTTTGTGTGCTTACTGACAAAGCTACCATCTGGCGTTATGTATCTACGGACTAGCCAATTCTCTTTGCTGTTTTGCATTATTACAGACAAATCATTTTTTAGAATTTGCTCTATATTTGGCGCGATTTTATCGAGTAGATTACGTACCATTTTTTGCAAATGGTCACTAACTTCTAGCGTCGTATTACCTGATTTTATTTTCGTTGGCATGCCTCACCCGCTGGCGTTCAATGCGTTTGTTAATCTCCTGTGTATTATACATTTTTTTGCGCGCTTCATATTCTTTTTGTGTCTCGTTGCGTATCCGATAGTCTGCAATTAATTGAACTTTTTTATTTTTTGACAGCGTAGCAAACCACCAAGGCGATTGCCCCCAAAAGTGCGATATTTTAAGGCCCAACTGGTCTAAGTATCCGCCTCGGCTGCCGAAGGAGTAAAATTTGCCTGTTCTTTGACCTCTTGCTCTGTTGGTATTTGGATGGCCATATCAGCAAGGCATTTGGCGCCCGCGTCATATATCCTTCGAGGTGGTACGCCTCGCTGTAGTAGTCTGTCAAGACATTTATGGCCATACTCTAAAGGCTTTTGGTCAAATGGCCTATATTTTGGCAAAATTGCTTTTGTATCAAGATATATGCCGATGGCACCTGCACACAAACGCGCAATCAGTGCGCTATCTGTTTGACCTGCCCACAATGATGTAAACTCAAAACATATTGCAAGACTTTCAGGTTTTGTCGTATCGTATTGGCCAAAGGGGCCTAAATCTAGTTGCATGTTATCTCCTGTTTTTTGCATTACTTAAGCAATGCGGTGTATTTTGCATATAACCATTTTAGGCCCTGCCATGCAAACGGAGAAATGACAGCGCCCAAAATGACACCCCAAAAAAACATTTGCATGCTAGGATCCTGCGGTATAGGATACGCCGCCGTAACTGGTAAAGTTAATTGTGTATGTTCCAGGGTCACCTTCAGATAGAGAAAAAGTGCACACGGCCTTTGACAATGTCATTTTTGGATTTGCTGACGTGTTGCCGTCTAGGGTGCCGTCAACTTCAAAGTCTATATCAATACAGTAATGTTCTACAAATGGCGTGCCGGTGCTACCAGTCGATGTATTGCCGGAGTAAAAGTTTTCTTTGTGGATGAAGTCTCTAACGCTGCCCGCTTCATTATCAGTAAAGTCTCGAAAAAAGAAAGAGAAAGAGCCGGTTATTGGCTGCTCATCGCCTTTGCGAATCGTTACAATTGTAGATCTGTCTCTAATTACTGTTTGGTCGTCCTTGGGGACGTCAACGCTGAAATTTCCCTCTTCAAACGCCACAACTAAAGTAACGCCGCCGCCGTCTTTTAATGTTATCGATCCATCTCTACGGACCTTTGGAATTGTTGAATAAGCCATTTTTTAAACTCCTGAGATTGTATGCCGAACTATGAATTGCAGTTCGTGAATTATGTATTCTAAGCTGTCGCCTATAGTGTGGCGTGCTGTGTTAAAAACTGGCGTTATGCCAATATTTAGCGATTGATATGACCCTAGCACTTTGCGCGTCACATCCTGCACAGCGTCAAATGATAGGTCGTAATCTGTCGGATAACTGTCCATTGGTCGCAAACGATATGCAAATTTTACGATGATATTGGTACCGACATATAAGCCAACAGACAACCTTTGTCTATCAGGTATCGATGCAACCTGATCGATTTGAACAGCAAACCCCAGATGTGCAATGGTGTTTTGTGTTCTCCCAAAAAATTCAGGCGGTATATTTATCTCACGAAAGCCTGATAGCGTTGCAACTTGTGCAGCTATTTTTTGCCGGACCAATGATATTGAGGCAGTCATCTATAGCGCCTGTAGCGTGTACGCCCATAACTGCCGGGCCTACTCGTGAAAACTGTAGGCGTGCCGCGTGTTCGTACATCCGCGTCATCTGGAACGTTGTCGTGATCTTCATCGTAGATAAAAGATATTGCGCTGAATTCCATGTGAAAGGCTTGATTGTGCTCGTTAGCCAAATCCAGAAAACGCCCGTTTGACTGGGCTAATGCACTGTGAAAGTCTCTAAAAATTAGATAGAGTGCCAAGTGCCGATGTGACTCGTAAAACGCTGACGGTGATGTGACAAGGTATTCAAAGCCTTTGCCTTGCCCACGGATTTTGCGTAATATTGTATACCAAGCATCATCAATGTATTTTTGATAACTTGACAAACTACTCGGCCGCGAGGCATCTAAGTTGCTGTAAACTGCCGTTAAATCTGTATCGGATATCACGGGGAAAAGTTTTTGTAACACTAACGATACCATGCGCCTGAATGTGTATTCAGTGCCTGATATTGTCAGTGTCCAAAGTTGCATATATCCCTCACCAAGTACCAATGTATTGGGTAATTGCGTTTTGGTATGCGTTATGCTACAGGTGCCGTCACCGTCAATATTGCATGTAGCATCCAATACAATGTTTTCGCCGCTCGGTTTTTGCAGGGTGTATTTGCCAGATGTAGGCACAACCTGCGCACCGTCGCGAAATATTTTAATTGTCGTGCTTTGCGCTTTGTCGCGTTGTAGCAGTTCAAAAAAACGTATATTGGCACTGTAGGGAGTATCCGACATTTTTATGCCTTAATGAAAACTTGCCAAGCAGTATCACAGACCACTAATGCCGCCTGTCCGGCTGTTAAAGCAACAACCCCAGACGCGGCCGGATTATTTACTGATATTTGACCAGATGAGCCGGCTTGGTTACGAATCCAAAAAAACGCACCGTCTTCTTCTTCGGGCAGTGTAACGTTGAGGGAGCCACCTGTTGAATTAGTGATTGCCTGAAATTGACTATCTGCATATGTTAGCGTTCTATTTGTTATTATTGTTTCTGTGTTTACGCCATCTGGGTTCAGTTTTCTTCGTGGAATTTTGAACGCTGTTTTACTTGTGTATGCCATTTTTAGCCTCGTTTTTTGTTGTCTGCTTTTTGTAGTTGTTTTACCAAAAACCTTTTTGCCTCATCGTGGGTTATACTTTTGCCGCTGATTTGGCTTTGTATTTTTATTTTTTGCGCTACTCTATCCAGTGCGCCATGGTCTACCTTAGACGACATAATTACCTACTTCACGCGCGTTTTCAATAGCATCAATTAATTGCTGACGTTGCAAAAATAAATCCTGTTGCTTTTTTTGCATGTGTGGCAAATGTGTATCTTTTAGGTTGTTTATTTTTTGGTCGATTTGTAATTGCAACAATCTAAGAACATGTTCGTGGGGTAATGCAATATCGTTTTTTGCAATTAAATCTCTACGCCAATCGTCATATTCATCATGTTGAAAAGTTTGTATGACCTTATTTGCTAGATTCTCCATTTTAACAAATCGACTAGCAAAATATCTGCCGTTGCGACATGGGTATACCTTAAGATAATTATGTGTGTTTGCATCTAAAGATACCCACCCCTCTTTTTGCATTTGTCCGTTTAACAACGTAGTATCACCGCCATCTCTTACGTTGTTGACCCCAGGGATTAAATTAATTTTTTGCAGTATAGGTAACAACAAATATTTTGTAATTGTTTTTTTTCCTGACTTGCTTTCAAAGGGAACAGTCTCCCATGCAAAGGCATGGTGTGCAAAAAACCATTGACAATTTGCCAATAGTGGCAAAATCGTTTTGTTTGTTCGCTCTGCCCATGGTTGGGCTATTTGGTTATAATCAGACATTTGCATTTTTATCTCCTGTTTGCTTTTGTCATTTATAAGAGTGCGCAGGAGTATACCATGGCACAGGAGATGTAAGCCAACCCCCTGCGCACAAAATATACTTATGAAAGTTTAGATTTTATAATGACGCCCTTAGCGTCGATAATCTTGGCAATACCTAGGTATCCATGCCCAAGTACTGTTGTTGTAGCGCTTAAACCGTCTCTAACGAATTCGACTGTGACGGGGCCGGCTTGAACCTGACCATCTGCGCCCAAGATTTGCCCTACGCTACCGTCAGCATAACCAAGAGCACCGGCCGACCACATAAGATTATCAAATCCTGAAGAGCCGTTGTCTGTTATGTGACTGGTTTTGTAGATGTCAACACCAAATAACGTGCCAACCATGCCTTGCGGTCTTGCGCGTAACATATCTGCAACAGGTTGCATAAGAGATATTGAGTTACTAGACTCATTGCGCAGATCCGTTTGTAGTTCTGTCAGAGCCTTACTGGCTAAAACTGCAACAAATGGGCCATTTGCGCCACGTTCAGAATCTGCACGCTCTAAACTGTAGATTCCTTCGAAAAATGCATCGGTGCTGAACGCTTGCGAATTACTTCCTTTTGTAGCGGTGAAAGAACCAGCGGCTACAGTAAGTTCCATAAAACGAGCATCATAGGCAGCGGCCATACTGTTTGCAATGACAATTGGGTCAATGTCCTGCCCAAACTGTGACATGTTTGCAAGGTCTGTCATTGCATACGCAAGCTCTTGCCGCGCGACGGTTACGTCTGCGGTTTCGACGTCAAGCGCTACCGCGGACGCTGTGCCGCCCTCAGCAATTTGATTCATTGCGGTGCGACCAAGGCCGGCAAGTCTTTTTCTAATGGTGTTACTGCCCATGCCGTTAATACTTCCGCAGTACTCTACATATGGGGTATTTCTTAAGGAAACACTATCGCGTAATAATAAGCCCAATTCCATAGAAATCATCTGGGCCAAACGTAAATTGCCGGATAAGTTGGCAAAACTAATTGGGTTGATTGATGGCATCACGCCCTCCGTTGTTTGGTTAGTCTTTTTTGCCCCTCAGCTTTTACCGTTGCGAACGTAGGCAGTAATGTATATTTATATATACACAATATGTTTAGGAGGCGCAAATGATAGAGTTAAAAGCAACCCAAAAAAATGGGCGTATCATTTACGTAGCCAAACGCAAAAAATGCAAAAAATCGGTATTGTGGGCCGCTGCATACAATAAAATACATTATAATCAAATACAATTACCTATGTTTATCCTGAAACCTTTTAATTGCTGTGAGGCAAAAAATGGCTAAAAGCAAAGTTCCTGAAAAATACACATCTGGGTTAGGTGAGTCCACGGCAGCAAGAAGAAAAGCAGAAATTCGCAAAAGAACCGCAGGCAAAAAAAGTTTTAAGCCATTGCCTGGTGACGCAAAGGCCAAAACAAAACCAAGCAAATACACAAAGCGACTTTCACGATCTGGGGTGCGTGATGCAATTTTGAAAGAAACCAGCAAAGGCAAAGGGAAACAACAGGATAGATTTATCCGAGCAGTTGCAAAAGTCACGGATGTGCCGTCTCGTATCATACGCAAGGTATACGAGAGAGGGCTTGCCGCATGGGCCGTTGGTCATAGACCAGGGGCTACGCAAAGCCAATGGGCACGGGCGCGGGTATACTCGTTTATCTCCAAAGGCAAAACAACAAAAACCGCTGATAGTGCTCTTTATCTCGAAGCAAAGGAAGCCTTAAAAAAAAAGGGTAGCAATTTTAATCTTTGAAGGTTATTATCTTTTTGCCAATTAAGGCACCAACAATCAATATTTATTTTGGGCGTTTGTTGGGTAAAAAATGTTGTAGAAAAAAGCTAAGGCAGGGTTTACGCCCTGCCTTTTTTTTGCCTTATTTGTGTTTAGTGCAAATAATCAACGATAAATCTTGAACCTGAAGAAGCAGCGCCCAAAGTAATTGCTGTTACCCCGCCTGTGCCATCGTTGGCAACTGTATATTGATCGGGTCCAGAAGGTGACGATGCGACAAATTCAAGGCGCAAACCGTTGCGATAAACTTGCACGCCCTTGTGAAATGCTGCCAGTACGGTTTGCCCTAAATCGTATTTGGTTGCGCTTGTGCCATTAAATGCTTCGGTGTTTGGTCGCATGCTCAGCTTAACAAGGCCCAAGCTATCATCGGCCACTTTGGAAGCAGTCACCGCACCTGTAGATATTTTTGCCGCCAAAACTGAATTGCTCGCTAGCTCGTCAGAGCCAACGCTGCCGTTGGTGATCTGCGCAGCGCCAATTTGCCCGTCAGCAACTTTAACACCTGAGGCACTAACCGAGATTGTAGAGCCGTCAGCCTGCACGGCCAAGGCGCCCGAGGACCCCAAGCTAATTGAGCCACCACCGGAAAGGCCATTGCCAGCGGTGACGCTCAGGGCCGATGAGGCCAATTTTGAGTTGGTGATTGCGCTATCAGCTACCATACCTGTTTGCACTGCAAGCGCCTGTATTGCTGTGACACCTGCGTTGCTGATTGCAATATCTCCGGATACGGAGACGGCAGCGGGGCGGTTGCTAGCATTACCCAAAAGGATTTGCGCAGATGACAAGTTAGCAAGTTTATCGAGTATCACGGAACCATCAGCAATCAATGCCGATGTAATTTGCGCGTCTCCAATGTGCTGTGTTTGCACGCCATCATCTGCAATTTTGATGCCGCTACCAGAAACAGAAAGAGAACTACCATTAGCCAAGATTGACAGAGTAGCAGAGCCACCAAGCGCAACAGCTCCACCGCCCTGAAGTCCCGAGCCTGAGGAGATTGTAACACTATCATTTTGCAGTTTTGCATTTGTTACCGCGCTATTTTGAATTAATGCTGTTCCAATTCCGTTTGCCTTAATTTCTAAGGCATCCGAACCATTGACGCCAATTGTAGCGTTATCAAAATCAACGTTGAGAGTGTTAGACGATAGAGATAAGGCTGTGCCTGCTTGTCTACCGCCGGCTGTGCTGGTAAAAAGGGCGTAGACCTGTCCAGAAAAATCGGTTAGTTCAGAGGTTTGCGTGTATCCTTCGTTTGCGCTAGTACCTTCTCGGATGAAAACTGCTATGCCGTTTAGCTCCTGAAACACATCAGCGTCGTCAGAGCGTGTCATTGCCGCCCCTTGGCCGTTGTAGTCATAAATGCCCATTTCGCTGCTTGTTGTTTGGGCCGATAGTAATACTCTATCTCCTGAGGCCATTGTAATGCCGTCAATTGTAGCGGGCGCGTCGGAGATGTCAATATTTGATGGAGACTTTACGCGGCAACTATCTTTCCAATGCAAACCAGAGATTAAATTATCTACATAATTTTTTCTTACTAGGTCGTTAGCGCTACTGGGGTCGCTATTAACTGTGGGCAATGCGGTGAAATTAAAAACCTGTGATAGGTCTACTTTTGCAGGTGTGACGACGTTTGCGCCTAGTTTATCGGTGGTAACAATCGAATCAATGATCTGATTCGAAACAAGTTGTATGGCCATTTTTTTTGTCCTTGGTTGTAATGGTTATGGTAGTGCTACAGCGGTATGTATTCAACCGCCAAAAAATCCCCTGTTTGCGGTGTAAAGTTTAATTGTATTTGCGTTGTGTTTAGCTCAGAAAATGTAACGCTTACGATTTGTCTGACGCCATTGTAGTACACTCTGATCGTACCTGCTTCGTAATTTTGAGCAACCCCAAAAATAGTTTTTTCGCCATCAATTTGCGACGTCAAATTCTCTTTTATCATTTCAATTTTTGCCGGTGTTGTGTAGGTGAAAACCATTACTGATTTACCAATTCAATATGTACGGGTATCGTGTTAACTGATGCCGCCAAAAAAATACTTTTGGCTCTTGCACCACCACGCGACAAGGATATTTTTTTGGCTTGTTTTGCAGGTATCACAAAATAATAATTGGTATTCCATGCCTCGTTGTTAGTCTGATTGTTCTGTCCGATATACAAGTCTTTGCTACTGTGCCAATTCTCAACCTCTAATTGGTCGCATCCATCGGGTAAAATAATCTCGTTTGCCACGGTGTTAACGTTTAATGTTAGGTAGTAGGGGAATAACGCTACTGCGCTCAAATCGGTTTGTGCCATGGTCTAGCCCTCGCGTAGTGTTTTGCGTTGTGTTTTCCAGGCGTTGATAACCTTATCTCTGTTCTCTTTGTAAAATTCAGGATCCATCATTGCACGCGTAATTAAGTCTTTACCATCGGGAATATTTGGCCGTGCATTTGCGTTGACGTTTGGATATTGCTGTTTTGTTGCAATGGGTTGCTCTGTGGTTTGTTCAGGCTCGCTTTGCTGTTGTTGTTGTAATCCCCTCAGGTGTGGGCGGAGTATTGCGGGGGCACTCGTTGGATCTTCAATGTGTATTTTTAACCAGTCATCAAGGCCGATTCTATCAGACTTTTTGAGTGTTGCCATTTCTTTGTCAAACGCCCACTCTACCGCCTCGGCAATATCTGCGGTTAGGCCATGTTTGTTGATTGTAGTATGGCGAGCATATCGCTGTTCCGTTGTTTTTAGTTTTTGCTGCATCTCTGCAAGTTGCTGCGTAAGCATGTCTACAGTGCCAACGCTTTGCGCTTGCTTATCCATTTGCGCGCGTAGCTCTCTGATAGTATTCTCGGCATCATTGGCACGTTTGGCAACCTTGCTTATCCGGTCCTTGATAATATTTTCAAGGTCACTTTTGGTATAAGTTTGCTCTGTTGGTTTGTTTTCATTTTCATCCATTGTTTTTCTCCTGTTTTATAAAAATTCTGCTCTCTCTCTACGGATGCGTATTAACTCAGCCTTTGCCCCGTCAACGTCTAGATCTGGGTTTAGCATTTGTATGGCATCCACTGGAGATATTAGGCCAGCGCTAAGTTTTTGAATGACGTCTTCGCGTTGCGCCTTCATTTCTTCGGGTGATAAAGGTATCTGTGCGTAAACTACCCGATAACCGTCCTGCGGAGCCTGTGGCTGTAATCCCAAAAACTTGTTTGCCATCAAAGCAGATTTGCCGATAAGGCTTTCATCGGTTGCCCTAAAAACAATTGCATAGCGTTTACTCATTTCTCTTTGTCCAGATCGAGATACAGAAATCGCATACCCACTACGAGGATCACCGCTTTGCCTCAATATGTCGCCACTTATCCCTGCCGCTGTTGATACTCTAACCTCATATTTTGATATTGATTCTAGCAAATGCAAAGGGTCGCAACCGGCCTGAAACTGTCCTATCATTGCTTGCCCGCTTAGATCTGGGTCATTGGCAAACATCAAAATGCTGCTTGGGTCAGTGGTGACAGTTGCCCGCCTGCTTGCTAGACTTTGGTCTTGCTGCGTAAGCCCCTGCACTTGCAAACCTACTGTGTAGCGCTGTGGCCAAGAGGAATCTTTTAGGCAGTGTGTGAAAAAACTAAAAAGCACGCCTGAGGTCAAAGAGCCAAACGCTAGTGCGCTTTGATCATACGGGTTGAAAAGTTGCCCTGTTTTTTCTGCTCGATATATCTCTAACGGTAAAAATGGTTTGTTGTCGTTATCTCTAAACGGATAATCTGCACCTTCGAATTTGGGGCGTCCCAAATATTCCTCGGTGACGTCCTCGCCTTTGCTGCCGTCACTATTGATTTTGTGCAGTGCAAATGATGGGTTGATTGGGTCGCGTATGTCAAGGCAATCCGCTATCCATTCGCCTTTGCCTTTGTTCGGGTTAAAACGCAAACGCAATTCCTGATAATACACAGGTACATCGGGGGCATCCGCGTGGGCCTCAGCGTATACAAAATCAGGCGTCACCAAACGATATTGTAGTCCAGCATTTGCCGGAGCGTCTATCCTGACAATGCACTCGCGCAAACCCAAGGCCATTTGCTGCACGCGTTGCATCATAGGCCAAAGGCCTGCTTTTGTAACAATACCAGTGCGACCAAACAAGGGGCTAACATCATAATCTGGGTGTGTTACTGTTGGCGTTGCATGGTATAACATTGACAATTGACGGGTAACATTCTCCAAAACATTGCTAGACAAATCAGGCGGCCCCCAAGACTCGCGCCTATCCATAGGCAAATGACGGGCTAATTCGTGTTCAAGGTCATCCTCGTATTTGCCTTGTATCATACGCCTACGCATTGCGGTATGGTCCCATCGGTCTTGCTCGTATCCATTTGGCGCCATTGGCTTTGCTGGTATCTCGTATTGTTGCATTATGCTATCCTGATGTTTTGAGGTATTATATATTTGTAATCAATAATTGGCAATACCGCATAGCGCATACTATCGATTAAATGGCCCCACTTATCACGGCTGCGCTGACTGCTATCTCGTTTCATGGTCCAATTTTGTAATGATTGAATTAATCTTTGGCAATCTGCGTGCACAAAAAACTTTTTTCGAGACATGATAGCATAAATCATTGACGCGCTAAAATAAACGCTATGACGGGCCTTTTTGGCTTTGCGTATTGTAAATGATAGGCACCTGTGATGTAATCCCATGACGCGCTCAAAGGCTCGCATTAAAACAAGGTTAGACATGTGCATACCTGTTTTGCCTCTTCCTCCGTAGTGGTCACCGTCACCGGTCCATCTACAAAGCTCGGGCTTTATATGATGTTTTTTCAACATTGCCAAAATGCCTCTTGCGTGGTCTTCAGGCGTTGCGCTACCCCCGCTAACATACTCTGCCAAAATATATATTTCTGGGTTTTGTGGATCTTGCATGTTTATTGCCGTGAGAACTGCGCATTGACTGCCAGGCGCTGTTCCGTGGTCAATACCCACAGCATATTTATACACCTTGGAAGGTGGGCAAGGTCGATTAATTATCATAGTGGCAGGATCAAATTTGTCAAAAATAACGCCCTGCGGTGTGACGTCAAAGCTCCCGTATATCCGCGCCTCTCTATCTATTGGAAGGTAGCCGGCTGTGATATTGTCGATTTGTTCCTGACTAAGCAAAGGCGCAAGCCCGATGGGTTGCGTCATTTCTACAGTTAGAGGCGCCCTTGTGCATGATATTTGTTTTCTGTCTACCATGTCTTTGATATAATGCACATCCACATTGCCAACAGGCGTCATACTAATCGCCAAGGTGCCCGATCTGCCACCAGCGCCACCGCGCAAGGTACGGGCTAAGCATTCATTGAAAACCGAAGCGGGCACAGGCTCGTCTATCACCACTAAGCTACAGGATGCCGAGGCCAATCCAAGGCCTTGATTTGCGGTTTTTATTCGAATGATACTACCGTTTTTAAATGTCACAATGGGAGTGACGCCACGAAAGCCGCGTCCTCGGATAAATTCAACACTATCATGCAATTCGTCTTTGGGTAGCATATCCCAAAGTTTTTGCTGTATCGTTCTGCTTTGCTCAATGCTGTGTGTAACTATCCATGCTTCTATGGGCGGCGGGTCAACTGCATAATTAGGGTGCCTACCTAAGCAATGATAAACCAAAAGTGCGCAACTTGCTGAGGTCTTGCCAACCTGATTGCCGCCTAATAATAGCTTGATAGGCGCAGGATCTTGCAAAAATTGAGATTGCGGGGGTGTAGCACGCCACCAATATAACGGATCCTGATCTGTGCGGGTTTGTAAATGTCGCAAACGTTTGGCAAATGTCAACAAATGCCGCGTCATTTTCTGCGCCAAAATATATCTATGCACCTGTCAAAATCATTTTGTGTTTTGCAGTAATCATACAGTATTATACTGTTGTTGATATTGGTTACTGCCTCACATTGCTTTTGACTGGTTTGTGACCCAACGCCTTTGCCGAATTGGTAACAAATAAGCTCTCTACAAATGCCAGGCGTTTTATTGTCTTGACAAATTTGTAATGCTACATCTAGGTTAGTCAACTGTTTTACAACCTCCTGCTCTTTCTGTCCTCGTACATCTTCGATGATGATAGGCGGTGCGTTTTTTTTGTTCACTGCATCGACTGCCTTTGTGCCGCCTATACCTATCAAAAGCCCAATAATACCACCGATTACCCATTCCATTTCTAACCTCTTCATTTTGATATAGGTATGACGTTATTTGTTAGCATGCCAAGCTCTTGCTGTATGCGTTGGCGAGCCAAAGGCGGCAGACTGTATATTACGTTCGTAATCTCGTTTAGTAATTGCTCATCCGTGAGGGCGTCCATCTTATCAATTTGCCCTGTTTGTGCTGCTACTTGTTGTATTTGCCCAATGGTTTGCAATAATTGCCTATTTAATGCTGCATAGGCCTGCCAACTTTCACTTTTTGCCGCGCTTTGTATTGCTTTGCGTAGGTCTGTGGCTTGGTCCTGTAGTTCTTTTTCGATGGATATGGTTTGCGTCGCTTGCTTTTGTTGGTCTGTAATTTGATTTGCTCTAACGTGTCGTTCCTCGCGTTTATAGTTGTGTCGTCTCTCCAACAAAAAGAAGGCCGCTTTTAAATTGCCGTTTGCAATGTTGGTTTGGATACATTGCAAAGCCCCGATTGCGCTTTGTGCCTCAGCCTGTTTAAGTGCATCAACAAATAACCTATATTCACCGGATGATTGTTTGTTGCCTTTGCGTATCCAGTTATACAGGGTTGCCTCGGTGATGCTCGCAACCTCTGCCGCTATTTGATATGTGGCACCCTGTGAGATAGCTTGTATGATTTGGTTTTTAATTGGCTCAATAAATTTTGTCCTTCTCGGCATTTAGTTGTCTCCTGATTGCGTTTTATTTATTTTGGCAATAAATTTTATGTAGTCCATAGATATTCGTTTGCCTTTTTTAATCTGCTCTTGCCGTTGTGCATATTCTTGGTATTCTTTATCATAGCCAATATCTATGATAAAATCTATTGCTTGCATGTATGACAAATACAAATTGCAAATTATTTTGTGCTCATCAAGACCACGAAACATTTTTAGTAGTTTATCCTCGTCATTCATATCAGCACTTTTTTGAAAAAAATATAACGTCACGCAAAAAAAGTACGGTTCAGT
>CETN01078534.1_pt1 | contig 28612 bp, 28 predicted proteins | sample 531301 | NCBI WGS metagenome assembly CETN01 (sample SAMEA2622656, study PRJEB7988) | marine metagenome | isolation source: saline water (ENVO:00002010), including
GCCACACTTTAAGGATGCACCAATGAAAACAAATTTAACAATCACTCCCAACGTAGCCGATGCCCGTTTGTTCGACAGTTTCGATGATGCTAATGATGCCGCCATTCTTTTTAATCTCTCCACGATGGAAAACCTGGAAGCCACAGCGCATCTCAATGGGTATCACAAGGATGCGAAGTATCGTTTGACGGTTTCCCATGTCCGAAATTTGGATGCGGATAGACGAGTTACTGAGACTATCGGGTGGATATCCGAATAAATTTCAAGCCAATTTTAAACACACTTTAAGGATGCACACAATGCAACGAATCACGAAAAACCAAGTTTACCGAATGATCGAACTACTTAACGATACGCTGGAAACTCCGCGGGATGTCTACGAATTGAACGAGGACGGTTCCATAAAGCGTACAGAGGATGGACGGCCAATCTCGAACCCTCGAACCATATCACTTTATGGTGATATTTGTGGGTGGCGATTGGAAACCCGCGCAGGCTCTCGGGAGCTTACCAGCATGGGCACACTCCGAGAAACCTACGACAAAGCTCGCGCGATGTACGACGGTATCAACATGGCACGCGAAATCTAAAAAATACCCTGGCCTGGTTTGGCCACAATGAAAGGATGCACACAATGATAAATCGAAACGAAAAGCAAGGCCCAAACTTTACGATTGAAATATTTCACCGACAATGGTGGAATGCGGATGGAACCCCGATTACCGAAATGGAACGCGGAAAGGTAGTAAAAAGGATTCATGGGACGGATCTCAACATGTTGCGCCGGGAGGCAAGGGAACTTTGCGCACAGTTTGACTGTGAGCGTAAATCCAACTATCGCTGGGATGCGCGAGGGCGCAAGCACGAATTCCGTATCGTCGGCACTCACTGAAAATACCCTGGCCTGGTAGGCCACATAAAAGGATGCACCAATGACAGTACATATACAGCTCAACACTAAAAACGATACGAACGGAAACCCTCGAAGAATCTCGCTACTCCTCGAATCAGAGGAGGTGAAAGACGTAAGAGACCATGGATATAGTGGTCATCCGCGAGAATGGGGCTCACCTATCACAATCATAGACGTTACACCCGGTGAATACCGCTATTGGAAAAAATGGAAGCGTAAGTGAAGAAAATGGGAATCCGAATAGTTTACAGAACACTCCAGGATAATATCCATGATCAAGAAACCCTCGAGGATGGGGAGCCAAAAGGTGAGGGGTTTTACTGGTCTCAAACCGATCCTTTCGGTTGGAGACTGACCGATTGGGATGGACCTTACAAAACCCACGAGGACGCGGCAAAAGCTGCGGGTGCGGATTGAAAGGATGCACAGATGATTAACATTGTCCCCGAACAAAAATCAAAGCGTTTACCTGGGTTGATTGAGATCCTCAGCAACAAGGCACACACCAAGACCCGTGCAAAGGACATTGCAGAATCGAAGTGTGACCGTGGTGAGCCGTTGTTGATTCAGGTTGATGAGTACGGGAAGACTCGGTATCTTGCGGCACAGCTCACGTTGGTCCCCGGCTCCCGTGGATCTGTTACGATACCCGCAGATTAGTGCATCTCTTTCTCCTCCGGTGGGGGTGCGACCACCTAAAAACGCACGCCTCTTTACTACACTGAAAGGATTAAGAATGCCGATCATCCTTCGCGGCGAAAAATTTCAGGTTACGGTTCACCGTAACCGCAAGCGTTACCGAAGAACATTTACAGATCATCAAGAAGCAAAGGTATGGGAGGCGCAGGCCGTTGCCGACTTGGTTGCGGGGAAGCTCCCCGACCTTGGCGAGACTCGCGGAACTTCTAGTCCCCGCACGGTGCAAGAGCTTGCGTGGCATACCTACCGCACGGAGTGGTCGGGAACCCCCAGCGACGACAAGGCGCAGATCAACATCAACCAGTTGATTGATGCTTTGGGTTCCGACACTTTGATTCAAGATGTTAATGCTTCCTTGATTGATGCGGCGAAGTTGTCATGGAAGGCTCGCGGCAACGCCCCCGGTACAATCAATCGCAAGTTGTCTTGCCTCTCCAAGATTCTCAGCAAAGCTATGGACATGGGGATCATCGACGAGAAGCCGAAGCTGACCAAGGAGAAGGAGCCACCCAGTAGGATCAGGTGGTACACCGATCAAGAAAAGGTGGCGATCTCGGAGGCCCTGAAGGAACTCGGTTACGACCGCTACGTTGGCTTGGTTGAGGTGCTGATGGGGACGGGGCTGCGGTGTGGAGAGCTTTTCCGCTTGCAGCCCAGGGATATCCAAGGCAACCTGATTGTTGTGGAAATCAACAAGTCGGCGTGGCCTCGTTCGGTGCCGATGACGAAGCGAGTTCGCACCGTTATCAATCGGGAACTCTCCGCAATGGCTCGGGATCAGGAAACCCTTTGGGGGTGGACGACATACGAGAAGTTCTCCCGAGTCTGGAACGAGGCTCGCGGTGCTTTGGGGTGGAGCGATGATCCGCAGGCTATCCCCCACGCCTGTAGGCACACTTTTATCACGAACCTTGTACAGCGCGGAGTCTCCATGCCGGTGATTCAAAAGCTCGCAGGTCACAGGTCCATCACGATGACTATGAAGTATGCTCACCTGGGTTCCCAGGATCTGGAGGGAGCCATCTCAGCGTTGGAGGGTTGACGTGGTGGGCGTGGCGAAATCGGCAAACGCACAAGACTTAAAATCTTGCGACCCTTGGTCTTACGGGTTCGAGTCCCGTCGCCCACACTAATTTACAATTTTTTGTAGTATAAAGCGGAGCTGTGACGATAAGGATGTTGTCACAAAAATAGGGATGCACGGATGCGTCAATCTGATTTAGATTCAGAGATGATTGAGTTGGGCCGAGACCGATATTGGTCGAAGGTCAATCGCGGACAAAACGATCAGATGGAAACATACTCCCCAGTCGCTAAGCGGCTGCTGGGTGAATCCATCATCAGACTGCAAGAAACCATCGAGTTCTGGTGCCACAACGCGAGGACGGGGCCGGGGCGTAAGCATCGGTGTTTAGAGTACATCGAGCTGCTGCCGTCTGATCTGGTTGCGGCGTTGACGGCTCGCACGGTACTCGATGGCATCTCGATGCGCCGGACGTTGACCGCGATCAGCATTCGGCTAGGCCAGTACCTAGAAGATGAATACCGATTCCGAAAAATTCAGGAAGAGGAGCCGGAGCTTTGGAAATCTTTGTTCAACCGAACGAAAAAGCACGGTGGGTACGTTCAGAAGCGAAGGTTCATCCATAAGTCTGCGAAGGCGGCGGGTGTGGTACTTCCCAGGTGGACGGGGAAGGTTGCTTGTTCTGTCGGGTTGGTGTTGGTGGAGTTGATGAAGGAGGCCACGGGTCTCATCGAGATCAAGACCATCAACACGTTGTTCAACCGCAGCACAACGATGGTGATGGCGACCGATGATCTGTTGGATTGGATCAAGAAGGCTCACGGTCACCATGAAATCTTGTCTCCCGTGTTCCTACCTACCGTGGTGAAGCCGATGCCGTGGCAGTCGATATACATCGGGGGCTATCACTCGGATGAGGTCCGTCGGCGGCCACTCGTAAAGTCTTACGACAAGAAATTTTTGGAGGAGTTGAACAACACCGACATGCCAGCTGTGTACGAGTGCTTGGGGCATGAGCAGGACACGGCTTGGAGGATTAACGAGGAGGTGCTGAAATGTGTGCGGCACGCTTACGACCACAACCACCAAGTCGGCGGACTCCCTACCAACCAAGACCACGATCTTCCTGATCGCCCCGATGACTGGGAGGACCCCGTTCAGCAGAAGCTGTGGAGACGACACGCGGCTGAGATCCATCGCCTTAACAACGGGGACCGCTCCAAGCGACTGCAACTCGGAAAGATTTTATATCTTGCTGAAAAGTTCAAAGGCCGTCCCATTTGGTTTCCGAAGCAATGTGATTTTCGCGGACGCACTTACGATATCCCAAGCCCTTTGAATTGTCAGGGTTGTTCGGTTGCGAAAGCACTCTTGGAGTTTTCAGAGGGTGACCCGATAGAGAATCAGAACGATGCGAACTGGTTAGCGGTTCAAGCTGCAAACACCTGGGGCCACGATAAGAAAACCTTCGACTACCGGGTGAAGTGGGTGTGGGAAAACGAGGATCTATTCCGACGGATTGCGAAAGATCCATTAGGGTACACCCAGTGGAAGGATGCTGATGAGCCTTGGGAGTTCTTAGCGGTTGCGATGGACATCGGAAGGTTTCTGGAGCAGGGCTATGGCTATGTATCACGAACTGCGGTGGCCCAAGACGCTTCCAATCAAGGCTTACAAATTTATGCGTTGCTTCTCCGCGATGAAGAGGCGGCGCGTAATACCAATGTATTACCGAGCAATACCCCCCAAGATTTATATGCGATGGTGGCTCAACGAGTTATTGACCTGTTGAAGAACACCTCCAACGATTACAACGACGGCTGGCTTTCTTTTGGAATTACTAGAGCTACCACGAAAAGGCAGACGATGGTACTTCCATACGGATCTACCAAGCAGAGTTGTAAGGAGTACACCATCGAATGGTTCCAAGAAATGTTGACGAGGCGTGGTGTGGTGAACCCATTCGATGAGGTGTTTAAGCCCTGCATCTACTTGTCGGATCTGATCTGGGATTCCATTGGTGATGTTGTTTCCTCCGCACGGGTTGGCATGGATTGGCTTAGAAATGTCGCACGCATTTGCATGGAAAACAAAGTTAACCCAATGTGGACCTCGCCGTCTGGATTCCTGGTCAAGCAGCTATATGAAAAGCAAGCGAGTTATGAGGTCAAGACCAGCATTGGTGAGAAGATTCGCAGGCACCGGCTGCAATACGGCAGGGGTGAAGCAGCTCCCCGCAGGAACATCAACGGGATCAGCCCGAACTATGTTCATTCTCTTGACGCTGCTTTGAAAACCCTCACGATTAATCTCTCAGCAAGCGCGGGGGTGTCCCAGTTCGCAGCGGTACACGACTCTTTGTCCACCACCGCCAAGCACTCCGGCACACTCGCAACCGCAGTGCGACAATCCACTGTAGATATGTTCACTCCCAATTTGTTGGAAGTGTTTAGGAATCAGATCGAGTGCCAGCTTCCGGTTGGCGTGGAACTTCCCGATGTACCTGCGATGGGTAAGCTTAACATCACAAAGGTGATGGAATCGGATTACTACTTCGCGTGAAACTTTAATGGAGCATGAAATGCCAAAACGTCCAAAAATGACCAGCCCAAAGGGAACCGCAGTGTGGCCTTGGTTGAACGAACCGAACACACAGTTCGACGAAAACGGTGTTTACGCCGTAACCCTTCGTGTTGATGCAGAAGAGGCGGCGGGATTCATCGAAAAGTTGAAGGCTCACTTCAAAGATGAGTACCGCAATGAGTGTAATAAGCAGAAAAAGAAGCAGTTGAAAGTAGCCGGGATGCCCTGGTCCAACCATGAAGATGATCAAGGTAACAGCACTGGATTGGTTGATTTCAAATTCAAGACCAAAGCGAAGTACGAGTACGATGGAAAAACCATTGATAACCGGGTTGTCCTAGTTGATGGGCATCGCAATCCGTTGACGGCAACAGTCGGCGGGGGTTCAACTATTCGCGTAGGGTTTGAGCCTCATGTGTGGTTCGTTGCTTCGATGGGAATCGGGATGACCCTCAGAGTCAAGATGGTACAGGTGGTGAACCTGATCGAGTACCAAGGCGGAGGGTCCACCGATGATTATGATTTTGATATTGAAGGAGAAGCTGTGTCAGGTGCGACCACTGAGTCCGCTACAGACGGGGTGAACGATAACTTCGATTTCTAAAATTGTGGTTGCGGTGGAGCCTGTTCCCGCCAGTCGCCCCCGCGTTACAAAGTGGGGGACGTACTACGGTAAGCGTTACACCCAGTTCCGCAAGGATGCGAAAGCCGCACTGGATGCGATGGAATTGGGCGAGCCTTTTGCGGGTAGGATTTCTGTTCACTTGGAGTTTTGGTGCAAGAGGCCGAAAACTACCAAGCGGGAGACTCCACGGGGCGACATTGATAACTACATTAAAGCAATCCTGGACTCTTGCAACGCAGTTGTTTGGGATGATGACGATCAGATAACTAAGTGCAGTGCAAAGAAGATGTTTGAAGATGAGCATGGACCCCGAATCATCATCACAATTTTTACACCATGAGCCGTGTCCTGCGTGTGGAAGCAAGGATAACTTGGCGAGGTACTCCGACGGACACGCTTGGTGTTTCGGCTGCAACTACCGCGAACACACTGGAGAGGTTTTGAACGTGATAGCAAAACCAAAGGATGCACGATTCATCGAGGGGGAGACATCGCCACTCCAGAGCCGGGGACTCACAGAAGCTACCTGCGGTAAATTTAACTACAAAGTTGGGGAGTTCAACGGCAGGCACTGCCACATCGCAGCCTACCGAGGGGCGGATGGGGCGTTGGTCGGACAGAAGCTCCGCTTCCGTGACAAGTCATTTATGATGATCGGAAAGTCTTCCGGTTTATTCGGTGAGCATCTTTTCCGAGATGGTGGAAAAATGATTACGGTCACCGAGGGCGAGCTTGATTGTCTTTCCGTTAGCCAAGCCTTTGGAAACAAGTGGCCGGTGGTCTCCGTTCCTAACGGAGCCAAGGGAGCGGCGAAGGCAATAAAGAATTCGTTGGAGTTCTTGGAGAAGTTTGAAACCGTGGTGTTGTTTTTCGACAACGACGAACACGGAAGAGCTGCCGCAAACGAATGTGCGTTGTTGCTGTCCCCAGGCAAAGCAAAGATTGTCAACGAGATTCCCGGCAAGGATGCGAGCGAGTTGTTGGTGCGGGGAAAGATAAAAGCATTGACCTCCGCCATCTATGAAGCGAAGACGTACAGACCTGATGGTGTGGTTGATGGTGCGGATTTGTGGGAGCGTGTGATTGCAGAGGGCGAGGTGGAGTCCATCCCCTACCCTTGGCCGGGGGTGAACGACAAGGCCCACGGAATCCGATTAGGGGAGTTGGTTACACTTTGTGCGGGGACTGGTGTTGGAAAATCTTTGGTATGCAGAGAGATTGCACACTGGCTAATGAAATTCAACCACAAGGTGGGTTACATCGCTCTTGAAGAAAGTGTGGAGCGGACCGCCCGTGGATTTATGGGCATCTACCTAAACAAGCCGCCGCATGACTGGGACTTCGATGAGTCCATACTTAAAACGGCTTTTGATGAGTCTGTAGCGCACGGGCGGCTGTGTTTGTACGACCATTTTGGATCAATGGAATGCGGGAATCTGTTAGCGAAGATCCGCTACATGGTTCGTGCGATGGGTGCTACCCACATTATTCTGGATCACCTTTCGATTGTTGTGTCTGGAATGGATGGTGGTGACGAACGGCGGGAAATAGATAAAGTTATGACACAACTTCGGTCGATGTGCGAAGAGCTTAAGTGTTCATTGTTTTTGGTTTCACATTTACGAAGACCGGAGGGACGCGGACATGAAGAAGGTGCAATTACCAGTCTCGCACAATTACGAGGCTCTCACGCTATTGCTCAGTTGTCTGATATTGTTCTGGGCTTGGAACGAAACCAACAAGATGAAGATGGCAACGCCAACATTACTACCATCCGAGTCCTTAAAAACAGGTACACCGGAGAGACGGGGATTGCTTCTCGACTTCAATATGACTCCAACACCGGGAGAATCGCCGAGTATGATGCAACTCAACAAAATGACATCCCTTTTTGAAGCTATTAGACGGGTTGAAACCGGGGGACATTCCGACCCTACCAACGCTGTGGGGGATGGCGGCAAAAGCCACGGCCCATACCAAATTTCATTATCGTATTGGCTCGACGCGGTGGAGCATGATAGTAACTTGGGGGGATCGTATGCGGATGTGCGAGATGATACGTATGCTCGTAAAGTTATGACCGCTTACTGGGATAGATACGCTCCTGATAACGACTTTGAAACTTTGGCACGAATACACAACGGGGGTCCACATGGATACAAGAAGCTTGGAGCCACCCAACGATATTGGGAAAAAGTCAACGCCGCTTTGGAAGCCATTGAGCTTCGCAGAGATCGGGAAAGTGCTGGGGGTCACCTACCAACGAGCTCAGCAAATACACAACCAGATGATTCATAAACTACAAAACCATTTACTCGAAGATCCTTTGATCCGTGATTGGCTAATAGAAAATGATTATGATTTTGAACGACTCTATCGAGAAAAGATTAGAAGAGGGCATGTGCATGTTGGCAGAGATGTTGTTGCAAGACCCAGAGATTCAAAACGACCTCCGGGAACTAGGAGTGATAGATGATTGAAGAGCCGGATGATTTCAAAGATGATGACGAAGAAGGTGAGGAGGAGGTTGCGGAGGTTGTGTTTGTCGAGGGGTTTGATGAGGCTATCTTGGGGGTTGCCCGGCAATCTGATCGTTTCTTTGTGGTATACGATTACCGAAAGGTGATCGAGATCCTTTCAAGAGATATGGACCACGAGGATGCGTGGCTCTACTTTGAGCGAAACATGTTGAACGAAGTTTCTGGGGGAGCCACCCCCGCTTACCTAGTTAATAAAGCAAGAGACCCAATGGAGTAAGGATGCACACGGTAATTATTGATATCGAAACGAATGCGATTGATGATTGGTTGAACCTTTCGGACTTGGAGACTATCCATTGTTTGGTCGTCCGAACTAAAACAGAGGTTCAGGTTTACAACTCACAGCGTGGGGATATTGAGGAGGGGCTTAGGGAGATTGAGAATGCTGACATAATTGTTGGACACAACCTTCTCAAGTTTGATATCCCGGCCCTGAAAAAGAAGTATGAATTCAACCCCAAGGGGTCTCTCCGGGACACCAAACTGATGGCTCAGTTGGCGTGGCCGGATACCCGGAATGACGATTTCAAATTGCCCGGATTCCCGAAGGTGTTGATTGGCTCTCACAGTCTTCAAGCTTGGGGGGAACGCCTTGGGGAGTTCAAGGGGGAGTATGGAGAAACTACGGATTGGTCGGTGTGGACCCAGGAGATGGAGGATTACTGTGTTCAAGATACCTTGGTAACTCTCCGGCTTTGGGAAGCTATTCAGCGAGAGGAACCCGCAGAGCTTTCAGTCAGCCTTGAACATGACTTTGCAGAGATCATCCGCCTACAGGAGATCAACGGATTTCGCTTTGACACCGAAAAAGCGAAGGATCTTCATGCAACTTTGTTGGATAATAAGGCTAAGCTGGAGAGAGAGCTTCAGGAAATTTTCCCCGCCGCTGAAGTTCCGATGAAGACTCCACAGTATTGGTTGGCGAGCGGCAAGCAATACTCCACAAAGGGGGCCGCCAAGAAAGACAAGCACAAGGATTCAGAAATTCGCAAAGGCCCTCTGCGGGTGAAGCGAATCCCTTTCAACCCAGGGTCTCGGGATCAGATTGCCCAACAGCTGATCAAGAAGTACGGCTGGAAGCCTGAGAAGTTTACGGGGGAGGGTAAGCCTCAAATTGATGAGAGTATCTTGAACGCCCTTGAGTATAAAGAAGCACGGGTGTTGATGCGATACTTGACAATCACCAAGCGGCTTGGGCAACTCGCCGATGGTAAAGAGGCGTGGCTCAAAAACCAAACGAATGGCTGGATTCATGGAACTGTTAACACGAACGGAACGGTTTCTGGCCGATGCACCCACGCTCGACCCAACGTAAGTCAGGTTCCTTCGACTGATTCTTGGTTTGGTAAGGAATGTAGATCATTGTTCCTGCCCAATCCTAACCATGTACTTGTTGGTTGTGATGCGTCTGGTTTGGAACTGCGAATGCTTGCACATTATCTAGCTTTCGCTGATGGGGGAAAGTACGTGAAGCTGGTAACAGAAGGCGACCCCCACACCGCGAATCAAGAGGCAGCAGGGTTGCCAACTAGGGCCGCTGCGAAAACATTTATCTACGCTCTTATCTACGGAAGCGGGGATCAAAACCTTGGGGGTCTTGTCGGGGGCGGCATCAAGGAGGGCAAGGCCATTCGGAAAAAGTTTATGGATGGGATGCCCGCTTTCAAAAAGTTAAAAGTGGCTGTGGATCTCGCAGTGGACACCAAGGGGTATCTCACAGGCTTGGACGGTAGGAAGCTACCAGTCAGATCCAAGCACTCCGCCTTAAACCTTTTGCTTCAGAGTGCAGGAGCTGTTGTTATGAAAACAGCAACGGTTGTACTCGCGGGACATATGAGACGGCAGGAGGCATTTGATCACGCCGTACAAGTTGCCCACATTCACGATGAAGTTCAGCTTTCATGCTCAGAGGAGGTTGCAAATGAATTGGGGAAGACCGCTTGCCGGTCCATCGTTACTGCTGGAAGGATCCTTGAATTGCGATGCCCACTTGACGCTGAATTTCGAGTGGGTGCCAACTGGGCAGAAACTCATTGACTTGGTTTATTCCGCAGGATACCTAGATGCAGAGGGGTGCTTTCGATTTAATCATAGTGCTACGATTAGCGTTACAAACACCTACCCGTACACGCTTATGTTTTTGCAGGTACTATTCGGAGGAACTATTCGCACTAAAACCACCGGACCATCACAACGCACTGCTTACGAGTGGTATGTGACTGGTGATAATGCTAGGAACTGTTTGCAACTTGTATCCCCATACCTTAGAGAAAAGAAGCCTCAAGCGGTAATTCTTGCCGAGATACCTTTGTACCCTCGGAAATCTGTAAGAAGAAAAAAGTTGGAGCTGTTGTTAAAATCAAAAAAACGTATTGATTACACCACGGACAGGATGTCCAAGGAGACCGCATGGATTCAAAGCGAACACTGTTGATTGATGGGGACATCCTTCTCTACGGGGAGTCTGCGGCAGTCGAGATGGAGTTTGATTGGGGTGATGATTGGTGGACTCTCCACGGGGATGCACGAGAGGCCAAGGAGCGGGTGGATGTTTGGATCGCAAACATTAAAGAGCTTCTGTCTGCGACCGATGTAGTCCTCACTTTGACGGGACACAAGAACTGGCGGAAAGATGTCCTTCCGAGCTACAAAGCGAATCGCAAAGGAAAAAGAAAGCCGGTGGTCTACCAGGAACTCAAGCGATATGTGATGGACACCTACAAATGCTCGGTGTTTGATTCACTGGAAGCAGATGACGTTATGGGGATCTTGCAAACAGACCCTAATAAGGATTCAGAAACCATCATTGTTTCTGAAGACAAGGATATGATGACGGTTCCTGGGAAGCTGTACCGTCCAATACGCCCCGAAGAGGGAGTCCAATACATCAGCCCAGAGGAGGCGGATCGAAACCACCTGATGCAATCGCTGATGGGGGACTCAACCGATGGGTATTTGGGCTGTCCTGGGGTGGGGCCAAAGACGGCAGAAAAGATCCTTACCGAAAATGAGTGGAGTCTGGTGGTGGCCGCCTATGAAAAGGCGGGATTGACGGAGGCTGATGCGATTGTTCAGGCAAGGGTTGCTAGGATTTTGCGGTATGAGGAGTTCAACCAAAAGAAAGAAGAGGTCTTACTTTGGAACCCATGAATCGAGAAGAATACTTTGACTTCCACAAGCTTCTATGTGATGAGGCTTTGGAGCTTTCCAAGCGAAAGAATGCTGATTACGCCGGTGCTGATGGTAACCGCCCGTTCTCAAACTTCACCCGCTGTGAATCAATGGGGATCTGCGCGACTGAAAAGGGTTTCTTGGTTCGTCTTACCGACAAGATGAGCAGGCTGTCTACGTTTTCTGAAACCGGCCAATTCATGGTTGCGGACGAGAGTTTTAAGGACACCTGCATTGATGTAATCAACTATGTGTGTCTTCTTGCTGCGTATGTGGAGGCTAAAAAAAATGAGCGACACCGATAATGAACGACTATTAGAGAAAAAACCGGCAATCTCAGCTGAGTTGGTGCAGTGGTTGGATAAGAACTTTCCAGTTGTGTCACCGAGCTTCCAAGACACAGAACGAGAAATTTTTTATTGTGTAGGACAAAGATCAGTCGTTGACCACCTGCATTCCCTTTTTAAAGAACAGAACGATCACTTAACGGAGTAATCTATGTGCTTCTCTCCCCCAGATATCCCCACACCCGAACCGCCCCCGCCGCCGTTACCTCCGCCGTCTAAAACCGCACTATCGGCGGCGGCTCCTGGGCAGGCTACAAAGGATCGTGCAGGCGGAATGGCATCAAAAAGACGGCGAGGAACTGCGGGAATGCGAACTGCTGGCCTTCAGATTATGAGCTGATAGGAATCAAATGTACCAATCTGGAAAAGCCCTCTATACCCAACTAGAAACTAATAGGTTCTCATTTCTTGACCGTGCCAGAGACTGTTCCAGGCTCACCGTACCTACCTTGATTCCTGATGAGGGGCATTCTGCTTCTCAAAAATTCCCCACGCCTTACAACGGAACGGGTGCAAGAGGCGTAAACAACCTTGCAAGCAGCCTCCTGCTCAGTCTTCTACCTCCCAACTCCCCATTTTTTCGTTTAGTTCTTGATGATTCTGCCTTGCGTCAGGTTCAAGAGTTTCCTGACGTAAAAACAGAACTAGAGCAAAGTTTGGCGGATATTGAAAAAGCGGTGATGAAGGAGGTCGAGTCAGAGAACATTCGTGTCTCGATGTTTGAGATCCTGAAGCATCTGATTGTTGGCGGGAATTGTTTAATCCACTTTCCCCAAGAGGGTGGGGTCCGAGTCTTCCCCCTGAGTCGTTATGTGGTTCGTCGAGACCCAATGGGGAAGCCCCTTCACATTGTGACGAAAGAATCCATTCAACCCAGTGACCTTCCTGAAGAAATTCAGGGGCATGTGGGGGGTATGGCGAATGTGAACCCCGACAAATCGGTGGACCTGTACACTTGCATTCACAAAATGGACAGTAAGAAGTACGAGGTTTTCCAAACAGTTGGGGATGTGGAAGTTCCTGGAAGTCGGGGGTCATTTCCTACTGAAAAACTTCCTTTTATTCCATTGAGAATGTATTCAGTAGAAGGCGAGGACTATGGCAGGTCGTATGTCGAACAGTATCTTGGTGATCTTCGCAGCCTGGAAGGGCTTACCCAGTCGATTGTCGAAGGTGCTGCGGCCGCCAGCAAAATCCTTTTCCTCGTCGCCCCCAACGGAACAACCCGCGCACGAACGCTTGCGAAGAGTCCGAACGGAGCGATTGTCGAAGGCAACGCTCAAGACGTGTCGGTACTGCAAAGTCAAAAGTCGGCTGATCTCAACATTGCTGCCCAGACGGCTAACGCAATCACGGAGCGGCTGTCGTATGCCTTTTTGCTCACGGAATCCACCGTAAGGAATGCAGAAAGAGTTACAGCAGAAGAAATTCGTCTTCTTTCTCAATCCATTGAGAAGCAGCTTGGCGGAGCCTTTAGTCTTCTGAGTGCCGAACTCCAGTTACCTTTGGTGAACCGGATGATGGACAGGCTACAGAAATCTAAGAAGATGCCGAAGCTACCCAAGAAGTTTATTGCTCCCACCATCATTACGGGGGTAGAGGCTCTTGCAAGAGGAAATGACCTTCAACGATTGGATTTTTTCTTGCAGGGCATGGCGCAAACTGTGGGGCCGGATATCATCGGCCAGTTTGTGAACATGCGAGAGTACATCAAACGTCGCGCCACGGCTCTGGGGATTGATCTCCAGGGTCTTATCAAGACAGAAGAACAACTGGCCGCTGAAATGCAACAAGCACAACAACAGCAGGCTATTCAGCAGTTTGGACCTCAAGCCTTGGATATTGCAGATAAGCAATTCCGAGAGGTTCAACAAATTGAACAACAACAACAAGGAAACTGATACATGGCAGAGCGAATTCAAATGGAAACAGGAGTTTCTGGACCTGATGCGCCTAAGGAAGATTCGGTAGAAGATGCCGTTGATCGTCCTGAGTGGTTGCCTGAAAAGTTTGAATCTGCGGAAGCGATGGCAAAGGCTTACGGAGAGCTTGAGTCTAGGATGGGCGGCTCTTCAAGTAATGATGATGATTCGGAGTATGAGTATGAGTACGAAGACTCTGAAGAATATGAAGTTGCCGAATCATCTGGGATTTCTACGGAAGCAATGGAAGAATTCTCGAATGAGTTCTATGAAACGGGCGATCTGTCGCAAGAATCCTTGGATAGGATTGAATCGGAGTTTAACATTCCTCAAGACATCGCCCGTGCTTATGTAGAGGGGCAAAAGGCTCTGGTAGAGCAGGCTCGACAATCTATTTACAACGAAGTCGGCGGACAAAAGACTTACGAAGAAATGCTTTTATGGGCGAAGGACTCGTTATCAGAAGCTGACATCTTGGCGTATGACTCTGCTATTACCTCAAATGATATGGATACCGCCCGAATGGTTGCCAAAGGGCTCTTTGCTCAATACACAGCAGCAGAGGGAACTTCACCCGCTTTATCAAGCGGTTTTGCTCCATCTACAGGGGGAGCCGAGGGATATCAAAGCTGGCAACAGGTTTCTGCGGATATGCAAAACCCTAAGTATCGAGAAGATCCCGCATTCCGCGAGGAAGTAAAGAATCGTTTAGCGGTGTCTAAACTGGCGCAATGAAACCTTTTCGGGGGGAAAGGAAGATGGAAGAGCTAAGCAGTCATCTGCTTGATATTGCAATGACGCTTGTAGGCAGTGCTTTATTAGCCCTTATTGGGTTTGTCTGGCGCATCAGCCACAAGGTTTCTTCTTTAGAAAGGCAGATTGAAGGTATTAGAGAACTTCAAAAAAGGGACCAAACAGAAACCCGGCGAGACATGGATATGATTATGTCTAAAGTCGATAAGCACGGGGAATGGACTACAAATAGAATGATGTCCATTGCAAAGGAACTGCCAAGATGAGGATGATGTTGGCACTTTTTTTGTTGACACTCTCGGGGTGTTCCTCTTTCCCTAAATCACCTTCACCCACAGACCCCACACAGTTAATGAAAGATGCTTCTGTGTCGGAACCATTAACGGTACTGTCTGTAACGGGCGGCTTGTGTCTACTTGCCGGGATGGTGCTGTTGGTTATTACCCGTGGAACCAAGGGGTGGTATCCCGTGATCGGCGGGGTCATCCTGGTTTTACTGAACTATATGGTTGCGAAGTACGACGATTGGATATTTATCCCAGTTGTCGTGTTGAGCGGCATGATTTCAGCCGCGTGGGCTTACCGCGTGGTTGTTCAAATTCTTACGGAGAAGAAGTCAAAATGACTACTCTCGCATCGTTTTCTGGATTCCTCGGAACCGTGTGGTTCATGGTAATCCTTTCTTCAGCCAGCTTTGGAGCTGGTGTGGTGTTCAAGAAACCCTTCCTCAAACTCCTTACCAGGGGTAAGTACGAAGGGTGATCCTATTTATCGCGTCAATGTCGAAGGAACTCCAAACACTGTAAGCGTGGCCCGTTGCGGCGGATAACCAGTCAGACAGAAGTGTGACACGAGCCTATCGTCTGAACACGATTTGTTTTTGTTGTCCCTATAACTTTTGGAGATTCAAATGTCTAATATGACAGAATCCAGGCTCGGTCTTGCAAAGGGCGGGTCAGATAATTTTGAACTGTTCCTGAAGCAGTTCAGTGGAGAGGTTCTTGCTGCGTTTCAAGAGCGAAACGTGATGATGCCTTTGCACACCGTTCGTACCATTACCAGCGGTAAGTCCGCTCAGTTTCCGATGACCGGCGCAACCACCGCCGCTTATCACACGCCTGGCAACGAGATCCTTGGAACTTCCATTGACCACGCCGAGCGTGTCATCAACATTGACAACCTTCTTGTCTCCAGTGCCTTTATTGCTAACATTGATGAAGCAATGAATCATTATGACGTAAGAAGTATTTATAGTCGTGAATGCGGCTATGCACTCAGTAACCATGCAGACAAGGCACTCATTCGTACCGCTCTTGCAGGTTCGTTTGATGCTACTGATCCTATTGGTAACGCTGGTGGCGGTGCATTGAACATTGGTACTACTGGCGATAACGTCGTTGACGGTCTGCTTGACCTTGCTCAGAAGTTTGACGAAGCCGATATTCCCCAGGGAGATCGGTTTGCAGTCGTGACCCCCGCGACGTTCTATGCCGTTCTGAAGGCTGCGGGTGATGCCGATGTTAGTGGGGCAATCACTAACCGCAACTTTGGAGGCACTGCCAGCCCGACTCGCGGCGATCAGGGTCTTATGGTCGGTGGTGTCCAAGTTCTGATGTCCAACCACATCCCCACTGCCAACGAAAATGACGCTGGTGGCGGTACGGTAGACACGGTTCTTGGTTCAACTCTGGCCCGGAATGCCCCGTTTAACGACGCGGGTATCGCTGTCGCGGATTCCGATGAGGGCTACTCCGGCATCGACTTTACCAACACCGTTGGCGTGGGCTTCCACCGCTCCGCTATCGGTACGGTGAAGCTGCTCGACCTTGCGGTTGAGAGTGACTACCTTGTCCAGAACCAGGGTACTCTTATGGTCGCCAAGTACGCGATGGGTCACAACTACCTTCGTGCGGAAGCTTGTTTCCAGCTTACGAGTGCCTGATTTTCGGCCATACAACTAAAGGGTGGGGTCTCCCGCGAGGAGGCCCGACTCATTTTTACAAAGGTTATAACCAATGGCAATGACTACAACCACCCAGCTCAACGCAATCAACACAATGTTGAGTACCGTAGGCGAGGCTCCGGTTAACAACCTGACTACGGTCAACGCAGATGTGCGAATGGCTGAGTCCATACTTGACGAAGTTTCAAGAGAGGTTCAATCTCAGGGTTGGTACTTCAACACAGAAAAAAATGTGCAACTAATCCCTGATTCTTCTGGGGAAATAAACGTACCAAGTCCCGTGGTTCGTGTGGACTTGGAAAGTGAAAATGTAGATGTAAATCACGATGTAATTCTTCGTGGCTCGAAACTTTACAACCGGAAAAACAATTCTTACATTTTTACATCGACTTTGAAGTACACCACAGTTTCCTTAATGGAATGGGATTTTCTTCCGGAAACGGCAAAGCGGTACATAATGATTCGAGCCGCTCGCATTTATCAGGATCGTTTGTTGGGTTCTGAAAAAGTTTCAACGTTTACACGAGGGGATGAAATGGCGGCGTTGGTCTCGCTTCGCCAGTTTGAAATGGATACCGCAGATTATTCAATCTTTGATAATCAAGACGTTTCTAGAATTATCGACCGAACCTCTGTAATTAACCGCGTCAATAGGGGCTGAAATGTTAGTTAGCAAAACTCTTCCTAACCTTATGAACGGGGTGTCTCAGCAGCCGGATGCATTAAGGTTTGATACTCAATGCGCCGCTCAAGAAAACGCATACCCAAGTGTTGTTGAGGGATTAACAAAAAGACAGCCTACAGAGCATATATGTCGAACGGCTTACACAGGGGATCAGGATACTTTTGTTCACACGATAAAACGTGAAGATCCTGAGCGATACACCGTCATAATCAGAGAAAAATCTATTCGAGTTTATGACCAAGACGGCAACGAAAAAACAGTAGAAATCCCTATAACTGCGGGGGCAAGCAATAACGACGTTACTTATTTGGACACCGCCACCCCTTCAACTTCTTTGAAAGCAAATACAATTGCAGATGTGACCTACATTTCCAATTCGGAAATCACGCCCACAATGCAAGGGACAACCCCAGGGTCTTCTGCTGCTCATGAGGCCATTGTGTTTATTGGACAGGCACATAACTCCACGTACACGATGACCGTAAAACAAGGAAACAACTCTGTTTCCGGGTCTGCTGACGGCGGTGAAACACCATCAGCTACTGCTATTGCTTCTGATTTAGCAGGCGATATTAACAATACATCCTCATCACAGTCTTACACGGGTGCAACTAGCAGCGTGGATTTTGTTCAATCCGACATTAGTTTTGATAAATCTGTCCACGCGGTCTGCCAATCCTTCAGAGTGTCTAATACAGAGCCTATTACATCTTTTACTTGGCGAAGCGATAGGAATACCTTAGATACAACATACACTTGGGAAATTCTTCCAGACAATAGCGGTGTTCCTAATTTTAGTGCGACCCCATTAGCAAGTACAACTTCTTCTGGATGCCCTGCAAACGAATCAAAAACAATTACTTTTTCTGGATCAGTTTTTACGCCCAGTACCGGAACCACCTATTGGTTAGTTCGGCACATAGAAATACTTTCGGTTCCCCGCCGTTACAAGCCGCAGCCTCGTGGATGGCTCTATAACGCAAGCGGAGATTACCCAACAAGCGGGCTTTTTATCGCTTCTGCGTACTTTAACGGTGCAGCGCGAACCGGCGATATGTGGTTCCAGATTCACCAACAACAAAGCAGCGGCAACAACACTTCAATCACTGCCGTATCGTCTGGCCCAATCGTGTACCTATCTTCTCCAGAAGATTTTTCTGTAACGGGAACCAACAGTTTTTCAGATTCTTACATTCAAGTTTTTAAAAACAAAGCCCAAAAACTTTCTGCATTGCCCGTGCAAGCAAAAGATGGCATGGTGATTGAAATAGAGGGCGAGCCTGACGCAGGGATTGACGACTTCTATGTAAAATTTGTTACAAGTGCGGCGGGAGAAAGCATTGGTGTAGGGGTATGGGAAGAAACAGTAGGCCCAAACATTGAAAATGGTTTAGAGTTATCCCCCTCTAAAATGCCTCACTTGCTGATCAAGCAAACAAACGGCACGTTTGTATTTAAACCGGCAGACGGCGAAAGCCACACGAGCACGGGAGATGGAACGCCCACCTATGACTACTCAAAGTTTGCTTGGGGAAAACGGATTGCTGGAGATGTATTAACAAACCCTGACCCCACCTTTGTGGGCAATTCCATCAACAATATGTTCTTGTACAAGAACCGATTTGGAATCCTGTCTGGGGAAAACATCATTCTCAGTGAGGCTGGAGAATACTTTAATTTCTTCCGCACCACGGTCATTGACCTCTTGGATACGTCTGTAATTGATATTGCTTCCGCCAGTAGTGAGGTCTCGATTCTTCGGCACGCTTTGCCTTTGTCTGAAAGCCTAGTAATCCTCTCCGATTCCGCTCAGTTTATTCTTCAATCAGATACGGCACTGACGGCTAAAACCGTTTCATTAGCGAGGGCGACTGCCTACAACACAATTAAAAACACCCCACCGGACTCCGCTGAAAACTCAGTGTTCTTTGCTTTTAATCGGGGGTCGTTTTCGGGGGTTCGTGAGTATCTGTCTACCGATCTGGAGCAGAACTACGAAGGAATTGATATATCCACTCAAATTCCAAAGTACATCCCTGGGGAAATTACACACCTTAAAGCGGCGAATCACGACAGCGTGCTTTGTTGCTTGGCTTCTGGTGATACCGATGCGGTCTATGTGTACAACTTCTACAACTCAGATACCAAGAGGCTGCAAAGTGCTTGGCATCGTTGGGAGTTTGGAAGTGGATCGAAGATTTACAACATTGACTTCATTGATACACATCTCTATTTGACCATATATAGAGAAGAAGGGGTCTTTATTGAAAAGCTTGCTGTAGAAATAGGTAAAACAGATACAGGGTCTGATTATGTGTCCAGATTAGATCGAAGGTTTACACAATCCACTTCAGGAGTTTTGGTAAGCGGGTCTACCATTACCATGCCCTACAAAAAAACCCCAGGGCGAAACATCGAGGTCATCACCACATCCGGTGAAAGAATCTCTGTAGCTTCTCAAACCAACGGCTCAAATTCAATCACAATGGTCAAGGACATGACGGGCGTTAATTTTTATGCTGGCGAAGCCTACACCATGTCATACACGTTTTCTGACATTACTTTGAAAGAAGGGACGCAAACGGGCGGTCTTGCAGTAATCACAGATGGAAGAATCCAAGTTCGATACGGGACAGTCACATATAGTGATTCAGGGTTTTTCAAAATCTCTGTAACTCCTAATTTTCGAGATACCAGTGACCACGAATTTACTGGCCGCATTTTGGGAGAAGGCACAATGACTTTGGGATCTGTGCCTTTAGAGTCTGGGGAATTTAGGTTCCCTGTTTTCTCTAAGGCAGACCAAGTAGAAATTACATTGACAAACGACACGCCACTTCCTTGTAAACTTCTTTCAGCGGAGTATGAGCTTTCATGGAATCCCAAGGTACGGAGGATGTAACTCTTTCTGTTCGGCCCTCTCGCAAAGAGGATTGTGCGTATATTGCAGAAAACTTACGGGAGGCAGATCGTAATGAAGTACAGGCGGTGTGTGGTGCGTGTAACCTTGAGGCACTTTGGAAAGCGTGGGACCAAACAGAAACGCCGTACACTATCATCGACGGCGAAACACCTGCGGGTGTATTTGGTGTGGTTCCGGTTAAACCCGGAGTAGGAGCCATATGGCTTCTTGGCACCGACGCACTTGTTCAAGGCCGTTGGACTTTTTTGCGAGAGTCAAAAAACTGGCTTAACAAGATTGCGAAAGACTATGATCTTTTATTTAACTATGTTGATGAAAGAAACGCTATCCATATAAAATGGATTGGATGGTTAGGTTTTACATTTATTAACAGACATATTCGACACGGCGTAGAACAACGCCCATTCTTAGAATTTGTGAGGATTTTCTAATGTGCTTATTTGTAGCTCCTGTTGCGGCGGCGGGAGCTGCTGCGGCAGGGACGGCGGCGGGAGCTGCTGCGGCGGGGACGGCGACGGCTGGAATTGCGGTTGGATCGGCAGCGGCGGCGGCGGCTCTTAACTCCGCTTTAGTGGGCCTTGCCACTACCGGGATATCAATGGTCGCTCAACAACAACAAGCTAGTGCGTCTAACCGAATGATGAGACAGCGGCAAGAATTTGGCACTCGCTTAGCCAAAGAAAACTACGCCAAGCAGATTGAAGCTGCGTTTACAAGAACCTCACAAGAACGCGAGGCGGCTGCCGATGAGATTGCAAAGATTTCAAGTGAGGGCCGTAAAGCCGCAGCCTTAGCCGCATTGTCAGCGGGCGAGCGAGGCGTAGCGGGCCAGGGGATTGACCAAATCTATGCCGACTTTGAATCCCAAGAGCTTCGTTATCAAACGAACCTTAAGCGGTCTTTGAACTTCCGAGAGCAAGCAATTCAAAACAACCTTGACCAAGCTCGAAGAGGTATGCAAACCAACATTATGAACCTGCAATTTATGCCGAGATCCGGTCCAAACCTCTTGGCAGGGGCTTTGCAAGTGGGTGCTAGTGCGTTTGATAGCTACCAAAGATACAAATTTTACGGGCCTAATCCTAAATCCTAAATCCAATCCAGACAACGTAGGGTAATATCACATGGCAAGACTACCAGTACCTGAGTTCGACCCGTACAAGGCCGTAACTCCTGCTGCATCTATGAGCGATTTCTATCGCCAACCCAACGTATTTCAGATGCCGGAATCGGGGTTAGAGCAAATTGCATCCGCTTTATCTCCACTCAGCAGGAGTCTTAACCAGTTTATCGGGAGGCGAGCAGAGGCCCAAAACGAGGCGGAGATGACTCAAGGGGAAATTGAGGCCGCTCGGATGTCCGCTGAGGAGGCAAGAGAAGCCAGTCGCGGGAACTTCTTGGAACTAGAAAAAAACGGGACTATTCCAAAGGGGGCATCCCCATTTAGGCTGGCAGCCATGCAAGCGGCAGCGGGAAGGCGGGCGGTTGAATCTGACCTTCGAGAAATTCTAAACGCAAACATTCAAAAGTTTTCTGACCCTAACAACACCGAAGACGCGGCATCCTTTGTTCAACAAGAATTTACAAAGCTGACCGCAGGAATGGGGTTCTACGGCCAGGGTGCTGCTACAGAATCGTTAGATGCGGTTGAACGAAACTTCCTTAATCGCACTTCTCTTCTTAAGAGTGAGCGAAGAGTCGAACAAAACCGAACGGACTTTAAATCTGACATTTTTAACATTTCGCGTCAAGTAGATGATGACGGTGTAGAGGAAGGTCAACGAGTTCAATCTTTGACGGGCCGCTTACAAGAAAGAGCAAACGAGTATTACGAAATCTCTGGTGAATCCGGGCGTGATGAGTTTTTTAAAGGAGTGTCGGCGGCTGCTAGGACAATGGCAAACGATGGGGATGAAATTGAAGCCTACGACATCATTGCAGCAGCAGAAGATGTTGTGTTTGGTGATCGAACATTTCAGGATGATTACGCCATTCAAATCCAGAATCTCCGACAAGACGTAGAGAAGCGTGCTGAGGCTTACGAGAACGGCTTGGACGAAGAACAAAGATCCAAGGAACAATCCCGAGAAAGAGCGGCAGGTAGAACTTTTGACAAATTCTATGTAGATACTGATGGCTTCAGGAATGTGGATGTTTTTGGTACTGAGTTCAAAAACCAAGCACTTGAATACCTTCAAACAACCGAGGGATTGAGTGAAACCGAGGCTAGGCTTGCCTTATCTGACGTAATGCAGAGGGCCGATAGAACGGAACCAAGGGCTAGTCCAGAGGAGTTTGAACAATACATAAACATTATTTCAGACCAAAACATGTCCAAAGAAGTGGCATTCGAGTTGCTACGAAATTTAAACCTACCACAAGCCACGTATACACAAGGTTTTGAAATACTTACGAAACGCCATGAGGCCCCCAGGGTTAGTGATGGGTTATTGCGTCAGAATTCTGATTTGATACGAGACGCTTTGAGCCTTCTTCAAGCCACATTAGTAGACTCAGGGGTAGGCAATATAGACGCTATTGAGGCAGTAAATGATCTTAGGGATCGCATAAAGGCGAAAAGTCTTTCTATTGCCGAAGGTGAAGGAACACCCGACGAAAAACGAGAATTACTTTCCAATTTTATATCTAATGAAATTTCTAACTTTAAGACGCTGCCTGACGATGTAACCCAGCCTATTCCTAAAGACGCGGCTCCTGCTATTAAAAACGCAATTTACAATACAAGAAGATTCGATATGAAAAGTGATGAACCTTTCCCAGAACTGCTAGGTACTACTACACCTTTTGGGTTTGATTCATCGTTTGAAAGAAATTTAGAAACAATCCAAAACCCGGATGCAGATGAAAGTAATAAAGCGGCGGCTAGAAAAAATCTTTTAAGCAACGCTTCTGCAAGGTTAGATGGGCTTAGGAGAAAAAAGCTTGTGCCAGACCTTCAAGGGGGCGTAGTTCGGTTTCCTTTGTCTGAGGATGAAACTTTAGAAGTTTTAAGGATTCGTTCTTTTGTCACTGGGTTCAAATTGGAAGAAATTAAGAACAGAAAAACAGAATTGTTTGAAATTGAAATTCCAGAAAAGTATTTAGACCCGAGGTTTGTAATTCTTTTTGAAATGGCCTCCCCAGAAAACTTTCGGGAGTTTTCAAAAACTGAAGAGGGGCAAGAACAAATCATTAAGGTTATGGAAGCCCTCCCAGCGGGAGTTAAAACCGGGACAGATCAAGAAGACTTCAACAGATTTGTTGGTATGCAAATGAAATTGTTGCAGAGATACCGTCCCTTACAAGGAGGAGGTAACTGATGGCGTTACGTTTTAATAATGATGACCTTGACTCATATTTGGATAGTCAAGAACAAGAGCGTGTCAGCAACCCCCAACTAGAATCCCAAGAAGTTGAGGAAGACATGGGGTTCTGGGGAACTGTTGGAGACCTGGCTATGGCTCCGGTGAGGGGCATTGCGGGGGCAGCAGAAGGTATTTACAGTCTTGCCGATGCGATTGCCTTTGACATACTCCCGGATGCAGAAGAAAACTTTGGCCTTGGTGGTTCTGAAACCTTTGCTGGAAGCGTGGTAGAAACCATTGTTCAGTTCGGTGTGGGCTTTGCAGCCCCTGGCATTGGCGGACTTTCCGTTGCATCCAAGCTCGGCAAGGTCGGCAAGATTGGCAAGATGGTTGATGCGGGTAACAAGGCCGTCAAATCGCAGCAAGCCGCTGGTCGATACCTTCCCGCCCTGGCTATAGCTCGCGGCATGGAGATGGGTAAATACGCTGTTGCAGGGGCCGTAGCGGACTTCACCGTGTTTGACGGCCATGAGCAACGGCTATCTAACCTCCTTCAAGAAGTCCCCGCACTTCAGAACCCCGTCACTGAATTCCTTGCAGCTGATGAAGAAGACCCCGAATTGGTCGGCAGGCTTAAGGCTGCGATTGAGGGAGCAGGGCTTGGAGTGATGGTGGATAGTGTCCTTCTTGGAGTCCGTGCAATGCGTGCGGGTGTTAAGGCCGGGCCTGATAAGAAGGCCGCTTCCATTGCTTTGGCAGAACGACAGAAGGAACTTATTGAAGAGGAAGCTAAAAAAGTTTCAAAGGACGTTAGGGATGCGCAAGATGTTGATGACCTTCCTTTGAGCGACGATTTAGACTCCTTGTTTGAAGTACCAAAAAATCCTTCAACTTCTTCAGACGCATATCCAGTAAAACGTGGCGTTGAGGCAGTACAAAACCGGATAAACCGCGAGGCTTCACAAGGCGATTTAACTCAAGAAGAAGCCATTTTTGCAAACAGCTTGTTACAACGCTTAAGTCAAACTGGAGATTTAGAAAACACAGGAATTCGGTTCCGAACCAGCCGCAATCTTGGCGGCGAAGATGTTGCCGGTACTTATGACTGGGTTAACAACGTTATTTCTATCGCCACACAAACAGTGAAAGAGGGGCGGTTTGATCGAACTTTTGTACATGAGGTTTGGCACGCTCTTGAACGAAGCATTGATCCAACCCAGCTTGCGGCGATGAGGAGAGACCTTTACAAGCAACGTAAAGCATTCGCTAAAAAGTATGGGGAGAAATACGAAGACCTTTTTATGGGTCGAACCGGAGAAATTAAGGAGCGGTTTTCTAAGTTAGTCGAAGAGCGAAGCATAGAAAAAGAAGAATTTTATCGCCTCACAAGCGCGGAAGAATGGCTAGCAGAAAACATGGCAGATGCTACGTTTGCCCGGCTTGATCTTGAAGAAGGTACAAAGTCTTTATTTGGCGGGATGCGAAAGATTTTCCGAGATTTACTCACGGAAATTAAAGTTAAATTTGGAAAAGGCACATACGACAAAATTGCAAGAGGGTTTTTAGAAGGGACGTATTCGCCTGCGTCTAAGGCATCACCACAAATGCTTGATGCTTCTACGCTCGCCTTCAAAGGCAGATCGGTCACCGCAGATATTCGACCAGATAAAACGGACCCATTGACGACCAAAACCACAGAAGACTTAACAGAGGATCTTCTAAACCCAGAGAACATGGGAGGAACGGTCACAGATGCAACTACAGTCCTTAATCGCATGGCGAAAGACGCTCAGGCTTTAGAAGAGTCGCAAAAACGTGTAGAAGGATCTTCACGGCCTTTCCGACAGGAAACCGATGCCGAGTATCAAGAAGAGGTTGCCAAGCGATCTATCCAGGACCGCGAGGAGGCTATTGCTGCTGCAAAGGAAGTTGACGAAGCCTCTGGCACTCAGTTGACTTTGTTAGAGAGGGCGATTCAAAACCTTGGAGAAGTTACGGGGGAAGCCCGTGAAAGAGCTATTGAATTCCGTTATCGCTTGGGGGCGGCTCGGCAGCTTCTAGCTGAGGTAGGCAGGCGCGCCGATGCCATTGCAAAACGGGTTTTAGATCCTACAGAAGCAACTTCCGATAGGGATATTGCCGAGTTTCTGCTAATGCAGGGGAACTTCAAGACTCTTGCAAACAACTTGCGAGCTGTTCAAAGTGAGTGGGGAAGGAACTTAAAGTCAATACAAAGAAGCACAACGGACACCCCAGGGGCGGCGGTTGTAAAGGGCATTCCTGAAGAAGAAGCTATCGCAAAGTATTCGATGAAGAATTTGGATGACGAGCAAACCTTGGCATACATCATTGATGTTGCTGGAGGCCGTGATCGAATCATTGCTGAAATGAAGCTGTTTAGGGCCGCACACGAAAACAGCCCAGCAGGGGCTATGAAGTACCTTCGCGGTAAGGCCGGGATGATGGGGGCCGTCACGGAGTGGTGGATGAACTCTATTCTGTCTGGACCTACCACAATGATTGTGAACGGTGCTTCAGGGGTAGCTACCACTTTGCTTGCTCCCTTAGAAAAAGCAATGGGCCAAGCATTATCAGGAAATTTCCGTGAAGCCGGGATCGAGTTTGGCAGGGTTCTTGCTTTGCCAGGAGAAATGCGAGACGCTTTTAAAGCCGCTCGAACAGCTCACAAAACCGGTCGGGGTGTATTGGAAGATGTAGGGAGCCGTGCGGATGAGCGAGCAGCTCAGGGTGGAAAGATTGAGCAATCTATCGAGGCTTTGACAAAAAACATTGACCAAGAAAATGTGTCGATTGTGGCTGCAAAGTGGTTGGCTAGGAATGTCATCAATCAACCTGGAAAGATTTTGCTAGGTACGGATGAATTCTTCAAGCAGTTAAATTACCGAACGGTTCTGAAGGCCGAGCTTTACAAGGACGGATTGCGGCAGGGAACCCGAGTAGACAAACTCGATGAGTATGTAGAAAAACAATTTAATCGTTTGGTAGAAGGCAACCAAAGGGTTACGGCAAATAAGTTTGTAAAAGAAGCCGAGGCTAAGTTTGACCAGACAGACCCGCACTATGCCGCCAAGGTGCAGAAGTATGTGCAGCGGCAGATGCGTAAGTTCAGCCCCTTGGCCGAAAGAGCATTAGCGGCGGCGAGAGAAGCTACCTTTACTACTCCCTTAAGCGGAGAACGTGGGATTCTTTCTGGTATTGGCAAGATAACCTCTGATGCTGTCATCGCTTACCCACCGCTTCGCATGGTCTTGCCCTTTGTCAGAACTCCGACCAACATTATGCAGTTTGTTCTGGATCGGGTTCCGCTTGTGGGAGGAGGCCAAGCCACCCAGATTCAACACATGCTTAGGCGAAAGTTCTCTGGTGAAGTGCGGGCATTGACCTCGAATCAACAAGCAGAAAAAGCCGATGCTCTAGGCCGACTCGCCACGGGTAGTCTGTTCTTCTCAGGAGCGGCGATTGCCATGATGAACGGCGGACTTACAGGAGGCGGCCCAAAAGACTTCAAACAGCGTAGGATCAAAGAGCAGACCGGCTGGCAACCGTACTCATTCAAGGTAGGGGACACCTATGTCTCCTACCGACGTTTGGACCCGTTTGCTTCATTCTTAGGTATTGCAGCGGATCTTGTTGAAGTAATGCAGCATGGGGATGAGCAACAAAGAACCGACGCAATGGACATTGCTTTGGGGGCCACTATGGCAATCTCAAAGAACATTGCATCCAAGACGTATCTCCAAGGTATTCAAGATGTAGCGGGTCTCCTGTTTGAGCCAGAAATAAATGCCCCTGGATTCCTTAACAGGACTATTGCATCCTTCGCAGTTCCAAACGTATTTGCCCAGACAGCGAGAGCTGGTGACGATGAAATGAAGGACATCCGAAGTTTGACTGATGCACTAAAGGCTCGCATCCCTGGTCTGGGGGCATACGATGAAGTTCCTCCACGCCGAAACATGCTGGGGGAACCTATCCACGACAACGGCAGCAGCATGGCTGTCGATTTGTTAAACCCATTTTACATTTCTACGGTTCGAGATAACAAGATGATGGAGGAGTTTGACAAGATTGGTCATGGATTCTCTACGCCCAGGTCTCTTAAAAACGGCGTAGAGCTTCGGGATTATTTCAACGCCAACGGACAATCTGCTTACGACCGATGGCAGGAGATGACCGGACAAACGAAAATTAAAGGTCGCACTCTCAAGCAAGAACTTACCAAACTTATGAAATCCGTCCAGTACAAGAGACTCCCGTATGAATCTATGGACGGTGTGGATCGTAGTCCTAGAGCAAGGCTGATTCAGAGCATTCTGACCAAGTATAGAGCGAAAGCCTTCTCCGAAATGTTGCGAGAATTCCCGGAAGTACGGGAGCGGAACAAGATCCATCAAATGATTAAGACCCGACGAACGGTAGGACGAGACTACCAAGACCTTCTCGCACTTATCGAGGATTAAACCATGCCATCAAACACTCCCCCATACAGTTATGCTAGGTATGTATCATCAGGTTCTGTTGGTCCGTACAGCATCAACTTTGATTACCTGAGTTCGACGCACCTGAGCGTTTCTGTTGACGGAGTTACACAAGACGCTTCAACATACACGCTGGATACCAATGCCAACACCGTGACGTTTGATTCTGCACCCGCAAACGGTGCGGTAATCGTTATCCTGCGGACTACTCCAAAGGGAAAAAGCGGTTTTCAAAGCGATGTTGCTGATTTCTCTGACGGTTCTGTACTGACCGCTGCGGACCTAGACCAAGCTGCTTTAGGACTTCTTTTTGTAGCACAGGAAGCAGAGGACTCTGGCAGCTCCAACGGGATTAGCATTGACCTTACGGACGAAAAATGGAATGCTGACAGCAAGAACATCAAGAATTTACCGGCACCAACAGCCGAGCTTGAAGCAGCAAATAAAGCCTATGTAGATGGGTTGTCTTTGTACAACTCACCAACCGCAATCAGTGTTTACACGTTTACAGGGGACACTTCTAAAACCGCTTTTACAATGGACCCCGCTCCAGGGTCTACAGATGCAAACGCATTCTTAGTTGATGTCGGCGGGGTGGCTCAACGCCCCACGACCGACTACACCGTATCTGGAAGTGTAATCACCTTTGGCACAGCCCCT
>CETN01019021.1_pt1 | contig 28502 bp, 41 predicted proteins | sample 531301 | NCBI WGS metagenome assembly CETN01 (sample SAMEA2622656, study PRJEB7988) | marine metagenome | isolation source: saline water (ENVO:00002010), including
GAGCGACTCGCCAACGCCATGCTCAAGGGCATCACCAAGGCCAAGCGGCGCGTCACCCTGTCACTGGTCGGCCTTGGAATGATGGACGAGACCGAAGTCGTGACCATCCCCGGAGCCGAGCGCATCGCGCCCGAAGTCATGGAGGACGATGACCGCAACGTCCCGCAGCTTCTCAAGACCGTCGCGCTGCCTGATGGTGGCAAGGGCAGCGTCGAGGACGACCCCAATCGCGAAGATGTCAAGAACGTGACCTCGGTCAGTCGCGAGAGCAACGACCGAGGAGAGTGGTGGGTGATTACCTTCGACGAGTTCGACCCTGATGGCAAGCCTGTCAAGTTCACAACGTTCAGCAGCACCGTCGCGAGCAGAGCGACGGAGGCCTTCTCGAGCGACATCCCGGTCCGGGTCAAGACCGCCGAGCGCATCAGCAAGAAAACCGGGAAGAAGTACACGAACATCGACAGCCTCGATCTGATGGGAGGTGATGCGTGAACCTGTACGACATCGCGACCGATTACGTTCAGCTTCAGCAGCTGGTCGAAGAGATCGAAGGGAGCGGAGAAGAGATCGACGAGTCACTTGCCTCGGCCTTTGAGGCTGCCAACGGTGACCTCAAGGCCAAGACCGACGCAGTGCTGAAGATGGTCCGCAACTTCGAGGCCCGGGCGGAGATGCTGGCGAACGAGGCCAAGGTCTTCCAGAAGAAGGCGAAGAGCGCGGCCACGGGCGCGGATCGACTCCGCAACATGCTCAAGCGGATCATGTTGATGCACAACCTCGAGCGAATCAGGACCGATCGCTTCACCGTCAGCACATGCAAGACAAGCAAGCCTAGAGTCAGCTTCAACATTGAGCGAATGCCACCTCAGTACCTCAAGCAGGTGTACATCATCGACCCGGACCGGAAGGCCGAGGCGACGAGCGAGGCCATCATCAACGAACCCGAGTGGGCCTCCGTGGAACACGGCAGCCATCTCCGAATCAGCTAGATCAACAAGGAGACAACCATGAACGAATCAAACCGACTCCTCTGGGGGCGTGGTGGAGCGCGTAGCTCCGACCCGCGGACATCGAAGGAAGCGGCAGAGAAGTTCACAGCCGAACGAGTCACCGCAAAGATGAGATTGCTCGCAGCGTATGACGAGCACGGTCCCCAGTCAGACGAGCAAGCTGGTATGCACGCCTCCGTCCGAGGCGCTCACAAACGGATCAGCGAACTGATCCGCGAGGGATACTTGTCACAGGTCGGCGAAGAGCGCGGACCGCATGGCACTGATGTCCGTGTCTGCGCCTTGACTCCAGACGGCGAAGAGCTTGCCGAACGATTGAACCTTGACCTTGGCAAGAAGATGGAGGTGCAGGAAGACGAACTGGAGCGCGTGCGTGATGGACTGAGCCGCCTCGCTGGGCAACTTGAATCGATCCTCGACAGCATTCATCGAGAGACCCGAGAGCGGAAGATGGCGAACATCACCCTCGCCGACTTTGCGGAACGAGAGAAGGTACAGCTAGATCGTGCCAGCTATCTTCTCGACTCCTGTCTGGAGTTCACCCATGACCTTTGAGCAATTCATCGACAGGGGAGGCCTGTAGTATGACCCAGAAGAAGCTACCGGCGGTGATGTTCTACACGGGAGACTGGTTGAAGGAGCCAACGCTCCGGGCGACCTCGTTGGCCGCTCGAGGCTTGTGGATCGACATGCTCTGTTTCATGCACGAGAGTCCTCGGCGCGGATACCTCATGCTCACTCAGGACGTGCCGATGCAGGCCTGCCATCTCGCCCGGGCAGCAGGCACCGACCTCGACACCTGCGAGATCCTGTTGGGGGAGCTGGAAGCGAACGGCGTCCTGAGCGTAGTGGAGATCGAGGCAGTCGGTGACGCCTACGCGAGCCGCAGGATGGTCCGGGATGAGACCACCCGGCAGAAGCTATCCGAAGCAGGGAAGCGTGGGGGCAGGCCCAAGGAAAGCCTCAGTAAAGCCTCCGAAAAGCCTACCCCCAAGGGTCCGAGGGGGTCTTCATCTTCATCTTCAGTTTCAGATTCATCTTCGGAAGAAGAAGAGACGAGTATCTCCGAGGAGACGGTGGAAACGGTCTACACAAGGATCCCGTGGAGAGCACGCCGCCAACCCGCGAGAACCAAGCTGATCATCCGGAGGCATCTCGTCTCTTTGACAGGACGCCACCAGACTCTTGACGCGGCTGCTGCTTGGCTTGGCGATAGGCTCGGCGACTACTACGCCAGTCCAGAAGGTCGCAGCGAATACTTCAGGAGCCCGACGACATGGCTGACCGCGGAGGCATACGACGAACCAGATGAGGCATGGGCCTCAAGATTCAAGGAGAGAACCGAACTATGACGACATGGGAAAGCACCAAGATCAAGATCAACGGCCTATGGCCGTCGGCATCGTGGAACCCGGAGGAACGTGACCTGTGGGAAAAGACACTAAACGCACTCGATCAGTGGGCACTTGATCAAGCACTCGACCAAGTCGCCAAGACCTACACCCGGGAGAAGCCTGCGCTCAGATGGGTCCTCGACGCCTACAAGCAATTTAAGCATGACGCGCAGCCCAAGCCGGACCCGAACGATCGCATCGTGATGATGGAACGCGAAGAGCAGGCCCGGAACCACTGGGCAACCGCAGCCCGCAAGAGGATCAAGACGTTAACCAACGAGCAACTCGAACAAGTCAGCCAAGCGATCAAGAGCCGGGTCGGCTTCGTGATCAACACCGAGACCCCGGTCGACGAGTGGACCTACATCGCTCTCGGATTCGTTGAAGCAGAACTGGAGGACAACCATGTCGGCAACTGATCGGAAGGAACTGATCTGCAGCTTGGCGCAGATCGCTGGGATGCAGATCGAAGAAGTGGAGTACACGCTCAAGGAGTTGGAGCGTGGTGGTTTCATCGACATGGACCGAACTGGGGAACGCACCCCAGTCATCAGACTCAGCAAGGAAGCACGAGAACATGCAGAACAACTCATACAGCCCGGCGTGGATGGAAACCTTGGCGAGGCATCATGATGATCCAGACCACACCGTCGGCCAATTGAAGAAGGAAGTCTTCGAGGAGTGCAACCGTATCGTCGAAGACTCAGAGTTTACATGGGACGACTTGTATACCCGAAGAAGCACGCCGACGGCAATGCTCAAGGCTGTCATCTGCTTCCACGCCTACATGTGTCTTCGTAGCTGGATGGACGAGCGCGAGATATCGAACATGCTCGGATTCAGCCTGAACGGCTTTAAGTCCGCACGATACAGAGGGAGGGACATCAATGGGTCAGTTGTCACGCGATAAAGGGAAGCGCAACGAGCGGGCAGCGGCTGCGGTTTGGCAGAAGACCACCGGGCACCCGGCACGTCGGTCGGTTCAATACTGCGGCAGCGATGGAACTGCCGACCTTATCGCCCAGCCCGGTCTTCATATTGAGGTGAAGGCCCGGAAATCGATCGCGGCCATCCGATTCCATGATCAGGCCGTGTCTGATGCGAAGGACGGGTCCGTGCCGATAGTGTTGATGCGGGAGGACCGTGGTGAGTTCTTCCTTCTTGTCCGGATTGATGACCTCAAGAAGTTGATGGAGATCGTGGACAGTGCAGAGGCAGGGTCATCCTGACGGAAGTCGGCTGTGGTCTATGCTCGAGACCGTCATTCTGGTCGGAGCAGCATCAGCGGTCTTCCTTGCGATTGGTCGACGAGATCAGGTGATCGAAACAAACGCCCTACACATCGCCGAGCTGCGATCGATTGTGACCGAGCTAGTCCGGTCACAAGTGCTCTCGGAATCCATGAACAGCCAACAGGCTACTCGCATGACCAGTCTAGAGGTACGCATCAACCGATTGGAGTCTGGTGGGTGACGTGGAACAGTTGATCGAACTGGGCATGGGTCTGGCCGTTCCGGCGCTTCTCGGGATCTTCGGGTTCCTTTGGAAGGTACACGGCAAGATCACCGCCATGGAACAACGTTTGAACGCGCACGAAGAGCGTATCGGAAGCAATACGCGGAAACTGGTGCAGCACTTCGAGAAGGCCTACACGATTCGAAAGACCATCCCGTGAAAAGCACAACGATCGCAACTTTGATCGGTCTGACCACCGTGCAAGCCTGCTCGATGCCAAAGGTTGACGCTCTACCGGTGAAGGCATCCAACATGCTCACAGACGCTACGACGAATCATGTCGAGACTCTGACCGTTCTCAGCGCGGTCGGCGGGTTCAGCTTGGTCGCTGGGATCGTGCTCATAGCCGTCACTCGTGGGGGTCGTGGATGGCTCCCGGTCATCATTGGGGGCCTTCTGGTTCTCCTCAACTACATGGTGGCCAGCTATAGCCACCTCATCTTCTATCCGCTCGTCGTCTTCACCGGACTGATCAGCGGGGCTTGGACCTACCGCATCGTGCGGCAGATCCTCAACGAAAGGCGTACATCATGCCACTCATTGCTTTCGCCACCGGATTCTTCAGTAGCTTCTTCGGGATCGCTCTCCTCTGCTGCGCGTCCTTCCTCGCCGGAGTGATCTTCAAGACCCCGTTCCTCAAGCTGGTGACCGGCGGAAAGTTCGAGGCTTGACGTGTACGGCTTTCGGGCATCTCTCACACTCTTCATGATCTGCGCAGGTTCCTTCGTCGATCTGCACGGGGCGTGCACCAACGCGGATCTCGAGGCGCTGCTTGCAGATTGGTCACCATATGGCGGAAAAGCGCAGAGCCAAGATTGCAGCACTGAGCTGCACGCACGCACCGTTCACGCCTCCGACGACCGCTGAATGGTTGTTGAAGACGTTGAGCGACATCGACGGGCTGACCCACTTCGGTCACCTAGGCGACGTGTTCGAGGCCGGGGCCGCATCGGTCCACGCTGACGAGCATGAGCACGCGCTCGTCGATGAGTATGAGGCAGCGGCAGGACTCCTCCGAGACATCAGGGGAGTCCTGCCGCAGGACTGCATCCGCTGGATCAACACCGGCAACCACGACGACAACCTTCAAGCAGCCGACCCGAGACGTATACCCAAGGCGCTCAGGGGCATGGTCCACTGGAACAACCACCCGGAGTTCGGCGAGGAGTTCCGACGATGGTCGTGGCTGCCCTACTCCAAGTCCAAGAGGGCCATCATGCGTATCGGGCAAGTCCACTTCTGGCATGGCTTCGACGCCGGGGCGAACTCCGACGAACTCGAGGGCATCCAGATGATCGCGCACGAGGGGTGGGTTCCTCACTCTTTGGCCGTCCGGGGCCACACCCATCGCCCGGTCCCCCCAACTCAGGCTAAGAGAACCGCCAAGATCCCTCTGCCATATTGGTACGCAAACGTCGGCACCTGCGGACCGCTGGATCCCGAATGGGCAAAGCGGAAGGACACCAGCCAGTGGGGCAGCGCCGTCATCGTCGTCGACGCCATCTGGGACAGACCTAGCCGACTCCATGGCCGCTGCTGGGACGCGGAGATCATCAGGATGCAGCCATGAGAACAGCCGCTGAGAAATTCAAGGAAGACCTCGAGAAGCGTATACTCTGGTGGCGCACGGAGTTCGACCTTGACCACTACACCGCGTCCGGCGTTCTGATGGACGTGCTGATCGACCTGTTGTTCTCGAATGGAGACGACGATGAGGACGACGAAGACGAGAATGACTGATGGCACATAAGGCTCGACACGTCCGGAAGCCATCATGGCGAGAGGACGGCGCGAGCTATCGCCACAAGCTCGATCAGATGCCAACGAGGTCCATCGTCCAGATACATCGCGGGGCAATGCGGATCATCTTGGAACTTGCCGAAGAAGTCGAGATGGCGGAGGATGCCATCAACGATATCCGCTATTCGACGACTCTCGCCCGTGATGTCATTTCGGAACTCGAGCTGAGAAGCAAGAACAAGGAGCAGCCATGCAGATCCAAGCCCGGAAGATCGAAGACCTCCACCAAGACCCGGAGAACTCCCGCAAGCACGACGAGCGGAACCTCCAAGCAATCCGGGAAAGCCTCGAAGCCTTCGGCCAACAGAAGCCGATCGTCATCGACCAAGAAGGCAAAGTCGTCGCAGGGAACGGGACGCTCGAAGCAGCGAGGCAACTCGGGTGGCAAGAGATCAAGACGGTCGTGACTCAGCTCAACGGGCCGACCCAGACCGCGTTCGCCATTGCAGACAACCGCACCGCAGAGCTAGCCGCATGGGATGACGAGAAGCTTGCCCAGTCACTGGTCGCCCTCGAGAACGACGAGAGCATCGACGCAGCCATCACCGGGTTCGACTCCAAGGAGATCGACAAGATGGTGGAGGCTATGGTTGGAGGCACCGAGGTCATCGAGGACGAGATCCCGGAGAACGTCGAGCCGGTGACGAAGCCCGGAGACCTCTGGAAGCTCGGACGGCATCGCCTGCTCTGCGGCGACTCGACGAACGCCGAGGACGTGGTTCGACTGATGGACGGCGAGACGGCGGATCTATGCTTTACCTCTCCACCATACGGTCTCGGATCATCAATCACGCTTAGCGGGAACCGAACGATGAGCGAGCGAGGGAACGCCTATGAGGGACACGAGGACACGCCGGAGAAATGGTTGGACCTTATGGCCGGATGGTGGTGCACGTTCGAGGGCGTCTCCGAGTGTCTCGTCGTCAATGTCCAACCGCTCGCCGGGAACAAGCGCGACGTGATGCGATGGATCGCCGACCGATCCGACCGGCTTGTCGATGTCGCAATATGGAACAAGGCCAACGGCGCACCGCAGATGGCGAGCGGAGTCCTCACGTCTTTCTTTGAGTTTCTTCTTATCTTCGGCAATCGCGAAGCCTCGAAGCGGGTTCCGTTCGCGTCATGGCATGGTACGGTCGGGAACGTCTACGACGGACCGCCGCAACGGTCGAACGAGTTCGCCGATCAACATGCCGCGACGATGCCGACGCACTTGGTCGAGTGGATCCTAGGGACGCTCTGCGATCAGGCGAAGACCGTCGTCGATCCGTTCGCCGGGACCGGGACGACCGCGATCGTCGCCGAGCAGATGGGACGACGGTCGTTCGGCATGGAGATCGACCCGACCTACTGCGACGTGATCGTCAAGCGGTGGGAGAACCTCACCGGCGAAAAGGCTGAGCGAATCGAGGAGTGAGCCGATATGATCAACATGAGCCAGCAAGCGAACGATGAGAACCTGCCCGAGTGGGCTGGGGGTCAGGGGGCAGCTCCGAGCAGGGCTGCCCTCGCCACGATCCGCAGAGCTGTCTCCAACGACTGGGACATCCCAGACGCATGGAAGGCCGCCCTCCCGGCGATGTGCGCCAAGATCGCCAGCGACGAGTCCAAGGGCGACCGCGAGCGGCTCCGCGCCATCGAGATCCTTCGGGCGATGCAGCGCGACAATCTCGACGCGGCTCAAGTGCTTGATCGTGTCGAGCGGCTCGATGAGGGCCGTGCCACCGACCGGATCGAACTGGGGCCCATAGAGTGGAACCCGAACAGGTAGACCATCTCGAACTGTATGAGCATCTAAGGGACTGGGTTCGCCCCCGGCTCAGTCGGTTCCCCCGGTGGACGTTCGACGATATTCTCCACGAAGCGTATATCGTCGCCGTCGAAAAGCTGGACGGGTTTGATTCGTCAGAGGGTAGCCCATGGTCATATGTCAGCCCACGCCTCTTCGATCCGGTGTGGACCAAGTACATCAGGCAAGACTCCGTCCGAATCGATCGGTTGCTTCGAGAATGGCGCGACACGCCACAGGATCGCTCGTGAAGCGTCCAAGCGACTCGAGGGGGTGGTGAGGTGGCGCAGGCTCCGACGCTCCAGCTCCCGACCCCGTACCCCAAGCAGCACGCCGCGATCGCTGACTCGGCCCGGGTCGTGGTCATCGAGGCCAGCACCAAGTCAGGCAAGACCGCCGGGTGCCTCACTTGGCTGCTACAGCAGGCATGGAACACGGGCGGGCCGGGCATGGCGTTCTGGTGGGTAGCACCCGTCTACTCGCAGGCCAAAGCCATCGGGTTCGCCCGGATGAAGTCCATGCTGACCCAAGCTGACCCCCAGAAGCGTATCTGGAGCAACCACGACTCCGACCTATGGGTAGAACTTTGGAACGGTGCCCGGATCTGGTTCAAGGGCGCGGATCACACCGACAGCCTGTTCGGAGAGGACGTCTACGCGGCGGTGATCGACGAGGCGACCCGTTGCAAGGAGGACGCATGGATCGCGGTGCGTTCGACCCTGACCGCGACCCGTGGACCGGTTCGGGTCATCGGCAACGTGAAGGGGCGTCGCAACTGGGCCTTCAACCTTGCACGCCTCGCCGAGGCTGGTACGCCCGACATGGCATACCATAAGCTCACCGCCTACGACGCGGTCGATGCCGGAGTGCTTGCTGCCGAGGAGGTTGAGGACGCCAAGCGCATCCTGCCGGATCACATCTTCCGGGAGCTGTATCTGGCAGAGCCGACCGATGACGGTGCCAACCCCTTCGGCATCAAGTCAATCCAAGACTGCATTGCACCGACCTCGAACCGCTCGCCGATCGTGTACGGCATAGACCTCGCCAAGTCGATCGACTACACGGCGGTGATCGGTTTGGACGATGAAGGTACTGTGGCGGTTTGTGAGCGCTGGCACGGTACGGACTGGACGACAACGATCGAGCGAATCTGCAACATCGTCGGAGATGGCTGGGCAACGGTTGACTCGACCGGCCTCGGTGATCCTGTCGTCGAGCAATTGCAGAAACGACTGCCACAGGTCGAGGGGTTCAAGTTCACCTCGACCAGCAAGCAGCAACTGATGGAGGGCCTTGCCGCCAGCATCTCCGCGCAAGAGGTCCGCTTCCCAGACAACTGGCTCCGCGCCGAGTTGGAAATCTTTGAGTTCGAGCACTCACGCACCGGGGTCCGCTACTCCGCCCCGCAAGGCAGTCACGACGATGGTGTCTGTGCATTAGCCCTTGCCGTCCGGGCGAAGGACAAGTTGGCCGGGCGCTTCTCTTATAGGATTATCTGATGATCAACTGGATCAAGCGACTTTTCGACTCTGACAAGTACACAAACGCGTCCATCCGGATGGTGGATCAGATGGGCCGAGAGGGATCGGCGCAACCACCATTCAACTACCGGATTGCCGTCAAGTCCCTTCGGTCATGGGTGTACGCTGCGGCATGGATCAACTCGTCCGCAGTGGCCGCAACACCGCTTCGGCTATATGTCCGGAACGACTCCAGCCAGAAGTCACTCTGGCGCACTCGCCGCGTGAGCATGGCCCGAAAGCGGTACATGATGGGAGACGGTCAGGGTGATGTCCGACCGTCTGCGAGCGTGATCAACAAGGTGATGGAGATGGGCGACGACATGGTTGAGGTCACAGAGACCCACCCTGTGATCGAGCTGCTACGCAAAGCGAACCACGTCTACAACGGGTTCGACCTGACTCTGCTGCGGACCCTCTATCAGGAACTGACCGGCAACGCCTACCTTCACCCGATCATCGATCCCGCTCTCGAGGTGCCCACGCAGCTCTGGCCCATGCCGTCTCAGCATGTGCAGGTGATCCCAAGCCGCGACAACTTTGTAGACGGATACTTGTACGGTGCCGACGATGCTCAAGCCATGAGGTTCGAAGCGGACGAGGTGATCCACTTCAAGCGCCCGAACCCGGATAACCTGTTCTACGGCCTCGGCAAGGTCGAGGCAGCCTATGGCTCCGTCGCCGCGAATCAAGCCGTGCATGAGATGGACCTCTCGATCTTCGAGAACCATGCCCGACCCGACTACGCGGTGGTGGTCAATGGACCGCACCGCAGGGCCGACCTCGATGTCTTTGAGCAGCACGTCAGCGAGCGGCTCCGAGGGACTCGCAAGGCGGGCCAGTTCCTGACGGTCAGCGGGGACGTGCAGTTCACGCCGCTGAACTTCCCTCCTAAGGACCTGAGTGGACGCGATGAGATCGTTGAGGAGATCGCTGCGGTGTTCGGGGTTCCGGTCAGCATGATGAAGGCCAACGACCCGAACTTGGCCTCGGCCCGCGCTGGCTTCGCTCAATGGCGAGAGTCCACCATCCTCCCGCTCCTCCGCATGGACGAAGACGTTCTCAACCAGATCTTGTTGCCCATGTTCGGCATCGAGGAGGATGCCTGCCTTGCATACGACAACCCGGTTCCAGCCGACAACGCTTTCCAGCTACAGGAGCGACAGGCGGCGGTGGCAGGCGGCTGGATGACCCTCAACGAAGCGCGGATAGCTCAGGGGCTCGAGGCGAACGACAACCCACTAGCGGACGAGCTGCTGTTCAATGGTCAGCCTCTTGGTGCTGCGCCTCCGGTGCCCGGTCCTCCTCTCGGCTTGGCCGGAATTGACACGCCGATCATGACGCAGGAACAGGAGCAGGATGAGATAGGGGTCGTGCGCTCGATGAAGTCGGTGCTGGCCGACGTGGCTGACGGCAACCTGTCCGCCCATGCCGCGATCACTCTCTGCAAGAAGCTCGGCGTGCCGAATGAAGACGCGGTTGAGGCTGTCCTCTCCCAGAGCCGGATCGCGATGGACCGGTCTAGAGTCAAGCAGGTCGAGCCCACGCATGTCGATATATACGCCACCAAGGAGGAAGCGATGGAACGTGCGAGGGAGCTGGGCTGCTCTGGCTTCCACGAGCACGAGATGGAAGATGGCACGGTCATGTACATGCCATGCGGCGAGATGGACGACTACACCGAGATCACTGGACTGCAACACGCCAAAGCCGTCGAGCGTGGTGACATGGACTTGTTCTCGACCCGCGAAGAAGCAGAGGAGCGTGCTCGAGAGCTTGGCTGTGAAGGTGCCCATGAGCATGAGATGGAGGACGGGACCATCATGTTCATGCCATGCGAAGACATGAGCGAATACACGGACATCACCGGGCTCGAGCACGCGAAGGCCATCGAGGACGTGGACCTCACCCCCACGAAGACCATGTCCGAGATGGCCGAGCGTGGGCTCCGACTGCGTGAAGAACATGGAAGAGGCGGCACGGCCGTCGGAGTCGCACGCGCCAGAGACATCAAGAACCGCGAGAACCTCAGCCCGGAGACGGTGCGCCGCATGCAATCATTCTTCGCTCGGCACCGTGTAGACCTTGAGTCACCAGCCGCCAAGCCCGGGCACGAAGACTACCCATCAGCAGGAGTCATCGCTTGGTTGCTTTGGGGCGGAGATCCGAGCGACCCCGAGGGTGCAGGTACCGCGTGGGCCAACATGAAGGACCGCCAGCTTGAGCAGGCTGCCGGATCAAAGGCTGCCGGAGACCGCATCAGTGCCACCCCGGCAAAGCCGGAGGAGCGCATCACCGGATCCGACACCAACAAGCCCGGAACCGCATCAGGGACTCGTGGTGGAATCGAGATATCCGAGGCGCAGGAGAAGGCACTGAAGACGAAGGTGCAAGAGCACAACGAGAAGCACGGTGACAAGAAGGGGAAGAAGGTCAACATGGGAATGCTCAAGGCGGTCTATCGCCGTGGGGCTGGCGCGTTCTCAACCTCGCATCGTCCCGGCATGTCTCGACAACAGTGGAGCATGGCACGCGTCAACGCCTTCCTGTACCTCGTCAGAAACGGTCGACCAAAGGATGCGAAGTACACGACCGACAACGACCTCCTTCCAAAGGGCCACCCGAAGAAGAGCGACGCCAAGAAACAACTCCAGATCGACCGTGACATCGATGACGTCAGCAGCTCAAGCCCGGTGAGTGCTCAGATCATCCGTGCCGTCGACGCTGACGGTGACGGCAGGATCAGCACGGCCGATCTCCTGCGCTACGTCAGGAACTGGATTGAAGGGGACGAATCGGCGGACATCAATCTCGATGGCAACGTCGACATCCTTGACATCGATGCATTGGGTCAGATCCTCACGACCATGGCAGGCTACGAGCAAGATGACATCACCAAGACGGATCTGGAAAAGTACGTTGATACCTTGGCCGTTGCGGTCATGGACGAAGACAACGAAAGGGTCACCCTTGACGCCGCTCTGCTTCTTGCCGGGACCATCAGTAGATTCCACGGTGTACACCACGGCCTCCCGACATTGCTGAGGACACGAGTGAACGAGCTGGTCGGTCGAGGTGATGAAGACGATGATGCGCCAACCAAGCCGCGACCATCACCAACCTCGGATCCGGGTGTACCAATTGGCGGAACTGGCGCGACTCCCGAAGGCGGTGGATGATGTCCTGCGATTGTTGTGGTGCAACCAGTCGATTGATCCACCAGAGCGCTCTTGACGTGACTGCGCCGTACGTCCACACCAAGAACCAGACGCCGGACCCCAGCATCACAACATCAGCAACAGCCTACAACCGTTTCCAACTCGAACTTCGCAAGTACATCGACAGCATTCTCAGAGAAGCGGTTCTCAAGCTGGGCGGGTCCGGTACATATTCGGAAGCCATGTCCCGAGTTCTGACTGAGTCCCATCTGCGTGGGCAGCTCGAGGGCGAGATTGAAAGACAAGCACGAAAGATACCGCCCTTCATCGCTCAGTTCTTGACACGTCAAGCCGCGTCGGGCTACACGATGGGCCAGACCCTGCTCCCGTCTATGATCGCTCAAGGACTTGTTGCCAATGAACAGGTTCAATCGATCATTCGGGAGCAGATGTTGCGTCTCAGCAATCAAGGGGTGATCACGGCGCGGGGGACCATCAAGCAACTTCTAGGGGACACGCTGGAGCAGGGTGCAACCCCGAGAGAGATCACTTCGCGCGTACAAGACTGGGCGAAGCGGCAAGGCGATCAGGACCGTGCAGTTCGCTGGAGGGCGGAGCGCATCGCCAGAACCGAGGCATCACGCGCCTTGAATTCCGGGCAAGTAGTTGCGTGGGAGGATATGGGTGTGACCCGCATGAGCTGGTTGGTCGCGCCAAACCCATGCGAGTTCTGTGCAGCTATGAAAGGCAGCGGCTCGCAAGACATCAAGACCCCGTTCTTCACTGTCGGATCTACTTTGAGCGGGACCAAGGGCGGGAAACTTGCGATAGACTATGCAGATGTGCGCACTCCGCCCCTGCATCCGAACTGCCGATGCACCCTCCGCCCGATTGTTTCCAACCGTTAGCCGATAGGATTATCATGGAACGACGCACCAAGACACTCAGCGCATCTGTCAAGATGGACGACGGGGGCATCGTCGCCAAGCTGACCACGAACAGCGTGGACCGGGACGGCGAGGTCCTGATCCCACAGGGCATGGTCAGCAAGGACTTCGAGAAGAACCCCGTGCTGTTCTACAACCACGAGTATGACCAGCCCATCGGGAAGGTCACCAACCTGAAGCGGACCGAGGACTCGGTCATGGGCACGCTGACGTTCGCCCAGAGGCCCAAGGACTACGTCGGCGAGTTCTTCCCGAGCTTCGTCGAGGCACTCGTCCGACAGGGCATCGTCAAGGGCGTCAGCGTTGGCTTCGTGCCTGAACCAAGCGGAGCACGATCGGCGACCAAGGCCGACCGGATGCGGTTCGGCGAAAAGATCAAGCGCGTTTTCAACCGATGGAAGCTGCTGGAAGTCTCCATTGCACCGCTTCCGGCTAATCAGGATGCACTGATCCAAGCCGTGGACAAGGGCCTCGTCACGCCGGTTCAGGTCAAGAGCTTCCTCGGCGTGGACATTGAGCCCACCAAGATCAGGCCCGTGGTGCGTGTAAAGCAAAGACACAAGATCAGGCTGCGAGGCATGACCCGCGAGGGTCTTGTTGCCAAGGCAGTCAGCAAAGAACTGAGCAAGCGCAGCGGGCGCTTGTACGAGTAACGGATGACCGGCTACCTGCCGAACCGATGGCGTCAAGCCGAGCGGGTGGCAGGGCAGATAGCCCACGCATCGCAACCAAGAAGGAACTGCAACATGCAGAAGTCAATCACCGAAGTCGAGTCAGACCTTCAAGGTCTGCTTGACGAGGTCGGCGTTGACGGTTTCCCCGTGACGAAAGCGCTGTACCTGAAGGACGTGCAGATCGTTGATGCCGAGGGCAACCCTGTATCCGCCGAAGATGTAGACCTCGAAATCGAACTCAAGGCCGAAGAAGAAGAGGCCGACGAGAAGATGACGATGGAGGACGACGACGAGAAGGTCTACGGCAAGCCCGGCGTCCACGACGACGACGAGCGCAAAGCCGTAGAGGAAGAAGAAGAAAAGGCTGAGGAAGAAGACGACGAAAAGACCAAGGCACTCGAAGACGAAGATGCCGACATGCCCCAGAAGCCTCGGTCACGTCTTCGGATCGGTGTAGGCGTGAAGCCGGGTTCCCGTGCTGGACAGCCTACGAGTCTGCGGAATCCTCGTACGGGAGAAAACTTCCCGCAGGACGGGCGGCGCGGCAGGAAGTCAATAGCGGACGAAGCTAGAGCCGCTGTCAACAAGACCCTCAACAACAACAAGATCAACTCGAAGGGATTCGACATGCGAATCGACAACGAGCGCGAGGGCCTCAAGCGATGGGGCAGCCTCAAGCACATCAGCCGCGTGGGTAGCTGCGCGGATCAGGAACTGGAAGCGTACCGTATCGGACGATGGGCAGCGGCCTGCATGGGTCACAAGAAGTCGCAGGACTACTGCGCGAACCACGGCATCGAGACCAAGGCCCACCTCGAGACTGTGAACAGTCAGGGCGGGTTCCTTGTTCCCGAGGAATTCAGCAACACCCTCATCAGTCTCCGCGAGGAATACGGTGTTTTCCGCAGGAACGCGAAGATCGAGCCGATGACCTCGGACACGAAGCGCATCCCGAAGCGGTCCGCGACTCTCACGGCCAGCTTCGTCGGCGAAGCAACTGCCGGGTCCGAGAGCACCATGACGTTCCAGTCAGTGCAGCTCGTTGCCAAGAAGCTGATGGTTCTGACCTCGATCAGCAATGAACTCAACGAGGACAGCTTGCTGAACCTTGGCGACAGCGTTGCTGGCGAGATCGCCTACGCGCAGGCCCTCAAGGAAGACGAGTGCGGCTTCATGGGTACCGGCACCAGCGAGTTCGGTGGAATCGTCGGCATCATCAATGCGATGAACAACGTCAGCAGCAACGCAGGCGTGACCGTTCTGGACTCGTCTGATCGACGTCCGTCCAACATCGCAATCTCCGACTTCCACAACATGATGGGTACGCTGCCTCCGTACGCAGACACCCCCCGCGCCAAGTTCTACATGCACAAGAGCATCTGGAACGGCGTCTGTGAGTCGCTGATCTATGGCGTTGGCGGTACTTCTGCGCGTGAGATCCAGCAGGGTTCGCAGGGCACCAGCTTCTTGGGGTATCCGGTCGAGTTCGCTCAAGTTATGCCGGACATCACGACCGGCTCGACCGGTGCGGACGGACAGGCATCGGATGAGACCTTCCGCTTCCCCATCATCTTCGGTGATCTCTCCCTCGGTTGCGCCTTCGGCGACCGGCGTGAGAACACCATTGCGTTCTCCGACTCGGCCCTCAACGCCTTCGAGCAGGACGAGATCGTCGTCCGAGGCACCGAGCGGTTCGACATCCAGTGCCACAGCCCCGGCACCAGCGCAGAAGCTGGACCGGTCGTTGGTATGAAGCTCGACTGATCCTGACAGGAAGGAACCAGATCCATGAGACATCTCCAGAACTGCCGGGTCTTCAACCACTCGGCCCCGATCTCCCTCAACAACGCAACCAGCGCGGTCACGAACGTGATCGACACCGTTGGCCTCAGCGGTGGAGATCTTGCCATCATCGTGACTCTCGGCGCTACTGCTGGGAACTTTTCCGCCCTGAAGGTACAGGAGTCGGATGACAACTCGACCTTCACCGATGTGACCGGCTGCGTGGTGGCCACAAGCCTCGACATCGATGGAGCAGCCACCGATCTTCCGGACGGCACCGGAGACGATGCAGGTACCTACCTCTTCCACATCGCTCTGACCGAGAGCCGGAAGCGCTACTTCAAGGTCGTCGCGACCGAGGACAACACCGGTGCCACGCTGTTCAGCGCTGTCGCCATCGTGTCCCCGAATGCGAGCGGGGCAGCATTCAGCAACGCAGGACAGCTCGACGCCACTCCGGCGGACAACGCTGTGCTTCGCGCCACCTGATGATCAGACCCTTTCCCCATGCCCGGGCGCGGTTGCTCGCCGCTGCCGCGCCCGGGCCATTCGCAGAACGGCGAAAGGAACCACATGGCACTGGCTGACAATGCACTGACAACGGTCGCAGATGTGAAGACCTACATGGGAATCACTGGTTCCGGAGACGATAGTCTCATCGAGACGCTCATCAACAACGTCAGCGATCAGATCGAGCGATACTGCGACCGCAACATCAAGGCAAAGGCCCTCGAGGAGTTCATCGATGGACGTGCTACGCGGACTCTGGCTGTTGCGAACTCTCCTATCGTCACCGTTGACCTCGTTGCGTTCGGTGCTCGTGACGCAGTCACAGTCGGGTCTTCAGATAGCTCTGACCTTCAAGCGTCCGTGTCCGTTTCAGAGACCTCGGTTCGCCTTGTTCGTGTCGCCTCGAATGGCGACGAGACGACGACGGAGCACACCTTTGCAACGAACAAGACCACGCAGGCCATCGCGTCGGCGATAGACGGCACCACAGGATTCACCGGGTCGGCAGTTTTCAACGCACCGTCCAACATCATGCATCGGATGGGTGGTCGTGATGTGGTGGTGAACACGGCGAACCTTTCGATCCCTGATGATGCGGAGAGTGAGTACCGGATCGACTACGAGCGAGGACTGATCCATCTCCGGGCTGATGCTTTTCCGAGATCGCATGAAATACCAAACCTCAACAGGTTTCCGGACCAGTTCCAGAGCGTGCTTGTCCGGTACGTTGGAGGCTATTCGACCGTTCCGCCCGCTGTAGTTCAGGCAGCGTTCGAACTCATCAGTGATGCGTTCCGTGGTCGTGATCGCAGTACCTACATTCAGCAAGAGTCCGTTGGAGACTACAGCTACACGCTGAGGCCGGTCGCAGAAGCATCCGCTGCGATCAAGGAGCTGCTCGGACCGTTCCGGAGAATCAGATGAGCATTCTCGGCCGGATCAACATCCTCGGCAAGCGGATCAGCGTGATGCGTGCGGTCTTCCGGCGTGATGCGGTGGGTAGTCGCAAGAGAACATTCGTGCAACAGGGGAACGTGAAGGGCTACGTTGCCAGCCGATCCGAGTCGGAGGCCTTCGAGGGCGACCGACAGCAGGCAGTCGAGAACGTCACCGTGTACCTCAAGGGCGGCGCGGACGTCAAGGTCACCGACCGGATGCAGATCGAGGGTCGGACCTACGAGGTCACCGGCGTCCGCACTCCGGGGCATCGGCAGGCAGGCGACCGCAACTTCTATCATATCGTCGACGCATCGAGCAACGAGGGGGTCTGATGCCAAGCCGCGCACGATTCGATTCCGACCGAATCGAGAACGAGTTGCACAAGGGGATCAGGAGAGGGCTCAACCTGATCACGCTATCGTTGCAAAGACGGATCAAGAACAAACTGAGCAAGCCCGGCTCTGGACGTATGTACGGCAAGCATCAGGCTTCTGCCGCTGATGGTAAATCCCCGCCCGCTGCGCGGACTGGCAATCTTCTGAACTCGTGGACCGCTGCGGCCAGAATCACCACTCCGAAAGTACGACCGGGGGTTGGCATGGGCATAGAGTACGGACCGGGAAACGTTGGCGGTGCGGCGAAGTACGCATGGGCCCTCGAGTATGGTCACGTTTACAGCAACCGCGTGCTCAAGCCACGGCCCTACGTCAGGCCAAGCATTGAGCGATTGCAACGAGGTGGCCGGGTGCAGAAGATCATGGACAGCCAACTGAAGAAGGCCGTCAATAATGCGAACAAGGCGGTGCAGTGATGGCGCAAGCACTGGACTCTGCTGTCTTTGATGTACTCACAGCCGACAAGACATCCGGTTCACTCCACAGCAAGGTAGGCGGCAGGATATATCCCTCGCATGGTGATCCCGGCGACGATTTCCCGATAGTTGTTTTCGAGCAGATAGGTTCCGACATCACTCACCTGTTCGGTGGTGCTTTGATGTACCTCGACAACTATCAGATTCGTGTGATCAATCGCCACGAAGAAGGCCTTGCAAGCATAGCCGATCTCGCTGATATCGTGGTCGGGCTTTTCAACGGCACCACCTCGGCCACAGCACCAACAAACTTCGACAGGGCTGAATTCACAGTCGTGAACTCGACCGATATTGATCGTGCCGATGAACTACTCACCGCGACGGTCAACGTGACCGTGCGAGCAACTCAAACTTCGGGACTCTAAACATGCCAGAAACCTTCATCAGTGGCAACTCCGGGGCGTGCCTGATCGGCAGCGCCAACGAGCACAACCCCCACTTCAACACTTGGAGCGCAACCTTCACTCGTGAGATGCACGACGTAACTGCGTTCGGGGATACAGGGAGGCGCAGAATACCGGGCATCGCGGACATCTCCGGATCGGCCGGAGGCTTCATGACCTTCGACTCTGCTAACAGCGGCCCGGGTGTCTTTCAGGATGCACACAGCGGAACAGTGGAGTCTCACACCATCCTGCTGACCGTGCAGACAGGCTGCACCTATACCTTCAACGGCCAAGTGACAGACGTTGCCGTATCATCGACGATGGGCGGAGACGCAACCATCACCATGAACTTCGCGTTATCATCTGGGCAGGAGTTCCAAGGAACGAGCGGGACAACGGTGATCGAGACATGGGACGAGACCGGCTGAGAAGAGAACCCGGACAGGTGCTATGGCACCCGATGGGGCAGCGCGTTTTCACGATGGACGACTGGATCGTCCGCGTCGAACCTCATGAGGGCAAGGTCCGTCTGGTTGGAGTCCCGCCAGACATTCCGGAGGAAGCGGCGATGGAGAGGGGTGTCCAGCACACCCTTCTCCGTCCTTCAGAGATCAAGTCTGTCAGCATCGACAGACGGAAGGCGTATATGAACGGCAGGATGGCAACATGAGCCACATCATGGTCGAGCGTGACGGGAAAGCTATCAGGGTACCGGAGGCCACGGTCGCGAACCTGATTGGTCTCATGGATCACAAGTACCAGATCGAGCGCATTGCGATTCTGGCGGATATGGAAGAGGTCGGTGCGACGACCGAATCCAAGTACGCAGCGATCCGAGATCTGCGTGAGTCGAAAGGTCTGACCACTGCCTTGCTGCGCTGGTGCTTCAGTCTTGAGGGCGCTGTTGAAGTGATCAAGTATCTGACAGACACCAAGCAACACGACGTTCTCCTTGATGGTCCACCTGACGAGCTGGTCTATCTTGCTCTGCGTCTGATCGGCTACGACCCACCTGACGAGGAGCCCGATGAAGAGGACGATGATACGAACCGCCCTACGAAAGACCGCGCAACTTCTACAGGGAAGTCGTGACGGTCACCAAGCTACTGCCCGGAGTTGGTGATCCCCTTGCGATGACTGTCCGCCAGTTCACGGGTATATGCAACGCCCTCATCGACGCGGAAGCCGATACATGTACAGGCGGAGATCACCGATCAAAGGTGGAGGCTGATATGAGGAGGCTGGCCAATGGCCGCAGGCAAGCTAGAAGTTGAGATCATTGCAAGGCTGGACAAGCTTGAGAAGGGCTTGCAATCGGCCGAGCAAAGAGTCAAGAAGACCGGCAAGACAATGGACGACGCCTTGGCCACACCGACGGGGAAGATGGCCGTCAACATGGGGAAGGTGTTCGCAGTCATGGGCGTGGCCGAGGGAGCGGTCAAGGGCATCGGTGGCGCAGCACATGCGGTAGCAGGCGTGTTCAAGGGATTGACCGGCGACACCGAAGGGATGCGCGACTCGCTTGCTGCATCCAGCGAACTGATCAAGACGCTACCGTTCGGCATAGGTGCTCTCGTTGCAGGCTTCGAGCAGGTGGCCAAGTCACTCATGGGCATCGCTGAACAGGAGGAGCGCCTTCTTCAGTTGCAGAACCAACTTGTTGCCAGCCGACGCGCAACGCAGAGAGAGAAGCAGATTGTTCAAGAGACCAAGCTGTTGGAGATGCAGTACGAACTCATGATCGAGGGCGATGAAGAGCACAGCATGCACCTCGCTCATCAGCTTGAGCTTGAGCAGAATGCGGCAAGGATGAACCAGAAGATGGCATCATTGCGCGAGGCAGCACAAGCCGCGCTTGCCGAGGGTGATGAGCAGACCGCCTTGAACCTCAGGCATGCGGCGAATGCTCTGAAAGATCAGATGATTGTTCAGGAGATGATCATCAACGCAAAGAAGAAGGAGAATGAGGCCGAGCTGATGCGAAAGCGTCAGGCCGAGGAGCAAGCCAAACTTGACCAAGAGCGTGTTGAGCGCGAGCGCAAGATTGCAGATGAGAAGCGCAAGGCAGCAGAGGAAGAAAAGAGGGCGCTCGAAGAACAGGTTGCACTCGAGGAACAGCGCATGGGTGCCATCAGCTCGAGACTCGGAATGGTTTCCAAAGAAGCCCAAACCAAGAGCGGATTCACGAATCAGGGCCAGACCGCCTTCGGCACGTTCACCTTCGGCGAGCAGAACGTTGATGAGAAGATCAGGTCGCTGCAAGAAGAGGCCAACAACACCCAGAAGAGTATTGACAAGAAGACCACCGCGATCGAGCAGATTCTACAGACCCTCACTCAGAAGATCGGATTCGCCTGATGAGCCAATATGCCGTTGAAACCCAAGACTCTCGCCAAGTGCAGGTTGGTGATGGCAAGGCAACCATCAGCCGGACGTGGAAGATGTGGGGCTTCCCGAACGAGCAGAGTGCAATCCGTGGATTCAACGCGAGCTATCCACCGGGTCCGGGCTTGAGCGGCAGCACCTTCGTGCCACGCATCGGAAGTGCGCATCCGCATTTCACGTTCATGAAGGTCCACCGCTACAACCTGACCCAGATGCCCGGCACCAATGATGCATGGGTTGTGCAGTTTGAGTACCGGAACATCCCTGTCCAGACAAGATCCCCACCGACCCCCACAGGTCTGCCCTCGGGACCTGATGCCATCAGCTTCGAGGAGATCACTGGCACCGTGTCAGGCTCATTCATCATGGCATACAGGAGCAATCCAAGCCCACCAGCGCTGGGAAGATTCGGGGAAGGCGAGGGTGACATTGGTGGAGTGCCCTGTGATGCTGGTGGACAGCCAACCAGCCAGATGCGTTACCAGTATGAGATCACCAAGTCCATCGTCACCGAGCAGAACTTCGAGTCGCAGCTCGGACAGTTCGGAAGCTTTGTCGGAACCAGAGGATCAGGGTTCGGACTACCTGATGGGTCTCTCCTGTACCGTGGGGCTTCCATTCAGCGCATCGAAGCCAACAAGTACCGGGTGCAGCACACTTACCTCTATGATTCGAACTCCCACTGTCTTCAAGTTCCGCGCTACAACAAGGACGGACAGTTCGATCTCGACGAAGATGGGCACGTTGATATGGTGTATTGGAAGCAGCCGTTCCCCGATGCGAACGGTACCCTCCCCGGTATCTGAAAGGAACAACCATGGCAGATGAACTCACGGTCGCGGCGTCAGTATTCTACGAAAAGAACAACCACCAGCTTCAGTTCACGCCTGACCAGCAAGTGGTCACGGTTGCAGGAGAGCAGACTTCGAGCGGAGTCATACAGGTGGCCGACTCTGCTCACGAAGCCATCGCACTCGGCGAGGTTGGGGCATCCGTCCAAGGCTGGGCGTGGTTCCGGAATGTAGGTACGGACACCACGACGGCTGTGCGGATTGGCTTGGACGTATCTGGAAACTTCTTCCCCGTGTTCGAATTGAAGGGCGGAGAGTTCGCGATCATGCGCCTTGCCAACCAACAACTGCACGCAAAGAGCACGAGCGGCAACCTGTTCTTGCAGTTCAACATCATCGAGGAATAAATATGGCCGAGTTCCCCGAATTCACGCAGGGCCAATATGGCAAGCTCACAACTGAGCACCTGAATGCTCTGACGCGACAGGTTCGCGAAAACACAGCATTGATCCAGCAAGCTGGATTTGGCGTGAGTACGCAACCAAGAGGCGGCGCAGGAAACTTCCCGATCATTGCACGACTCGGTTCTCGTGTTGATGTAGATGATGAGGAGGGGTCGAGGAAGCCGCTGAGGGGGCAGACATCAGACGACGACGGAGTTCAACGTGATGACGGAGGCGAGAGTGAGGGAGGACCAACCAGACCGGGCTACGACTGGGTGGAGGTCATTCCATTCGTCACGGGCTCCAACCTCGAGTTCAACAGTGCAGATCGTCGCCGGTACGACGGCACCAACCCCGCAATGCCCACCAAGAAGCTGGTTGGTGCTGGAGCCCTCGGCGACAGGGACCAGCGTGACGAACTCGGCAACGTCAACGAGTTCACTGGCAAGATCGTGTTGCTGTTTCCGTCGGCTACGCAAGACGGCAAGGCTGCGTTGATCTTCCAAGGACCTTTCGGAAACGACACGATCACCGCAGTGATCAAGTCCGGAGAGGAGGGGTCTAGCTGTGATCCAGCGGGTGGTGGCTTCTACACGGTCCAGCGATTCAATTCCGACGGCGTGTTCGGGCCCACGTTCTTCGCCAGAAACGGGGCCGAACGCAACGGCGTGGGCATGGGTGGCAGTATCGACAACGTCGAGTGTGAACTCGAGGCACCGCCAGTGAAGATACCAGTTGGCAAGGCGGTCCTCTGCAATCAGGACGGAGATGGGGCTTGGTGGTTCACAGCTACGAACGAAAGATGCGTTTCCTGTTGCGAAGCAACTGAAGGATTCAGTGACGAGATCGAGACCTTGAACACTACGTCGACGGTCCGAGCTATTGCTGTTCCAAACTTCGAACAGGGAGTTGGCAGTATTGTCAGGGAGATGATGTCATGAGCATACCGCGTAGACTGTTCAACTCAGAACTGACCACGGTCAGCACCGACCTGACAGTGGCGGAGCACATGTACACCGCGCCGAACGGCGGACCCACCATGGTGACCGGTGTCTTTATAGCAGCATCTCAAGGTGCAACCAACAACGAAGTCCGCCTTCATCACCTGCAACCTGTCAACGAAGAGACACCGGCGTCCAAGAACATCATCTTGCGGGTGACTGTGTCAAACGCACACACACCTGAGCAGCAGTTCTCATCGGTCAAGATCATCATGCAGCCCGGCGAAAGGTTGTACGGCAACCTCCACGCAGGCACGGCCGTCGCCGTTAGTGCGTATGGTCTGGAGCCGCGTGGTGCCTAGTCACCTCGCAGCTGCTTGCTGTTGTGGTCCACCGCCTCCTGTGAGCGGCTGCTATCCCGAAGACAACAACCTGACCGTGAGCTGGGACGGTTACAGCTTGCGATCGACTCAGAACTGGGACAGGATCTTCAGCGAATTCTGCGGAACTGGACAAGACAACCTTTTCAACTGCGCCCACTCAATTCAGGTTGATAGATCCTTGGACGTAGCTTCTGGCAGCCTAGAAGTGATGCGTGGTGATCGGATACGAGAAGCAGGTTGGTACTCCGACAACTATCTGATGAACGTGAGCCCTCTGCTTCACGATAACCGATGGCCATCTTGCCAGCATTGCTGCTACGAACCAAGCCGCGACCGATGGTATGGTCGACCATTCAACGGTGTCGAGCAAGTGCAGAACGGCATGGAGCCTAGTTTGTACAGCTACCATAACGGCATGGGTGGCATGTTCGGCGGCTTTGGATCAGTCTCCCAGAGGTCGAGCATGGGCCCCGGAACAAGATCAGGTATTCCGGCCCTCGGATCGCCTTGCTGGACCACTGAAACGACAGGAGACGTGGTTTCATTCCCCAATGAAGTCACCTCTCCATCGCCGTGCAAGTTGAGCTTTGCCTATGCAAAGGTCCGATGTCTTGACCTTGGAGATGGCAAGGTTGCGTTCTCAGGTTTCATATCATTCAAGGGCTTCGGCATTCACAACAAGCGGGCCGGTGATGTCATGAGGTTCGGGAGATGCGACTTCAACGAATGTGAGTGCAACTACTCTGAGCCCGGTTGCAGGCGCTCCGGGCCCGAGCCAAACTGCTACGAACGTGGCCGAGGTGGCATATATCGACCATGCGATCCGGCACAGCCATGGGATTGGCGCTGCCGATGTTTCTGCCATCCATATGTCTTCGAAGGACCATGCTACGAAGGCCCGGACGCGCATCTTTGCACACCCGGATGCTCCAAAAACTGCTATTGCAACCGCGACTGTCCGGGGCAATATGATGGGTGTGCGCCGGGTCCGAACAACGGATGGGACCTGCAAGGGGGTCCCGATTGTGACAGCATCATAGACTGCTTCGGCAAGCCCTATCTGAACCACGATTGCCCCGGCGGGTTTCCCGGAGACCACTTCTGCGGCGGTCCGCCATACTTTGACTGTGTCGATCCGAATGGACCTCACCAGATTCCAAGTTGCCATGGCGAATGCGGCAACGACTTCCGTGAGATGGAAGGTTCGGTGTGGACGATGTGCAGCAGGCCCGGGATCGGCCTTGGTGTTCCAGTCTACACCACCACCATCTTCATCAATCCACCAGATATTCCACGATCCGATATCCCATGGTGTCATGAGTGCTCTGCAAAGGAATACTTCAAGACATTCAACTCAGACGAGTACCATGCGATCGGTTCAAACGGAGTCCGCGTCAATGTTGGAATCGAGTGAACAATCCGGATCTGAATGCATCTATGCCATGCGGATCGGTGGAGTCCAGCGATGCACTTTGAAACTGTGCAAGGACCAAGATCTTGGGACCTGCTGCGAGTCATGCACTGAATATGCTGGGCCGAATCGTGGACTCGGTGATGTGGTCAAGAACATCACGTCGGCCGTTGGAATTAAGCCATGTGGTGGTTGTCAGAAGCGTCGTGAGGCAATGAACCGATGGACTAGGAGAAGAAGGGAACAATCTCGTGACAGTTGACTTCACAACCCAAGGCCGTGGAATCTTCAAGAGGCTCGGCAAGCTGGCCGGTGCGTTGAGCCGAATGGACACGTTCCAGAACGATATCGTCGACGCAAGCGGTACATCGGTGCAGGAGGCACTGCAAGAGTATATTGACTCCATTGGCTCGACTGCGAACACCGACATCCAGTACACCAACGAACTGACCAAAGACATCAACCAACTGAAGAACACGATCGGACGCGAGTTCTACTTCAGGATCAGGCGCGTCGCCCATATGACGTTGATCGAGATGATGGAGGAAGACCTCCAAGCACAGACACCGGCCAGCAACCTGCCCCGGAAAGTGCTCACCGATGCACTGTTCGAACTGCGTGACCAGATGCTCGCCAACTCCAAGACCTTGGACGGTAGCGTCATCACGATCAGCAGTCCTTCAGCAGGCAGCGGCAACGTCGGAAACGGCACCGTCCTCGTGAGTGCCAAGGCTGACCTAGTCAAGAACAGCTCCCATGGTGACAATCTCGGCACGGTGCGGACCGAGACGCTTCGCTTCCGATGCACTCAGGACTCTCGATCACGGAAAGTGGCACAAGGTGCTGAGATATTCGAGGTCCGTGGTGCAAAACCGTACGACCCTGCGGACTTCCGATGGCCGGGCGGCAGCGGATTCGCGGGGCATCATGCCGCCAGCTCTTCGATCCTTGGCGACGGACGGCAGCAGGGCAGGAACATACTCAGGAACGCATCCTTTGAGACCGTGATCTCGAACGCACCCAAGAACTGGACGATACGCACAGGAGCGGCAGGGGCTACCGTGTTTTCTGAAAGCAGCACGGTGGCCGTCGGCTCGAGTTCTGTGAAGATGGCATCGGACGGCTCGACCAACATATGTCTCCAACAAGAACTTGGCAGCTTCTCCGCCGGGGCATCAGTAGGCGTGAAGCCCGGTGCGCTGTACGGTGTAGGCCTTCTCGCACGCAAGTCCGGAACGTCTTCGTCCGCAGGTGTACTCAAGATCGGGTTGGCGGATGCAAGCAAGAGCTATAGCGCCAGCTTCACAATCGCCCATTCGAGTCTATCTGCCTCGGCGTTCGGTCTGCATACTGGCATCTTCCGCGTACCGCTTGACGTGCCTGATCCGGTCTTCTTCACGATCGAACAGTCCACAGCATTCACGAACGGCACCAACGTGTTCGTCGACGGTCTTGTCTTTGCGGAGATGATTGACACGGCACCCGGCGGAGTGAAGTTCCTGATCATTCCCGGTACCGTGCCGTTCAACGTTGAGGACACTTTCACCGTAGACGTGACGAATGGCGGACAAGGCACTATGCTGAGATTCATGGATCGCGTGTTCGACTTGTACGAAAACGGTATCGTGCCACCCGTCAGCTTGCTCGGCAGCGAGAACATCGACGACGCACTAATCTCATGATCACGAAGCGGTTTACCGAACAAGAGTATGAGCTACTCGAAATGCTCGAGGACCAGAGCCTTGTGCCTGCGAAGGACGCCGATGGCAACGACGTCGACGAGGTCGATCCGAGGATGCGCGTGATCGAAGCACAGCTTGATCACCTGATCAATGATTTCAATGCTGACGCGGCTATACGCATGGGCGAACTGTCTGACGAACTGGTTGCACGAAATCGAGCACGCATCCAGTATGCCGAGCAGATTTCAGCATCGGCGCGTGCCGGGATTGACGCATCGGTCCTGCTCGTCAACCTCTTGGAGACGATGATGCTTGAGACCGGGCTCGACGAGGCAAAGTCGGAGAGCATGCATCTCAAGATCTACACTCGGCCCGGCATCAAGCGCTGGGTTGTGTCCGACGCCAGACTGGTCCCGGATGAGTTCTGGCACCGCAGCGACGAGCGTTTCATTGACATGAACGCGATTACAGTGGCGCAACTTCAATCGCCGCGTGACATTCCCGGCGTCACCGAGATCACCGAGCCAGACCATCGGGGCCTCCGGCGGCGCTGAAAGTTCTCCTTGTCGCAGCCCCCTCCCCGCGTTTGGTCACACGGGGAGGGGGTTGTGCTTCTGAGGGCCGTGGCGGCCCTCTGAGCGCTTCCAGCAAGATACGGGTGCCACCGGACCCCAGATCCTCGAGGCCGTCAGGCTGCGTTCTAGGACGCCTGACAGGGCCCGAACATCTGGGGATAATCGTGGGAAATATAACAATCAAGGCTGAAGCTGTTGCAGGATGTGATCAATCTGATACTATACGCGCGCCGCAATGACGCGGGCAAGGAGACCACCATGACCACCACCATCAACATCGTCGAAGTCCTCAACGAGCAAATCGAACCGGCCAAGGCCGCGATCGCTGCGCGGTGGTTCGCGAATCGCAAGGAGCGCATCTTCGAGATGCAGTGCACCAGCGTCCGCGCCCTCGGCGATAGGGCGACGATGCAGCGACACGCCAACAGCCCGCACGCCCGCCGCACTGGTTGCCCCGCCGAACTTGACTTCAACCCGTTCGCCGGAGATCACTGGGACAAGGCCAGCCGCAACCGCTACGAGAACGACCTGTTCCGCCTCTTCGACCGCTCGACGGAGTACGTCGAGACCACCGAAACCGAGCGCGGGATCATGTATCTCGAGACCTACACGCCCAAGTCGGACGAGTACCTTCTGGAACAGGCCGCCGAGTTCGCGGAACTAGCTTGGCAAGAGTACCTCGGGAAGATGTCCAAGAAGTTCGCGAAGATCGGAGTCCTCTCCATCAAGGTGTACGGCGACGACCCCATCCAGAACGTCCTCATCGTCGAAGCTGTCAACGGTGTGACCTTTACCGTGGACAACAGCATCGTCCTCAAGATGTCCGCGAACGGCAAGCTCTTCAACCAGTTCCCGGCCCGCTTCGGCAAGGTTCAGCAGAATGGCGATTACGTCAAGAACGCAGCCAGTCAGAAACGCGTCGAAGAACTGACCGCCTGACCCAGCACCCACCCGTCCGGGACACCGGGCGGGTGGACTTCACATCAACCCAGCCAACGGAGATCATCATGACCAAGACCAAGCCCGAACCCAAGACCACCAACGTGACCGTCGCGTGCGATCATGACATGGTCGCCGAAATCGACAAGGCGATAGGCAACCTAAACAGCCACCTGCCAAAGATGGCTCAGATCAACCGCGCCAGATTCGTCCGCGCATGCGTATCCCACATGCTTGAGAATCCCGAGATGCTGCTGAAGCAATGATCACCATGCATCCGAAGAAATTAGACCAACCCAACAAGGAGATGACCATGTCCAAAGAACTGGAGTATAGATGCAGGCTTGTCGTAGAACTTCACGACGGAAACGATGAGCCATGCCGAGACGCCGAGCCATTCCGCACGTTCGAAATCCTGAACAGCTACATCGCCGCGACCATTGACGACGTGGTCCATGAAACCACCACAGACCGGGGCCTGCTCGTAGAAGAGCAGGTTGAGGTCATCGGTGTAAGGCATATGGCCACCGACAACCATAGGATTGCACAGCCACTACGCAATGACTCAGATGCGTGGGGGAAGGTCATAGATCTGCTGGAGCATTGTGTGCTCATCAGCGCGGAGAGCGCTGTCGAAAAGTCTTTGGCGATTGCAGC
>CETN01061313.1_pt1 | contig 28485 bp, 49 predicted proteins | sample 531301 | NCBI WGS metagenome assembly CETN01 (sample SAMEA2622656, study PRJEB7988) | marine metagenome | isolation source: saline water (ENVO:00002010), including
TATGGTAAGAAAAAAGGTGATGCAGTAAGATATGGTACTGCAACAAATATAGTAAAGAAGAAATTAGGTTTAGAAAAATATGATAGTGATAAGACTTTCAGAGGAAAAGGAACACCACAACAAAGATTACAACTTCTAAAATTAACAACTAAAGCATTAAAAACTTTTCCAGGTTCACCTAAACAAAAAGAAATTCAAAAAGATATAAATGCACTACGAAAAAAAATGGGAATGAAATTTAACGAAGATGCAAAAAGAATACCAAGAAAACCTGGTCAAAAAGCAGGTTCAGATAAACACTCTGATTTATATACAGATGAAAATCCTAGAGGTACAATACATGGTTTAGGTTTTACAGATGAAAAGAAAGCAAGAGAGTCAATAAATAAAATTAAAAACTCTGGTAAGACACACGCACATAAGATGCAGGCGGCGATAGCAATGAGTCAACGAGCAAAAGTTGCCAGTCAGAGAGCAAAAGATCCAGAGAAGAAAAAGAATTTAGGACAAGCACACAAGGTGTATCAAAATTATATAGATACTAATAAGAAGAGTAAATAATGATAAAATTATTAAAAAATCTATTTAAGTTTAAACTATCTGCATCAGATTTAAATAACAAACGCAGAAGTGGTAACGCAAAATATGATGATGTTTGTATGTAAGGAGAAAAAATGATAGTCATTAAAACAATAAAAGAATTTATCGCTAAAATTAAAGGGTTTTTTGTTAAACATGGTGATATTAATAAAGACGGCGTGTTGAGTAAAGAAGACTTAGTGTCACTAAAAAATAAAACGAAAGATGAATTAGAAAACATAGGTAGAGATTTAGGTATAGAATTAGATAAAAGATTAGCAAAATCTAAACTTATAAAAGAAATAAAAAAGATAAACAAGAAATTATAGATGATAAAAAACGATAGTGTCATAAGTTTAAAAACTTGTGGGCATTCACCTAGTGTTGAAGCAATAAATGATTTAGCACTCGATATTGTGAATAAAAGACTTTGCAGAATAAATGTTTACGAGTGTTTATCTCAATTAGTAGATTTAGATGATAAACACATATTAGATTGGGGTTGTAGAAATGGTTTTTTTATATTCGATAGTTTTGACAGTAAACAAATCAATATTAGTAGGTACACTGGTGTTGATGTAGAAAAAACAAAGTTGAATGAATTAAAAAGTATGTTTCCTAATGCAACAACAATTCATTATGATAAATTCAATCAACAATATAATCCAACAGGTCTAAAAAATCCTGATTGGTGTTTAAATGATAATGATAAATTTGATGTGATTTTTTCACATTCAGTTTTTGATCATACTTCGTTCGAAGAATTTGAATATATATTTAATAAACATAAAAAACACTTAAACAAAAACGGTATGATTATACATACCTTTTGTGATTTATATAATGTATCTGATGTTCAATATTTTTTACCCAAAGAAGAATTGAAAAAATATTTAAAGGGTGATTATTTTACGACAAATGAACTGTATAGATTTGATAACACAGTTGTGAGAGAGTATGATACTAATTTATATAACAATTGTGAGAGATTTGACTCTATGTTTAGTAGACATTATGTAAAAAGTAAATTAAATTGTGAGATAAATCAACATGACATGCTGTTATGTTCAGCAATTTATAAGAGGGAGGATTAAATGGCATTACCAATATTAGGTTCAGCGTTAGGTCTTGTAGGAGATCTTGCAGGTAATTGGTTAAAAGGTAAAGTCGAGAAACAAAAAGCAGAGGGTGAGGTAAAAGTCGCTGAGGCGAAAGCAAAAGCAGTTATATTAGAGAAACAAGCAACTGGTGAAATAGATTGGGATTTAGAGGCGATAAAAGGTTCTCAAAATTCATGGAAAGATGAGTGGTTAACAATCATATTTTCTATACCACTTGTTATGTGTTTCATACCAGGTATGGAAGACATTGTGTCAAATGGTTTTGCTAGACTTAACGAACTACCAGAATGGTATCAATACACTTTAGGTGTTATTGTTGCCGCCAGTTTTGGTGTACGATCTGCTTCAAAGTTTTTCGGCAGAAGAAAATAGTCAAAATTATGACTTATATGACAGTCATTTATATATGACTGTCAATTCTTTGTTTTTAACTAAATACTTATAGGTGTCTATGAAAAGATTAAGACAGCGTATACTTTATGCAGTTTTGAAAAAAAAGAAACGACCTGACGATAGAACGATTTTATATCTCTTAAATCATAAATACATAGCAATTAGAAAACAAAAAGACAGAAGACGCAGAAAAACTTTGAAAAAGTTAGGTGTGTTTAATAGGAGAAGATATAATAGATGGATGATTCCAATGTAGATATACAAGTACAACTTGAAGGTTTAAGGAAAGATGTTGAGAATGTGAATAATATACAATCAAAATTGGATACTGCGATTGATAAATTAACTGATGTTTCCTCAAGTATAAAATCAATGTTGGCGGTACATGAAGAAAAAATCGCTAAACAAGAGCAAATAGATGAAGTTATATTTGATAAACTTAAAGAAAGACAAACTTCTATAAATCAAGTTTATGACGATCTTCACAAGAATATAAATCAAGTTGAACGCAGATTATTAATTGAAATTAAATCTTTAAAACATGATATTGGTAGTAGAGTTAGCATGTTAGAAAAGTGGAAGTGGTTAATAATAGGCGGTTCAATAGTGGTCGGGTTTATATTGTCGAGAAACTTAATGCCATTAATAGATATGATGTCAAAATAGACTTGACATATAGATCTAAATCAAGTATCATCTCTTGATGACTTCTTACTCTGATTTAAAATACATATCAAAAATATCATCTAGACTAGAACAGTTCAAGCAAAAAAATAATCTGTTTAACTTTAGATGTCCACACTGTGGTGACAGTAAAAAATCTAAAACAAAAGCACGAGCGTATCTATATACAAAGAAAAATGATGTGTTTTTTAAGTGTCATAACTGTGGATTAGGTCAAAATCTTATAAACTTTTTAAAATTTGTTGATCCTAAAGTTTATGAAGAATACTTGCTAGATAGATATAAAGATTCAAGACCAGCAACACCTAAACCTGATTTTAACTTTAAACCTACAAAATTTATTAACACATCTGTTTTAGATGATATAGAAAAGATATGTGACTTAAAAGACACACATCCTGCTAAACAGTATTGTAAAAAAAGATTAATACCTGAAAAGTATCTTGACAAATTATATTTTTGTGATAAGTTTACAGAGTTTGTTAATAAGGTGAAGAGAGGTACTTTCAATACTGCTAAAGAACACCCTAGATTAATTATACCTTTTTACGACTTATCAAATAAACTAATAGCATTTCAAGGTAGAGCATTTGGTAATGAAAACCCTAAGTATCTAACTATAAAGATTGATGAAGACGCTAAAAAAATATTTGGGTTAGAGAGAATTAATCTTCAAGATCACATATATATTACAGAGGGTCCGATAGACTCTCTATTCATAGATAATTGTATCGCCGCAGGCGGTGCCGACTTGCTGTTTGACAAGGTATCTTCAGAACAGGTTACATATATATTTGACAACGAACCTAGAAATCTTGAAATCATAAATAGAATGTCTACTGTTATTGATAAAGGTTTCAATATTGTTATTTGGTCTAATGAAGTGAAAGAAAAAGACATAAATGAAATGATTATGAATGGATTATCAGAAGACGAACTTATAAAAATTATTAAAGAAAACACATATTCAAAGTTATCTGCTTTGACTAAATTAACATATTGGAGGAAAAGATAGATGGAAAAAGAAATATCAGTTGTTAAACGAAGAGATAGAGGCAGAGAAACTTTAAATATAGAAAAGATACATGAGATGGTAGAGTATGCAGTTGAGGGCATAAGTGGTGTATCAACATCACAAGTGGAGATGAATAGTGGACTGCAATTCTTTGATGGTATAACAACTGATGAGATACAACAGATATTAGTTAAGTCTGCCGCCGATCTGATATCACTAGAAAAACCTAACTATCAATATGTTGCCGCCAGATTACTGTTATATAGTTTAAGAAAACAAGTTTTTAATAGACTTTGGGATCACCCACATTTCTATGCTCATGTACAAAAGTGTGTAGAAAAAGGTTTATATGATAAAGAAATATTAGATAATTATAGTGAAGATGAATTTAATCAGATGCAGTCTTGGTTAGATCATAAAAGAGATTACAACTTTACCTACGCTGGATTAAGACAAGTTATTGATAAATATCTAGTACAAGACAGAAGTACAGGTGAGGTTTTTGAAACACCACAGTTTATGTACATGATGATTTCAGCAACTGTGTTTGCAAATTATCCTGATATTTCTAGAATGGGTTATGTAAAAAGATATTATGATGCTATTAGTAACTTTAAAATTAATATTCCTACGCCCGTTATGGCGGGTGTGCGAACTCCTCTTCGCCAGTATGCTAGTTGTGTTTTGGTTGATGTTGATGATACTCTCGACAGTATTTTTAGTAGTGATATGGGTATTGGTCGCTATGTTGCTCAAAGGGCAGGAATTGGTATCAACGCAGGAAGAATAAGAGGTATCAATTCTAGAATTAGAGGTGGTGAAGTTCAACACACAGGTGTGATACCTTTTCTTAAAAAGTTTGAATCAACAGTTAAATGTTGCACACAGAATGGTGTAAGAGGTGGTAGTGCCACAGTTCACTTTCCTATATGGCATGCTGAGATAGAAGATATTATCGTATTGAAAAACAACAAAGGTTCTGATGATAATAGAGTTAGAAAATTAGATTATTCAATACAATTATCAAAACTATTCTACGAAAGATTTATTAATGATGAAGAGATAACCTTATTTTCACCTCATGATGTTCCTGAACTATATGATGCTTGGGGCACAGATGAGTTTGATGCACTTTATGAAAAAGCAGAAAGAAAACACATTAAGAAAAAGAGAGTTAGTTGTCAACAATTATTTTTTGATATATTAAAAGAAAGAGCAGAAACAGGTCGTATATACATCATGAATATTGATCACTGTAACACTCACTCTAGTTTTAAAGACAGAATTTACATGTCTAACTTATGTCAAGAAATAACATTACCAACTGACCCTATTCAACACATAGATGGACATGGTGAAATTGCATTGTGTATTTTAAGTGCTATAAATGTTGGCACATTAAAATCACTTGACGAATTAGAGGATTTATGTGATCTAGCAGTTAGAGGTTTAGATGAAATTATAGATCATCAAAAATATCCTGTTAAGGCGGCAGAGATATCAACTAAAGCAAGAAGAAGTCTTGGTATAGGTTATATAGGTCTTGCTCACTATCTAGCAAAGAATAAAGTGTCTTATGATGATTCAAAAGCATGGGAATTAGTAGACGAACTCACAGAGGCATTTCAGTTTCATTTATTATGGGCAAGTTGTAATCTTGCTAAAGAGAAGGGTAAATGTGAATACTTTGATAGAACAAAATATGCAGAGGGTATTTTACCTATAGATACATATAAAAAAGATGTTGATGAATTAGTAGACAGAAAATTAAGTTTACCTTGGGATAAATTAAGAAAAGATATATTAAACAACGGTCTAAGACATAGCACAATGTCAGCACAGATGCCGTCTGAATCATCTAGTGTTGTGAGTAATGCGACAAATGGTATAGAACCACCAAGAGATTATTTGAGTGTTAAGAAATCTAAGAAAGGTCCACTTAAACAAGTGGTACCTGATTATAGTAGATTAAAAAATTATTATACTTTATTATGGGATATGAAAGATATGTCAGGATATATAAATATAGTTTCTGTCATGCAAAAATATTTTGATCAAGCGATAAGTGGTAACTGGTCATATAATCCAGAACACTTTGAAGATGGTCAAGTACCTGTGTCAGTTATGGCACAAGATTTATTAACAACCTATAAATTAGGGTGGAAAACATCATACTATCAAAATACTTACGATAGTAAAAAAGATGAAGACGAACCAGCACACCCGATAGGGTTTAAAGATGAAGTACCTGAAACAAAGGTAGAAGATGAAGAATGTGAAAGTTGTACAATTTAAGGAGAGAGAATGGCACATTTAGCGATTAATACACCACACGAAGAAGTTTGGGTAAAGAAAGAATATCTTTATGATTTAGAAAAAGGTCATGGAGAATTGACTGAGGGGATATGGGTAACTGCAAAATCAATAATGGGTAGAGCATTATACTTTGAAACTTTTTTACCAGAGTATGGTGCGTTGTTTGATAAATTACCTATATCAGCATTTGTATGGAAAAAGGATTATGAAGGTAACATGCCTTTAACAGAATTACAATTATGGGATTGTTTTAGTTATGACATTACGATTATACAAAAAGTATTATTAGGTGGTAGCATGTGTAAATACATGTCACCTGAAAAGAAATGGTATAAAGGTCACTACTGGTGGACAATAGATAGTTGTGCCTCATCTGCTATGGAAAGAGATGTATCATTTTCAGAAACACCAAGTCAACACAAATCATTTAATATAATAGCACTAGACAATGGTCATATCGCCGCACAACCAAACAATAGAGTTATATTTTATGATAAATCATTATCGCCTAGTAAATTAAAGTTTCCTGATTTTAAGGTATCAACTGTTGAATACGAGGTAGAGGGAACACATAAATGGACTGCTGGTGATACAGATGATTGGCATTACGAATTAAAGGATATGAAAAATGAGTAAGAGTGTGTTTAATAAAGACAAAGGTTTAGATGCTACTAAACAACCAATGTTCTTTGGTGATGATTTAGCAGTTCAGAGATATGATACTTTTAAATATCCTGTCTTTGATAAGTTAAATCAAACTGCACTAGGTTACTTTTGGAGACCTGAAGAAGTTTCATTACAAAAAGATAGAAATGATTTTTTAGAATTGAGAGATGAACAGAAGTTTATATTTACATCAAATTTAAAATATCAAACCATGTTAGATAGTGTGCAAGGTAGAGGACCATGTTTAGCATTTTTACCTTTTGTATCTTTACCTGAGATAGAGGGTTGTATTGTAACATGGGATTTTATGGAAACTATACACTCTAGAAGTTACACTTATATTATTAAGAACTTATATTCTAATCCAAGTGAAGTTTTTGATACAATAATAGAAGATGAAAAAATAGAACGAAGAGCAAAATCAGTGACACAAACCTATGATGATTTAATCAAACTTGGTTATCAATGGACTATCACACCAAATAAAGTTGATATGTATGAATTAAAAAAAAGATTATGGTTAGCATTAGTAACAGTAAATATACTTGAGGGTTTAAGATTTTATGTATCATTCGCTTGTTCATTTGCATTTGGTGAACTTAAAAAACTAGAGGGTTCAGCAAAGATAATATCATTTATTGCAAGGGACGAAAGTCAACATTTTGCAATGTCGCAACAAATTCTAAATAATTATAGAGAACGAGAAAATGATAAAGTGATGAGTCAGGTAATTAAAGATACTGAGCAAGAAGTTTATAAAATGTTTGATGATGCAGTAGCAGAGGAGAAAAGGTGGGCAACATATCTATTTTCACAAGGAAGTATGATCGGATTATCAGAAAAACTGTTACACCAGTTTGTAGAACATATGGCAAACCGAAGAATGAAAGCGATACGACTAACGCCGAAGTACGATCAAAAGTCAAATCCACTACCATGGATAACTCACTGGTTAAGCAGTAGAGGTTTACAAAACGCACCACAAGAAACAGAGATTGAGTCTTATGTGATTGGGGGAATAAAACAAGATGTTAAAAAAGATCAGTTTAAGCAGTTTAAACTATGATTAAAAAATATAAATGTCCTAGTTGTGAAACTGACATGAAAATAGTTTATGATGACACAGAAAATACAGAACCTATAATGTGTCCTTTTTGTGGTCATGAATTTGATGATGAGGAAATAGATGATTATGATGCTGAGAACGAGAACGATTGGGATTGATTACAGTTTAAATAGTCCAGCAGTTTGTATTAATGAAGATAAATTAGAAGATGTTGATATTTCAAAAGTTACTTTTCATTTCTTAACTAAAAAGAAAAAGTATCTAGGTGATATTGCAAAAAATGTGACAGGTTATGATTATCCTTTATACAAAACACCAGAGGAAAGATTTGACGCTATATCTAATTGGGTTATGAGTCTAATAAATGATATACATAGTAATGTGTATATTGAAGGATATTCCTATGGTTCAAAAGGTCAAGGTTTATTTCAAATAGCAGAGAATGGTGGTTTACTAAAACATAAATTATGGAAATCATCAAACATAGAACTTAATATTTTAGTGCCAAGTGTTGTGAAAAAGAGAACAACAGGTAAGGGTAATGCAGACAAACAAATGATGTATGAACAATTTATGAAAGATGGTGGAACTGATTTAGTATCTGAATTGGGTATGAATAAATTGGACAATCCTGTAACAGACATTGTTGATTCATACTATATTATGAGGACAGGATATGAAGATAGGTATAGTAACTAGTTTTAATCAAAGACTTTATAATTATTACGCACATAGATTTTTACAATCATATAACTGGCCATTCGATTTGATAGTATATCATGAGGGTTGGATACCAGAAGACTTTGCAGTAAGAGATAATATTTTTTATAGAAATATATGGGAAGGTAAAGTAGGTAATAAACTCAAAAAATTTCAATCAAGAGTACAGCATTATAATATAGACAGTGTAGAAAAGGGTAGACCTGATAAAATAATTCATGGTACAAATTACAAAAAAGATGCAATAAGATTTAGTTACAAAGTATTTGCAAAATGTGACGCCATGTTAGCATCAAGAAACCCGTATGATTATATATTTTGGATAGATGCTGATGTTGTATTTAAAAAGAATATTGATGCTAAAGAAGTCGTTAATAAATTTTTACCTGGTGAATATGCTATATCATTTATTCATAGACCAACTTATTATAGTGAATGTGGTTTTGTAGGTTACAATTTAAGAAATGCTGACACTAGATTATTTGTAAGTAAATTTGAAGAACATTATAGCACATTAAAATTATTACAAGAAAAAGAGTGGCATGATAGTTATATTTTTGATGTAGTAAGAGAAAGAATATTATACAATACACCTCAATTCAATTTATCACCTAAAATAACAAAAGTTGGTAATCCATGGCCAGACACTCCTATGGCAGAGTATATGGATCACCTGAAAGGTAAAGCAAGAAAAGATGCAGGTGAGATGTTAAAATGAAAAAATTTAAAAACACAATATCAGATTTTTTTAAATGGGTTTCAGGTTCAGAATTAGTTGAATTAGATAATATAGATGTATCAGAAGATCCAGTTAGACCTGAACTTGACTTAAAATTTAGATTAAGTCATAATAGAAAAATATATGGTTTAGAATATAAAAATAATATTGAAGGCGTTGTATGTATAGCAATGTGTAGTGAGGTACCAAAAACTACGAGAGCGTTAGATAATTTTAGCAGTGATGAGAATAAAAAATATATCGCTATTGCTTACACTATTTGGTCTAGAAAAAGAGGTGCAGGTAGACAGTTGTTAGGTAAAATTAGAAAACATGTTGAAAGAAATACTGATGCTAAAAGATTTTTAACATTATCACCATTAACACCTGTAGCAACACACTTTCATATTAAGAATGGTGCAAAGTTAATAAACATAAATGCTAATACACAAAATTTCGAGTATGAATTAAACAAAAAGGATAAAGATGAGTAACATATCAGGAAAAATATGGGGTCAAACAAAACTCATACATGCAAATGGAGTTTTAGAATTTCATAGAATAGAATATAAAAAAGATATTTCTTGTTCTAAACATAGGCACAAATATAAATGGAACGGGTTTTATGTAGAGTCAGGTAAAATGAAAGTCAAGGTTTGGAAAAATGATTATGATTTAGTTGATGAAACGATATTAGGACCTGGTGATTTTACACAGGTGAAACCAAATGAGTATCATCAATTTATAGGTATCGAAGATGGTGTTGCGTTTGAATTGTATTGGGCAGAATTTGATCACGGTGATATAGAAAGAGAAACAGTCGGTAGTAAAGTATGATTAATGTTTTTATAGGTTATGATACAAAAGAAAAAGTATCATTTAGTGTGTTATCATATAGCATATTAAAAAATAGCACACAACCTGTATCAATCACACCTATCTATCTTGACAATATAAAAGATGATTTTGTTAGAGAAAGAAATAATTTATCATCTACAGAATTTTCATTTAGTAGATTTATCACACCACACCTAATGAACTACCAAGGTTGGGCATTGTTTATGGATTGCGATATGTTAATGAAAGCAGATATCAATGAACTATGGAGATTAAGAGATGACAAATATGCAGTGCAAGTTTGTAAACATGATTACACACCTAAAAGCACAGTTAAATTTTTAAATCAAAAGCAAACAGTTTATCCAAAAAAGAATTGGTCAAGTTTCATGTTAATGAATTGTAAAAAATGTTCAGCACTCACACCTAATTATGTCAATAGAGCGAGTGGTTTAGAGTTACATCAATTTAAATGGTTAGAAAAAGATAATTTAATTGGTGAATTACCATTAGAATGGAACTGGTTAGCAGGTGAATATGAGCATAAAGAAGATGTAAAAAATATACATTTTACAGAGGGTGGTCCATGGTTTAACGAATACGAAGACGGCGATTATTCTAGCGACTGGTTTAAATATTATGGTGAAACAACACAGATAGATATGGAGTGATGATGAGAGATTTGTGTGTATATTATGCCACGACTGTAAAGTATGGATTTAAAATGGAGTTGATGGAGGCGTTTGCTAAACCTTTTGAAAATGAAGGTATACATGTAATACATCATAAAGGTGCTGGTGGTTTTGAAGTAAAAAATACTTCACATGCTCTGATATTTAATTATCAAAGAGTAGCACCAAATCAAGAAAAATTAAAAGATAGATTACAACTTAGAGTTGATGTTTGGAACAAATATAAAGAAAGTGGTAAAATATGGATGTTTGATAATGATGTTTTAAATGGTATTGACTCACACTTAAATCATAATTATGAATATGATGTAAAAAACTCATATGTAAGAGTTGCATATGGTGATATATACCCAGGTAGAGCAAAGTATTTTAATGAAAATTGTCCGTCTGACAGATGGAATACCATGGCAAAAATTAAAAGAATTGAATTAAAAGATTATGATCTTAAAGGTGATTATATCTACATTTGTTGTAATAGAGGTTCTAGTGGTTATTCAGGTTTAGGAGTTAATGCCGCCCAATGGTCAATAGAAACAGTCGAAGAATTAAGAAAACATACAGACAGACCAATAATAATTAGACAACATTCTTCTAGATCATATGCTGAACATAAAACAGATTTTAAAAGATTGAAAGAATATTGTGAAACTGCAAAAAATGTGTCTTTACATTCACCATTGGGTGAGTTTCCTAATTTAGTTAGAGCGATACAAAAATCATACGCTGTTGTAATATTTACATCAACAGCAGGTGGACCTGCTATAATAGAAGGTAAACCTTTATTCATTTGTAATAAAAGATGTTACTTTTTACCTATGAGAGCAGGTAGATTATCTGACATAGAAAATCCAAATATAAGTATAGACAGACAACAATTTTTAAATAATTTAGGATATTCTCATTGGCGATTATCTGATTTAAAAGAAGGTGTTTATTGGAGGAGAGTTAAAGATGTCATATAGATGCGTAGACTGGTCACTATTAAAAGCAGACGAAAGAGTTAAAAATGGTAAAAATGCTGTCGATCCTTACATTCATAGTTTTTCTCAAGGTTGTAATGGCAAGTATATAAATGATGATTACTTTGATGTAACAGACAAAACAACTTGTGTATTTAGAGGTTTAGGTAAATCACCTATGATATGGGACTGCATAAAAAATAACATTGATTTTTTGTATATTGATACAGGTTACTTTGGTAATCAGATTACAAAGGTATGGCACAGAATAGCATACAATAACTTACAAACACTAAATCATTTAACAAAAGAAGAGATAGAGGATAAATTAGCGACAGAGTTCACTGGCGATAGTTTGAATAAAGTTTTACAAATGAGAAGACCTATTGTAAGGTGGAAATTAGAAGAAAGAGAATATCATGAAAAGAAAAAAATACTAATAGTGCCACCAAGTCAAAAGGTATTTAATCATTTTGGTGGTGTCGCACATAAGTATACAAAAGCATTAATAAAAAATTTAAAAAAAATTACTAATAGAGAAATAGAAGTAAGAGCAAAATTATCAAGATCTGAAAGAATTGATTATTCATTACAAGATCAATTAAGAAAAGGTAAATATCATTGCATCATAACTTATAATAGTATTGCATCACTAGAGTCTATAACAGTGGGTGTACCTGCTATAGTTTTAGGTCCTAACGCTGGTGAATATTTAAGTGAAACAAATATAGAAAATATAGAAAAACCTTATTGGGCAGGTAGTGAAAAAATATTTAATCATATTGATTATTTAAAGTGGTGTCAATTTACAGGTGATGAGATGAAAAAAGAATTTACACATAGAGTTATAAAAACTTTACAAGGTGCTGAAAAACCATATACTAAAAAAATTGAAGAGGCATTTAATGTTTAAATTTTATAATCATTCATCTTTTTTAATAGATGATATATTAGTTGATCCTTGGTTTAGTGGTAGTGTATTTCTCAGCAGTTGGGATTTACTTAGCGAATTGAAGTATAACATCAACTCTATAAATTACAATTACATTTTTATATCACATGAGCATCCCGATCATTTTCACATACCTACATTAAAAGAAATTAGTAATCCCGAAGCGAAAACTATTATCTTTCATAAAACTGTTGACGGTAAAGTTTTAAATTTTATAAAAGAAATGGGATTCAAAACTTTAGAGTGTGTTAATGGTGATTATAATGATTTAAATTTTGGTAGTTTGAGAGTTGAGTCGAATGGTTTTGATAGTTTTTTTGTTTATAAAAAAAAGACAGGTGTAACTTATGTGAACTTAAATGACTATCAGGTGATTGACGAAAAAGATTTAATTAAATTAGGTATTACAAATGTAGATTTTTTACTATCACAGTTTACTTATGCTAATTGGGCAGGTAATAAAGATGATGAACAAACACCTAAAAAAGCACAAAGCATAATTTACGAAAGGTTGTCAAAACAATTTAAAATATTAAAACCTAAGAAATGGATACCATTTGCATCATATAATTATTTTTCACATGAAGAGAACTTTTATATGAATAAACATGTGCCATCATTAGATGACATAAAAAAGTTTGCTGAAAGCAAAGATATAAATTGTTATTTTCCTCACCCAGATACTTATTATGATGAAAGACTAAGTTCAATGGGTGTGCAATATTTTACAACAATGAAGAAATTAATAAAACCAAAACATAAAAACAAACCAGTCGATTTTAAAAATTTAGAAATTAGTTTTAATAAAATGTGTGATACATTGCATTTAGATAATGACATGAAAGAATTTAATGCAGATACCTGTGTTATAGAAATCTCTGATTTAAAACAAAGTGTAGAGTTTGATATAAAGAACAAAGTGTTTGAGAAAACTAATTCTAGTTATGATATTTCAATGTCTAGTGAGTGTTTAGATTTTATGATGAAAAATAAATGGGGCAGAGGTACAGTTTTAATTAGTGGTAGATGTCAGTTAAACACAGATACAGTCAATAAGTTTTTTAATCAAACTAATCTCTGGTATAATAATAACATAGGTAGATATTTAGGTAAGAATTTATTTTTAACAGATATTGTAAATCAAGATAATTTTTACAATAGATTGATACAGGATTTATAATGACAGATTTAAAACAGAGTGTCGTAGAGGCATTACGCTGTGTTTATGACCCAGAAATGCCAAGTGTAAATATATTAGATTTAGGTTTAATATATGAACTTGATGTTACAGAAAAAGGTGATGTTAAAATTGTGCATACTTTAACTAGTGCAGTATGTCCATACGCTGATGAAATATGTAAAAGTATTGAAGACGCTGTCAAGGGTGTCGTAGGTGTAAATAAAGTAAATAGAAAATTAGTATTTACACCACCATTTGATATAAACATGATACCAGAAGAAACAAAACTCATATTAGGTTTAATGTAAATTATGGCAATCGATAAGTATTTTTTAAAAACAGCAGTTAGAACATTAAGAAAAATAGAAAGAGAAGATAGGATAACTGTTGCAACTTTAGGTTATCCTGATCTAATGGTATCAGAAACAGATTTACGAAATGTAGGTATAAATCCTAAAAAATTAGATATAAGAGAAAGATTTGTTGACACAAGTTTACATAAAAAGTTAAGAGCAAAATTAGAGGCAGACGGCACGAAACATTTATATACGACAGAAAGTTTCTTTAATCAATTTAATATGGATATGGATGTGTTTGATATATACTCACATCTAGGTGTTGAAAAAATAATGGATTTAAATGAACCAGTCACTGAAGAATATAAAAATAAGTATGATTTAATATTTGATGTGGGTACATTAGAGCATTGTTTTAATGTTGGTCAAGCGTTTAAAAATATTATGGACATGACAAAATTAGGTGGCACTATTTTTATGGCGGCACCTGCATCAAAAATTAATCATGGATTTTGGAACTTTTGTCCAACTGCGTATACAGATATATTTCATCAAAATGGTTGGCAGATCACTGATCTAATTGGTGTTAAAGGTACAAAAAGAGAGGTAGAAGATAATTTAGATTTTTTCATACCTGACCCACTCAATAGAAAATCATATCCTAGTAAACCTGAAGAAGTTATTATAATATGTGTCGCACAAAAACAAGAGTTTATGAGATTTCAATACCCGTTACAAATGAAGTATGCTGGTGATAGAGAAGATAAAACATTATTTGAAATGCTAAAAAGAAAATACGAAAAAACAAAAAAGACAACAATACTAGACGGTAATGAAACAAATGAATACTAAAATATGTGCGTTAGTTGATAATAAGATAGGTGAAAATTTTACTCATATAGCACCTATAAATATGTACGGTGTGACAGTAGGTGATAATGTTTTTATTGGTCCATTTTGTGAAATACAAAAGAATGTTATTATCGGTTGTGATGTAAGAATACAGTCACACAGTTTTATATGTGAAAATACTTACATTGGTGATGATACATTTATCGCTCATGGTGTCATGTTTACAAATGATAAGTTTTCAGATGGCAAGTTAAGTAAAGATTATTTACCTACATATGTAGGTCAAAGATGTAGAATAGGTTCAAATGTAACATTACTACCTGTAAAAATATGTGATGATGTAACGATTGGTGCTGGTTCTGTTGTAACAAAAGATATCACAACACCAGGTGTTTATGCAGGTAATCCAGCGAGGAAAATAAAATGAAAATATTAGATTTCTTAGTCATGTTTATATGCGTTAGTTTAATAGTACACACATTACAATCGAAAATTATTGACATTAAAGTAGATGGTTTAGTTTGCGATTTCTGTGCCCAATCAATAGAAAAAGTTTTTATGAAACAACCAGGTGTCAAAGTTGTTTATGTAAACTTAGAGAGAGGTAATGTTCAGATAAAAATGGCAGATGTTTTTGAAGAAAATGAAGATGGTATTTCTGACATTAGAATAAAAAAATTATTTCAAAATGCAGGTTACACTGTATCTAGTATAAAGAGGAAGTAACATGGTTGTATTGGTAGGATATGGTTATTGGGGTAAAAATCTAGCAAGAGTTTTTAGAGATCAATTAAAGTTTATTGTTGATAAAAATGATGATAATTTAAGTAAAGCAAAATATGATTATGGTGGTAGTGTAAAGTATGAGAACAATTTAGCAAATGTCTTAGAATATAATAAAGATGTAAAAGCAGTAATAATAGCAACACCACCAGAGAGTCATTTAGATTTAGCAAAGTTATCAATATACTATAACAGACATGTATGGGTAGAAAAACCCATATGTCAATCATATGAGGAGACTTTAGAATTAGAAAGATATTTGTTTGAACAAAATAGTAAACTAAGAGTTTTTGTTGACCATACTTTTTTATTTCACCCTGCGGTGCGTGAGATGTCGAGAGTTAATATTGGTGACCCTTTATATTATGATAGTCATAGAATTAGTTTAGGTAAGTTTCAAAAAGATGTTGATGTTGTAAAAGACTTAGCAATACACGATTTAGCGATAATTAAACATTTATATCCTCTTGCCAGTTTAACTAAAAAGAGCATTACAAAACATAGTCATGTTAATGAAATGTATAATCAAGCAATACTATGTTTTGAATTTGAGATAGGTGGTATAGAAAAGAAAAGATTTACTGCTACGATAAATTGTAATTGGGTAAGTCCAGTTAAAAAAAGAGAGATAATCTTGACAGGCACAAAAAAATCTGTTATATATGATGATATTGATGTTAATAAAATTAAGATTTATGATACTGGTGATATTGGCGAAGATTATAATATCAATCAATTAGGTGATATGATAAGTCCTAAACTTAACACAACTGAGGCGTTAGTAAACGCAAAGAATAACTTTTTAGATGCTATTGAGAACGAGTGTAAACCTATGAGTTCTGATTTAAACTTTGCAAAAGATATAATGAAATGGATAGATATTGAATGATACCATACTATGATATGACTGAAATTCATAAACCTATAAAAGAAGAGTTTATGAGTGAGGTTAAAGAATTATTAGACACAGGTAGTTTCGTATTCGGCACAGAAAAATTTGAAGAAGAGTTTGCAGATTACACTGGTGCTAAGTATTGTGTCGGTTTAAATAGTGGCACCTCTGCGTTAACTCTTGCCCTATTAGCATCTGAAGTCAGACCAGGTAATAAAGTAGTTACCGTATCACACACATTTACTGCCACCTTGTCAGCGATTAAGTATCTAGGTGGTCAACATCAATTTGTTGATATTGATGAAAAAACTTATTGTATGGATCCAGAACTATTATCGAGTGCTGTGGGTTTTGATACGAAAGTTATATTACCTGTTCACATGTATGGTAACGCTTGTGATATGCCTAGTATAATTAACAAAAAATCTATCAACACAAACATTATAGAGGATTGTTCACAAGCACATGGCACTAGAATAAATGGTCAACATGTAGGCACATTTGGTAAAGCAGGATGTTTTAGTTTTTATCCTGGTAAAGGTTTGGGTGCTTTTGGTGACGCTGGTTGTGTCATAACAAGTGATGAGGGTTTAGCAAAAGAAATAAAAGAACAAAGAAGTTGGAAAGAAGATGATGTAGGTCAGAACTTTAGAATGGCGAATGTGAATGCTAAGTTTTTAAGTTTGAAATTAAAGCATTTAGATAATATTATTGAGATGAAAAAAGACATAGCAAAATATTATGACAAGCATTTAAATTACTGTCATACAGAAAAGGGTGTAGATCATAGTTATCATATCTATCCATTATTACATAATAATAGAGATGGTTTAATTAATAGATGTAAAGAAAGTTTAGAATTAAAAACACATTATAATAAACCAGTTCATCATAATCCTGCATTTAAAACAACATCAAAAACTTGTAGCATTTGTAGTTCAGATGAAGAAATTGAATTTAATTTACCAATAACAGAGAAAATCTCAAAGTCACAGGTAAGTGTGCCCATATATCCAGGACTAAATAAAGAAGAAGTCATTGATATTTTACAAAAAAATTGGAGTGGTAATGGTTCTTCTAGTTCCGTTTTATAAAGACGCATCTTTTGATATAAAAGAGGCACCTGAAATTGTAGATTTTGTTAAGAAGAAGAGATATGATTATCACAAATTTTTAAAATGTTTAAATGAAACTTTTTACAGATATAATCCTAATGGTAAACTAATATTATCTACAGACAACCACACATATCCATCAGATTATAAAGGTCATTATTACAGACATGATACAGACAAAAAAACCATTATACAATCTAAAGTTTATAATGAAACAAAACTCATTTGTGATGACAATGGTTATGATGAAAATATAATTATGTGTGGCACAGATCATTTAATTAATCGCAACTTAGATAAATTATTTTTAAATCAAGATTTTGATATTAAGATACCTATAAGAAAAGGTAAAAGAGTTAACAATGCTATGATCGTTGTAAAGAAAGTAACAGACAATGTTAAAAGATTTTTTGAATATCGCTATGAAAGATTTGTAAAAAAGAATAAAGACCCACATTGGGACTGGTATGGTGATCAAAGAACATATGATAATATTTTAAGAGAGGAATTAAATTTATTACCTACTAGTGATCCACCTCAAAAGTACCATTACAAACTAGGTTCATATGAAGTTAGAGGTTGTAAAATAAAACTAATTGAGTATGGTGGTAATGAATGTGGTAGTTTTGATATATGGCCACACTTAGGAAGAAGAGGTTTTGACGACAATACATTTTTTTACGATTTTAAAGGTAAACGAAAAGAATATTTTTTCACATCATATGAAAAAGAAAGGAGAAACTATGAGCGAAAACAAACCTAAAATATATGAGAGAAATCCTGATACAGGTGAAATTAGAGAAAGAGATTTTGATGACTACTCAGGTAAGTCAACTAAAATTTATAAAGAAAAAAACCCAGAAGATTTTGGTACAGGTAAAATGATACCTGCTTATAATCCAGATGCACCATGGATAGATGAAAGAATAAATGAAAATCAAAGTGGTGAACTACTAAATGAGGATATGAATGAAGAAGATAGGCAATTATCTATTCCCTTCAAGTGATACACATTTCGAGAGGTGGATACTTGACGGTGAATATCAAGCGAAACAGAGAGATGCACTTTTTGATTACATGGAAGAGAGAAGAAATATTGAATTTATTATAGATGTTGGTGGTCATGTAGGGTTATGGTCAAGACCTATGATGCATAGAGCAAATACAAAATACATTTGGGCATTTGAACCTAATAGTTCTGTTCGAGAGTGTTATGTAGTGAACATGGGTGGTTTTGATAATTATTCAATGTACCCATTTGCGTTAGGTGATAAAAATAAAAAAGGTTATTTAAATATAGAAAAAGACAATTCAGGAAATACAAATATTGATCCTACAAGATCAGGTAATACAGAGATTAGAACTTTAGATAGTTTTAATTTTAAACAAATAGATTATATAAAAGTTGACGCAGAGGGGTATGAGTATAATATTGTACAAGGTGCTAGAGATACAATTGAAAGATGTAAACCTTTTCTACATTTAGAAATGAAAACAAAAAGAATGCGTCATTCAGTAAAAGATTACACTAAATTATTAAACACATTGAATTATAAAGAAGTTTTTAGAATAGGTGCAGAGGTGCTATATGATTATAACGCATAAATTAAGGTGGGATAAATGCTTATCGCACAAAATATTTCCTTTAATTGAAAAAGGTTGGAAAGATGACAATAGAAAGATACATTTCTTTTGGGGTTTAGCAGGTAAAAACATCAAAGAAATAGCAGAGTGCGTTGAAAAAAAAGAAGAATGGTATTATATAGATATAGGTTATATAACTGATGATATTGTTCGATACCCTACACCAGAGATAACAAAACCTGACACAACATATTTTAGAATAGTAAAGGGTGGTTTACACACTATTAGAGGTAGAGTTGGTAATGGTGCAAGATTAAAGAGATTACAGAATGAGGGATTAGATGCTGAGTTTAAAGGGTGGTATACAGGTGATACTAAACATGTGTTAATCTGTCCATCTTCACCCACAGTGACTAGACAACTCAATAATATGACGCAAGAAGATTGGGTCACAGAAGTTAAAATGGAGATATCAAGACACACAGATAGAGAGATCATAGTTAGAAACAAACCAAGACCTGGTAATGAGTGGTGGGGCACGAATATTAGAGATCAATTAAAAGAGTGTCATTGTTTAGTAACTAATATGAGCATTGCATCTGTAGACGCTATTTTAAATAGAGTGCCTGTGATAACTGATGGTAGAAATGTTGCGTGGGCGGTTGCGTCTAGAGATGCTAAGTATGTTGAAAAACCATTTAAACCAGGTAAAAAAACTGTGAACGAATGGTTAAAGTTTATTACCGAACAACAGTTCACAATGAATGAGATAGAAGATGGCACAGCATATAGATTATTAGATGAACAAGGTGTCATAAATCAATGATAAATTTTACTTGTGTTTTGTACGGTGAAAAGTACGATAAAAAATATGTACAAAATTTATATAATATGGTGCAAAGAAATTTAAGTGTGCCATATAAATTTTATTGTTTTACTGATCATCTAAGATTAGATAAAGTTCTAGAGGGTGATATCATAGTCAAAAAGTTTCCCTTTGCTGATATGCAAGGTTGGTGGAATAAAATGCAGTTATTTCACCCAGATAACGGTCTATCAGGTGTTAATCTTTACATGGATCTAGATGTAGTTATACTAAGAAATATTGATTGTTTTGCTAAATTTAGCAGTGAAAAAGACTTTAGTATCACAACGGACTTTAATGGTAGAAAAATATGGTATAATTCAAGTATAATGAAGTGGCATAGTGAAACTATGACCCCTATAATTTGGGATGAATTTGTAAAAAAAAGACAGTATTGGTATACACTACAAGGCGATCAAAACGCTATAACTGAGTTACTAAGACAAAATAAGAAATATTCTCACGAAAATGTCAAACCTTTTCCTGATGAATGGACATTTTCATACAAATGGCACGATAGAGATAAACCTAGATTTGGTAAAGATTTATGGACATTTGAGCAGAATCAAGCAGGTAAAATAGCAGTATTTCATGGGTATCCTAAACCACATCAATCTGAAGAAGAATGGGTAAAAAATAACTGGAAATAAATAAAGTTCTTGACTTTTTTGTAGTATCTGCTATTATAATAGTATGAGTGATTCGATAATATATAATGAAAGGACTAATATGATAACTAACACTAAAGATTTAGATATAAATTTAAACGGTATTCAAGGTGTTGATGCAATTCTTGATATGATTAAAGATACAATTGATGATGGTGATACTGAATCTGCTAAAGATTGGATAACACAACTTCAAGATGAACTATATGATAACGGAATTAGGGGATAACTATGGACTATTCTAAACAATTCAATAAACACAGAACTGAACACTTTGCTAGACTAATACAAAGCATTGATTTAAAGTCTTTTAAAAGTCAAGAAGACTACGAAAAGACTATAGAAAATGTGTATATGACTATGTTTAGACACAATATACAAGGTCAATTCGTTTACGAAAACCCCAATCCTAACGCACCTGAAGATGAGAGTTGGTTAGTAGGTGAAACCTATGATGATGACGATAGAAAAAAAATACTTGACATTATACACAATAGATGATATGATTCTATTATAACTAAGAAAGGACTAATTATGAAATTAACTTATAATGATATTGTAAAAAAAGAAAATGAGGCATTTGCTATCTATCAAGATTTACAGGCGACCCTAGCAGGTCAATCAATGTCTGATGTCGATACCCTTGAAGTTAACTTCAATGAGATTGCAGACGATCTTGGCACCAGTGCAGAGGATCTCTGGGATAAGATGGAATGTTTTCATGAGCAGTATGTAAACAGATAGGAGTTTATATGGGTATGATGGATGATGCTATCCGTGACACCGTTCGAGATAAAAAAAATGAATACGAAGATAAAATATTTGATGATGATTACCTAGCAAAAGTAAAAGAAAGAATCAGAACATCTGATGGTGATTTTGTTACGGTAGGTGTAGATGACATGCATGAGATAAAAAAAATATTAAATCATTTAATAAAGAAGATTGACAAAATATCAGGAATGTAGTAAACTTATATTATAAATTATGAAAAGATTGAGTAAAAAACAAATACAAGCAAGATTAAAAGCAAAACAAAACTTAGAACTTGCGAAAAAGAAACACAGACAATTTTTATTATCTGTAGGTCTACCTATAGATAAAAGAAATAGAGTTATAATCAAAGCAAGAAGAGGTTATGACTTTCCCGATTTATCTACTGAAGAAAATTATAAACTAAGTAATAATATATCAGGTATAGGTAAAAAAAGATGGTCGCCGAGCGAACCTTATATACCTAAGGGTAAGACTGTCGGTATAGGTTATAATAAAGGCACATATCAATTAGTTGATGGTCCTGATATCAAAACTATGGGGAGAAAAGTATGAGTGATTTTAAATTGACTGCGTCTGATTTTGATGATTGTAGCACAATTATAGTGTTATCAGAACGGGCAAAAAAGTTTTGGAATGATAGAAATTATAAAGACAGAATCGTAGTAGGTAATAGTTCGCAAAATATTTTTGTTATTAATAATTATGAGAGAGTGAGGATATGTAATGAAATTCGTGAAAACAATATGGATTTTACTGATTAGTTTAGCGTTAGCAAACTGCTCAGGTGGTAGATCTAAAACTGGTGCCATAGTCGGTGGTATAGGTGGCACTTCAACTTGTTTATCTTTAGGTTTAGATAATCCCTATGCACTAGCAGGTTGTACACTAGCAGGTGCGTTCGCAGGTGCTGAGGCATTATATAATGATGATTATGATGTGCATAATGCACAATTTGTAGATCATTTAAATAAAGGTGGTTCAGATACAGGTTATACTAATTGGTACAATAAGAAAACTAAAAACTTCGGTATGATTAGAGTTACAAATACATACACAGAAGGTCCACTTGTTTGTAAAGAATATGATGAAACTGTGAACATTAAGAAGTCATTTCCATTTTTAGGTTATGGTAGTTCTGCACCTCACAGAGAAGTTAGATTCGGTAAAGTTTGTCAGTTACCAGATGGAAGGTGGTTTGAATATGAATAGTTTATTGAAAATAATGATTATAGCATTGTTTATATTGATAGGTATAATAGCAGTCGTGCGTAATGGTAACGCAGGTGATGATATATTATATGGTAAAGTTGTGCCCTATAATCAAAAAAACACCGATGGTCAGCATTGTATTATTAAACAAATAATAAAACAAAAAGGTGACATAATTGAGAGAGAAGAAATTATGGAATGTGCTGATGGCAGAAAAAGACTAGACGGTCCTAGTTATTGGGAAATATTTGCAGAGTTCTATTATAGAGATGTAAATCAACCAGAATACTGTAGACATTATAGTCGAAACAATCATGCGTTCAAAACTCATGGTAAAACTTGTTTAACTTTAAATGGAAGGTGGGAAATTAAATGATAAAAAATTTAATTATAATAGGGTTACTCGCTTGGGTAATCTACTTAACAGGTCTATCAAATTTTTTTGATAGCATTAGAACTACAGTTGACAAAGTTGAAAATGTAGTTAATAATAAAGATAAAATTATAAATGAATTCAATATCGAAAGTGAGGAAGAAGATGAGTAGATTTATTATGATAATATTTGTATGTATTATAGGTGTTAGTTGCACTAGCACAACATATAAAATAAAAAGTGAAAGTGGGCAGATAGTCAATACCGTGCCTAGTTGGTTCATGGCAGACATTAAAGAGTCTAAAGCATGTGATTTATCAATGTGGACTAAAAAAGATAACAATAAAAAATGTATCTATGGTATGGGCACTGCTGTTTCACCTAGTTTAGATTTAGCGATAGAAAAAGCAAAGATGAAAGCAAAAGCAGAACTGGCAGATCTAGTTAAGGGTGAAATGAATAAACAGTCAAAGCAATATGCTAAAGAAGTTGGCAGTAGTGTTAAGAAGAAAAAAGTAGCAAATGATTTTGAGACCGTTACAGTAAATGTAATTAAATCAACTGTGGTAAAAGGTTATGAAGTCTTTGAGCAAGATGTAACATTAACTGTCAATGGAAATTACAGAGCATGGGTAGGTTTGAGATTACCTCTTGGTGAATTTAATAAGTTAAATGATTATGACGCAGAGCAAATATTAAATGCTTACAAAGTAGAAGTCAAATCAAGTGAGGCATACTCGAATCTTATGAAAGAAGGTTCAAATGAAGATAGAAATATTCAGTAAACCTGATTGTATCTATTGTGATAAATCCAAGACTCTATTAAAGGGTCTTGGTTTGACTTATATTGAGAATAGTATAAATGATTTTGAAAACAAAGAGCAGTTTTTAGAGGCGATAGGTCGTAGAGTAAAAACAGTACCACAAATTAAAATAAATAGTAAGTTGATTGGAGGTTACAATCAACTGGTAGAATATTTTGCTGACAAAGGATTAGTAAACTTTAAAGGAGAAATAATTTGATAGACATGATAATAGAACTATTAGCAATTTTAAGAGATTTTACAATCTCATGTTGGAATTCAATTATGAATAATCGTCATAACCCATTAAGAAATGCACCTATAAATTTAGCACATATGGTCATGCAAGTGTTAGCATGGATGTGGTGTATAGTGTTTAGTTTATCTGTGGGTAGTTATTTTGTATTTGGTGTATCAGCGATCGCCCACACTCTTTTTATAGTAGCAATTATTATTACCGTATCAACATTCAAATCATATGAAGGTAAAAATGACAAAAGATAATATAATAGCGTTTCCGAAAGGTGCGATAAAAAATAAAGAAAAGGTATTAATTGATAAAGAAGAGATAAAAAAACAATACAGTAAAATTGAAGAGGCACAAACAAAAAAATTTGTAGAAACTGCTGTAGATGATTTAGCATTAATGTTGTGCAGATACTTTTTAGATCTACAAATAAAAACTGCATCACCAGTATTTACAAGAGATCTAGCATTATTAATTGATGTGATGAGAGGTTTAATTTATAGAGATTTTGGTATGCATTATCCATCTCAAAAATTAGTAGATGAAATGGTATCATTGTTTGATGATAAAGAAAAAGGTCCATCTGCAAGAATAGATTATGCAAGACTTTTAAAAAATGCAAAAAATAGTAGAAAAAAAAATGTGTTTAGCAAGGATTTAAGTCAAGATTTAAAAGACATGAAAGACAATGATGGTATAGGATTTGAACCAGATTTTGATGTATAAATAATAGTATGAATTGAAGGAGAAATTATGGTAGATAACCGATTTAAAGTAGAACAATTAAACACCCCACAACAACCTAAAGACAACCCTAATCTAATATCAAAAAAAAGTATGAATGCTTACGCCAGAACGGCAACTAAAAGTAATAGAGCAACATATCATGAGATATTAAAAAGAATTAACAACGCTAAAGATAAAAAGAAAAAATTAGAAATACTACGAAATTATGATAGTGAACCTTTACGCATGTTAATGAAGGGTGCATTTGATACATCAATAAAATGGGATTTACCTACGGGTACACCTCCATATAAAGCAAATGAGGCACCATTAGGTACATCACATACTTGGTTAGCAGATGAGTCTAGTAAGTTATGGCACTTTCTAGTTGGTGGTAATCCAGGATTATCTAAAACTAGAAAAGAAACTATGTTTATACAAGTGCTAGAAAACTTATCAAAAGAAGAGGCGACACTTTTAATAAATATTAAAGATAAAAAATTAAACCGTGTTTACAAAGGTCTTACTGCTAATTTAGTAAAAGAGGCATTTAATTGGAATGATAATTTTATGAGGAATGATGCTTAAAAAATCTGAACTAATTCTATTTTCAATTGTTTTTTTTATTGTTGCATTGTGGTGTGTAGTTGCATTTAGCAATGCGTATGCAGTTGACAAAGAATTTCGCAGATGTGCTGGTTGTCATAGCATAGAAAAAGATAAAAAGGGTGGTATGGGTCCTAATTTATATGGTGTTTACGGTTCACCTGCTGGACAAGTTAAGGGATACTATTACTCAAAATGGTTGAAAGAGTCTAATATTACCTGGAACAGAGAAACACTAAGAGCATGGTTATCAGACAGAAAAACAAGAGAAGAATATTTTGGTAAGAAAGTATTTAAAACAAAGATGATGTGGACAGGTATCAAAAAAGAAAAAGATATGAAAGAAATACTTGATTATCTAGAGAGTAAAAGGTTGATGTACTAATGAATAAAGATAACATAATACAATTTCCTAAAAGCAACATAAGAGAAGTTAAGATCAGAGATATAGCGAAAGATATTGCAAATCAAATGACACAAATAAAAGAACAAAGAGAACTAATTGACGAGCAGAAAAAATATATTATAGAAACTATACTTAAAGAATAGTGATTCTATGAGATCTGATAAAGAAATAATACGAGATATAAACGATATAATACAAAGACAGATACAACCAGCAGTAGAAATGCATGGTGGTGTGGTTACTTTAGAAAAATATGAAGATGGTGTAGCAACAATGTTTATGAGCGGTGCTTGTAGCGGTTGTGCATCATCAGAATATACCCTACAACAAGGTATTTTACAATTATTACAACATTACATACCTGAAATCAAAGACATACAAAAAATAGAAGACCCTAATTCGACTGTAGACCCATATTTTACTTGACTTTCTAGTAGAATCTGCTATTATAATAGTATACTGATTCGAAATAATAATGAAAGGAAAAAATATGACAAACATTCAAAAACAACTAGATATTGGCGTTAATAATCTTATTGATTACTGTATTGAAGACTATCGAAACTGGTCAACTGCAAATAATACTAAAGAACTTTCTGATTATTGTGTAAAAGAGATTGATAGAGGACTTGGTCTTAAAGCAGTAAAAGGTTCAAAATACATCAAAATTATTAGGGCATTATCAAACGGTATGCAAGAATCGGTTTGGGGTTTTATTGTCGCTAGTGAGAAAGATAAAAAATTTCAAGTAGGTGACATACTTATGGCGGCAGGTTGGAGAGGTCCAGCGAGAAATAAAGCAAGAGGAAATGTCTTGACTGGTAACTTTGGTAGTAGATGGACTGGTCCTAATTATCTTTAATTAAATAGAAAGAGAGATTATATTATGAGTTATTTGAAAGCAAACAAACCCCGTAGATATGAATTGTGGACAGTAGAAAAAGTTATTAAACTTTTGAAACAACTTAGATTAATATCACCTAGAGAATATCAAAGGGTGTATAAAGCAACCCTACTATTCTGTCAATCATACATTTCTAGTTTATTTACCAGAAATATGGGGTCAATGTTACATTTAAGAGAGATTAAAAAAGTAATAAATGGTTCGACACAAATTGCATACGAATTATTAGACGCACTTCAAAGACTAACCACATTATCGAGATTTATAAATGACGAATTTGCTTTACCTAAAGGTTTAGTTATCTGGAGAAATGGTGTTGAAATTAAGGTACCAGCAGTAAAATATTCTAAATTAAAAGAAGATGCTAATTGGGATATTTTTGAAGAGATTTTTCTTAATACAGAGATACCAGTATGTGTGTGTGATATTATGATGACTGATGATGAGGCAAGAGAGTATTTCATTCAGATTAATCAGAATGCAAAAATGGAATTCATTGCATATATGAATGCTATTAGAGGTCAATTGTCTGAATGGATTAGAGAACACGCAAGATATTTTGATGATGATGATAGGACTAAAAAGAAACTGCTACCATTATTAGATGTAATAAAACTGAAACCAACAGAAAAAAAATCTATGATATTTGATGAGTTGATTGCAAAAATGTGTACCTATGAATATTTAAGAGATTTAAATCATAGTGATAAGTATCTTGGTAACAACACAATTGAAGAGATGTATAAAAATTTTACTCTACAACACGACATTGATGGTCATAAATTTAAAACTTTAACTGAAAATGTAAAAAAAAGAAGTTATACGATTAAAAGACTTGTCGAAGAAACTGGAGATAGTTCTCTAACCACAAGTTTAGCAGATTTATTATTGTTGTATACTTTCACATATAAAATTAGAGAGTATTACGGTAAAAAGAGTTTAATAAATTATGAAAAATTTGGTAAATGTTTATTTAATGCTATTAGAACATTAATAAATGTTAAAGATAAAAACAATCAAAATGACAAGAGTAAATTCGTTATGCCAGATGGTAAGAAAACTTACTTTAGTTACTATAAAGGTAGATATTCACCTGAAGATATAAGACAAAAACATCAATATATTATTGATAGATTAGAACTCTTATATGATTTTGATGATTTAGGTATTACAACGAAAGATAGTAAAAGAGGTATGCCAAGATATGATACCTTGAGAAGATTAGAAGAGCAAGGTTATAAATCCCCTCCATCTGGTAAACCTTTAAGTGCAGATGATGCCATTGGTGGTCATAGAATACCTCACTCAAAGGGTGGACCTACAACATATGAAAATTGCGTAGCATTATCAAAAGAAGACAATGATGCTATGAAAGATACGCCTTATGATGAATATATGTTGAGTTTAGGTAAAAAAATATCTTGACTTTTATACTAGATATGTTATTATAATAGTATACTGATTCGAAAGGAAATATTAT